>ERZ1026856.671-NODE-671-length-19947-cov-9.346873_pt1 | contig 19947 bp, 21 predicted proteins | sample MGYA00380158_ERZ1026856 | MGnify/ENA primary metagenome ERZ1026856 (study PRJEB33269, sample SAMEA4719794) | human gut metagenome | biome: human-associated habitat; feature: organic feature; material: feces | place: Cameroon | collected 2013-10 ...
GTCTTGGAAATATCCGTGGTAGATGCTTCCGCCAGCATGGTCAGCACAAGTTCCAAATCGGTCATGTTGTCCCGGAGATTTTCTTTCGTCAGACCTTTCAGCCGTTTGTACTGCCCCGTGGTCATGCCAGACCATGCACGGGAGATTTCATCGGTCAGAATGGCGTACTCCCTGCCTTTTTGCACTCCGCGCTTCTTCCATTCATCTGTCAGTTCGTTGCGGATGCGGATTGCCAAAAGCCGCTGGTGAATCCATTCTTCGGAGTAGCCTTTCTTCAAATAGGTATCAAGCGCACGGTCAATAGCTTGCTCCGGGTCGATGGTTTCTTCGATGCGTTCCTTGCCCACCATTGCCAGCCATGCCTTAAACGGTTCAGCTTTCGGGGACGGGATGGACTGGATGATACGCAAAAGCTGTTCGGTGTTGGCGACATCTGTCTTGTACCGTTTTCCATCAGAGGACAACATTTTCAGTTGTACGATTTTTTCGTACAACTCATGTGCACCCCTCCCGGTGACAGGCCCCGCCTAAACTCGCAAGCGAGTTATAGACGAGGGCTTCCCATCTCATTTAATCAACTGAAGAAGTCAAATTCATCCACCGCAAATGCGATGTCGATCTGAAACTCTTCCTTTTGTGGCATCTGCAGACCGCTTTCATCTGCAATGACCAGATAATAACTTGCGCGATTATCATATTTCAGCGACTTCAGGTTAAAGCTGCAGCGGAAGGTGCGCTCCTGTCCGTTCTCACTGGTCTTGTCTGCGATGATCTTTGCGGTATCACTGATCTGCTTTCCGTTGGAATCGACAAAATACAGCAGATAGTTTGCTGCACTTCGGTTGTCGCCTACCGCCTCCTTCTGATAGAAGTTCAGAGAGAAGATCATGTTACTGATCTTCCGGCTTGCAGAGAGAAGACCGACTTCTACTGGTCGAGTGTCATACTTCGCCTTATTGCGCTGATAAGCCTTGGAATCGTTCCGCAGATAATGGTACTCGATGATCGGAACCACCATCTCCTGAAGGCTGATACCTCCATGCACGAAATTCAGGCCGCCACCCTTTTTCTTGATACGCACACTCGCGCGTGGCGCAAATGCATCATAGCGGCCATCCATAAACTTCACCGGAAGCAGATAATCCGGCGTTGCACCCTTCCGGGTGATCAGATAGCGACGATCGATCTCCACATCCTGCTCACTCGGTGTGGTCTTATCTACCTTGGCATCCTCCGACAGCGGACTGTAGGTATAAAGGAATCCGTGATCCGCCGTAATATACACTCGCGTACCACTGAACTCATTTCGGATGATTCGTACGATGTTTTTGATTTCCTCGATCGCATCATCACACGCCGGGAACACCATGCTGTCCGAAGTATGGCTGGCTTCATCCACCTTATCATGATAGATATAGACCACATCCATCCCCTTTACGAGGGCACTTCTCTCTGCACGCTTCATCGGCGCGATATCCGTATATTTCAGCGCAACGCTGTTTCTGTTCGCCGTTTTCAGAACCTTATCCCGATTTCCCGCTTCCGTGGACATGCCGTCCGCAAGGATCTGTAATCCACCACTGCTTCGCTCTTCTACCGTCAATTCTTTATGCGGAAGCAGTGCTGCCATTCCGAACTTTGTGACCGTCGGGAAAATGCCGGCACAGGCACGAAGTGCCACCTTGCTCTGCGTTTCCCGGCGAAGCTGTTCCGCCAGCGACGCGGCCACTTCATAGCGGAAGGCATCGGAAATGATAACAAATATACGGTTATCCTCGTTCTTGATCTGCCCATAGAAATCCACCTGCTGAGGTACTTCCAGAACGCGTCCGTACTGCGCAAGTTCATCTGCACAGGCATCCGACCAGTTGTTGCCAAGCTCGCCCAGGAACCAGTGGGTATAAAGCCCCTCTACCTTATCCGTCACCTGCTTGAAAAGGTCATCCAGATGGTCATTACCCACCGTGAGGCTCTTTCCAAACGCCAGATGGTACTGACGGTAATAGGTATCCATGTGATAGTAATCTTCGGTATATTCCTTCCAGACCTTTCTCGCCTCTACCGTATGGAATCCGGCAGAATGCTCCAGGAAGAACGCCTGCATCTTCGCCACCTGAAGGATGCCCTCGTAGTAGCACTTCACTTCATCATACCAGGCTAAGGTTCTGCGCTTTTCCACCGTACTCGTAATCACATCCACGTTGATAATGTGATTACTGATTTCCGTCATGAGCTGCGTCAGGATGCATTCATTGACGCAAGGAAATACTTCCGTGCGCACTAAATCTTCCATCGGAATCTGCTGGAAACGTTTTCTCAGGTTCAGCTCCTCTTCTACGTTTCGCAGGATTTCGGTGAGTTCCGGCTTCTCCTCTTCCGCGATCCACTCGGATACAAAGTCATAGCACCATGCCTGATGCGGCGTGGAGATAAAGCTGTCCAGCCCTGCCAGATATTCTATGCGAAGCGTTCTGGTGGTCGCGGTGAGCAGAATATGGGTGATCATCCGCTCGATCGAAGCATCATCTCCCTCGCTATATCCGCTTGCCTGCTTCACCAGTGCCCAGAACGGTTCCTCGGCCCCATAGCTTATGAGACTCTGAAACACTTTGTTTGATTCCATATCGGTGCCACCGCGGATGACCGCCTGGACAATGCTGCCGGGCTGCATGTCGGTGGCTCCGCAGATCGCTGCCATGACTGCAAGATGCATCTGCGACGCTGTCGTGATGCCTTTATTCAGCTTCGTAAAGGCAGCTCTTCTCGGCTGCGCTCCGAAGAACTTCTTATAGACCTTCATGAGTCTTCGGAAGTCCGGTGTCGCTGGAAGATCCATTTCATTCATCCAAATCGAAATCAGATCCGCTCGGAACTCCTCGCTGTACAGCTCGATATTTAAAAGCCAGTCATCTTCCAGCGACTCATACGTGATCGGACTATACACCAGATAGTTGCTGGTGGTATCATCCACATTCAACAGCTGCTTGGCTGCAAAGTTGTTGGTGCCCGTAAGCACCAGCAGCTTTGCATTTGCGATCTCTATGTCCTCCAGCTTATCCTCGAACTCCCGATCCTCGTCATACCAGAAGATGATACGGCGCTTATAAAACTCCGGCAGCGGTGCAGCAAATCTGCGGTTTAAATCCTGTATTACTTTGTCTGTATCCATGCTGCATTATTTTCCTTCCGTATTTTTTACATAAGTCGTGCTTCTAGCCGCACCTTCTTTTCTCAAATAGCCATCCTTAACCATATTGGACAAAATCACTCTGGCTCTACGCTGCTTAACATCTAAAAGCTCTACCGTTTCAATAGTACTGATAGCGCCATTTTCTGATACATATTTATAAATACGCTGCTCCTGTTCATTATCGGGCGTTTTTTCATCAGTATCCGGCACTATTTTGGCACTATTCGGCATTCCTTCGCGAGTATCCGGCACTTTTTCATTAGTATCCGGCACTATTTCAGCACTATCCGGCATTTCTTCACGAGTATCCGGCACTGCCCCGGCATTATCCGGCACTTTTATGGCGTCATTAAGCTCATTCGGATCAATTGTCTTAACTTGTCCTCGATAAATATTGATACGCAAATCAACTTCGCCGCCAATAAACTCCGGCTCCCGCAATCCGGCCGCTTTTACTTTATCGATGATTCTCGGAATACCGCTTCCCCAATGCTCGATCAGATTCATGTAAGAAAACGCATAGGCCAGCGCTTCATTTCGTATTTTGGAATACCCTTCCTTCATACGTTCTATGGTCTGCCCCATAGGCAGCTTTCCTGGAGAAGTAATTTCCAGACGATTGTCATATACGGCGACCTGTATCGTACCATGATCCAGATAACTTCGATGGACCATGGCGTTAATAATCAACTCACGGATGGCATCCGGCGGAATCTCATAAATATCCTGCCGATAAATCCCCACGATGGTAGCACCCAGATGAATGTTTCTCAGAACAAACTGAAATGCTTCGTCTATCTGTTCCCAAAGCGGTCCGGTATATTCTCTACGGTCAACAAATACTGCTTTCGTTGTCCCTTTAAACACGCCACATTGTGTTGCAACATGAAGTCCTCCGTTGCCAGTCAAAATAGCAAAAGCATTGGATGGATAGTCTTTTCCGTCCCGCTCAATCAAAATGCCCCATGATCGCAGCTGCTGTCTGCCGACATCCTTAATGGCCGCCTTTTGCTCATCGCTGCGCGCATTTCTTATGGCCTGCTCCTTCATAGCATGACAAAGATCGTCAATCTGCTCATCCGTAATCGCCAGGCCGGTACACAAAACCTGATCAAAATGGCGGTTACTGCCCTCAAACATGAGCTCCTTGATCATGTATTCATCGGCGAGACGAGTGGTGCCCGCAACACGGACATATACGCCACCTTCCTTGCCCAGAGCTTTGATATAGTACGGGCGCTGTCGCCCCTCAGAAACCTCCACAACAATCACGGTCTTCCCATCGATCGTCTGCGCCGTAATATCCGGGATAATGGCGGGCTCACAGCTGTCCGATACCGCATTGGCGATAGCATCCATTTCCTTGAACACATCGTCCTCGCCAAGACCGACAACCTCCCTGGTCCTATCGGCAACTCCGAAGATGATCTTTCCGCCGGTTCCGTTTGCAAAGGCAACCACAGATTTCATATATTTGATACTTCTCTCCGGCAGGCTTTCCTTGAACTCCACGTTCTTAGACTCTCCTGCAAGAATCTCTTCCATGATCATACTGACACCTCGCTTTCTATTTCCTTTTCTTCGTCATTACCGCCATGATCACCGCCATTATTACCGTCACTTGATCTTCGCCAGCACGTCCTGGAACTTGGCATAGTTCACTTTCAACCCATCATCGAGGTCGATGGAAATCATCTGGTCGGCGAGGTGATAGATCTTCTCTTCGTACGCATGAATTTCCGCCGCCTGGTTGTTCAGCTCCTTCAGCAGCTTCGTCAGCTTCACGCGTTCGCTCGTCTATTCGGTAAAGAATATCGAAAAAGCCTTGATAAGTCATCTTCCAGCTTATCTTCAAACAGATAAATCACAGGGATACCTCCAGTTTATTCTTTTGAAGGGTCACAAAGCAGGTATCATTGAAATCGCAGAAGTTTCTTTCTGTCTTATAATCTACGAGCGTAATACAGTTACTATGCTTTAATGCTTCTAATTTTTCTGCCTCATGATCATATAGATCAAAGCGATCTAAAATTAAGAGCTGTGGCTTGCCGGCAATGATCTTTTCGAGATCCAGCCCCATCAGCATATCATGGTATGTAATCGCGATTTTGTCCTTTTCTCCGATGGATTTCACCATTTTCACAAGCAGGGTTTTTCCTGTAGCGGAATCCGGATGAAAGTTATAAAGCCCTGGTTCCAAGTCGATATTTACTTTACGATTCATCGCCACAAACTCAATCATAGTACATCCTCGTTAAAACGTTCCAATGTAAATAGCTTCCCTGCGTATTCAATCGGAGATTTTCGTGTATGTCTGTCTACGACAGTTACGCCGAAGTCATGAAGCAACACCTTTCCTTCTTCGCAGTAATTAAAAATCGCATCTCGCGCATTTAAACCGCATTCCTGTAAATCGATCATCTGATCCGGCATGAGTGCTACACAAATCGCAGCCTTGCAGCCGGTACTTAATTCTGAAAGATACAAACGTACACCAAAGCGGTCTTCAAACGTAGATTCATCGATCATATTTCCAGCATCCACGGCCTTAATGATATTTTTTACAGCATCGTTCACCACGATTTCGAGCTTCGAGAAAGCTGCATCGATATCCACGATGTCAGCACGACAATTCTCAGCATCAAATACTTGTAGCATACAAACCTCTTTTGGATTCTTATCTCCATCCTTATAAACGCTTCTATGGTATCACATTTTATTTATTTCTGACATAGACGCTAATTCCCTGTGATCCCAACGTACCATCATCCTTATTTGTGTTTACTGATTCCGGGGGGAGTGCCTCATCCTGTAATCTTTCTCCGAAGGTCATTCAGATCTGCCTCGTCCGGATGTGAAAGTGCTCGATCGAAGTTCGCGATCAGCGCATCCAGATTCGGCTTTGCATCCGGCATTTCCTTCATCTTCACATAGCGGTCCCGTACAGACTGCGGCATTTTACCCTGGCACATGTACTCTCCGACGACGGTGTTACTTCCATCGATGGCGGCATGTACATTGGCAAGAATCTTCTGATAGTACGCTTCGCTCCCACCGAAGCCCGCGGTCCCAAACAGAAAAATTTTTTTATTTCGAAGCTTTCTAAGAAGCTCTAAGCACGCCTTATCCGCCGTTCCCTTATCCGTCCAGAAGCCCACATAGACCAATTCTGCATTCGTTTCTGCAGATTTCGCTTCGCCGAAAAAATCACACAGCGTTGTCGGCAGTGCCTCATGGATCGTATCCGCCAGTTTTCTTGTATTACCTGTTAAACTACTAAAAATAATAGCATATCTTTCTTCACTCATCGTCCTCTCCTCTTCCACCGCCGGTTACAGCGTAAGCTCTTTTTCATGTATCTGAAATCTGATTTTTTCCATTCACGCCTCCCAGAACAGTTCATCCAGTGTCCGGTTCAGTGCCTTGCAGATCGCGATACAGAGTCGGATCGTCGGGTTATAATCGCCCTTTTCGATGGCGTTAATGGTCTGTCGCGATACACCGACGAGATCTGCCAGCTGCTGCTGAGACAGGTCCAGCGCCGCTCGTGCCGATTTCATCTTCAGATTCTTCATTCCGCCGAACCTCCCCGTCTATCCACCCACGCTTTCAGTAGCAGATTCACGATGATCAGCGCAAAGAACACGAAGATCAGCAGGCAGATGCCGCCATCCCAGGTGAGGACGCCATGCACGATCACGTCGCCAGCATTGGCATGCTCCCGGAAACCCAGGTACTGCATCGCCATCACCGCCACCATGAGCACGATCGCGGCGTATGAGCCAGATGCCTGCCGGATGCCCCAGTATGCATCCTTCCAAATGTCATAGAGGATTACCACCAGACATCCCACCATAAGGCAGGCCATCATGAGAAGTGAAAATTCGATCGGCAGTGCACCGACGCACTCCTCCCACAGCACCACAGCCGCAAGCGAGAAGGCCAATGTCAAAAAGCCGTAACGAAATGCTCTCCCTCGAATCAGCTCCTGCCGCTCATCATAGCCACTGTAATCCTTATCCTTCTTAAACATGATGATCTTGAATATCTGAACCGCGATAAATGCAGCCGTAAATGAGAAAATCTCTGACATATCCGTCGTCCTCCTTCTGACATAATGTAAATTATATCTTACATTCGCAGTATATAATAGAGCATGTCATTATGTCAAGAATATTTTACATTTTAGAGCATCCGGTTATCCATATTTTATCCATTTAATGATGCTTTCAAACGGATCCAGACAGTGGCGGGTTATGAAGGGGTACTCATATCTTACCCTATAAAGAAAGCTGGCCACCGGAATCGGACCGGTGACCTACACACTCCATTTTTTTCCTGTATTCACGAGGTGTAAGTTTATATCTATCTTTAAACACTCGATTAAATGTTCTTTGACTTTCAAAACCACAGTTCAAGCAAATATTTGTAATTGAATCCTGTGGATTTTCCAATTCAGTAACTGCATTATTCAAGCGAACTCCGTTCACATATTTACTAAAATTGCAGTGAAATGTCTTTGCAAACATTCTTGATAAAACATACTTACACCTAAATCATTTGCCATCTTTTCGAGTGTTATTTGCGAACCATAGTTTTTAGCTACATATGCTACCGAACTATAAATTAAGTCATCACTTCCAATTGCATTCTTGTCAATCATTGGCATCTCGGTAAAGACATGTGCCAGTATCATATGAACAGGCGTTTTCCACTCTGCCGATACCATTTGTTGTTTGTTTTCATACACCAATAACACTCGTAATAGCTCCTTCCGCCTATGTGGTCATCAGCAGATATAGAACGAATAATCGATATCTTTTTCTGCACTGATATGGTAAGCATCTTCGACATCGGTTCCCCAACTGTCTATACCACCAACACCGCGAACTGCGCCATATATGCACAATACAGTTCTTCTCGCTGGTGGTAATTCTTCATGATGCAAAGCATTCTCAATTTCACTTGCCGTATATGGCAGGCAGGAAAAGGCAAATGGTGTATCGGCCATTTCTATCCGCAGCTTATGATTAGGGGCCTCCATTCTACGATTATCCATACTGGTATGACGAGTGATTTCAAGCCATTCCGTATCCATTCTCATGCCGCATTCCTGAGGTACAATATATGGCGTCAAGCTAAGATCCGTAACTTCAAATTCGCCATGCTGTGCACCTGCTTTTCGATCTGGATATGTCTCTCCTGATAAGCCTTTATAGATGTACTTATCTGCAAGTGTTGGCATAATAAATCTCATACCAAATACCGGAAATTCAGGAAGCCCTGTTTTGCCACTGTAGTGCACATCTACTTTGATTTTTCCGGATTTATTCACAGTATAAGATACGATAACCGTCGTAGAAGGAATAGAAATAGTCTTATAAAGATACTTTACAGTAATCTCATTTGCCGATACATCTCCGCCATAGCTGTTATTATCCGGTGCCTTGCAATTCTGAACAGCTCCATCCATGATCACCTTGACATCCTGGAAATCGATGAACATATCTGCAGCAAGCCAGTTACCACTTTTAATATGGAATTTGCTTCCTCGGTCATTATCTGTCAAGGCTCTCCAGAACGTAGGTTTCGGGCAACGATAAAGCCATTCATATCCATCTTTCACGATAGATTCAAGGCCACCCTGTGCATAAGAAAAAATATAGTCAAACCCTACACCATGTACACCCAGGGTGAAGTCGCCATAGACTACTCTTAATTTTTCATTATCTGTATAAGCCATAGTAATACCTCACTTCCTGCATTGCCGGTTTTTCTTTACGGTCTGCGAATAGAATGCCATTTGCTGAAAACTCATAATCAGCAGGTCTGTCTTCAAAATCGCCGCCATACCGAAGAACCTCCTTGCCTGTTACTGGGTCCTTTACCAGAATTGCCTGATCTATAAAGTCCCAAATAAATCCGCCCTGATAGAGGTCAAACTCATCAATCAGTTTCATGTAATCGCCAAGTCCACCCATTGAATTACCCATATCGTGCATGAATTCGCACAGAATGTAAGGCTTCTTTGGTTTATCGCTTAAATATGCCGCAACGTCCTGTGGCTTCGGATACATTCTACTTTCAATATCTGAAATTGTATCTTCATATGCCCTATTATAGTAGGCGCTTTCATAGTGAACTAAACGGCCATCCTTCTTGTTCTTAAAGTAAACGTTCATGGCCTCGATATCATCGCCTGCATAGGACTCATTTCCGAGAGACCAGAACAAAATAGAAGTATGATTTTTAAAGGTTTCAAAGCTGGTTCTTGCACGATCCATAACAGCCTCTTTCCACTGCGGAATAGAACCCGGAACATTACAAGATGGCTCGACAGCCCCAAGCTTTTGGAAAGTACCATGGCTTTCAAGATTGCACTCTGCCATTACATAGATTCCAGCTTCATCACAAAGGTAATACCATGGGATTTGATCTGGATAATGACAGGTACGCACTGCATTGATATTATTTTTCAGCATGCAGGCTATATCGGAATGCATCTCTTCTAATCCGATACATCGTCCGGTCTTTGGACTCCATTCATGGCGATTAACGCCCGTGATAACAAGACGCTTTCCATTCAGATAAATGACTTTATCAATGATCTCTACTCTTCTAAAGCCAATATCATAAGGGATAATCTCTAATACATTTCCATTTTCTGCATTTTTCAATTCAACTGTGGCATGATATAGATATGGATGATGATTATCCCAAGATTTAATCACTCCTGTTTCCGTGTAAATTTCGCCTGTGAGATTTCCGTTTGAACCGTGTAATTTAGTGCTGTTCTCTACAACTACATTACCTTCTCTATCTCTTAAAACAAACAGTGCATTTGCAGCGACCTGCATAGTGGCAGATACCTTCATACGTACCGTAACACTACCACGCTTATTGTCATAATTCAGTTCAGGCTGAAACCATACATCCTCCATATGAACATCCGGCACTGCTTTCAATGTGACATTTCTAAAGATGCCAAAGAAGCGGAAGAAATCCTGATCTTCCAGAAATGCAGCTGTACTCATTTTATGAACCTGCACAGCAAGGACATTATCTTTTTCGCGAATATAAGGCGTAAGATCAAACTCTGACGGTGTAAAACTATCCTCAGCATAACCAACAAACTGACCATTGAGCCATAAGTACATTGCTTCCTCTACGCCTTCGAAGCAAATACGTATTCTTTTTCCGATCATCGTCGGTTTTAAATCGAAATGCTTAAGATAGGATCCTACAGGATTATAATTTGCTTCTGAGAACATGCCGGCTTCTGCCCCTCTGCTCTCTAAACTGTAAGCGCCTCTATGGTACTCTTTTCCCTCCCAAGGGTACATGGTATTGATATAGCGAATCTTATCGTATCCTGCCAATTCAATATGACCAGGTACCATGATTTTATCAAAACCAGAATCATCAAACCCTTCTTTGTAAAAATCACAAGGTCTGCTTGCTGCGTTTTTACTAAACGCAAACGCCCACTGACCATTCAGCGACTGCGATAAAGGATTATCCTTTTTTTTCATATCAGCATAGTCCACATAGTACGAATGATCGCTATGTGCATCCAATTGATTCACACGGAATATTTCCGGATTATCCAACCATTTTATATCAGCGTTCATAGTGCTCCTTTCTTTTTTACAAGCTTCTTATGCTTATTTTCAATGGTCTTCGTTACCAATACTATAATCCCGTCGCTCGATGGCAGGCGCTACTTTTCGTGTATTAAATCACATATCTTGTTCCCGTGACAGTGCGATTCGAGCTGCGCCAATGATACCGGCATCATTTCCGAGCGCAGCTATACGAATGTCCGTGTTTTCGGATGCATAGCGAGAATAAAGTTCTGGATAGATGCGTTCCTTCAGCGGCTGCAGGAGTATGTCTCCGCTGGCGCTTAAACCGCCTCCGATCAGAAAAACTTCCGGCTGGAAGATATTGATCAGATTGGTGATGCCATCCGATAAGTATCCGCAATATGCATCAAAAATCGCACAGGCGATCGGATCCCCCTGTCGTACGGCATCGATGATCATCTTTCCGTTGCAGCGTTTCGCAGCGGTCACAGCAGCATAGAGTGCGGAATTCGGATGCCGTGCACCTCGTCGAGGGCCATCTTCGAAAAGGCCGATGCCGAAGCATAGGCTTCCAGACAGCCATGCCTGCCACAGGTACAGGCTTTACCGTTATAGCGGATGACCATATGGCCGATTTCACCTGCTGCAGAATTCATGCCATGCCAAATCTTTCCATCGAAGATAATACCACCGCCGACGCCCGTTCCCAGTGTCATGAGAATCATGGAATGGCTGTTTTTTCCTGCACCGGCGATATACTCTCCAAATGCGGCTGCCCGGGCATCGTTTTCACAGCAGACTGGAATCGAAAAATACTGTTTTAAAAGCGCCGCAAACGGTACATTTACGAAATCCAGATTATTGGCATACTCTACGATTCCACTCTTGTAATTCACCGTGCCCGGGATGCCGATGCCCAGACTTTCGATGTCCTCGAAGCTGTATCCAGATTCGCGTAAAAGCTTTTCCGATAGATGATATATATCCCTCACGATTTCCTCCGGTTGCTTCGGAAGTCCCGTCGGTACGGACTGTGTGCAGATGATTTGATTTTCCTCGCTGACGAGGCCTGCGGCGATATTTGTGCCGCCCAGATCGATTCCCAAATATAACATATTCTCTCCTCTCCATGCCTGCGCTGTCATGCACAGCACACATGCATACGTAAACGCACCCTTCTTCTCTACCGCTGCGCGCTCATTCCTGCGAAATCACCAGCGTGAGCTCTCCGGTCACTTCGGCTTCTCCATAATTCGCCGGGATGATGAAATTCTCTCCGGCTTTCAATGCATGCCCATCGATGCAGCCACTTCCCTCGATCACATCGACGATCTGATACTGTCTGGAAGCTTCGATGTGCATGTGCTTCGTGATCACATATTTATCCACTGAAAAATACGGGCAGTGTACCAGTGACTGTGTCGTATATCCCTCCTGCGGGAAGACCGGCCCTGCCGTCGGCTCAAACCTCTGCGGACAGCGAATCACATCCATGGACTTCTGCAGATGCAGCTCTCTCGGCTTTCCGTCTTGAAGCCGATCATAATCATATAAACGATAGGTCAGGTCAGAGTTCTGCTGAATCTCGAGTATCAGCGTTCCTTTCCGGATCGCATGCACCGTGCCTGCCGGGATGAAGAAAAAATCGCCTTTCTTGATCTTATGTACTGAAAGTAAAGAAGTCCACTGATGTTCACGAATCATCTGCGCCAGTTCCTCTTTACTTCTGGCATGGTGACCGATGATGATATCTGCCTCCTCATCACAATACACGATATACCAGCACTCGGTTTTTCCCCTGCCTCCATGCTCATGATGAAATGCATAGTCATCATCTGGATGCACCTGAATCGAAAGGTCCTCTCTGGCATCGATGAGCTTTACCAGAAGTGGAAATTCCTTTTCACCATCATCGCCGAACAGTTCTCGATGCTGTATCCAGAGCGCGCCTAAGGTCTGCCCTTTCCATGTGCCTTCGGATACGACACTCTGCCCGTTTCCAGTTGCACTGACCACCCAGGCCTCCCCTGTATGTTCCCCTTCCGTCTTATATCCATAGCGTTCCTGTAACTTCGTCCCACCCCACAGTACCTGTCGTGTATAGGGTTCCATAAATAGTAATTCTCTCATGGTGTCTGTTTCTCCTGTGTGATGTAGAAGAGGCGCTGCAGAAAAAGTACGGAACTCTTCTGCAGCGCCTCTCCGGATCATTATTTACTAAGTGATGCCAGCTCCTGCTGTGCACAGTTATAAAGTGCCTTGATATATCCCATGGAATATGTCCAGGCGGCGGTCGATCCACCGGTTCCCACACCGTTTCCCCAAAGTGGTACATGATCTGCATGCAGTACACCATCATAGTCTGCAGCCACAAATGCCTTCATGACGTCGTACATATTCATGTATCCATCTTCCAGCAGGGTTTCTTCGAAATTCGGAAGCGGGCAGCTTACATTCCGGAAGTGCACGCAGAAGACTTTTTTATTCTCTACGAAGTAGCGGATATCCTCCAGCACGTTTCCGAAATCCTGTCCACCTTCCAGCCAGCAGCCGATGCACATCTTCATTCCGAGATATGGACTGTTGCCCGCCAGTTCAAATGCGTGTTTGTAAGCGTCCGCCGAAATGATCAGATTTGAAATGCCGCAGATATGATCCACAGGAGGATCATTTGGATGTAACGCGATCTTCATGTCGATCTCTTCGCAGACCGGCAGCACGCGATCCAGCCAGTACTTGAAATTCCCCCACATTTCCTCCTGTGTATAGAATCTGCCATGTGTATACGGGCGTTTCTCCAGTTCCTCCAGATTCACGATTCTCCCGACACCGCCATGCATTTCCTGACCACTGGTCCACTGTGAGGTATATACCTGATTTGGTTCCCAGGTCATATAGCCGATGTGGATGCCGGCTTTCGCCAGAATGCGGTTAAATGCATTGTAGTTTTCGATGGCCTGATCCCGTCCTTCCAGGCCGAGATGAATCTTATCATTTTTATAGATATGGGTATTTCCTGCGTCTGTGCAGACCAGATCATACTTGTGCAGGCGATCGATAAAGCGCATCACACCTTCATATGCTTTCGCTTCATCTAAGGTACCTGTACTGTGATCATATCCGATATCCTCATCTTCAAAAATCGTATATACATACTTGATTCCCATCTGCTGAATCAAGAGTAATTGCTCATCCGTATAAGACGATGAAGAGCGGGACTGAATCTTTAAATTATCGCCCAACATACTTGCCTCCTGTGTATACATTGCTGCGTTATCGCATTATTTTACTGTTTTGATGTCCTCCGGTGTCCATACCGTGCTGGTCACCTGATAGATTCCAGAATCCGCTACCCGATCATTGGAGAAGCAGGTTGAGAAGATAGCACCGACAGGAATCACCAGTGCATGCTCCTGCATCAGTCTGGAGGAGGTCTTTAAAAGCTCCTTCTTTTCATCGAGTGTCTTCGCTGCTCTCGCACCGAAGAGGGCAGTCTCATAATCCTCCGGATGATCCATCATATTCAGATAGTTCACGCCCTGAGAGGAGTACAGACGGATATAGTTGTTGGTGAAATCCATCTTGGAGGCACCCTGGCCGGTGATGATACCACCATCATATGATTACTTCCTATTAGGAACACTGTAAATACAAGGCTTTTCGGAGCCTACAAACCAGAAAAAATAATATTTGATCTATCACATTACGCAAAAAGCCGTCCGGCATGAAAAACGGGCGGCTTTTTTGCGTGGATAGACGGAAAGGAGGCACAAAAATAACTACAAAATTTTAGCGTTCAAATTTGTGCAACTTTAACGAAAAGGAGGATCGTAAATGGCCGATGAAAAACTGAACACAGGCCCTGCGGAGAATACTTCCCCGGAGGTCGCCGGGCCTATCACCACACCCGAACAGGCCGCAGCGTCTGAGCCCCGGCGGGAACAGACCGGGCCTACCATACCTGAGCCCGGCGATGTGGTTGTGTCCTTTGACAAAATCAATGAGCTTATGGCGGAAAAGAGGCAGAACGCCCGCGCCGAAGTCGAAAAGGCGGAAACGCCCGAAACGCCGGAGGCGGCAGCCCCCGGAGAAACACCGCAGCCCGCCAATACGGAGGAGCCGAAAAAGCCGCGCCGTGGCCGTCCGCCGAAAGCGGAAAAGGCCGCGACTGAAAATCAGAAAGCGGAGAAATCGGCTGGGGCCCGCAAGGGCCGCCCACCCAAGGCGGATAAGGCGGCCCCTGACAAGCCCAAGCCGTCCAAACGAGACAAAGTGTCCCGAAGTGACGGAAAGGCCCCGGATGCCAAGGAGCCCATTAAGCCCGCACAGGATACGGCACCGAAGGAAACTGCTACTGCGGAACAGACGGCTCCCGAGCCGACCACACCGCCCCGCCCGGTTGAGGAAGGCAAGCTGGTTTATCTGAAACTTTCCGAGGTTCATCCGTTTCACACATTCCGTCCGCACCCCTTTAAGGTACGGGACGATGCGAAGATGCAGGAAATCGTTGCTTCTATCCGCGTAAACGGTGTAATGGTTCCCGGTCTTGCCCGCCCGGAGAAAGATGGAAACGGCTATGAAATTGTAGCGGGCCATCGCCGTACTCACGGCAGTGAGCTGGCTGGACTGGAGGAAATGCCCTTTATCGTCCGTGAAATGACCGACCACGAAGCGGTACAGGCCATGAAGGACAGTAACAAGCAGCGTGACGGGATGCTCCCCAGCGAATTGGCCGCGCTGCTGGAACTCGAGGTTGAGGACATCAAGCATCAGGGCGGGCGGCTGAAAGGTGTTGCGGAAGGCGATGTCGGGAAACGCTCGGTTGAGATTGTAGGCGAGGCGCATGAAATGAACTATAAAAAGGTCATGCGCTACTTGCGGCTCAACTCCCTTGTGCCGGAGCTTCTGGATAAGGTAGACGATAAAAAGATGGGCTTCATGCCTGCCGTGGAGCTTTCCTACATCAAACCGAAAAATCAGAGGCTTATTGCTGTTTCCATTGACGGGGAGCAGGCTTCGCCCTCGCTGGCCCAGGCTAAACGGCTCCGGGAGCTGGATAAGGAAGGCAAGCTCAACGGCGATGTCATTGACGGTATCTTATCAGAACAGAAAAAGGAGGATCGAGGCGTGATTATTTCTACTGCGGAACTGGAAAAGTATTTTGGCAAGGAGGTCACTCCCGCCAAAATGAAAGAACAGATTATGTCCCTGCTGGATGACTGGAAAGAAAAACAGCCGCCGGAGCTGGCAAAAGCCCCGAAAAAGCAGGAACTTGACAAGTAACAACTTCGAGACACTTTGTCCCGAGGGCCCCGCCCTCGCGCAGAGGCTCTGGTGGTATATATCCCCCGTCGCCGCCTGTTTTTTAGTACAGCCGGGAGTGGGCCGTCAAGGGTGCAGCGCACCGCCGTTTTCGGCGGCTCGCCCTTGACGGTCTGCCCCGGCTGTGCTATTTCCCCGGCAAGCGGCGGGGGTATATCCTCCAGAGCCGCCCCCTTTCCCAAGACTGGGAAAGGGCGTGGGGTTTGGGTTGAACTTTCTTATTAAAATATCGGAGGTATGAACGATGAAACGACCCCTTGCTTATATCACCGCTGCATGGCTCGGCGGCGATAGCGAAAACGCAGAACTGGCGGCGCAGTATTGCCGCACCGTGTATGAGGCAGGCTTTTCTCCTATTTGCCCGCCCCTGTACTTGCCCCTGTTTCTCAATGATGCTGTTCCCGAGGAGCATAAAAGCGGCATCGACATGAGCCGTGACCTGCTCCGCCGTTCTCATGTGCTGGTTGTCTGCGGGCACAGTATGACCGAAGCCATGAAAAATGATATTGCCGTGGCCCAGCGGCTGGGAATTACGGCAACAACCCTTGAGGGCATCCTGACCGTCAAGGGACAGGGCCGCCGCTGATGGCGACCCTGTTTGAAGCCTACGTTACCAACGCCGGGAAGTACAGCGAGGGCCAGCTTGTGGGTGAAACACTGAAATTTCCCACAACCGCCCAGGAGGTGGAGGCTCTCTTGAAACGGATCGGCGTGGATGGCGTCCGCTATCAGGAAATTTTTATTACCTCTTTCGATGGGGATGTGCTGGGGCTCTATGACCATTTGAGCGAGTATGAAAATCTGGACGAGCTTAATCATCTGGCCTGCCTGCTTTCCGAGCTTACCTCATCGGAGCTGGAAACACTGGAGGCCGTCCTCGACAGCGGCGATCACTGTTCTTCGGTGCGGGACATCATCAATCTGACACAAAATCTGGACTGTTACGGCTTTTACCCCGGCGTATCCGATGAGGAAACGCTGGGGCGTATTTATGTGGACGATCTGGAAATGTTGGATGTGCCGGATCAGGTAAAACCGTATTTCGATTATGAGGCGTATGGCCGGGATGCCTGCATCCACGAAAACGGCCATTTTGCCCCGGGCGGCTATGTTGTCAAAGAAAGCGATCATTTCGTGGAAGTGTATCACGGCTTGCAGGATATTCCCAAGGAGCATAAGGTGTTCTCTTTCCCGAAGCTCTCTATCCGGGAGCAAATGGCCGCTTATCAGGAAATCATAGACGGTTCTTCTTTGGAGGGCTACCGTCAAATGCAGAAAAAAGACCGTGGGGATCGGTGATGGCACTTCGAGACAAATTGTCCCAAGGAAGGAGGCGGTGTAACTGATTGATGAAGATATTTCCCGGCGCACGATAGCCATATCTGTAAAAACAACCAAGCTGACGGCGCGGGGACTGGCGTATGTGCTGGGCATGGTGGGCCGGAAGATCCGCAAGGCATACAGTGGAAGGCAAGTACCGCATGGCAAACAAAGTGTGCGAAAGCTCATGGCCCACGGCACAGCCACAAACAGCATTGAGCTATCCGGGGATGCCAAGTCCTTTGACCGCGTGGCCCGGAAATGGAATGTAGACTATGCGTTCTATAAAACCGGGCCGGACAAATACCTGCTGTTTTTCAAGGCTGGACAGGCAGACGCAATGACCGCCTGCTTTTCTGAGTATTCCCGGAAGGTGTTAAGCAAAGCAAAATCGAACCGTGTTCCCATCCGGGAACAACTGCAACAGGCGGCAGATCAGCTTTCCAAAGAAAAGCCGAAACAAAAAGAACGTGCAAAGGAGGTGGCCCATGAGGACAGATAAGATCAGAAAATATCTCATTCCGAACATTCCCTATCTGTTCATCCTGTGGGCGTTCCTCAAGCTGGGAACGGCCTACCGGCTGGCGGCGGGTAACGATTTTGCACATAAGCTCATCGGGCTGGGCCAGACGATTGGCCCGGCCTTTGCTGACTTTGCGCCCGGTTTAGTCCCGCTGGATTGGCTTGTCGGTATTGTAGGCGCAGTTGGTTTCCGGCTGCTGATCTATTTCAAAAGCAAGAACGCTAAGAAGTTTCGGCGGGATGCAGAATACGGCAGCGCCCGGTGGGGAACGGAAAAAGACATCAAACCGTTTGTCGATCCGAAGTTTGAAAACAACGTGATTTTGACCGGGACGGAGTTTCTCACGATGAACACCCGCCCGAAAATCCCCGCAAATGCCAGAAACTTGAATTGCTGCATTATCGGCTCGTCCGGCTCCGGCAAAACCCGCTTCTGGCTCACGCCCCAGCTTTTACAGGCTCATTCCTCTTATGTGGTGGTCGATCCCAAAGGCGGTGTGCTGGGACAGGTCGGGGCTTTCCTGCAAAAACGCGGGTACAAAATCAAGGTATTCAACAGCATAGATTTTTCAAAATCCATGCACTATAACCCGCTGGCGTATATCCGCAACGAGGCCGATATTCTGAAATTCGTGGATGCCCTGATTTCCAACACCAAGGGCGAAGGCAAGGAAGGCGATCCATTCTGGACGAAATCGGAAACGCTTTTGTACTGCGCCCTGATTGCCTACATCATTTTCGAGGGGCCTGCCGAGGATCGGAACATGAATACCCTTGTGGATATGATTTCCGGCATGGAGGTCAAGGAGGATGACGAGGACTTTATGAACGCGGTGGACTATATGTTTGCCGGGCTCGAAAAGCGCAAGCCGGATTGCTTCGCGGTCAAACAGTATAAAAAGTACAAATTGGCCAGCGGCAAGACGGCAAAAAGCATTTTGATTTCCTGCGGTGCGCGACTGGCTCCCTTTGACATCCCGCAGCTTCGTGAAGTCATGGCCTATGACGAATTGGAGCTTGACCGCATCGGAGATCGGAAAACGGCGGTATTCTTCATCATTTCCGATACCACGCAGACCTACAACTTTTTAGTGGCACTTGCATTTTCGCAGATGTTCAACCTCCTGTGTGAACGGGCGGACAATGTTCACGGTGGCCGCCTGCCGCACCATGTACGGGTGCTGTGGGACGAGGCCGCCAACACGGGCCAGGTGCCCCAGCTCGAAAAGCTGGTCGCAGTTATCCGCTCCCGTGAGGTAAGTCTGTGCCTGCTGTATCAGCAGTTAGCACAGTGCAAGGCCATTTACGATAAACACGCCGAGACAATCCTCGGCAACATGGACAGCGTGGTGTTCCTCGGTGGCCGCGAAGCCAGCACCATCAAGGAAATATCCGAGAACTGGCTGGGAAAAGCCACAATCAGTATGCAGACCGACAGCCGCTCCCGTGGTCAGTCGGAAAGCTACAGTCAAAATACCCAGCGGCTGGGCCGGGAACTGATGACCCCAGCCGAGCTTGCAACCATGCCGGGAGATAAATGTATTTTGCAGCTTCGGGGCCTGCCCCCGTTCTTCTCTCCCAAGTATGATCTGAAACGGCATCCGAACTACCGTTATACGGCGGAGGCCGATAAACAGAAAAACGCTTTTGACCTCGACAGGCTCATTAACCGCCGCAGGCGGCCCGGTCTGAACGAGGCGTGTACGATGTATGAGGTGACTGTGCCGGACGATGCACTCACGGAAGAGGACGAGGACATCCTCAACTATGATGACATCGACGATCCAGACGCCTTTGCATAAACGCTTCGAGACAAAGTGTCCCGAAGTTTGTAACCTGCCGCCTGTATGGGCGGCTTTTTTGTTACCGGGAAAATCCCGGAGAAATGGAGGCTTATATGGCATTTTTCTCATCTGCAATCGACACTTTACAGACCCTCGTTATCGCGCTCGGCGCTGGCCTTGGCGTGTGGGGCGTGGTCAATCTGCTGGAGGGCTACGGCTCGGA
>ERZ1026856.675-NODE-675-length-19912-cov-9.089540_pt1 | contig 19912 bp, 24 predicted proteins | sample MGYA00380158_ERZ1026856 | MGnify/ENA primary metagenome ERZ1026856 (study PRJEB33269, sample SAMEA4719794) | human gut metagenome | biome: human-associated habitat; feature: organic feature; material: feces | place: Cameroon | collected 2013-10 ...
CTACACAGAGTAGGATCGTCGGCAGCGTCAGATGTGTATAAGAGACAGGGACAATATCAAATAATCAAATCTGAATTAAAAGAAGAAAAACAACCTTTAGAATATATGACGAAAAAAATACAAGAAAATATAAATTCAAATATATTTTCAGAGAATTCTAAAAATATAATGAAAAATATATTAAAAGAATTAGATGTAATAAAAGCAGAGCATTCAGAATATTTAAAAGGTTATTTTAATATCGATAAGACTTCATTGGTTAATTTAACATTAGCAATATATGAAGATAGGGAGAAATCAAATCTTCCTAATAAACCAAATTTATAAATACATAAACCTGGTTTTAAAACCAGGTTTAATTTTTTATAGGAGGTATAAATATGAGATTATTTTTTGATTTTGAATTCACAGGACTACATAGAGGAACTACTCCTATATCATTAGGGATAGTGGCAGAAAATTTTTATTTTTTCTATGCTGAATTTACAGATTACAGTAAAGAACAAATAGAAAAAGAAAAAGATGGTGGTAAATTTATTAAAGAAAATGTTTTATCTAATCTAGTGTTAGAAGAACAAGAACTTGGAGAAAATGATTATGACGTATTTAAAAAATACGATAAACCTGCTTTTATGAAAGTAAGAGGTACTAAAGAATATGTATCAGAAAAATTAAAAGAATGGATAGATGGATTAGATACAAATTATATTGAAATGTGGGGAGATTGTTTACATTATGACTGGGTATTATTTTTAGATTTATTTGGTTATAGTGCATTTGATTTACCTGAAAAAATTTATTATATTCCATTTGATATTTGCACATTATTTAAAGCAAAAGGTGTTGACCCTGATATAAATAGAGAAGAATTTGCTAAAAGCTTGTTATCTTGTTTTACTAAACAGGATAGTAAAATGTCAATTAAACACAATGCATTACATGATGCTGATGTTATTATGTATTCATATCAAACTCTAATGGAGATGTAGTAATATAATAAATGTCTATGGATTAACTGTAATCCATAGACATTTTAATTACATATTATACTAATGAAGGAGAGTGATATAATATGATAGTTATATATGAAAAAGATTATTATGATGAAGACACAGGTAATGCAATTTTTACAGCGAACAGTAAAACAGAATCAACACGTTGGAAAAACAAAATACTAGATATAATGGAAGATTGTAATGATGATATATTAACATATTTATCATTACATAATATGGAAATCAATGAAGAAACTAAATCAGGTATTCAAAAAATAATGGATGATCATACAATCCGTTTAAATGATTTAGCTAAAAAAACAGTTGAGAATTATGAAAATTTATATGTCACAATGTATTATGATTATAAATTACTCGAACCATTGATAAGATTGCTGTATATAGATGCAGATAGAAAACTTAATTAGGAGGGGTAGTATTATGAAAATAATGGAATTTTTATTGAAAACAGCAAAAAGCATAGCAACTAATAAAACATTAATGCAGGTTTTAAAATTTATAGCACAAGCAACATTATTATATATGGGTAATAAAATTTCTATACAACCTAATCATATCGATAGATATGATAGTAAAAATGTGATATATCAATATAACAAAAATAATAATGAAATAAATCCCATAATAGCAGAAGAAGTATTTTCATTACACAATATAATAGAGTTTATAGTAAAATATAATGAAAAGAACAATATAAAAACAACTAATAAAGACATAGTTGATTTTATAATGAATATAACTAAAACAGTTGACCCTAATAGAGATCCTAAACAATTAGTAAATGAATATTATAATAATGATATTATAAAAATATTCAATGATGATGTTAAACAAACATCATCACTTATTGATACTGAGGACATAAATGCAGGAAAATTATATGTTCCTAATAAAGAATTAAAAGTAGTCACAGATGAAGCTACTTTTATAAAACAAAATAAGAATAATTACTTAGAAAATAGATTAAGTATCGATGGTTCTAATAAAGAACAATTAAAAAAGATAATAATCGATTATCATAAAAATAATAAAACAAAAGAAGTTATCGATTATTTTAATAAATATTCTATAAAAGGAGCGATGATGTAATATGGAAATTATAATTAAATGTGAAGAATGTGATAGAAATATATGTGTAGAAGTAACAGACATTAATTATGATTCGGATGATGGGATGTGTGATATAGATTACACATGTCCTATATGTGATAATGATGGCACATATACTTTAGAATTATAGGAGGTAAAAAATGGATGTACTTTTAGATTATATAACAAGGGGTGAGTGGAAATGTGGAATAGAAGAATCTCTTTATAAGAGATTCTTTAAATTCTACAGATTACAAGCTATGTCAATGGATGATTCTAGAATGGAAGATATTTATAATGCAGTATATGTTCCATTCGTTATAGAATCTGGAAAAAATATGAGTGGGATAGTTAATTTATTCAATTCCTTACCAGATGCTATAATTTTATATTATAGTAAAAAAAGACATGATTATTTAAAACACAATAAACTTAATATAAAAAAATCTGAAAATGATACAACTATTGTATCGATAAATGATAAAATATTATGTCTATATAGACATAATAAAATATTATTAATGCCAGAATTAAATATATTATAGAGATAAATAAGGGGGTAAATTTTATGAATAATAAACAAATGATAGGATTAGGATTAGGAATAGGTATAGGAGCAACAGTGATGACTTTATCTAATATAGACAAAGTTGATGCAGCAACTTTAACAGCTACTGCAAGTTTAAATGTAAGAAGTGGACCATCTACAAGTTATAGTAAAATAGGATATATTAAAGCAGGTTCACCAATTCAATATATATCAGCAACTAATGGTTGGTATAAAATAAAATATAACGGTACTGTTGGATGGGTTATTTCAACTTATGTTAGTTTTGGAAATACACATAATAATACTACTACTACTAATAAAACTATTAAGACAGTTACAATAAAAGAAAATTTAAATATGAGAAGTGGTCCATCCACAAGTTATAGTAAAGTCAGTTATATAAAGAAAAACACAGTTGTAACATCAACTGAACAATCTAATGGTTGGTATAAAATAAAATATAATGGTGTTACTGGATGGGTTATAGGTAATTATGTTACAGTAGGAAACACATCATCAGCTGGAACAGATTACAACACAAATACAACATTAAAATATACAACAGCTACTTTAAATATAAGAAGTAATCCATCAACTTCTAGTTCCAGAATAGGTTCAATTGCACAAGGTAGACAAGTAACATGTTTAGGTTCTTCTAATGGTTGGTATAAAGTAAACTATAATGGAATAGTTGGATGGGTATCTGGTCAATATTTAAGTTCAAATAAAACATCAACTACTACTAATAAATCAATAGCAACTAAAGTAGTTATAAGCAGAACAAATAGAACATTAAAAGCTTATGATAAATCAGGAGTTCTTTTACTTAGTACAAGATGTGCTGTAGGTAAACCATCAACACCAACACCAACAGGAACATTTAAGATAGTTAATAAAATAGTCAATCGTCCATATTATAAACATAATATTCCTGGTGGAGATCCAAGAAATCCATTAGGTTCATTATGGATGGGATTGAATATAGCAGGAGGTCAAACTTATGGTATTCATGGAAACAATAATGCAAATTCTATAGGATATGCAGTATCAGGTGGATGCATAAGAGTTGACAATACTATATTAAAACAATTATATGCTATGTGTATAGTAGGTACTACAGTTATAATATGTGATTAATAATATTAATAAGGGGGTAAAATATTATGAATAGAAATTTTTATGCTAGATATAAATTAAAGAACGATTGGTTCTTAAAAGAAGGTATGGTTATGACATCCAAAGGTTCTTCAGTACAATATACAATAGAAAAAATAACAAAAAATATAATATATCTTAAACAAGGAAGAACTACTATAATGGTATCTAGAGATGATATAGTAGAAAATTATGTTCTTGTTAAATTTCTAAATACAAGAACTTTTCAAGAACAAATGCTATTATCTCCAAATGATATAACACCAGAAAGAATAGATGAGGAAGAAAATAGATATGGTTATTATAAATGCAAATATCTTATTTCACCAGAAGGAAAAATATTTAAAGTAATAGCTAGAGCAAGAAAAGATTCTTTTGAATATTCTAATGAATTTTATCTTGATGATGGAGAAGGTAATGTTACAAAGACACATTTTAATAATCTATTAAAATATAAAATAATAGATGACAAATATATTCATTTAATAGAGGTGAAAAGATAAATGTTAATGCCTGAAGAAATTAAAAAAGTTAAAGATGAGATAGAAGATAGAATTTCAGATTTGTATTCAGTATCAGAATATTTGAATATAGATGAAAAAGAAAGAGCACGAATCGATCGTGCTCTTTCTGTATTATCATATAAATTAGATAATCTTACAATTAAAGACATTTATTTTGAAAAATTAAAAGAAATTAAGTAGGTGGTGTATTTTGGAATATATGATAATATATGGTTCAGCACAATATAGAACAGAACCTTTTATATTAGCAGTAACAAATGAACAGAGATATATAAATAAGTTCAAAGAAGATTTTTATGATATATGTCATGATTATAAAATTAAAAATGACAATAATTTTGACATGTATAAAGATTATCATATAACAGAATTATATGATAGATGTATAACTCAAAAAATGCTTACTGAATTTTATGACCAGTATGTAGAAATATATTCTATATTATACAACATGGTTGATATTGATATTGATATATTCAAATGGGATTATGAAGATGAAGAAGATATAGTATTAGGATTAGGAATAATTAATGATAAAATATCTTCATTTGGTCCAGTTGATATTGAAGACATGATATATGAAGCAAGAGTTTTATTAGATTTAGATTTGGTTAATATCAAAAAATTATTAGATGATTTTATAATAAATTTTAAAATAGATGAAAATTATTAAACTGGGATTCTTCCCAGTTATTTTTTTTCTCTAAAAACAATGTAATAAGGGAAGGTGATATAAATGGAGTTGAAACCAAATAACAAAACAAGTTATGACAATGATAAAGTTATCAACATTGCAAAGTATAAAGAAATTCCTACTGTATCTAAAGAAATTATAGTAAACACTGAGAAGGATCGTACAAAATTAATATTTCATATAGAATCAATAATAAGACAATCTTTGGAATATAAAGAATATATTAGTTTTTTAAAAGATTTTATGAATAAGGATAGTTTTTTTAGTAACGTAGAGCAGTTGGCATATAATAAAGTTAAAATTGAATTACATCATTCACCATTAACGCTATTTGATATAGTTTCTGTTATTATGCAGAAACATCAAGATGAATATGATAGGATTGATATATTCGATATAGCTGATGAAGTTATGGAATTACATTATCAATGTAGAGTAGGATTATTACCATTATCAATTTCAACACATAAACTAGTACATTTAGGGGAAGTTTTTATTCCAGTTCAAATGGTCAGAGGTGATTGGGCTAGTTTTTATAGAGAATATGCCCCATTTTTTAATCAGGATTTAGTAATTAAATTACAAAATACAGTTAGGTTTTCTAAAGAAATACAAGATGTTAGTTTATTAGAAACTAAATATACTTATATAGAAGTAGACGGATTTAAGCAAATACAATTATTAGACCCTGAAGAATTATTTAAAAAACAAAATTAAAAATAATATGTTAGGTAACATATTATTAAATACGATGAAAATAGATGGTATACTATATTCATAGTATACCATCTATTCGCCCGATAAAATCAAATAAACATTATTAACTTATTGGAGGTAAATGTTTCAAAATAATAAAAAACAATAAAAACATAGAGTATGCTTAAGTAAAATATATAATCTTACTTACTTTATTGTTTATTATTTTGATAATTGTAAAACAAAACAAAATTAATTACATATTATATATGTAAGAGGAGGTAATATTGTGACAAATAAAAAGAGAACAGAGTTAGGAAAATATATAGCAAAATTGAGATTACAGTATAATCAATCTAGTGGAGATATGTGTGATGTATTAGAAATAACCAGACCCACTTTGTCTTCAATAGAATATGGACATAGAGATATATCTAGAGCATTAAAAAATAGAATAATAGACAAATATCATTTGAATGATTATGAAAAAGAGGACTTTGAAAGAGTTATATTTTATTCTAATAGCAATATTAAAATAGATATGTCTAAATTAACTAAAGGTGAAAAAGAAAAATTATATAAAATAGTAAGGGGGAGAATGTATGAGTAAATATATATTATGTACAGATGGTTCGGCTAAATTAAGAACTGAAGGCGTATATGATTCAGCATATGCTTTTTGTTTATATGATAGTAATATGAACATAATAAAAACCGATAGTGGTTTATTAAAAGGAAAAACTAATAATTATGCTGAGATGTATGCAATATTTAAAGGTACTAAATATATATTAGAACATTGTTCGTTGGATGGTGTTGATAATATAATAATAATAAGTGATTCTAATTTATGTATAAATTCATTAACAACATGGTTTCCTGGATGGATGAAATCTAGTAATGATGAGACATTAATTAATTCTACTGGCAAACCTGTTATTAATCAAGAAATAATTAAATCGACATTTATAAATACTCTTATATTAAATACCAAAACTAATGTATTATATAATCATATAAATTCACATCAATCAAAAACAAAATTATTATCCAATTATAATAAATATTGTTTTGTAAATGGTAAAGAAATACTTAGTTTTGCAGAATATGAAAAAGTATATCAAGCTAATGATTTATGTGATAGATTGGCTAAAAAAGAATTGGGTATATAATGGAGGTTATATGAAAAGAAAAAGATTTAAATCTAAAATAAAACTATATGTTAAAGTATCTGAAGCAGAAGTTGTTTTATTAGAGAAAACAGTTGATATTTTTGCTAAGGATATAGAATATGCAACAGATGCAATATTTACAATAGCTAGAAAAAATCCTTTTTCTATATTTGATGATATGGAAATAGAAGATTTTATTATAAATAATTTTTCAAAAAATAGTAAACTTTTATGTGAAGTAAAGGAGGTAAAAAAACATGGATAAATATGTTATGCGATTAGTAGAAAGAATGCGAAATGTTATTAAAAATAGTGGTTATATGATAAAAGAAGTCAAAGGTGAAGATAATACGATAGATTTTGTATTATTAAATAACAATAATAAAAATAATGATGTTCTTTTAGGAAATTTAATACTTGATATTTCTGCTACTAATAATATGAGTACTATGAGTTTAAATAAAGATAAAATGAGTATAGGAATAAATATAAATTCAAAATTATTGATAGTTAATATTGTTTTTACAGAGGAGGTATAATATGAGAATTGGAATAAATGAATATTATATGAATATAGCAGTACAAGTATCTCTTCGTAGTACTTGCATACGAAGAAAAGTAGGTGCAGTTATAGTTAAAGATAATGAAATTTTAGGGTCAGGGTATAATGGAAGTCCTAAAGGATTACCCAATTGCTGCGATGATCCAACTAGATGTTATAGAACAAAACATAATATACCATCTGGTCAAAAATTAGAATTATGTTATGCACAGCATGCAGAAATAAATGCAATGTTTAATGCTTTGTGCTCTAATAGGGATTTACGTGACGCTAGCATATTCGTTACTACGTTCCCATGTAGTAATTGTGCTAAAGCAATTATTCAATCAGGAATAAAAAACATATATTACTTAGACACATACACAAATGAATTTACTCTTACTATGTTAGAAGAAGCTAATATTAAAGTAAGCGAAATGGATTCTTCAATATATCAAACACCATTAATTGAAGGTGGTAATGTGAGAACTGATAATGAATTAGATTATATAGATCCATTGGTTCGTGAAATATATAAATACGATGTTGGTACTCCAGAATTTATAAAAAATAGAGAAAGGATATTAAAACAATATCCAGATTTAATAGAAAATGAAATAGTCGTATATATAAATAATATAAATGAATTATATAAAGAAGATTTTATAGATAAAACATATATAAAATTGACACAAGATAATAAAATGATTTTACCAGCTATAGACGGTTTAACAAATATAGTCGATTTAGATGAAGTATTATCATATAGATGGGCTTTTAGAAGTCAAGTTGAATATGGTGGTAAAATGGAAATAAATAATAGAATTAAAAGACATTGTGTTGTAGCAGGATTAATAATGGATGAATCAGAAGAACATGTATATTTATTAAAATGTATAAAAGGGAGATTAAAAGGAAAATATACTTTAGTTCAAGGACATATGTCTAATAGAGGTGTTGAATGGAATAATGCTCCTTTACGACATATATCAAATTTAAATATGATTAAAGAATTACACGAAGAAGTTAATTTCAGTAATCCTGAAACTGAAACTCCTATAGTGTATAATCCTAGAGCATTAATAATGTTGTCTGACAATAAAATAAGTGAAGACCATATAGGATTTCTTTATACAATAAAAGTACCTGACGGTGCAGAATTAGTTAGTAATGAAAAAGATAAGCATGAAGTTGTTAAATTTAAAAAACAAAATATATTGAATGAACCTAATTTAGATACTTGGGTTAAGACATTTTTAATGAATTTAAATTAATAATATATAAGCATAGATATAATCTATGCTTATATTTACATACATATGTAAAACATATAATATATAATTATATATTATATTAATAGAAGATGTAGTTAAATTAGTTAAAGGAGGTATTATTATGATAGAAAATAAAGAAACTAAAGGTTATGTTATAAAAAGAATAAACGAGCCAATGTCTCGTGAAGAATTGGAAAAAATAGCCAGTTCAATACAATCTGAAGAAGATTGTATAAACTATCATATGTCTCAATTAGAAAATTATGATAAAAATGACAAAGCAGTGATAATTTTAGATAGAGAGGAAAATGAAAAATGTTATAAAGAATTAAAGAAATCTGATGCTAAAGAATATTTTGAATATTTGTTAGATTCAGGTAGAGTTAATTCTAAACCTAAAGAAGTAACTCGTATGGGTTATTCAGAATCATCAAAGAAAGAATTTGATGAAATGGTTAAACAAGAAAAAGAAGAAACTAAATATATAAATGAATTCACAATGCCTAGTTTTGATGAAGTATGGGATAACATTTATGTTAATACGTATAACGGAGACATTTATAATGAAACACCTGATCAATTACCAGATGAATTGAGAGAAGGTGTTGGTGTTATAATACCAGGAATAATTGATAAAGAAGAAGATTATTTCGAGTTCGTAAAAAGATTGAAAGATAGAGGTAAAGATGGTTTAGGTAGAACTATATATGATAAATATGAAGATTATATAGAAGCTACAGAAATAATCGGAACTTATATTCAAGCAGTATATGATAAATATGGAGGTAAAGAAGAATTTTATAGTGCTAGAGATATGGGAGGATTATTCGGAGGATATGAATATATTCCAACAGTAAAACCAAGATATAAAAAGACAAAAAGAAATTTAAGAATGGCAGCAGGTGAAATTTCTGATGACAGATTTAATGTTGTGATTCCAGATTTAGGTGCACGTATATGGGAAGAAAGATATGGAAGTGGAAATACTGATGACAATGAAGAAGATTATGAAACAGAATATGATGATTTAGGTGCACGTATATGGGAAGAGAGACAAGAAATGGAACGTAAAGAACTTGTTGATGAATATGGTGAAGAATATGTAGAAGAATATTATGATGTATCATATGATGATGAAGAAGATGATGATGAATATGATTATTGGTTTATCGATAATTATGAAGATTATGATATTATCTATGATGACGAAGATGAATCATATGAAGATGATGATTCCATAATAATAATAGACGATGTTCCAGATGAATTCTATTCAACTGATTTATATAAGCAAATTTCTAATTTTAAATCAAATGAAGAATTAATAAAGAAATTACTTGTTTCAAAAGATGTTGACGATATTAGAACAGCAAAAAGAATGATAGCTGAAATTGAAAATGAAGAATTGTATAATTCAGAAATATATGAATCTAAATTTATAGATATCTTAGGTAGAGATGCAGAAACTATGCCAATAGATGCAGTAATAAATCAATATGCTTATGATAAAACATTGTATGAATATGGTGTTGAAGCAGCTGATGAAATGTCAGCATCAAATCCAGATATACAAAATGCTTATCGAAATATGATGAAAGATAGAGCAGAAAAAATATATGATTTGGATCCAGAATATAATGTAGTGGATATAGAAGATTATGCTGATTATGCAACTAAATATATGTATGATGAAACATTCAAACAAATTGAAGACGAAAAGAAAAAGATAAGTAAAATAGGTAATAACATATTAAGAAAGAAAGATCCTAGTATGGTATTTGGTGAAGCTAGAAGAACAATAAATGCAAATGATAATGAAATACAAGCATATATAAAAGGATTATCAAGTACAGTTAGAACAGCATTGACATTCTTAAAAGCAAATGCCGATACTGATGATTATACTGGATATGAATCAGCATTTGATGTTGGTTATAAAGGGTCAACAAAAGGTAGTACTGATATTGATGATAAAATAAATTCTTTCGAACTTCCAACTGATCCTCAAGGTATATTAAAATATGCTGAAAATAATATGGATTTAGCTCAAAGATTATATGAGTTCACTATCGATGATGAAAATATTGCAGATGCAGAATATATGTTTAGTGATAGATGCAGTATTGAAGATTTTGTTGAATTAGCTACAAAAGAATGTAAGCCTATGATAACAGATCAATTGATAGATGAAATAAAAAGTAGAAAGAAAAGAAAAATAGAATTATTAAAATAATAGGAGGTACTGTTTATGAAAGAGGTAACAAAAACTTATAAGAATGGAACAGTTGAGGTTCAATCTCTTATAAAGAAAAATTTCTCTAGAGATTTTATGAAGAAAATATTTGATATTTATTCAAATAAAGAAATGTCTATAGTTGAGAAAACCATAAACTATGATAAGATATTTAGAAAAGAATTTGGAGAAAGGAGGGATTATCGCCGTATAGGTGAGGGAACAAATAGATTTGTTTGTTTATTAGATAATCATATTATCAAAGTAGCTTATAATTATTTAGCATATATTGATAATGTAAATGAATTGGCGATGTCTAAGAAGTTACCTAAACATGGACCATTAGCATTAGCTTATGAAACTAATGGTCTTATTCTAGTTTCAGAATATGTTGCAGTAATAGACAAAGAAGACTTTTTGGAATCACAAATGCAAGTAAAGAAAATATTAGAGAGCTTAGAACAAGAAATAATTAGTCTTGTTAATAAGAATAAAAATTCTCATTATATATTAGGTGATATGGGAATGTCATCTAAAAATTATGGTAACTGGGGAAGAAGACCTTCAGGAGAATTGGTTATTCTAGATTATGGATATTTATATAAAACATCATATAGAGAATGGAAGAAAATAAGTAAATGTCCATATTGTGGTAATGTATTAGAATATAAAGAAGATTATACAGAATTACAATGTTCCTCTTGTAATAAGACAGTTAAGTATACGACATTAAGGAATAATCTAGGATATAAAAAAATCATAGATACTATAGAAAATATAATAGAGGATGATGAATTTGGTAAATATGATTCTAAAGGTAAAATAACTGTGGATGTGTATAAAACTGAAACATATGAAATAGAAGAACAAAAAGCAGAGATACCAAAAGAAATATTAACTCTTATAAATAATACAGTAGATAAATTTTACGATGTTATTAATAAAATCAATAATAAGGAATTAAATATTGAAGAAACTCTAGAAGAAATAAAAGATAATAGAGATATGTATTATCCAGAGTTATATCCTATGTTATTATTATCTGTTCAATTAAAAGATAAGAATATTAAATCATATACAAATGATTTAAAATCTAAAGTCATGGATATTAAAACTTTTCTTCTTCAACAAATAGAACAAGATAATTATAAACATTTAACAGAAGAAGATTATGATAATTATAATGAAATGATGGTTGACGATACAATAGGGTATGATAAGAATACAAATAGAAGTAATGTTGATTTTATTGATAAGTTGTCAGAATCACAAGATGGTATAAAAGTTGTATCTTCATTAGATGATGTTTTGAATATGGAATTTGGTAATGTGTTTATGGCAGATGAAAATGAAGATATTGTTGATAGTTTAGATGATGATTATAATCTAGATGAATTAATGATGCTTGTTGGAAATGAAGTAGAAGAAGAATCTAATGAACAAGAAAATACAATAGAAGATAAACTTAAAAGACATTTCAATAGTATAAAAATAGGATTAATGGAAATAATTGATAATATAATGGACACTGATGATTTTGTTGAAGGTGATAATTTATATGCTCCTTTATTAAATGGAGATGTAATCGATTATGATTATTGTCCAGAAGTAAATGCCCAAAACATCTTAGGTGGATGGAAACCAGAAGAATTTTGTTTTCCATTATATAGACATTTGATAATAACAAGTGGGTATGATACAGATGAAGCTAAAGAAGAGTTTGAATCTAGATATAAAATAGATGAAAAAGTAACTTATCCTCAAGATATGTATGATAATGATGATAATATAGATATTGTATTAGATCAAATATTGACTAGATTTGAAGAAAATGTAAGACCAAGTAGATTTGCATTAAGTATTAAAATAAAGAAAGAATTAATAAATTACTATAAAGCATTAGATATGTATTATGAAGAAAATATAGAAAAAGATTCTGGTGTTACAATAAATGATTCAGATTACTATTATAATTTAGTTTTAAATAATACTGATATTGTAAAAGACATGAGATATGCTAAAGAAGCATTAGAACAAGATGTTAAGATGTTTTCAGGGTTATCATTAGAAGAAGCATTGGGTGATAATAAGATAATATATACGCATGATTATCATTCTCTAATGAATAAATCTCAACTTATTATAGAAAGATGTTTTGATAATATCGATGTATTAAATAGACATAGTGATGTTGATGCTATAATGAATGATATTAAAAATGAATATTATTCTATGACTAAATCATTTATTGTAAATGATATGATGGATATTTTTAAATACGGTCCTTCATATGTTGAAGACAGTAAAAGAAAAATACGACCTGAACTTAAATGTGTGATAGAAGATGGTGATTCTAATGTTGACGTATATAAACCTATAATATTCAATAAAGAAAATTACGTTCTATTAAAAGTAGAAGGTAGATTTGAAAAAATATTTAGAAAGGGGGATAATGGATTTATTGATATTAAATATAGATTGAATTCTATAGGTTTAAGATACACATTAACAGACATTTCAGATTATATATTTAAAAGAAATAGAGATAATTTTAGATATTTAATGACAGAAAAAGAATATTCTTTAATAAAATTTATATGGAATGACTCATGTAAATGATATAGACAAATTATATTCTAATACAATAGTTGAGTTATTGAATGAAAAATATAATATGTGTGAAGACACATATCATTTATTTAAAGACATTGCCAATTATGGTTTAAACAGAGCATTGGCAAGAAGACAAATGGTTATAAATATACTAGATATTAAAGGTATATCTAGATTAGATTATTTAAATAATATACAATAGGGAGGGTTTTAATATGGCATATTTATTAATAATAGAAGATGAATTAGAGGATACTGTTAAGTTAGTGGGTAATGAAAATTATGTATATAAATTCTTATTTGATTCTTCAAATAAGGATGATTATCATGAAGGTAAATTAGGATTAACTAAGCTTAAAGACAGCTTGATCTTTTCTGATCAAGCTGTTTCTTTAAAATCTCTTAAATATAAAACAGATGGGGAGGAATTAAAAGATTATGTTAAGGTGTTAGTGAATAAAGTATTTGATTCAGGTAATTATATAAGTTTAATAAATGATTCGTATATTTATGACAATATAGTATTTGTGTTAACAAGAGCAACAGACAATTCAGATAAAGCATTGTATTTGAACAATGATACAATAACGAAATTAAAAGATATATTTGTAGAAAATATGATGCTTAGAGAAGGATTGAAACTATACACTTATGAATTATTTTCATCAGGTATGAATATAAATGAAGATGCAGATAGAGAATATTTTAAAATAGTACAGAAAAAACTTTCTGATAATGAAGATATAAAACTAAAAGAAGATTTATTATCTCAATTCAATAACACATTTAGATATAAAGTATTAAGTGTATATGCTAGAATAAGATATTATGATACAAATGAAATAATGGGAATGCTAAATGGATTAGGATTTTTAGATGAAAGATTCGATGATTGTATTGTTGATGAAGAAAAAGCTAGAAGACTTTTAGCTAAAAGATTGGCAACCATATCACTTAAGAAAGATATACAAATATTAATAGATAAAGGTATATTTAAAAAAGACATGATAGATTATAACATCTAATAAGATAAAGCCTGGAAATATTTCCAGGCTTTATTTTTTATGTTTACTATAACAATAAATAAAGAGGTGATATATAATGACTAAACAGATTTGGGAAAGACATTATTATAGAAATAAAGATATTGAATTTTTCATAAATAACCAAATAATAGAATATGATATAAAGTCAGCAGGTTTATCATTAGCTAAGGAATATAAATATTTAGATTCTAAAATTATTAAAAAATTGGATAATATGTCAAAAGAAGAGAGAAATAGAATGATGGGTATTATGAAAATAAAAAACAAACAATTAATTAAGAACGAGAATAAAGCATTAGTTGAAGCAAGAAAAAAATTTATAGAAGCGAACAATATAGATAATGACAATATTATATCTATAAAAAAAGATGCTTTATTTGTTTCTAAAGAATGCTATAATTTACAATTAGGTGAAATAGAATTTGTTCCCAAAAACAAATATAGTAGTTATATGTTTTTAAACAACATTGAATTTTATTATAGTCGTTTAAAATTAGATATAAAAGGTATAAATGATGATCTTCTTAAACTACATAAAGATTACATGTTAACGTTTTTTAAACAATATCTGCAATATATTGAAATGGGTAAAAGTACTAAATTACTTGATTTTATAGCAGGTTTTGTATATAGATATAAATCAAGAGATTTGGATATTGGATATTATAGAGAATTTAATGCATTATCATTATTTAAATTAAATAAACAAACCTCATATGGAACAGAATATTTAATAAAATATATAGATGAGGAAAGTTTCAATGATATTGATATAGGATATAATTTCTTTAGATATCTAATACCATTGATGATATCGCTTATTTAAACAATTCACTCAATTGTGAGTTTTTAAATAGATTAAACAATGAGAATAGTCAATTGACTATTCTCATTGTTTTTTAGTAAAAACCATTGTTATCATTTTTTTTCAAATCATTAAAATCACTAAAAAGATTTCCGTTATTTTTCAATCTTTCGGTTTTAGCTTCTTCACGGACTTTAGCTAAATCTTTTTTTAATTGTGAACGATTGTTGCTATATAGATATTTATATAAACCTTGTAACTCATTTCTTTCTGTAGCATATTTCCATATAAGATCATTGAAAACACCATGGATATAATATAATAATCCATCCATAGAATAATATAATAATGCCTGTTGTCTTAATTCATGTGACATGTGACTTAAAACCAATACTCCGAATTTTATCGTTTCTTGTTCTATTTTAGGCACAACTATATCATTTGCTTTTAGATAGAAATGCTCTTCATGTGTCCACACCCTACTTATTAAAAAATTAAGAGCATCGTTTAATTCTCCGAAACTCATGGTTTTTACTAGGTGTGTTTCATTATAACCATCTTTATAGTGTTGAAGATCAATTCTCTCATCTTTTTGCATATTTTCAAATTCAATTTTTCTATTCCAATCTCTTTCTTCTTTATCTAATCTATATTGTCTTTCTTTTTCTTCTCTATCCAATCTATCTTGTCTTTCTTGTTCTTCTTTTTTTCTAAGTTCCTCTTTTTCTTTTTCTAATAATTCTTGATTATGTTCTTTTGTTAAATAAGTATAATACCCTTTTACACTCATTCCTAGTATTCCACAACATATAACTATAGATAATATCATAATTGTTAATAACATAATAAACTCCTCCTTTATTTTTAACTTATAAATTCTAATTCGTTATCATCATCCATACAATCAGGATTTAATCTACTCCATTCAGTAACAAATATTTCTAAGTTACCGAAATCATTACTTTTATATTTTTTTGAACGTTCAATATAATCTTGAATTTTAATTATATCTTCTTTTTCTATAGCATCCATATATTTATCTAAAAAACTATAAATATCTCCAAATCCCATATTTAAGTTCAAGAATATTTTTCTATCATGAACCATTTGATGAACCGTTTCTAATAACATAACTGTTTGTACTCTGTGAGCAAAATGTTCATCTATAACCCTTTTAGCTACTCTAAAAGTAGTTATCTTTTCCCCATCAATCATCATTTTATGTAGTACTATAGAACATACATCAAATAATGTAAATAATGGACCATGGTGCATTTCTATTAATTTACTTCTTGTTTTACCTTCATCTTCTTCTTTTTCGGAAATATTTCCTTTTACTTGGCAAAAATTTAATCCAAGATCTTTTTTAATATGTGCTATATATCGTTTATAATATTTTGATTTTCTAACATTATGTTCAACGCCTTCTATAAACTTAACTTCATTTTCTATATCAAAAAAATAATCTTCTTTTTTATAAAATGGTAATTCGTAATAACTCTCATCGGAATCTATTGTTGGATTCTGAACAGGAGTCTTTACTTCTATACCTGGTATACTATTTTTCATTATGAATCACTCCTTCTTTGTAAACTTATTTATTAATACAATTTATTAATATATTGTATTAATAATTTATATTAAGAGGAGGTCGAAAATATATGATTGATAACCAATTGGCATTTACACAAAGTGTTGTGTTTGACAATATAAAACGTATTCTTGAAAATAGTATAATAAAAATATCAGCAGATGCTTCTAAATATGAAAATATTGATATTTTAAGATCTGCTGAAAGATACTTAAATGCCAAACAAGAATTAGATAGATTTGAATCTTATCCATTGTATGAACCTTCTGTTATCGCTAAAGCAGGTATAACAGATAGAGAAAAAATTTATGCTTACCAAGAAAATAAATATTTGATACCACGAAATAAAAGAAATCTAGTATTAAAATATAAAAGAGAATTGATAATAAAAGAATATGTCGAGCAAAATGATTATTATAGAGAATTAATAGGCAAACCACCTATTGATGAAAAAGAATCAGAATATTTTTATTTAACTGAATCACAGATGAAATTTTATGATATAGATGAAACTCGACCTATACATGATTATCCAAGTGAGATAATATCTAAACTTGAAAGAAAAATAATACCAGACTTAATAGAAAATAATCCAAATAAAAAATATTTACAACATATGGGTAGCAAAGCTGTTGATTTAGTTACAGCTAGAACAGCTAAAAATTTTCAAATAATATACTTTGATTCAGATATAGATAAATTATTTGTTGATAAATTTTTTGAGACATATCAAGTATGTAGAGATTATTATGTATCAGTATTATATAATCCAGATTTAAGAAGTGTGTATCCGTATTATGATAATTTTATGGCTATGAATATAATGATGATGACAATTCAAAGATTCATTATAGATATAATACAGATGTCTGTAGATAGGGATTTTTTTGACTTAATATCTATAAAGAAAATGTTTAATGTTTACGGTATACCATTCTTTGAATCATTACCATTGGATTATCAAAGAATAATAATAAAACATTTGAATATTCTAGTAAGAACTAAATCTACAGACCAATGTTTATATGACATAGCAAATACTCTTATGTATGAAAGAATAAGTGTATATAAATATTTCTTAGTTAAAGAACGCTTAATGGATGATGAAGGTTCGCCTATAATAGCAACTAAAAAAGTAACAAATGATGATGGTACTATAAGTGAAATTCCTGATTATGAAAAAATGTATGATGTGTATTTTCAATCAACAGATATAATGGATGATAATATTATTTTAGCAATAGAAGATAAATCGAATAGGTATGAATATAAAGAAGTTACCGAAGAAGATGATTTGTGGTGGGAAGATGCAGATTTAAAAAAAGAATTATATGAAAGAGAATTTAATTATATAGATACTAAATATATAGGAATAAGTATATCTTATAATTTAACAAAAATATTATACGAATCAATATATTTTCTAAACATGTTAATAGATAATAAAGATGTTAAAACTAATATAAATGATAGATTATTTAATGATGATGCTATGCATGAAGGTACTGATTATTTATATATAACATTAGAAAGAATAACCGATACTCCAATATCTATATTTGACTCAATAGTTATATTAGCAACTTTATTATGTAAGAAAAATAGTATGAAAGGTAATATATTAGTAAAACCTGCTGAAATATTATCTGTATTGGGATTTAATTTTGAAGCTAATTTTGATTTAATAAATAAAAAGATAAAAGAAAATCCTAGAATATTTAAAAATCAAGAGATAAGAAAATACTTAAATCTATTAAATATAGAATCTGTAGAAGATATAAATAACCTTTATAATAATTTTAAAAATTTCGCAAATTTCTGTATAGAACAAATGAATACGACTAATGATATTAAAGTATTTAGAGCTTATCAGGATTTATATAAAACACTAATGATTAAAAAAGAAACAACGAAAGCATTTAAATTAAATAATGGTTTAGTTGCTTTATCATATATGGAATATGTTAGAGATAAATTACCATATATAGCCGATTATATAGACTTATTAGAAAAAGACGAATGTGGTGTTATAATAGAACATATATTAGGTAAATTAAATGAATTGATACCTTCATTAACCTATTTATCAACATTAAATGGTGTTAATAATAATATCGTTGATTGCATAATAGAACTTATAAAATTTTTTAAATCATATACTGTTGATTTAAGAAACCTTAATGTAGTATATGTATTTGACGATCCATATTGGAATAGAATACGATCTATAGAAAATATAGATTTGCATGTAAAAATACAACCTAGGGAAAAACCTCAAGAATATAACGATATAAATTTCGTGCATTCAAATTATGATATTAGAGAAAAGGTTAGATTATCATATGTAAACGCATTAGACGAAGATGGAAATGGGACAATGGATAAAATGCTTATGAGTTATAATATGTTTAGCAATACAACACATAATAATGATAAAATCAATGTTAGAGATAAATTACAAATTATTTATGACTAAACACTATAATAATATTAATTATAGGAGGTAAATATATGAATAATGATAATATGAAATTAACAGTATTAGGAAAATTAGAAGATGGAGAAACTGTTGCTACAATAAGAATAGGTAATGTTGTTTATATATGCAAAACAACTATTCAGGCAACTTCTAATTTTAAAGGAGTACAACCTGAAATTAAAATGTATGACGAATATAAACACGAGTATGATAAAAACAGAAATGTTTTAAAAACAGGATTTGTTGAACCTGGAGATACTTCTATTGATGATGTTGATAAACAAATCGATTTCATCAAAGAAAATTTACCAAAAATAGAAATAAGAGGAGTTGATGCAAATGACCATGATATTAAAAGATAATATCGATAATAATGATAAAATCAAACCTATGAGAATAGAATCTGTCTCTTATACACATCTCCGAGCCCACGA
>ERZ1026856.682-NODE-682-length-19812-cov-4.663157_pt1 | contig 19812 bp, 14 predicted proteins | sample MGYA00380158_ERZ1026856 | MGnify/ENA primary metagenome ERZ1026856 (study PRJEB33269, sample SAMEA4719794) | human gut metagenome | biome: human-associated habitat; feature: organic feature; material: feces | place: Cameroon | collected 2013-10 ...
CCCCTGCGGAGGGGCTTGCTCCTCCCTCATGCTTCCCCCATCGGGGGAAGTGGCGAGCGCAGCGAGCCGATAGGGGGAAGGCTTTCATTATTAATAAAGACCGGGCGGCCGGCAGCTGTCCCCGCATTGCAGAAAATGCAGGGGCGGCTGCCGGCCGCCCGCAGGTGTAAAAGCCCCTCCCCGTGCTGTCCGGGGAAAGGCCCTGCCGGCGCGCTCATCTGTCGCTGGGGCCGGGATCGTGGTCTCCGAAGATCAGATCGTCAACGTCGATTTCCATATTTCGCACCTCCGTAAAGTCAACATACCTTCATTGTATGCGCGGCCAGGCGGGAATATGACGGCGGGCGGGAGTTTTTTTCTTCGGCACAAAACGATTGAACAGGCGCTCCTTTTCTGCTATAATTATAGTGTTATGAATGTACTCATCAATCAAATACTTGAAAACAAGGAAGCCGCCGCCCTCCCCGGTCTGATGGAGAGCGGAGGACTTCCTGCGCTTGTTTCCGGACTTTCGGCGGTACACCGGGCGAATCTTGCCGCCGCGCTGCGGCAGCGCCTCGGGACGCCCATATTCGTCATCTGCCCGGACGACACGGCGGCGGAGAACTTCGCGAACGACCTGCGCTCAATGCTGCGCGAGCCGGTGAGCGTCCTCGGGATGAGGGACTACACCTTCTACCCGGCCGAGGCCGCCTCGCGCCAGACCGAGCAGAAGCGTATCGGCGCGCTCTACCGCATGCTCTGCGGGAGCGAGGTGAACGTCGTCTCCGTCTCCGGTCTCATCCAGCGCACCATGCCGCCCGAGACGCTGAAAAGAGCCGCCTTCACCATCCGCGCCGACGGCAGCTGTCCTCCCGAGGACGTGGAGGACGCGCTCGTCCGCTGCGGCTATGTCCGCACGGAGCAGGTGGAGGGTCCCGGCCAATTCGCGCGGCGCGGCGGGATACTCGACTTTTTCTCTCCCGCCGACCGTGAGCCGGTCAGGATCGAATTCTGGGGCGACGACATCGACTCCATGGGTCATTTCGACGTCTCCACCCAGCGCCGCACCGAGCAGGCCGACCTTTGCACCATACTCCCCGCGGCGGAGACTCTGCCGACGCTCGCCGAGGGCGGCGTTGAGAAGCTCGCGCACGACATAGAAAGCTTCGCCGACAAATACACCCGCCGCCGCACGAGCGAGAATGCCGCGGCCCTCGCGGCCACCATGCGCGGCGACGCCGACAGGCTGCGCGGCGGCATGCTTATGTCCGATGCGGACAGATACCTCCCCGCCATCTACCCCGACGCCTGCGCGCTCGACTACGTCCCCGAGGGGTCCGTCGTCATCCTCGACCAGCCAAACCGCTGCGGCGAGAGGGCGCGTGATTTTGCAAAGCAGCTCACCGACGACGTGCGCGAGCTTCAGCGGCGCGGGATGGTCGCCGTCTCCGCCGACGGCTTTTACATGCCGTGGGAGACGCTCACAGAGCGGCTGGAGGACTTCCCGCTCTACATGGCGGACGCGTTCACCGTGGGCCGCAACCCCATCAGTCCCCGGACGCTGACCTCCATCCCGGCAAAGCAGCTCCCCTCCTACGCAGGCAGCGCCCAGACCGCTGCGGACGACGTGAAGCTCTATCTCAAGCAGGATCACCGCGTCGTGGTCCTCGCCGGAGACGCCCGCCGCGCCAAGGTATTGCAGGAATTTTTCGCCGATCACGACATCCCGGCGCTCGTTTACGAGGAGATAAAGAAGCTCCCCGAGCCGGGGCAGTGCGTCATCGGCATAGGCTCGCTCTCGGCGGGCATGGAGTACCCGGGGCTGAGGCTCGCGGTGCTGACCGACGCGCAGCTCATCCGCTCGCGCGAGAAAAAGACCTCGCGCAAAAAGCTCCCCTCCGACCGGCAGAGGATCGAGTCCTACGCCGACCTCTCCGTCGGGGACTATGTGGTGCATGAGAACCACGGGATAGGCCGCTTCGCCGGTATCGTCAGGATGCAGGTGGACGGCTTTGACAAGGATTATATAAAGATCTGCTACGCCGGGACGGACAGCCTGTATGTCCCCGCCACACAGCTCGACATGGTGACGAAGTACACCGGCGCGGGCGAGGAAAAGGCCGTGAAGCTCTCGAAAATGGGCGGCACGGAGTGGCAGAAGACCCGCAGCCGCGCGAAGAGCGCCGCGAAGGACATGGCGAAAAAGCTCATCGCCCTCTATGCCGAGCGCCAGCGTCTGCCGGGACACGCGTTCAGCCCGGACAGCGAGTGGCAGCGCGAGTTCGAGGAGAACTTCGGCTACACGGAGACGGACGACCAGCTGCGCTGCATTGCCGAGATAAAAAAGGACATGGAGTCCTCCGTCCCGATGGACAGGCTCCTCTGCGGCGACGTGGGCTTCGGCAAGACCGAGGTCGCTCTGCGCGCGGTGATGAAATGCGTCCTCGACGGCAAGCAGGCCGCCATCCTCGTCCCCACCACCGTCCTCGCCCAGCAGCATTACCAGACCGCGCTGCAAAGATTCTTCGGCTTCCCGGTGAACATCGCGACGCTCAGCCGCTTCCGCACCGGGGCGGCGTCGGGCAGGACGCTCTCCGACCTTGCCTCCGGCAAATGCGATCTCGTCATAGGGACGCACCGCCTCCTCTCAAAGGATGTGCGCTTCAAGGATCTCGGCCTTCTGGTCGTGGACGAGGAGCAGCGCTTCGGCGTGACGCACAAGGAGCATATAAAGGCGCTTTCGCACGGCGTGGACGTGCTGACGCTGTCCGCGACGCCCATACCGAGGACGCTGAACATGGCTATGTCCGGCATACGGGATATGTCCACCATCGAGGAGCCGCCCGAGGACCGGCTGCCGGTGCAGACCTTCGTCATGGAGCATGACTGGGGCGTGCTGGCCGACGCGATACGCCGCGAGCTTCAGCGCGGGGGACAGGTCTACTACCTGCACAACCGCGTCGAGGACATAGAGCGCACGACCAAACGGCTGCGCGAGCTGCTCGACGACGACGTGACCATCGGCGTCGCCCACGGCCAGATGGACAAGAACATGCTCTCGAGCGTTATGGAGAGCGTGCAGAGCGGCGAGACGCAGGTACTCGTCTGCACGACCATCATCGAGACCGGCATAGACATCCCCAACGTCAACACCCTCATCATCGAGGACGCGGACAAGCTCGGCCTCGCCCAGCTGCACCAGATACGCGGCCGCGTGGGCCGCTCGACCCGCCGCGCCTCCGCCTATCTCACGTTCAGGCGGGACAAGGTGCTTACGGAGATCGCCGAAAAGCGCCTGAACGCCATACGCGACTTCGCGCAGTTCGGCTCGGGCTTCAAGATCGCCATGCGCGACCTTGAGATACGCGGGGCGGGAAATCTTCTCGGCGCGGAGCAGTCCGGCCATATGATCGACGTGGGCTACGACATGTACATGAAGCTCCTCAGCGAGGCCGTTCTCGAGGCGCGGGGCATAGAGGTCCCGGCGAAGGCGGAATGCTCCGCCGACCTCGCCGTTGCGGCCAACATCCCGGAGCGCTACATCCCCTCCTCCGAGCAGCGCATGGACATCTACCGCCGTATCGCCGCCATCCGCGCCGAGGAAGAGGCCGACGACCTGACGGACGAGCTTATCGACCGCTTCGGCGACCCCCCTCCCGGCGTGAACGCGCTCATCCATGTCGCGCTGCTGCGCGGCGAGGCCGGAAACGCCGGCATTACGGACATCTCGCAGAAGCAGGGCTATCTGCGCTTCACGGTGAAGGACTTCGACATGGAAAAGGTCTCCGCGATGTACGCCACCGACGAGTACAAGGGGCGGCTCCGCGTCGAGGCCGGGTCAAAGCCCTGCCTGAGTCTCAGGATAAAGTCCAAGGGCCGCGTCATCGACGAGGCGCGGAAGTTCGCCCGCGACTGGCAGCGGGGCGTCAATTCATAAAATCTGCTTGTAATATCCGTCCGCAGATGATATATTCAGAAAAAGACCTGATAAAGGTCCGATGAAGGGACATAAACGATGAAAAAACTTATTGCAGCGATACTTATAGTGTGCGTCGCCTTTGCCGGCTTCCTCACATGGAAGAATTACACCCCTCCCGTGGAGGAGACCCCCGCGCCCGAGGTGAGGACCGTGGATTACGAGGCGCTCTATGCCACGCACGACCCTGACGAGATCGTCATGAACGTCGGCGGCGACGAGATAACCTGGCGCGAGTTCTTCTATTATCTCAGCGCCAACGTCGGCTACATCAACAACATGTTCGCCTACTACGGCGGCGAGGCCGACTGGGACATGGTCGCCGACGAGACCACCGGCGAGACCATCGGCGAGAACGTCTGGACGCTCGCACGGCAGAGCGTGGGTCAGCTCCACGCCTGCACGCTCTTTGCGAAGGAGCATGGTGCGGAGCTTACCGAGGAACAGGAAAAGGCTCTTGACGCGGAGCTTCAGGACGTCATCGTCCGCACCTGCGGCGAGGGCGCGACAGAGGCGGACTTCGACGAATATCTCAAGTCCATGTACGCCAGCCGCGAGCTGTACGACATGATGTCGCGCTGGAATTATCTGGACGGCCGCTGCTTTGACATCATGTACGGCGAGAAGGGCGCGAGCATAAGCGACGAGGACGCCCTCAAGTACATCGAGGACAACGATTACGCCCAGCTCAACCACATCCTCTTCCTCACGCGCGACATGACCACCGGCGAGGACCTTGACGAGGCCGCCGCGGCGGAAAAGCTCGCCCAGGCCGAGGCGCTGGTGGAGGAGCTTCGCGCGGCGGAGACCACCGAGGAGCTTCTTTCTCTCTATGCCCAGCGCAAGGAGGAGCTTGACGAGGATACCGGCAAGACCGCCTATCCCAACGGCTACACCGTCACGCCCGAGACCCAGTTCGTGCAGGAGTTCCTTGACGGCGGCTACGCGCTCGGCGACTACGAGGTCTCCGACCCGATAAAGAGCGTCTACGGCTACCATGTCATGCTGCGCCTGCCGCTCACGCCTGACAGCATCCTCGACGAAAGCACCGGCAAGACCGCCCGTGAGCTGGTCGCGGAAAAGCTCTATAACGAAGCGCTCAAGGCATATATCGACACGCTCAGCTTCGACTTTGTCGACGGCTTTACCCCCGTGAGCATCGGCGGCTTCGTCCGCTGAGCCGGATAAAAACGAATGACCGGCCCCCTCCATGACGGAGGGGGCCGGTTTTTGCGCGGCAGAAGAACAGGTAATATAAAACCGGGCGGCTGACAGCCGCCCGGTCATGCTTTACAACTTGATATCTTATTCTTTTTCCGCCTTCTTGGCTGCCTTCTCGGCGGCTTTTTCGGCCTTTCTCGCCCTGCGCTTGTCATTGAGCCTGCGCAGGAGGGGACGGAAGGCGAAGAACAGCGCGGTCAGCACCGCGAGCGTGGGCAGCGCGCCGACGAACCACACAAGGAAGTCCTTGAAGAACTCATACACGCTCTTGAGTCCGTCGCGCAGACTCAGCCACAGCTCACGGCCGTAGCCGATCTGCTCCTCGGGCTCGGGGGTGTACTCGCGCACCTCGTTCACGCTGAGGTTGACGGTGCTGTAGCTCACCTGACGGTCCCACGAGTTGAGCGTGGTCTGGAGGCTCTCGATATTGTAGCGGATGTCGGAGAGCTTATCCTCGATGGCGATGATATCCTCGACGCTCTTGGCAAGCTCCATCATCTTCAGAAGGCTCTCCTCCTGAGTCTTGTAGGCGTTGAGACGAGCCTCGGCGTCGTAGTAGCGGGAGGAGATGTTCTCGGAATAGCAGTTGGTGTATGGGACGTTGCCGAGGGTGGAGAGGCTGTTCATGACCTCGTTGAAATCACTGCTCGGAATACGGATGGTGAAGTAGGCGCTGCGGGTGCTGGCATAGCCGCGGGAAATGCTGTAGTAGTTCGCGCCGTTGACGCTGCTGGACTCCACGAAGCCGCCGTGAGCCTTCACCAGCTCGTTCACTGCCTCGACCGTTCCGTCAAAGTCGGTGGTCTCGACGGTCGCGTCGGCGGAGTAGATGATCTTGTCGGGGTTCACGTCCGGGGCGCCGTCCGTCCCGGTGTCGGCCGATCTCTCGCCGGACTCTTCCATGGGCATGTCCGCCGCGCCGAGACCGCTCTCCTCATAGGAGTAGCTCACGCCGTTCTCCGCGGGGGCGGGGGCCGCTTCGGGGGTGCTTGGGCTCATTTTCGCGGCGCTGCCGCAGGCGCACAGCGAGAAGGTCATGAGCAGCGCGAGCAGGATGGATAAATATTTTTTCATTTTATGTCCTCCATTCTTTTTTATGTCCTCGTTCATCAGGACGGGGATGATCGGAAAAAGTTCCGGGGTCTCACAAAAAATTTTTCCGCGCTCATTCGGCGCGCGTAAGCTCCGTCACGATATGCTGGCACATCAGCAGTCCCGCCGACGCCGGCACCCACACCAGCGAGCCGGGGACGCTGCGCCTGCCGGGGGGCGGCGCTTCGAGCTGTTCGGCCTCCATAGGCTCCTCCGGCGAGAACACGACGGTGTGGTGCAGGACGCCGCGCGCACGAAGCTCCCGGCGCATGACGCGAGAGAGCGCGCAGCCGCAGGTCTTTGAAATGTCCGCTATGCTCAGCAGCGAGGCGTCGCGCTTGTTGCCCGTACCCATGGCGGAGATGATGGGGATACCGCGCTCACGGCAGGTCATGATAAGGTCGAGCTTGCAGCTGACGAGGTCGATACAGTCGGCCACATAGTCGTAATCGGCAAAAAAGCGCTCCCTGACGGCGGCGGTATAGCAGCCGACGATGGGGCGTATCTCACATTCGGGGGAGATATCCCGCAGGCGCGCCGCGACGGCCTCCGCCTTGGGAAGGCCGACGGTGGAGTAAAGCGCGCAGAGCTGGCGGTTTATGTTGCTCTCGCCGACGGTGTCCTGATCTATGAGCGTTATGCGCCCCACACCCGCGCGGCAGAGCGCCTCGGCGCACCACGAGCCGACGCCGCCCAGCCCGAACACTGCGGCATGGCTGTTCTTCAGCCTTTCCATTGCCGCCTCGCCCAGCAGCATGCGCGAGCGAACGGTCCTCTCTTCCATAAGCACCTCGATAATACTTTGATCTAACAAGGCTCCGCCGTGCGCAGACACGGCGGAGCCCGATCCTTTTCTCTTAGCCGACCAGCTTGATGAAGAAGCTGCGCTTTGCCTCGTAGGGAGCGATGAGCTCCTCGAACCATGTGTTCATGTCCTCGGTGAGGAGGTCGTTTCTCGCGATGATACGGCTGTAAAGCTCGCCCTCGCCGACGTAGTACATGACGTGGTAGCCGGCGTAGGAGCCGGACTCGCCGTAAACGATGGCGGTGTCGCCCTTCTCGTGGCCCTCAAAGCAGAACTTGTCGAACTCATCGACCATCTGTCCCCTGGTGACGGAGTCGTACAGACCGCCGTTCCCGCTGGAGCCGGAGTCCTCGGACAGCTCGGTCGCGAGCGCGGCAAAGCTCTCCTCGGTGGCGTCGCCGGCCTTCCACCGGGCAAGGATATCCTCGGCCTTGGCCTTTGCCTCGGCCTTAGCCTCGTCGGTATATTCGCCGTTCTCGTCGGCGACGGCCTTGACGAGGATGTGGCGCACCTGCGCGACGTTGTAGCGGTTGTCGCTGCGGCCGAGGAACACCACGGCGTAGTAGCCCTCGCTGGTGGTGTTCTCAAGCACCGCGGCCTCGCCCTCGGTGCGCTCGCCCGTGACCCACTCGGAGAGGGCGTCGACAATGCTGGACGCGGCGACGGCTCTGCGGAAGGACGCGGTGTCGGACGCCTGCGCGGCGGCCTCGAAGCGCGCGTACACATCCTCCCCGCCGTCCTCGGCGGAGTCGTTGTAGGCGGCGACTATGGCCTCTGCCTTCGCCTTGGCCTGCTCGGCGGTGACGTCGTCGGTCACGCTGATCGTGCAGTAGGCATAGCTGTATATATCCTGAGACCCCTCGTAGGAGTCGTACTTCTCGTCAAGCTGCGCGTCGGTGTACTCGAAGGAGTCGCGCTTTTCGTTGTACGCCTTGTTTGCGAGAGTGCTGTTCCGGGTAAGCTCGCGCGCCATTTTGGAGTTCACGCCCATGCCGTAGTTCGCGGAGAGATACTTGTCGGCGCCGGCATAGCCGTATACGGAGGCATACTGGTCAAGGTTCGCTATCCCCTGCTCGATCTCGCTGAGCTCGTCCTCGGTGAGGGTGATGCCGTTGGCGGCGGCGTAGTCGCCGAGCGCCTGCACCTGGGTAAGCTCCGCGACGGCGGAGTCAAGGAAATAGTCGCGCCATGTGCCGCCGTCGGTCATATTGCACTCCTGACTGCGCAGGCCGGTAAGGCCCGCGGAGGTGTCAAGACCGAAAATGGAGGCGTAGCTGCCGTACTGGTTTGTAAAGGTGTAGTACTGGTTAGCATAGCTGTAGCTGACCTCGGCGGGGGAGTATTTGGTGCCGCTCACGTCCAGCGCGGTGGTGCCGGTGTAGAGCAGGGGAGAGTCGAGCAGCAGCACGGCGACGATGAACACGATGACGGCGACGGTGCCGATCACCCATCTGCGCTTGCTCTTTGCCTTCTTGGCCGCCTCTTCCTGCGCGGCGATAATTTTCTTGTCGGTGCCGGCCTCACGGTTGGCCTGGCGGATCTTTTTCTCGGTTGATGCGCTCATTAACAGTCATCCTTTATCATAAAGTTCACAGTGAATGTGTTTGCGTCGTTGTATTATAGCGCAAACTTGCCCGCTGTTCAAGTGATTTATACATTATTACCTATTAAAAATGTAAGAACGGTGCAAAAACGCCCCTCCGCGGGCGGAAAGGGGGCCGCGATGAAGCAGAAAAAACTGAAAAGGGCCGCCGTGCTGCTGCTCGCGGGAGCGGCGCTCCTCTCCTGCGCGGCGGCGGAGAGCAGGTACCGCCTCACCGTGACGCGCTATGAGCTGAGCTTTGAGACGCTGCCGGCGGAGTTCGACGGCCTGCGCATAGTCCATCTCAGCGACCTCCACGGCATGAGCTTCGGACGTGACAACCGCCGCCTCGCCGCGGCGGTAAGAGCGCTCGAGCCGGACATCATCGCGCTGACCGGGGACTTCGCGGGGAGCGCGGACGAGCTTCCCGCCGCGGAGGCGCTTTTGCGGGAGCTTTCCGGCACGGGCGAAATATACTGGGTCAACGGCAACCACGAGTGGACGCAAAGCCCCACCGCCCCGGATATGGAGGCGCTGGTGGAGAGCTTCGGCGGCGTCTCTCTCGACGACGGCTTCGTCACGCTCCGCCGGGGAGAGGCGGAGATAGTCGTCGCCGGCTCCGACGACCCGAACACATGGCACGGACACACCGCGCCGGAGGAGCTTGCGCGGAGGCTGCGCGCGCAGTACCCGGAGACGTTCACGCTCTGGCTGGGACACAGGAACTTCTGGGTGCGCGACTACCCCGGTCTGCCGGTCGATCTGGTGCTGTCCGGCCACGGTCACGGCGGCGTGATACGCCTCCCCGGCATAGGCGGGCTGCTCGACGCCGGGAGGAGCCTCGGCGCGAAGTACGACGCGGGGCTTTACCGCGGCGGGAGCTTCATAATGGAGGTCTCGCGCGGGCTTGGAAGCTCCGCCGCGGTGCCGCGGCTCTTCAACCCCCCGGAGATCGTCCTGCTGATTCTGCGCGCGGCATAAACATGCGGCCGTCGATCAACGGTATTGAATAACGGCGGCAAATCTGTTATAGTTATGATACCATCAGTTGACAAGAGCATACACGCCTGACACGTCAGAAGAAGTTCGCGCCGTTTCGCTTCTGCCATACGGCAAAAGCTGCACTACGCTCTCTCCTTCTTCCTTTTCCATGCAAACCCGCTTCGCTGGGCTTTGCATGGAGTACGAAAGGTTTTGTTCTTTTCGCCTTGATGGGTTACGAAACATCTGCGGCTCAAAAAGCAAAAATCACTCGGAAATCCAAAGCCGTCAGGTACGAAGCAGTTTTGCCGGAGCGGAAATGCGTTCAGGCAATGAAAAGCACACAGCCGATACTTGGTGTCTCGGCAAGGGCTTTGAAGCTGCTTGGACACATTTCCACCCGTCAAAACCGTGTGTGTCCTTGTCAACTGATGGTACCAAAGTAAGAGGTGACTCCCCATGGCGCTTGACGAAGCATATTTCAACAGCATAAATATCGACGTTGCGAAGAAAAAATATTACAACGTGAACAAGGTGGAGGCCGTGCTGGCGGACATCCGGCGCGAGGCCGCCGCGATGAACGAGGAGAACGCGCGTCTGCGCCGCGAGGTCGAGCGTATGACCTCCGAAAAGCTCTCCGTGGGCGACGCGTTGATCTCGGCCAAGGAGCTTGCCCAGAGGATAGTCTCCGACGCGAACGCGCAGGCGGAGGACATCGTCCGCGCCGCCGAGGAAAAGCGCGAGCAGATCATCGCCGACACCGAGGACGTCAGGAAGATCATCGCCGGGGCCAACGAGCGCGCGGAGGAAATCATCCGTGACGCCGAAAAGCGCCGCGAGGAGATCATAAGCGAGGCACGCGAACAGGAGGATTACGCCGCGCAGTACGTTCAAGGCACCTTCGAGCGGCTCAAGGAGCAGCAGCTTGAGGCGGTGAGACGGCTCAACGCCGACTATCAGGAGTTCCTGTGCGGCCTGTACGGATACGAGGAGCGCGAGGGGGAGCCGAAGGCGGACGCCGTGCCGGAAAATGCCGAAGCCGCCGAGGAGCTTCTCGAGCTTGAGGACGTTCCCGCGGATCTCGGCGAGAAGGTCGGCGCCATCGCTCAGGCCCTGCGCGACATCTGCGGAGAATAAGCGCCCATAAAACGGCATATCACGCGCCCCGGAGGAAAGCTCCGGGGCGTTTTTCGCGTCCGATGGCTCGAAAAATGTTCAAAGCCGTCAAAAAAATGCTTGCATTATCTCTGCGCATAACGTATAATTCCCACAGTAAAAAGATTTTTAAGCTTCGGTACAGAGAGACCGGCAAAATCGCTCATAAGGAACGGATGTACTGTGTACATCCGCCTGTCTGTGTGTCTTGCCGGAGCCGGCAGGGCATTTTTTCTTTGATTTTTCGGGAAAGAGGAGTGATCGCGTGAAGCTCAAGGCACAGATAATGGACGAGGCGGCGGTGGATCGGGCGCTCAAGCGCATTTCCCACGAGATCGCCGAGAAAAACAAGGGCGTGGAGAACGTAGTGCTTGTCGGTATACGGCGCCGGGGCGAGCCTATCGCGCAGCGTATCCGTGCGAACATCGAGAAGATCGAGGGCGTGGACGTTCCCTGCGGCAGTATCGATATCGCCTTTTACCGGGACGACCTCTCAAAGCTCTCCGACATGCCCACCATACGGCGCGCGGAGCTGCCCTTCGACGTGACCGGGCGGGACGTGGTGCTGACCGACGACGTCCTCTACACCGGGCGCACCGCAAGGGCCGCCATTGAGGCGGTGTTCTCCTGCGGCAGGGCAAAGAGCATTCAGCTCGCCGCGCTCGTCGACCGCGGCCACCGCGAGCTGCCCATCCGCGCGGACTACGTCGGCAAGAATATCCCCACCTCGCGCAGCGAGCTTATCGAGGTCCGCCTCCCCGAATACGACGGCGAGACCGGCGTTTACCTGATGGAACTGGACAAATAGTCCGTTGCCATATATTTTCATTAAATTTATTTAGAAAGGTAAAAATGAAAATGAAGCCAGCAGTTGAACTCGTTTACAACATCAAGGACAAGCCCCCGGTAGGAGTGGTCATCCTCTCCGCCATCCAGCAGCTCCTCGCGATCATGGTCGCGACCATCGCCGTCCCCGCCGCGGTCGGCAACGGTATGACCGCCTCCGCCGCGCTCTTCGGCGCGGGCGTCGGCACCATCGTGTACCTGCTCTTCACCAAGAACGCAAGCCCCGTGTTCCTCGGCTCCTCCTTCGCCTTCATCGGCCCCATGCTCACCGCCTTCGCGGGCGCGGCCTCCATGGCCGTCGGCTATGCCGGACTCATCATCGGCGCCGTCATCGCGGGCCTTATCTATGTAATCATCGCCCTCGTCGTCAGGTTCTGCGGCGTCGGCTGGATCTCCAAGCTCATGCCCCCCGTCATCATCGGACCCGTCGTGGCCTGCATAGGTCTCTCCCTCTCCGGCTACGCGGTCAGCCTTCTCACCTCCCCCAGCATTGAGGGCGGCAGCACCAATATCTGCCTGCTGTGCGGCCTTATCACCCTCGCCGTAGCGATGGCCTGCGCCACCTACGGCAACAAGAACGTCAAGCTCATCCCTTTCATGATCGGTATCGTCGCGGGCTACGCCGTGGCCTCCGTACTCTATCTCATCGGCAGAAAGACCGGCACCGACAGCCTCTGCGTCATCAGCTACGCGCCCTATGCCGAGGTGAAGAGCTTCATCGCCTTCCCCGAGTTCTCCTTCCTCAAGGCCGACTGGTCCGGCGTGACCGGCGGATACCTTCTGACCCTGTTCGTGGCTTACGCGCCCGTGGCGTTCGTCGTCTTTGCGGAACATCTTGCCGACCACAAGAACCTCTCCGTCATCATCGGCAAGGACCTCCTTGAGGAACCCGGCCTCTACCGCACCCTGCTGGGCGACGGTATCGGCTCCGTGTTCGGCACCGTGTTCGGCGGCTGCCCCAACACCACCTACGGAGAGTCCATCGCCTGCGTGGCCATTACCGGCAACGCCTCCACCATCAGTATCTGGGGCGCGGCCATAGCGGCCATCCTCTTCTCCATGATCACCCCGCTCGTCGCCTTCCTCGAGTCCATCCCCTCCTGCGTCATGGGCGGCGTGTGCATTGGCCTGTACGGCTTCATCGCAAGCTCCGGCTTCAAGATGTTCCAGAAGGTCGACCTCAACGATAACTGCAACCTCTTCACCGCCTGCGTCATCTTCATCATCGGCGTCGGCAACATGACCGTACATTTCGGCAGCGTGGAGATCCGTACCACCGCCTGCGCGCTCATCCTCGGTATCCTCACCAACGTCATGCTCTCCCGCAAAAAGCCCGAGCAGCCCGCCGAGGAGTAATTTCACAAATATACAGCATACATAGACAAAACCTCGCGGGGCGTCCACGGACGTCCCGCGAGGTTGTTTTATGGCAGATAAAGCGCGTGCCGGCAGGGGCGCGGCGTCACACCGGGAGAGTTTTTCCGCGCAGGGAGTTTATGCCCCCCTATCGCCTCGCTATGCTCGGCACTTCCCCCGATGGGGGGAAGCATGCGGGAGGAGCAAGGCCCTCCCCTGCGGGGAGACAATGACGACCGGGAGGGCAGCAGCCCTCCCGGTCGCGCGTTATTCGGCTTTTTTCCCGTAGGGACGGATATCTATCATCCGTGCCCTCTCCCGGCGCGTAAGGCAGCGGGAGTAATGGTCGTTGAGGATGCGGTGGACGATGGGCGCGATGTCCCACGTTCCCTTGATGGGCTTGACGAAAAGGTGCGCCTTCGTGCCGTTGATACGGTAATCCCTGTCGATCTCGACATAGCCGAAGCGGGCGAAGAACTTGAAAAGCTTTTTGAGGTGTTCCGGGTCGGGGTCGGCAAACTCCGTTATCTCGGCGATGATGCCCTGACGGCCGGCATAGCGCTTGTTCAAAAGCCGCATTGCCTCCACGCCGAGGCCCTTCTCACGGTACCACGGCAGAACGCCGAAATACTTGAGCAGCACATAGTCGTACATTCCCTTGACAAAACACAGCGCATAGGCCGTCTCAAGCCGGCTCTCGTCATCGTACATCACCAGCAGCTCCACTGAGCCGTTCATGAGACCCTTGTGCAGAGAGAGCTTGCTTATCAGCTCCTCACTGTCGAAGTCCACCTCGAACAGCGTGTAGAATCTGGTCAGGTCGGCGTGGCCGCCTTCTCTTAGTTTAAGCATGATCTTCCTCCTCGGTCATGGGTATTTCCTGCGCATGGCAGAGCGCGGCGTAGACGCCGTTTTTCGCCATAAGCTCGCTGTGGCTGCCCAGCTCCACGATATGTTCCCCCTCCACGACGGCGATGACGTCGGCGTTTCTGATGGTGGAGAGGCGGTGGGCGATTATCATGGTCGTGCGCCCCACGCTCAGCGAGTCGAGCGCGTCCTGGATACGCTGCTCGGTGACGGTGTCGAGCGCGGAGGTCGCCTCGTCCAGAATGAGTATGCGCGGGTTTTTCAGGAACACGCGGGCAATGGATATGCGCTGCTTTTGTCCGCCGGAGAGCATTACGCCCCGCTCGCCGATATAGGTGTCGTAGCCGTCGGGCATTTCCATGATCTCGCTGTGGATCTCGGCGCGGATCGCGGCCTCGATGACCTCGGCGTCGGTGGCGTCGGGGCGGCCGTAGCGGATATTCTCCTTGACCGAGCCGGCGAACATGAACACATCCTGCTGTATCATGCCGATATTCCGGCGCAGGGACGACTGCGTGACGGCGCGCACATCCATGCCGTCGACGGTGATGCTGCCGCCGCGCACGTCGTAAAATCTCGGCAGGAGCTGGCAGAGCGTCGTCTTGCCGCCGCCGGAGGGGCCGACCACCGCGAGGCACTTGCCCGGCTCGATGTGCAGGTCGATATGGCTGAGTACGGGTATGCCGTTATCGTAGCTGAAGCTCACGTCGTTATAGTCGATCTGTCCGCGCACGTCGCGAAGCTCCGCGGCGTCGGGCGCGTCCCTGACGGTCGGCTCGGTCTGCATCAGCTCAAGAAATCTTGTGAAGCCGGCGGTACCCTGCATGTACTGCTCGGCGAACTGCGCGAGTTTCCGCACGGGGGTGACGAACGTGGAGACATACAGAGAGAAGGTTATGATGTCCACATAGTCCATCCGCCCGTTCATGAACAGCAGTCCGCCCACGGCCACGACGATCACGGGCATAATGCCGGTGGTGAACTCCATGCCGCTGTTGAAAAGGCCCATGGTGCGGTAATACTCGACCTTTGAGCCGCGAAACAGCGCGTTCGCGTCGTCGAACTTCTCGCTCTCGCGCTCCTCGTTGGCAAAGGCCTTGGCGGTGCGGATGCCGGAAATGCTGCTCTCGATGGCGGCGTATATCTCGGCGGTCTTTTTCTTGACCTCGATATTCGCCTTTTTCATCCGCACGCGCTGCGACATGGTGAAGGCGAAGCACACCGGCAGTATCACCACCATCACGAGCGCGAGCCGCCACTCCACCGTGAACATGACGATGAGCGCGCCAACGATCGTAAGCGAGCAGATGAGGATATTCTCCGGTCCGTGGTGGGCAAGCTCCGTGATGTCGAAAAGGTCGCTCGTTATGCGGCTCATGAGGACGCCGGTGCGGTTCTTGTCGTAATAGCTGCACGAGAGGTCCTGCATATGGGTGAACACGTCGCGGCGCATGTCGGACTCGACCAGCACGCCCATCTTGTGTCCGAGGACAGTGATTATGTAGTAGAGGAGCGCCTTTATGACATAGGCGAGTGCGAGCGCGGCCATCACGGCGAAAAACGCGGCGTAGCGGCTCGCGGGAAGGAGGCGGCTGAGCGACAGGCGCGAGACATATGGGAACAGCAGGTCGATGAACGAGACCAGCACCGCGCACACCATGTCGATGATGAATAGCCTCTTATGCCCCGCGATGTATGAAAGGAATACCTTTATCGGTTTGTCGTGGAAGTTTCGTTTCATGGTCGTATTTTTTTACACCTCATCCGTCGCGGCACTGCCGCGCCACCTTCCCCTCAAGGGGAAGGCTGCTCCACCGCCGGTTCCCGTTCATATGGCTTCCCCCGAGGGGAAGCCTCCCTCCGCCGGAGGGAGATGTCGGCAAAGCCGACAGAGGGAGAGCGGAAAGCTGTCTGCGGAGCAGACTGATGAGGGGTGATCTCCTTTAATTAGACTCCGGTCTGTGTGCAGTCGCCGGACCCGTTGCTGTATGTGCCGCGCGGTTTATCCCGCGAATTTGTCGCGCTCGGCGACGGCAAGAGCGTCACAGCGGTTATTGTACTCGTTCTCAGCGTGGCCCTTGACCCAGTGGCAGTGCAGCTTGTGCGTTTCGCACAGCTCGAGCAGCGCCTCCCACAGATCCGCGTTGAGCGCGGGCTTTTTGTCGGACTTGATCCAGCCGCGGCTGCGCCACGACTTTGCCCAGCCCTTGGAGAGGGCGTCGATGACGTACTTCGAGTCGGAGTACAGCTCCACAACGCACGGCTCCCTGAGAGCGCGCAGCGCCTCGATGACGCCGGTCAGCTCCATGCGGTTGTTCGTCGTCTGCGCCTCGCCGCCGGAGAGGACCTTCTCCGCGCCGCCGTAGCGCAGTATCGCCCCCCAGCCGCCGGGGCCGGGGTTGCCGCTGCACGCGCCGTCGGTATAGATGGTGACAGTTTTCATTCCTTATGCTCTTCGTAGTTTTCCGTGTATTTTTTCAGGAGGACGTTATATTCCGCACGGTCGATCAAGCCGTTTTTGAGGAAGCTGTCGAGCTGAGACACGCGGCTTTCGTAGTCGTGAGAAAAATCGCAGTTGAGCTCGCCGTAGTCACAGTCCGGTATATTGGACACACGGGGCGTGAAGCGCTCCTCGAGGCTCTGCTCCTTTTTCTTTGTCTGCGCGGTTTTTTTCGCCGCCGCCCAGATCGCGAACACGCCTATTGCAAGCGTGAGGATCACGACGAAGAAGCCCTCGTCCAGCCCCGAGGCCGCGCCGGCAAAGGACAGCAGCATGACCGCAACGGCACCGGCGACTGTCAGGCTCGTTTTTCTGTTCTTATTTTTTTTATTCATGTCGGCGCTCCCCCTTTATTTATTCCTCGGCGGGCGTTTCCGCCGTTTCCTCCTGCTCCGCGGCGGAGTCGTCGCCGCCGTCGCTCTCTGTCTTTTCGATGGATATGACACGGCTTCCCTCGCTGAGACGCATTATGCGCACGCCCTGAGTCGAACGGCCGAGGACGGAAATGCGCTCGACCGCCATGCGGATGATGGTGGCGTCGTCGGTGATGACAAGGATGTCGTCGCTGTCGTCCACCATCTCGACCGCGGCGATCTTGCCGGTCTTTTGGGTGACGTTGTAGTTCTTTATGCCTATGCCGCCGCGCCCGTGGACGGAATATTCATTCACGTCGGTGCGCTTGCCGTAGCCATTCTCGGTGATGGTGAGGAGGTGCGAGCCGGCGGAGGTGCTTTCCGCGCCGACAACGTAGTCCCCGGCGCGCAGTCTTATTCCGCGCACGCCCATGGCCGTCCTGCCGGTGGGTCTGACGTCCTCCTCGCTGAAGCACACGGCCATGCCGTCGCGGGTGGCGATGAGGATATTTTCGCTGCCGGAGGTCTGGATGACGGAGATAAGCTCGTCGCCCTCCTCGAGCGTGATGGCGCGTATGCCGTTCTGGCGTATGTTCTTGAGCGCGGTCTGCTCCATGCGCTTGACGGTGCCGCCGCGCGTGACGAGGAAGAGATACTTCCCCTCCTCGTAGCCGCGGCCGTTTATCATGGCGCTGACCTTCTCGGCGCTCTCGCCGGCCTCGGTCTGGATGATATTGACGATGTTGGTGCCGCGCGCGTTCCTGCCGGCCTCGGGGATGCTGTAGCCCTTTTTGACGAAGGCTCGGCCCCGGTCGGTGAAGAATAGTATGCTGTCGTGGGTGGAGGCGGTGAACACGGTCTCGACATAGTCGTCCTCGCGCGTGGTCATGGCGCGTATGCCCTTGCCGCCGCGGCCCTGAGCGCGGTACTCGCTGACGGGCAGGCGCTTGATATAGCCGCCGTGGGTGAGGGTAAAGACGCAGTTCTCCTCCTCGATGAGATCCTCGACGTCTATCTCGTCTACTATCTCCTGTATCTCGGTGCGGCGCTCGTCGCCGTACTTGTCGCGGATGGCGGTGAGCTCGTCCTTGAGGACGCCCCTGATAAGCTCTGGGCTTGCGAGCAGGGAGCGGAAATAGGCGATCCTCTCCTCAAGCTCCTTATACTCGTTTTCGAGCTTCTCGCGGTTGAGTCCCTGCAGGGCGATAAGACGCATGTCGCAGATGGCCTGCGCCTGCACGTCGGTCAGACTGAAGCGCTCCATAAGGTTCTGCTTCGCGTCGTCATAGCTGCTGCGGATGACGTGGATGACCTCGTCGATGTTGTCCTGCGCGATGAGCAGGCCCTCGACAAGATGCGCGCGCTCCTCCGCCTTTTTCAGGTCGTAGCGCGTGCGGCGGACGATTATCTCCTCCTGGAAGGTGAGGTATTCGTCAAGTATGCTGCGCAGGGAGAGTATTTTCGGCTGCTTCTGGTCATGCACCAGCGCGAGCATGTTGATGGCGAAGGTGGACTGAAGCTCCGACTGGGCAAAGAGGCGGTTGAGCACCACCTGCGGGTTCGCGTCGCGCTTGAGCTCGATGACGATACGCATGCCGTTGCGGTCGGATTCGTCGCGCATGTCGGATATGCCGTCAAGCTTCTTGTCGCGCACCTGGTCGGCGATATTCTTGATGAGCTGGCGCTTGTTGACGCGGTAGGGAAGCTCGTGGACGATTATCCTTGTGCGGTGGTCCCTGCCGTACTCCTCAAACTCGGTGCGGGCGCGGATGATGACCTTGCCGTGGCCGGTGGCGTAGGCCTGACGTATGCCGCTGCGGCCCATGATGATGGCCTTGGTCGGGAAATCCGGGCCCTTTATGTGCTGCATGAGGTCGGCAAGGGTGGCGTCCGGGTCATCAAGCACGCAGATACAGGCGTTTATGACCTCGGTGAGGTTGTGGGGCGGGATGTTTGTCGCCATGCCGACGGCGATACCGCTCGAGCCGTTGACGAGGAGGTTCGGGAAGCGGGAGGGCAGCACCCTCGGCTCCTTTCTCGTCTCGTCGAAGTTCGGGTCCCAGTTCACGGTGTCCTTGTCGATGTCTCGGAGCATTTCGTTGGCGATCTTCGCCATTCTTGCCTCGGTGTATCGGTAGGCCGCGGGGGGATTGCCGTCGACATCGCCGAAGTTGCCGTGGCCGTCGACCAGCATATAGCGCATGGAATGCGGCTGGGCAAGACGCACGAGCGCGTCATACACCGACGCGTCGCCGTGCGGATGGTAGCGGCCCAGCACGTCGCCGACGCAGGTAGCGGATTTCTTGAACTGCTTGTCGGAGGTAAGGCCGTCCTCGTACAGCGTGTAGAGTATGCGGCGGTGGACGGGCTTGAGTCCGTCGCGCACGTCCGGCAGGGCGCGGCCGACGATGACCGACATGGCGTAGTCGATGTAGCTGTGCTGCATTTCTCCGACCAGCTCGGATTCCGTTATTACCTGATCCGGAAACAGGATGTCCTCAGGCTTATAGTCTCTTTTATGTGCCATTTATTTTCTCCATAACCTTACGCCTCATCCGCCGCAGGCGGTCACTTTCCCGCTTGGGGAAAGGATTTTTGGCTCCTCTCAACGGAAAAGACGTCTGCGGAGCAGACTGATGAGGCGGTGATCTTCTTTTATAAGGCTTCGGTCTGCGGGCAATATCCCCGCGCACCTCCAGCCTCTTGCCGGTATCTGAATATCCCTCCGCGGAAAAGTCGTGCCGGGCGGGGGTCAGATGTCGAGATTTACCACGCGCTTGGCGTTGTCCTCTATCCACTCGCGGCGGGGTTCGACGTCCTCGCCCATGAGGAGTGTGAATATCTGGTCGGCCATGACCGCGTCGTTCATCGTTATGCGGCGCAGGGAGCGCTTCTCCGGGTCCATGGTGGTGTCCCACAGCTCGTGCGGGTCCATCTCGCCGAGACCCTTGAAGCGGCTGATGTCCACCTTGGCGTTGGGGTTGTCCGCGCGCATTTCGGCGCTGATCCTGTCGCGCTCCGGCTCGGAATAGGCGACTCGCTGGGTCTTGCCGCGGGTAAGCTTGAAGAGCGGCGGGACGGCGGAGTACACATAGC
>ERZ1026856.683-NODE-683-length-19792-cov-6.600446_pt1 | contig 19792 bp, 15 predicted proteins | sample MGYA00380158_ERZ1026856 | MGnify/ENA primary metagenome ERZ1026856 (study PRJEB33269, sample SAMEA4719794) | human gut metagenome | biome: human-associated habitat; feature: organic feature; material: feces | place: Cameroon | collected 2013-10 ...
GCCGGGTTCCCTTAGCGGCACTTGGAGTAATTTTTCCTTAGCACCCTCTGCAACGCTGAGTTTTCATAAAGAAAACTCAGTGATTGCAGAGGGCCTAGTGCCGCTTAGGGTCCCCGGCTTAGATTGAACCGGTCTCGGAGTACTGTGCCTCCGTTGCCACCCTTCCGGGACCCCTTGCCTGAACGGTCACGTTTACTTCTCTTCCTTCAGTTCCTGGTCGGTTTCCGCCATGGCCTTCTCGGCATCGAGCTGGGCGTCGGTCGCGGCCATCGCCTGCTGTGCCTTCGCCTTCGGGTCGAAGGCGTCTGCGGCGTCCTGCTCAGACTGCTTCGACGCGTTCTTGATGTCCTTCAGGTACACGCCGAGGTTCGCCTTCACGGAATCGATATAGGCACGGCGAAGCGTCGCCTGCTCTGCCTTCTCCTCCTCGGTCAGGCCACTGCCCTCCTTCGACTTATGATAAAGCTCATTGATACGCTTGATATCCTGCTCTGTAACCATTATGCATTCTCCTCACTCTCGAGATACTGTACGAGATCAAAATCCTTATTTTCATGTGCTGCGAACAGCGTGCCGACATTCTCTCCCTCGAGAATCTCCGTGATCACATCCGCACTCGTGAAGCGCGCGATCACCATATCCGCACCACTGTCCGTCGAAATCCGTGCCGCCGCGAGCTTCGCACTCATACCCCCGGTGCCGACATTGGACCCGCTGTCCGACTTTCCCATCTCGAGGATGTCCGCATTGATCTCCGGAATGAACGGGATAAACTCCGCATCCGGGTTCTTCTTCGGGTCGTCCGTGAAAAGACCATCGATATCCGACAGCAGAATCACCAGATCCGCATGCACCACGGCACCGACGATCGCCGCCAGCTGGTCATTATCCCCGAAGGACTCGACCTGATTGATCTCCGACGTCGACACCGTATCGTTCTCATTGACGACCGGCACCGTACCGAGATTCAGCAGCTCGAGGAAGGTGTTCGTCGCATTCTCACGCGAACGCGGATCGAGCATGATGTTCTTCGTCAGCAGCACCTGCGATGCGATCACACTGTACTCCGAGAAAATCTTCTGGTAGGTCATCATAAGACGCGCCTGCCCGATCGCCGCAAACGCCTGCTTCTCCGCCATACTCCGCGGACGACGATGCATCCCGATCACACTCCGCCCCGTCGCGATCGCACCCGACGACACGAGGATCACATCCTTCCCCTCCGCATTCAGATCCGAAATCACACGCACCAGCTTCTCGATCTTCCGAAGATCCAGACTCCCCGTCTCCTTATGGGTGATGCTCGCGGACCCCACCTTAATCACGATCCGCTTCTTATTTTTCAAACTTGCTCTCATCTCATGATTCGTCTTTTCCATAACACTCCCGAGAACCGATAATATTCAGTATAACGCTCGGTCGACGCCTCGGCGTACTGTGTTTCTGCTGCCACCCCGCCGAGGCGTCGACCGAAAATAAAAAACAAAATAATGGAATATTTTATAATGAATTATACGACTTGACAAGTGCTTCCGCGGCTTTCATGCCGTCCATCGCCGCGCTCATGATGCCGCCCGCATAGCCGGCACCCTCGCCGCACGGATAGAGCCCCGGGATGTTTGAACAGAAATCCTCCCCTCGCGGAATCCGTACCGGACTCGAGGTCCGCGCCTCGATGCCACAGAGCAGCGTGTCGTCCTGTGCGAAGCCATGCAGCTTATGCTCGAAGCTCTCCATCCCCTCGATGAAGGTCTCGTTAAACTCATTGAGCGCCGCATAGGGCGAGTCCGCCGGGAAGCGGAACAGCCCGTTCAGCCGACTGTAGCCGTACTGCCCCTTGATTTCAGGGCCAATGCTCCCGACCGTTTCGTCGGTGGTTTCGCGGTCCGCCTTGAAATCCCCGTAAGTCTGCACCGGCACACGGCCATCCAGCAGCTGGTATGCCCGCTCCTCCAGCGTCCGCTGCAGCTCGATGCCGCCGAGCGGATGAGCCGCCCCGTCATAATCCGTCTTCCGGATCGACACGATGATGGCAGCATTGGCGTTCTTCCCGTCCCGGGCATGATAGCTCATCCCGTTCACGCAGAGACGCCCCGGCTCCGACGAGCTGTTCACGACATAGCCGCCCGGACACATGCAGAAGCTATAAACACCACGCCCGTTCTTCGCACTTGTGTGCGTCAGCTTGTAGGCACCCGGCCCGAGCGCCCGCCGCGTTTCCGCATCCACCGCACCATAGAGATCCATGTCGATCATCGTCTGCGGATGCTGCACACGGAAGCCCATCGCGAAGTCCTTCGCCTCCATGTGGAGACCGGCTGCGTAGAGCTCCTCATAGCTGTCGCGCGCCGAGTGACCGATGGCGAGGATGATCTTCCGGTCCTTATCCCGCACCGGATCATACGTAAACTTCGTATGGAAGTGAATCTCACCGCCGAGCGCCTCGATCTCATAACGGATGCCGCGCACGACATCGACGAGACAGTCCGTCCCGACATGCGGCTTCGCGTCGATGAGGATGGAGGCATCTGCCCCATAGCCGACGAACAGATTCAGGATGAAACGACTGCGCCCATCCGGATCCTTCGTCAGCGTGTTCAGCTTTCCGTCGGAGAATGTTCCAGCACCACCTTCACCGAACTGCGGATTCGAGTCCGGATTCAGCACCCCCGTCGCCCAGAGACGCTCGACATCCTCAACACGCTCCTCGACCGACGCACCACGCTCATACACGATCGGATGCATCCCGGCACGCGCGAGGATCAGCGCTGCAAACATCCCGGCCGGACCGAAGCCCACGACCACCGGACAATGCGCCTCCTCCCGGAAGTAGTCACGCCGAGGCATGTCCCCGATCTTCTCACCGAGCTCCGGCGCACGATACTCGACCCGCTCGCCCATCTGGACATCCCGGTTCCGAAGCCGCTTCACCAGCTTCTCCTCCGCCCGAAGACCACCCTCCAGCTCCACCAGCAGCGTATAGCTGAAGAAAATCTCCGGCCGCTTCCGCGCATCGATCGACCGCCGAAGCACCTCCAGCGTCGCGATCTCCGCCGGCTTCACCCCCAGCAGCTTCGCACACTGAAGCCGCAGCATCTTCACCGACGCCGTCACCGGAAGCTTCACCTGATTCACTCTGATCATAACTACTCCTTTATATGAACGATTTACTCTAATTGAATTCAAAAATCACAAGTATGCCCATCATAACATAAAACAGGGAAAATACGAAATGATAGACAAACAACAGGCCAGAGGACAGGCGTCGGAGTTACTATTCACTCGTCAACTGAATTCAGGCGGGAGCCGGAGGGGCAGCAACGTAGGAACAGTACTCCGTTGCCGCCCCTTCGCCGCCCCTGGCCAACGTTACTATCCAATATGGTTTGATGATAAAAATACTGGATATGTTTTTTGACTGTAAGCATGACAGGTGGCTGCAAAATATCCACTCTTAGGCGATTTCAAAAATACTGGATAGGAAAAGCCTTATTTCCTAAGAGGAATCCGGGCTCGCATATCCAGTATTAAAAAAAAGAAGGTTTATTGGATATCAGCCGAAAGAAACTCGTCTCTGAAGTCAGAAATACATATCCACCATTTAAAAAAGCGAGGATTATTCGATAGTACGCTTATATGCGTATGCCTGATTTCGCAGAAAACTATCCAATAAGTGCCCTGTTTGAAAATCTTAGATAGTTTAGCTCCGTACACAAAAATGATAGATGGTGTTAAAAATATCCACGATTTCGAAAACAACTGGTTATTGGATAGTGCCATCCATCTTCATCTATTTCACCCGGTTCGCCAGTAAAAATTTCCGGGCCGCGCTCGATGATCGGCTGAAAATCGAGCAGTATTCCAGCGCGGCATCCGCACGCAAAGAAAAAATCGTCGATTTTTTTGTTTGTTTGCACGGGGCGGGACCGATATGTAAATAGATAAAGGCAGTCGAATGGGTGGGCAAATAAACAAAAAGAGACGCTTGGCATAGGCGTCTCATAAAAATCAAACGAGGATGAAGACATCGCCTTGCCCGAACAATAACGACTGGACATGCGATGCTTTTTTCGAAAATCGTGTATATGGATTTCCTACCTGAAATCGAAAATCGACAGGTAAAATAGACACGGACGTTCTCGTTCTGAAATCGTGTATATTTAATCGGCAATTGACAGCGAAAATCAGCATCTGATTTCGATTTTTATAGACACGATTTCCGAAAAAGTCCTTCCGTGTATAGTTTCTCTCATGAATCCGGTTTCGGAGCGTAATTCTCATAGACACGATTTCTGAAAAAGTCCTTCCGTGTATAGTTTCTCTTCTGAGTCCGGCTTCGAGCGCAACTTTCATATACACAAAATCGTAAATCATCGAATCATGTAGATCGTCGCCTGCATCTGCCGAAAATGTACCTCCTGCCAGCAGAAAAACCAGTCGAAAAGGCGACTGGATTCATATAAGTTTTCGCCCCTCCGGCTGTTTGCCATGCTGCGTTTCCGTCGCCTGCCCTCCGGCCTGCTGCATTATTTGAAATGCTCAGGCGTTTTCCTGCAGTCGCGCGTTGATCTCCGCCGCGCACGCCTCCAGGCTCTCCTTTCCATATAAATACTTATCCGCCATATCCTTGAAGGCATCCATCACGGTCGACGATTCCAGCTGCGGAATCATGATCGCGTTCTCATCCTGCATCTCCTTGATCTCCTGCGCCGCCGCATACTCGAGCGAGTCCACCTGCCGTGAGGACTTCAGCGCATCCAGCGCCCGCTCCGAAATCGGCACACCCTTCTCCGTGCCCTGCAGCCGTGCCATATCCGCGTCGTTCAGGAGGAAGTTCAGGAAGCGCGCCGCCTCCTTCGGGTGCTGCGTCGTTGCACTGATCGCATAGAGCGTCGCCGGCTTCGTATACCAGCCGCTGCGAAGCGCCCCCGGCTCCTTGATGTTGTTCCCGATGACGACATTGGCCCCGGACTTAGAGAGCTCCGCGCAGTAGCGCGTCGCTTCACTCGCCCAGCAGCTGGTCCCTGCCGTCGTCCCGTTCTCGAAATCCGTCGCGTCGAAATCCTCAACCCGCGGGATGACCTTCTTCTCCAGCAGCTGCTTATAGAAGTCGAGGATCTCCGCCCAGTCCTCCGCCGTCCCGCAGTAGCTTCCATCCGCCGTAAACAGCACCCGGCCCGTCGTCTGCTCGAAATGCGCGATGAGACTAAGAAACAGATGCTTCTTCACCATCCCGACCGGATAGATCCCATCCTTCGACATCCGCTCCGCCGCCTGGAAAAGATCCTCCCAGGTCTCCGGGATGTCGAGCCCATAGCGATCATAGATATCCTTGTTATAGAAGAACACTGACATGTTGTAGGCGATCGGGATCGCGTTCAGATGCCCGTTCACCGTACCGAGTGCGAGATCCGCCTCCGAATAGCGACTGAGATCCAGCACATCCGTCAGGTAGTTCAGGTTATAGTAGCCGGTCCCATCCGGCGAGTAGGTATGCAGCCAGGAATAGTTGATCTGCATGACATCTGCGTTCGTATGGCTCTTCATGAATACCTGATTGCGCGTCTCGTAGCCGTCCCACACACCATAGGTGTGGTCTACACGGATGTCCGGATTTTTATCCTCGAAGACCTGGATACCGGTCAGTGTGTACTGATGGCGTGTATCGTTCCCCCACCAGGCGTAGGAAATCACCGTCTGCTCCTTCTCCTGACGGTAGATCGTCTGCGTGTCCTCACCGAGCACGCGCTGGTGCCAGAAGCTGCAGCCACCGGTGCTGAGGGCCAATGCTGAGATCAGGGTGCATGCCAGTAATTTTTTCCATGCGATTTTTCTCATCCTGTCTCACCACCTTACGAAACATAGTTCGGACGTGCCTTCCCGCTGCGCTTCGCCTCGTAGAGAGCACTGTCTGCACGCTTATAGACGTCCTCGAAATGATATTTTCCCTTATCCATCAGATAGATGCCGGAGCTCACGGAAATCTGGCAGATATCCCGTTCCTTCTCGAACTCCCGCTTGAAGCAGTTATAGAGATGATGGATCTCGTCATGCGCCATCTCGTTCGCCTCCTCAAAGGAGAGTCCCGGATAGTTCCGGTAGATGGCGAACTCATCACCGCCCATACGTCCGATCAGCACGTTCTCGGTAAAGGCATTCTGGAGCAGCTTCGCCATCCGGATGATGACCTCATCCCCGACACTGTGGCCGAGCTGGTCGTTCACCTTCTTGAAGTTATCGAGATCGAGCATGATGAAACTGCTCACCTGTGTTTCGGAAACCGCAGCGATCTCGTTCGTGACGAAGCTCTGGAAGAAGGCTTTATTCAGAACGCCGGTCATGAGATCATGACTCGCCTTATCATTCAAGTCGGTCACGATGCCGGATACAGAACGGTTAAATACGGTATAGACGAAGATACCACCGAGGATCAGCACACAGCAGATGCAGGCGACGATGAGGATCGTCTTCTGCGCGGCGATGGAATTATCACGTGTCATCGACTCCACGGAAATCGTACAGATGACGTGCCAGCCGTTCTGGCAGCTGTCCTTCGTCACGAGATACTCGCTGTCCATCACGCTGCCGCTCTCGACACCGCTCAAAAGCGATACGATATTCTCCGGAAGCATGGTGGAAACCTCATCCTGACGGCTCGAGTACAGGATCTGGTCGTCTGCATTGACCAGACGTACCGTCATCTCGTTCAGCGCCTTCGGGAGCTCGAACACACTCTCGAGCTCGCGGTTATAGATGGACGCCACGACGAGCGCATGCCGATTCAGACGCTTCGTGTAGTAGAGACGATCATAATTTCCGTTAATGCCGAAGGACCAGCCGTCCTTCGTCTGCGGATTCTGTATGGTCTTCGCGAAGGTCTCATACATACCGCCCTTCGGGAACATCGCCTTCGTCACCTGCGAGATCCAGCCGAGCGTGCTGTCATCACTGTAGATGATGCCGAAATCAGAGAAGTTCTCCATGATTCCGAGATCGACGATCTTCGCGCTGATGGCCTTCTTCCGCTGCAGCTTCTCATAGTCATCGAGCGTCGCATCCAGCGGATCATAGCCATAGTACTCCTCACTGAAAAAAAGGAGGGCCGCCTTCTGCTGAACCTCCCGGATATAGTTATCGATATTCAGTTCCAGCTGCTTCGAATTCGCCGACACCAGCACCGACACCTGCTGCCTGAGCGTCGTATTCGAACTCGACAACGTAAGACCCGTCACGACGATCGCCACCATCAGGATACCGAGCGAAAAGATGATGGTCATCGTCAGCTGAATCTTATGCAACATTTTATTCACGCGTGATACTCCCCTCTATATCGCGAAACACTCATCAAAAGCGAAACATAATCAAGAACGGATTGCTCTATTTATGCATTCTGATTGCAATCAGCTATTTATCTAGTCACTAAATTTATAAATATTTTACTATTATATTTAAATAAGCGCAAGATTTACGAATACGTTTGACGGCGTAAGTTTACTGTAGGATTTAATTGTGTGAGAACCACCAATGATGCGGCAGAGTATCCGCATTTCGTCTACAAATATAGCCCTACGATACAGCACATGTCAAATCAGAGTGATTCCAGCATTGAACCAAGCAAACTTCTGCGCGATTTCGCTGACCTCATGATTCGCATGATCCACGTACTTCCCCCATTCACTATACATCGTTTCTCCCAGCTTATGAGGATCGATGATGAATGTATCTTCAGCACCGGCAGCCTTAGGAAACTTCTGTGCCTTTACCAGCTCAAGCATATTCCCCTTGTTAAAATAATAAGCTCTTAAGTGAGCCATCTGATTTGCCCCGTCTCTGCACCATCCAAGTGGTCTGGAACTCATTCGATCTGACAGCACATGGCTCACATGTCCTTCTGCACTGCATCCAATCAGATGGTCGTCATGGCACAGTCTTGTTCTGGCAGGCATCCAGTTATGGAGAATGTAATTCGCACTTTCGGCGATACGTTCCTGTGCACTTGCCGATTCGGTCACGGAAAGGATATGCTCTGTCTCATGCCCAAAGCCCTCCTGCGTACCTTTTTTGATCTGGTTCACCAGTTCGCGTCTGGCATCGCCGGCACTATCCAGAAGGCCGCCCGTCATACGCAGTAGATACTTGTTCAGATGGAACTCATCCAGCACTCTCGTGAGCCCGTGTAACCGCTTCTTTGCTCCCTGTATCCAGTTTCCGCCGTCTGCATTCAGGTATACTTTCTTCACCTTGGTAAGATCATAGGTTTCATCAAGATAATCGTATACTTCCTGCCAGAGCTTATCATTGTCTGAGCCATCATACACGCCGCAGAAATAGTGCGGGTTGATCAGGCGATGGCGTTTACTCCCTGGTGCTTCCAGCTCGATTCCTTCGTACACATAAACCATCTTGGCGAGCACACAGTTATCCTTACGATGCTGAGCATTCGTCCGGACATCACCTTTATGCTCATGAAACTGCAGCGCCACGTGATCTTCATCTGCATCGATGTAAAGATACGGAATTTCCCGAAGCGTTTCAGGAGCCTTATGCACCTTTGTGAAATCGATTGTTCGGATCTTATCCATCACTGTTTCCTTGCTGACATCATCGAGAATACTGACAGCCTCTCCACCCTTCCGATAGGTTGTCTGAACAGCCTCCGTAAGAAGCTGGGCCGCTGCATCCTCCGTGATGCGCTGGTGCTTTTCCAAACTGAGTTCCCGATCAAGGAGGTAGGATCTTTCTTTTGTCGTCTTGTTGATGAATAAGGTCTTACGATACTGGACGGTACCCAAAGAAGTGACCAGCTGCTTCGGATCCTTCCGAACAACACTCCATTTCTCAGATCGCTTCGGGCTTTTCCGGATAGCCTCATCATAGTTCTCCAGTGTTTCAGCAATCACATCAAGCCCCAGATGGAGCACAACCCCTTTGATGGCATTAATGAAATTCGCCATATCTCTGGTACGGATGAATTCATCCTCTGCTTTTCGAAGATTTTTAATGCCTGCCGTTTCAAACTGCTGTATACTGTTAAACATAGAGAACGCCTTTCGTGATTGGTTTTGGTTTGGACGCTAAATACTTTATCACACCAAATGGTCGTTCTCTATTTTATTATCTAGGCTTTCCTACAAAAACTTTACGCTGGCAATACGTTTCTCGGAAAATACACACGACATAGGTACTGTTCACTCGTCAACCAGATTCAGACAGGGCTGCCCTCCGGCTACCCTGCCTGATCAATACACGCGTGAACAGTAACATGACATAGGGAAGTCTTCAGCCGGCGGCGTGGCGCCCGGCGACGAAGCCGGAGGCCCAGGCCCACTGGAGGTTGTAGCCGCCGCAGATGCCGTCGATGTCGAGGACTTCACCGGCGAAGTAGAGGCCCGGGACGAGACGGGAAGCCATGGTGTACGGATCAACCTCCGTCGTGTCGACACCACCGGCCACGACCTGCGCCTGCAGGAAGCCGTTCATCTCGACACACTCTGCCTTGAAGCGAACGCTGAGGGATGCGAGGCTTCGAAGCTGCTTCTCACTGAGCTCCGCGACCGGAAGCTCCGGACGCACGCTTGCCATCCGAAGCAGAAGCTGCCCGAGCTTCTGGTGCAACAGTCCCGTAAAGAAGCTCTCCATCTTCCGCCCCGCGAGCCGCTGCTGCCGCTGCCGGTACAGCCGCAGCGCACACTCCCTCGGATCCTCTGCTTCATCCGTAAATCCAGGCAGAAAATTGATATAGACCGCGGACTTCTTCCCCTCCTGCAGCGCATACGCCGCATAACGGGACAGCTGGAACACCGGGATGCCCGAGATCCCATAATCGACGAGCTGAAGCTCCCCGGCCTCACGGTCGACACTGTGCCCGTCGATCACCAGCTCGAGCGCCGCCTCTGTACGGATCCCGGCGAGTGCCCGGAACGCATCCCCAGCGCAGCGGATCCCGCAGAGTGCCGGCACATACGGCACGATGGTATGCCCCAGCTTCCGCGCGATGAAGTATCCGTCCCCGTTCGAGCCCGTCTTCGGTGCCGCCTTCGAACCCGCCGCGAGGATCACTCGGTCCGCCTTCACCACTGCATCCGTACACTGAATCATAAAATATCCCGTATCCGTGTCGATACGCTGCACGCTCTTCACCTCCGCGTTATAGTGCACCTTCACCGACAGACGGTGAAGCTCCTCCCGGAGCGCATCCACGACGGCACTCGCCTGATCCGAATTCGGATAGACATAGCTTCCACGGAAACGCGGCTCCACCCCAATCGCACGGAACCAGTCCAGCACCGCCTCCGGCGGCAGCGCATCCAGCGACGGCGCCGCAAACTCCGGATGAAAGCCCCGGAACTTCCCACCGATCCGATCTCCCATATCAAGATTCGTGTAATTGCAGCGCCCGTTACCCGTCGTCGCCAGCTTCTTCCCCAGCTGCGGATTCTTCTCGATCAGCGTCACGATCGCCCCGGCCCGCGCCGCCTCGATCGCCGCCATCATCCCGGCCGCACCACCACCGATCACTGCCACTGTTCGTTTTCTTTCCATCATTCTTCACTCCATATAGAAAAGCGGCAGGGTATGTAAACAACCCTGCCGCAGCAAACCATTCAGCTTACAAAGCGCTTCAGCCGTCCGCCCATCGGCATATGATCCAGATCCTCACGCGTAAACGCATGCATCGCCAGTAACATACCGAAGTACAGCACGATCGCCACGATCACCGCCGGCACCACCATCAGCGCCGAACCGATGCGCGAGTACTTCTCCGCCTCCGGCAGCACCATACGCACACCCGTCGAGATCGCGAACGCCACGATGCCCATCACCACACTTGCGATGGCCGGCATCACATAGGTCTTCGCCACACCCTGACGGAAACGCACGTGCTTCCGGATCGCCAGCTGGTTCAGGAAGCACATCATGAACGCAAAGAGGATGTTCGAGATCACGACCGCATATACGCCCATGCCCGTCATCATGAGAAGCAGCAGGCAGGCCACGTGGAACACGAGGGAAATCAGCGCATTCACCAGCGGCACATTCAGGTGTCCGAGCCCCTGCAGGATCGCATTACTGATGGTACTGAGACTGTAGAACGCGACGGCCAGCGAACCGATCCGCGTCAGCATGATGAGCATCGCGACATGCTTTCCAGGGAAGAGCATGCGGCAGATCGGATCCGCCAGCGCGCAGAGGCCCACCGTCGACGGAATCGCGATCAGCATCGTGAAGCGGATACTGTAGCGTACACGGGTCACCGTATCGCGCCGGTTATGCTCCGCGACCGCCCGCGTCAGACTCGGGATCAGTGACGATGACAGAGCATTGGCCAGGGCCACTGGAATATTAAAGAGGATGTGGTACTCGCCGAAGATGCCCCACTGCGTGACGATCTCGTCGCCACGGCCGAGCTTCGCCATCACGTTTCCGAAGATCGCGTCATCCATGACGGAGGAAATGTTGTAGACCGTCGAGGAAATGAGGATCGGGAGCATGGTGCCGAGCAGCAGGAAGCCGATGGAGGCATAGCTGTCGACCTCACTCGTATCCTCGCGCATATCCCGGCGCATCGCCGGCACCTGGCTGAGGAAGAGGATCACGAAAAACAGCAGCGCCGTCAGCGCACCCGCACCGGTACCGATCGCACCACCCGCGGCACCGAAGGCATAGCCGTACTCCTCACTCTGGTAGAGGACGTTTGCCGTCTCTCCACGGTGAAACAGGATGCTCGCGGCGAGCACCGAGATGGCAGCATTGACGATCTGCTCGAGAATCTGGGAGATCGCCGTCGGCACCATGTTGCCGCTGCCCTGGAAGTACCCACGCAGGATGCCGAGGTAGGCCATGAGCCAGACCGTCGGTGCCAGCGCACGCAGCGCGAAGGAGCAGAACGGCTTCTTCAGGAAGACCTCGGCGATGGCATCTGCACCGAACCAGAGGGCACCGCACATCGCGGCACCGGCGATCGTCGCGTAGAAAAAGGCGGCACGAAGCACGCGGGCGGTGTTTCGGTACTGCCGGTTCACGAGGTTCGCCGATACGATCTTCGACACCGCGGTCGGCATGGAAAAGCTGCTGAGGATCAGCAGGAGTGTATAGATACTGAAGGCACTGGTGTAGTAGCCATTTCCTTCATCGCCGATGATCGCCGTGAGCGGCACCCGGTATACCATACCGATGATGCGCACGATGATGCTTGCGATGGCGAGGAGGGAGCCCTGCACGATAAAGTTGTTCCGGCGGTTCTGCCGCTGCTGCTCGCCGGCGGTCCGCTGCACGCGCACACTCTGCGGGTTCATCTGCCGACGCGTCGATGGACGTCTGGATGGTCGTTCGCTCATCTGAAGTAACCCCTTCCTTCCAGAATCTCCTTCTGGCGACGCTCCATCTCGATGCGCTCCTCGTCCTCCATGTGGTCATAGCCGAAGAGGTGCAGCATGCTGTGGGCCACGAGGAAGGCCAGCTCCCGACGCTCCGGGTGACCATACTCCGCCGCCTGTGACGCGATGCGGTCCTGGTTCAGCACGATATCCCCGAGCAGCAGCTCACCGCTGTCCGGATTAAAGATATCGTCATCGTCCTCGTCGATCGCGTCGAAATCGGCCGGGCGCGCCCAGTCGACCATCGGATAGGACAGCACATCCGTCGGCCGGTCGATCCCGCGGGTCTCGCGATTCAGCTCGTGGATCCCGTCGTCGTCCGTGATCATCACGCTGAGCTCACACTCATACGGACATTGCTCATACTCGATCGCCGCCGCAATGATGTCCCGGATGATCGCCTCGAAATCGAGATCCAGCTTCTTCTCTGTATCAAAATCGATATTAATCGTCATAGCTTCCTTCCTCTCCCGCCTGACCAGTTCGAGAGCTCTTCTATATTCGGCCAATGCAGACCTTATGTGCCCGCCCACGCATCGTTTATCCGCGCGCCGTTCGGCCAATGCAGATCTTATGTACCCGCCCTTACTCGCTGCGATGGCGGTTTTCGTTTCGATGCTCGCCGTAGCTGCGCGGACTCTGCATCGCCTGCGCGCGGCGTGCACGCTTCGCCTCGTCCTTCTCGTAGGCGTTGACGATGCGCTGTACCAGCGGATGGCGGACGACGTCTGCGCTGGTCAGCTCGATGAAGGAGATGCCCTCCACGCCACGGAGGACGCGCATCGCATCCTCGAGACCGGACTTCTTGCCCTCCTCGAGGTCCTTCTGCGTGAGGTCACCCGTGACGATGACCTTCGAGCCGAAGCCGATACGGGTGAGGAACATCTTCATCTGTGCCGGTGTCGTATTCTGTGCCTCATCGAGGATGATGTAGGCATTGTCCAGCGTACGTCCACGCATATAGGCGAGTGGGGCGACCTCGATGAGTCCCTTTTCGGCGTTCGCCTGGTACTGCTCGGCACCCATGATACTGTAGAGCGCGTCGTAGACCGGACGCATGTACGGATCCACCTTCGACTGGAGATCACCCGGCAGGAAGCCGAGCTTCTCACCGGCCTCGATCGCCGGACGGGTCAGGATGATGCGCTGCACCTCCTGCTGACGGAAGGCCGTGATGGCCATCGCCATGCCGAGGTAGGTCTTACCGGTACCCGCCGGGCCGATGCCGAAGGTGATCATGTTCTCACGGATCGCATCCACGTAGTCCTTCTGGCCGAGGGTCTTCGGCTTGACCGGCTTGCCCAGAGCGGTGCGTGCGAGGATGTCCTTGTCGATCTCTACCATGTCGCTGCCCGAGCTCTTCTCGGAGAAGCTGAGGGAAATCGCATAATCTACGTTCTGCTCCGTCAGGGTGTTCCCGCGCTGGCTGAGCTCGAGGAGATTCCGCAGCACGGCTCTCGCCTTTTCGGTATCCCTCTCCTCACCGATGATTTTCAGAACGCCGTTCCGATCGATGATCGTGACATGAAAGCTACGCTCGATTTTCTTCAGGTTGCTGTCGAGAAGCCCGAGAACATTCTGCTCGTGCTCCATCGGGATATCAAAAATTGTTTCTACGCTTGCCAATGACTTTCCTCCTCGCCGCCCTTCGACGGTCTTTCATGGAACTATAATCACACTTCGGGCTACAGGACAATACTTCGTCGTGGAGTCAGATCCCTCATCGCGCAGTCAGACGCATGCGGACGGGGTGCCTGTGCGCCAGCGTGATCCTATCCCGAATAATAAAATAAAAATACCAAAAAAGATAGCCCTGATTCATCTCTGAATCAGGGCTACATGAATCATCTATTAAGAATCATCTATAATTAGTTGAACTTACGCTTTCTGGCCGCCTCAGACTTCTTCTTGCGTCTTACAGATGGCTTCTCGTAATGCTCTCTCTTGCGAATCTCCTGCTGGATGCCTGCCTTCGCGCAGTTTCTCTTGAATCTACGCAGTGCGCTATCCAGAGACTCGTTCTCTTTTACGATAACATTTGACATGCTGAAACCCAAACCTCCCTTCGGGTGCAAACTTAATGTTAAGTATAGCACAGAAAATCTATTCGTCAAGGAAATTCTTCAGTTTTTCGTGACAAATCCGCTCAAATCGTAACAGTTCAGGCAGGGGACCTGCCTGAACTGTCTATCAATTTATCACTTGATCTGCGCCTCGACAGCTGCAGAAGCGGCTGCGATCGCCTCATCGATCTTTGCAGCATCCTTACCACCGGCCTGTGCCATGTTCGGACGTCCGCCACCGCCGCCTCCGACGATCGGTGCGATCTGCTTGATGAGGTTACCGGCATGGGCACCGCTCTTCACAGCGCCGTCGGTCGCCATGGCCACCATGGACACCTTGCCGTCCTTGTCGGAGATCAGGAGGATCACGCCCTCACCGAGCTTTGTTTTCAGATCATCGCCGAGATTACGAAGCTCGTTCATATCCACGCCGGATACGTGTGCACCGAGGAACTTCACGCCCTTGATCTCGACCACGGAATCCATGACGTTACCGAGTGCGTTCTGTGCCTCCTTGCTCTTCAGGGCCTCGTTCTCGCTGCGAAGCTCCTTCACTTCCTTCTGAAGGGACTGGATGTGCTCCTTCAGGGTCGCCGGGGTTGCCTTCACGAGCTCAGCGGCTGCGAGCATCTCATGTTCGAGATTTTCGTAGTACTTACGAACATTGTCCCCGGTCAGTGCCTCGATACGACGCACGCCGGCAGCAACACCGGTCTCGGACAGGATCTTGAACTGACCGATCTGCAGGGTGTTCTTCACATGGGTACCACCGCAGAGCTCGGTCGAGAAATCGCCCATGCGAACGACACGCACCTCTGCACCGTACTTCTCACCGAAGAGCGCCATCGCACCGGACTTCTTCGCCTCCTCGAGGGTCATGACATCGGTACGAACCTCGAGACCCTCCTGGATCTTCTCATTCACCATGTCCTCGACCTTCTGAAGCTCTTCTCTCGTCATCGCCTGGAAGTGTGAGAAGTCGAAACGGGTTCTGCCTGCATCCTGGAAGGAGCCGGCCTGCTCGACATGGGTACCGAGTACCTCACGCAGTGCCTTCTGAAGAAGGTGGGTCGCGCTGTGGTTACGGCAGGTCGCCATGTGATTCTTCTCGTCGACCTTCAGGGTCACGGTATCGCCGAGCTTCAGCATGCCCTTGCGCATCACACCGATGTGGGCGATCTTGTTGCCGCCGACATGCTCGGTGGATGTCACCTCAAACGCGGCTTCGCTGCCGAGCTCGATCACACCGGTATCACCGACCTGGCCGCCCATGGTACCGTAGAACGGGGTCTCCTCCGTAATGATCGCGCCATGCTCACCATCGGAAAGTGCCTCTACGACGGCATCCTCTGCATCGGCATCGCCTGCTGCGAGGGAAACCATCGCCACGATCTTCGAATCCGCCTCGAGCTTGTCATATACGGTCGCTGCGTGGCCGCTGTAATCTGCCATCTTGCCGGAAGCGAGACGATCGTTACGTGCCTGCTTCTTCTGGCTGTCCATCGCCGCCTGGAAGGCCGCCTCATCGACGGTGAAGCCCTTCTCCTCGAGGATCTCCTTCGTGTTATCGAGCGGGAAGCCATAGGTATCATAAAGCTTGAACGCATCCTCACCGGAAAGCTCATGCGCACCGCTTGCGGCGAGCTTCGCTTCCATCTCCTCGAGGATCTCCATACCCTGCTCGTAGGTCTTCTCGAACTTCTCTTCCTCCGCCTTGATGACGCTCAGGATGAAGTCCTTCTTCTCTGCAAGTTCAGGATAACCATCCTTCGAGGTCTCGATGACACGGCTTGCAAGTGTCGGCAGGAAGGAGCCGCCGATGCCGAGCTTACGTCCATGACGTACGGCACGACGGATGATACGACGGAGTACATAGCCACGACCGTTGTTGGACGGCATGATACCGTCGGAGATCATGAAGGTCATCGCACGGGCGTGGTCGGTCACGATACGTACCGATACATCGCTCTCCTCGCAGCCCGGTGCCTCATACTTGACGCCACCGGCGAGCTCGCAGATGAGATCACGAAGATCCTTCAGCGTATCGACGTCGAAGATGGATCCTACATCCTGAACCGCGACAGCGAGACGCTCGAGACCCATACCGGTATCGATGTTCTTCTGCGCGAGGTCACTGTAGTTTCCCTTACCATCATTGTTAAACTGAGAGAATACGACGTTCCAGACTTCCATGTAACGGTCGCCCTCGCCGCCCATGACGTCCTCCGGGCCGTTTCCGTACTTCTCACCACGATCATAGTATATCTCGGTACATGGTCCGCAAGGTCCGGAGCCGTGCTCCCAGAAGTTGTCTTCCTTGCCGAACTTGTAGATGTGGTCCTCCGGGATATGCATCACATTCTTCCAGATGTCATACGCCTCCTGATCGTCTACATAGACAGACGGATACAGACGGTCTGGATCCAGGCCGACACGCTCGGTCAGGAACTCCCATGCCCATGGAATCGCTTCCTTCTTGAAGTAATCACCGAAAGAGAAGTTTCCGAGCATCTCAAAGAAGGTACCGTGGCGGGCTGTCTTACCAACATTCTCCAGGTCACCGGTACGGATGCACTTCTGGCAGGTGGTGACTCTGCGTCTCGGCGGAATCTCCTGTCCTGTAAACCATGGCTTCATCGGTGCCATTCCGGAATTGATAATGAGCAGTGAATTGTCATTATGCGGAACCAGTGAAAAACTGTTGATCCGTAAGCATCCCTTCTCCTCGAAGTAGCTCAGGAACAGCTCACGCAGCTCATTTACGCCTCTGTACTGCATTCTCGTTCTCTCCTTGCTTTGTTTCATATATAAGCCCTTTACGGGCATCTTAGACATTAACTCGTAAAATATAGCACAGCACTCAGAAACTTGCAAGATAGGAGCGGTAATCCTTCAGGAGGTCGTAGCAGCGTTCGCGTGTGAGGGCGATCTCACGGCTCAGGTAATCGATGTTCTCCATGACGCTTAGCTTATCCTGGTCGAGCTCCTTCATGCACTCGTGGTTCCGCGAGATCAGAAACGCGCTCGCCGAGGCGATGTAGGCGTCCTTTTCGCTCTCTGTCATGTTCGCGGTGATGGCACGGCCGAGCGCCTCGAGCTCCCGGTTCCAGAGCTTCGCGATCGTCGTATAGTCCTCCTTCAGCGCACTCCCCTGCTGTTCTACGGCGGCGATGTCCTCGAGCGCCCGGATCTCGGCGAAGGCAGCCTCGAACTGTGCGATCTGGTCGACAGACGCTTCCGCTGCCTCACTTTCCTGCACCGGCGTCGTCTCCGCAATAATAAGCTGCTCCCTCGTTTCGGAAGGAGCAGCCTCGGTCGTCACCGTCGACGCATGGCGGATCAGCGCCTCATCAAGATAGATCCGAATCCCGAGGGTAATCGCCGCCAGTATGAGCACCAGCAGCGCGATTCCCCGGAGCATTCGGTTTGAAACATGTTTTCGCATACGTGTATAAGAAGCTCCCCGTATGGAGCTCTACGTCCTTTCTCTCTGACCAGGCCAATGTCTGCGTCCACTATGCACATACCTCCACCTGCAGGAATCACAGGCGGAGGGAACCGGTCATCATCGTATCCACTTATCATACAGGCTGAGGAGCTGATTTGTAAAGCGGGCGAGGTCCTTATTGGCACCACCATAGTTTGCCTTGACGGCAGCCGACAGCTTCGTGTAGGCGGCAAGCAGGCGATCGTAGGCGGCATCACTCGTCTTCTTCCGCTTCGAGGAGCCATCCTCCACCAGTGCATACGTCGGCTTTTCGATCTTCTTCGGCTCCGCCACGATCTCCCACTCATTTTTCAGGAGGTCGAAGACCGAACCGGAGTACGGACAGTTCACCGTGTAGTGGAGCTCGTCCTCGATCAGCTTCGAGAGTACCTCCATGCCGTCATCATTGCCATGCACAAGGAAGACACGGTCCGGTGCCTGCTCGTAGGCACGGATCCAGTTCATGAGACCGAACTGATCCGCATGGCTCGACATATCGGCCATCTGCGCGATCTCCGCCTTCACCGCCACCTCCTCACCGAAGAGCTTCACGTGATCGGCACCATCCATCAGTGCCCGGCCCAGCGTCCCCTCTGCCTGATAGCCGGCGAAGACGATGGTCGACTCCGGACGCCAGAGATTGTACTTGATATGATGGCGGATACGACCCGCATCGCACATGCCGGAGGCCGAAATGATCACCTTCGGCGTCTCATCGAAGTTGATGGCCTTCGACTCCTCGAGTGTGATGGCGAGGTTCAGTCCCCGGAAGGAAATCGGGTTGATGCCCTTATCCACGATGGCACGCGTCTCATCATCATAGCACTCATCGAGATTCTGCGAGAAGACATGCGTCGCATCGACCGCCAGCGGACTGTCGACATAGACCGGGAAGTTGTCGTGCCCGACGATAAGATGCTCCTGCTTGATCTGGCGGAAAAGGTACAGCAGCTCCTGCGTACGACCGACCGCAAATGCCGGCATCACAACATTGCCGCCCCGATCGAGGGTTCGCTGCGTGATGTTCACGAGATCCTGCAGATGGTTGACCGTCGTATCGTGGAAGCGCGAGCCGTAGGTCGACTCCATCAGCACATAATCCGCCTCCTTGATGTACTCCGGATCCCGGATCAGCGGCTTATCGAAGTTTCCGATATCACCGGAGAACACGAGCTTCTTTGTAATGCCCTCCTCCGTCAGCCACATCTCGATGGATGCAGAACCGAGCAGATGCCCCGCATCGATGAAACGTACCCGGACACCATCCCCGAGCTCGATCATCTCATGATAGTTCACTCCGCGGAAATGCTGCAGCACATTCGCCGCATCCGTGAGATCATAGATCGGCTCCACCTCCGGCAGACCCGCACGACGCCCCTTCCGATTCTTCCACTCACACTCCTGCATCTGGATATGCGCCGAATCCCGCAGCATGATCTCGGACAGCGCCTGCGTCGCCTTCGTCGTCACCACCGTCCCGTTGAAGCCCTTCTTATAAGCCATCGGGATCATCCCCGCATGATCGATATGCGCATGCGTCAGAAGGATATAGTCGACCTCCGAATACTTGATCGGCAGCGGCGCATTCTCATAGTAATTTCGCCCCTGCTCCATACCACAGTCCACCAGAATCCTGAGCCCCGCTGCCTCTACATAGTGTAGTGACCCCGTCACCTCATGATCCGCACCTATAAAATGAAGCTTCATACAGGCCTCCCTCTCTCAAATGAAAATTAATTTCGCTGTTTTCATTATAGCAGAGTGAATATTTCTTTTCTATAAACATATTCACATGTCTGTATGGATTTCATACAAGAAAATGCCCGTTTGTGAAACGGGCATCTTCAAACACCCCCTGCCCCCTC
>ERZ1026856.685-NODE-685-length-19770-cov-14.502359_pt1 | contig 19770 bp, 21 predicted proteins | sample MGYA00380158_ERZ1026856 | MGnify/ENA primary metagenome ERZ1026856 (study PRJEB33269, sample SAMEA4719794) | human gut metagenome | biome: human-associated habitat; feature: organic feature; material: feces | place: Cameroon | collected 2013-10 ...
TATAAGAGACAGAGATAGAAAAAGGGAAAGCCAGAGAAGCGGCTACCCTCAACAGTGATTTACCTAATTACTTAGGCCGTCAACTATTCGCAGTAGTTGGCGGCTATTTTCGTTTATCCTTGAAAATCTTATAGCAAAGACCAACAAGGGCAACAATGAATATACAAAACTGAATCAAATCAGAATATGTAACCATTGGCAACGCCCTCCTTTCTTTCGTCTGGAGGGTTAGCCCCTCCGAAAAAGAGGGTAAGCCGCCCGGCTCTCTGGTTTTCCCATGTGTCTATATTATCATCTATTAGTATCTCTTTCAATCAAATTCTGACCGGATCGCCTTTTTTATTTTTGGAAAATTTACGAGGGTGAGTCGGCGGCGGCTCGCCCGGAAATACACCCCCGCCCAGGGCCTCCGGTTGCTGTCAAAATCGCATCTTGTGTATAATTTGTGTACGGTGGTTATTTTTCCTTGAAAATCCTGAGTTTTTATGTATAATGAAGAATGTATGTCTAATGATAGAAAATATAGAGAAATAGAGGGTTTACAATGATACAAGCAAATAATGTAACGTTACGTGTAGGCAAAAAAGCCTTATTCGAAGATGTAAATATCAAATTCACTGAAGGAAACTGTTATGGTCTGATTGGTGCCAACGGCGCCGGAAAATCTACATTTTTAAAGATTTTATCCGGTCAGTTAGAGCCGACAAACGGCGATGTTGTCATCACTCCTGGTCAGCGTCTCTCTTTCTTACAACAGGATCACTTTAAATATGATGCTTTTACCGTTCTTGATACCGTTATCATGGGTAACCAGAGACTCTATGATATTATGAAAGAAAAAGATGCCATCTACATGAAAGAAGATTTTTCCGATGAAGATGGTATCCGTGCCAGCGAATTAGAAGGTGAATTTGCTGAGATGGATGGCTGGAATGCAGAATCTGATGCAGCAACTTTATTAAATGGTCTTGGAATTTCTACCGATTACCATTACTCTATGATGGCAGATCTTCCTGGTGCCTTAAAGGTCAAAGTTTTACTTGCACAGGCATTGTTCGGAAATCCGGATATTCTTCTTTTGGATGAGCCTACCAACCACTTAGACTTAGATGCAATCTCCTGGCTGGAAGAATTCCTCATCAATTTTGAAAATACGGTGATTGTTGTTTCCCATGACCGTTACTTCTTAAATAAAGTATGTACCAATATTGCAGATATCGATTATGGCAAGATCCAGCTCTATGCCGGAAACTATGATTTCTGGTATGAATCCAGCCAGTTACTTGTAAAACAGATGAAAGAAGCCAACAAGAAGAAGGAAGAAAAGATTAAAGAGTTACAGGAATTTATTTCACGTTTCTCTGCAAACGCTTCCAAATCCAAACAGGCAACTTCCAGAAAACGTGCATTAGAAAAAATCCAGTTAGATGAGATCCGTCCATCCAGCCGTAAATATCCTTACATTGACTTCCGTCCAAGCCGTGAGATTGGAAATGAGGTCTTGACTGTGGAAGGCATCACAAAGACAATCGACGGTGTAAAAGTCCTTGACAATGTTTCCTTCATCGTCGGACACGAGGATAAAATCGCATTTGTAGGCGGAAACGAACTTGCAAAGACAACTTTATTCAAAATCATCTCCGGTGAAATGGAACCTGATTCCGGCTCTTATAAATGGGGCGTGACAACAAGCCAATCCTATTTCCCGAAGGACAACACAGCAATCTTTGATACCGATCTTCTGATCGTAGACTGGCTGACACAGTATTCTGAGATCAAAGATGCTACTTATGTTCGTGGTTTCCTTGGACGTATGCTTTTTGCCGGTGAAGACGGAACTAAGAAAATGCGTGTTCTTTCCGGTGGTGAGAAAGTCCGCGTACTTCTCTCCCGCATGATGATCCAGGCAAGTAATGTTCTGATCCTTGACGAACCGACCGACCACCTTGACATGGAATCTATCACAGCATTAAATAATGGTCTGATCAAGTTCCCGGGTGTTATCCTCTTTGCATCCCGTGACCATCAGGTTGTACAGACAACTGCAAACCGTATCATCGAGTTCTTACCGGATGGAACCTTTGTTGATAAAGTATCCTCCTATGATGAATACCTTGAAAATGATGAGATGGCTCGTAAACGTCAGGTTTACAGCATGTCTGATGATGATGCTTCTGATAACTAATATTGTTTTTTATCGGAACCGCAGGTTATCCCACTCTGATCTGACCTGATCCTTCTCATCTTTCTCAGGCGGATCAGAGACTACCCAGACTTTCTTACCGAGGAATCCAAAGCCGAGTTTATAGATGTGATCGGCAGGGATGCCGTAGGTAAGAAGATCTGCTTCATAGTTTCTGGTCTGGATCTGTTTCAGGGCATTTTCTGCTGTTTCCTGAACCGTCTTTTCTCTGTGTTCATTTAAAACTTTAAATTCAAGGATATAGGCATCTTTTGTTTTGTCGAAAGGATAGATTGCAATGTCATAACGTCCTTCCCCGCTCTCCCGGTTGGATACAATGCGGTATTCCTTACGCATGGATACGATAAGTCCTAAAATAAGACCATGATAGAAATTCTCCGGGGCATGCTTTCCTTTATTCTTTGCGGTGTCAAAATAACTCATAGAATACTCAGCGATATCTTCCATCACACCGAGATTCGTCTCGTTGGATTTGTGGACATAGCGCGCTCCTTTCTGTATATAAAAATTGTAGACAATTGCGAAACTCCATTTTACGTTATGAATATTACGAAAAGTTAACAATATCAACGAAAACACGCTTCCGCTACGTGTCACTCGCAACGGTACTGCTCATTCTTCGCAGTACTTCGCAAATTCGTTTAAAATCTGCCTCGCAGATAGGAATTTGCTCACACTTGAATCATCTTCGCACGGTCTGTGCAGTAAATGCACAGACCTGATTGAAAAACGTTGTACCTGTCTTCTAAGAACCGGCGGTTCCCCAGTGTTTTCTTTTGCTCTTGTCAACTTTCCGTAATTTAATTCACGTCTTCGAAGAGTTTCGCAATGGTCTGTGCAAAAAATGGTTATCAATGGTTATATACATATCACATAACCATTGATAACCATTGTCAATCCTCTTTTAAAATTTTCCGAAGCATCGGTTCCTCGTCCAACTGTACCCCTTCGAATTTTTTGTAAAATCTGTCGGCATTCTCATTGGTAGCACGAATCAGATAATATTGATGTATATCATGCTTTTCGCAGTCTTTTTCAAACTCTGCAAATAACCTCCGGGCAACGCCGCTGTGCCGGTATTCCGATAGAACATATACCCAATTCACATACGCCATGCGATATCCATCCTGAATACACCCATAAAAATGATACTCAATTCTTCCTGCCACCTGATTGTTTTCCATTGCAAGAATTGATGTAGACTTTTCATAAAATGGCTCCCGAAGCCTTGCCCTGATTCCTTCCTCATCTATCACATCTGCTGTCATCATATCCGGCTCCTGCTCCATCGCAAGCTTTAAATAGGCAAGATACTGCTCTACATTCTGTTCATTCAATCTTTCAAAATACATTTTCTTCCTTCTTTCTAATACCTGTAAATATGGTTCTCCAAAACATACGTTTCGCCTGTTCTTGGGTCTGTCTTCTCTTCTGACAGCGAATCAAATACAAATCCACATGACAGCTGTAACTCTCTGGAAGCGGCATTGCATGTACGGTTGCAGGCATGGAATTCTTTTGCTCCCAGTTTTCCTGCCTCCTCAAGAAGTGCCGTAAGTATCTGTCGCCCATATCCTTTTTGCACAAATTCCGGTCCAAGTGCAATACCTGTCTCTTCATAAATGCCCGGCTCTAACTCACGCATGCCTGCAAAACCGATTGCTTCACCCGTTTTCTTTAAATACACAAATAACGCATACTTATTCTCCGGTTTTTCTTCAAATGCAATCGTGCGCTTCATGCGATCTTTCGCATCTTCGTCTGTCTCTGTCGTCTGCCAGAGCATATACTTTGCGCTCTCCTTGTGTCTCCACAGGTTATGATAAATTACTTTCCAGTCATCAAATTCCGCTTTCTTTAAAATAAGGTCTTTAGTTTCTAACTTTACGTCAGAGTAATCTGTTACCACTTTTCTTTTCCTCTTATACATCTTCTCTCATTATTTTTCTATGCATCGGTTCCTCGTCCAACTGCACATTTTCTTTCACCCTTATCAGCTTTACAATATACTCTGTCGTGCCTTCTTCCAATTCTTTTTCTCCATTTTCCATAAATCCATGTCGGTGATAAAATGCAATCGCTCTCGTATTTTTCTCCAACGCCCACAGGTGATCAGCATCAAAAGTTGAAATTGCAAACTCAATTAATTTCTTCCCAATCCAACCATTTTGAAAGCATGGATCGACATACAATTTACAGATTTCTGTTCCATTGATTTCCATAAATCCTTTCACAATTCCACATTCATCGGCGACATACAGATTTTCGAGAACTTCCTCTTTTCTGAAATAATGATCTATCATGGATACAACCTGCAATTCTCCAAATGAATACTCTTCCGACTTAAAAATTGGGAAATAATTGATTCTGTTATTAAACACAAAAATTTCTGCGATGCGCGACAAATCTTCTTCTGTTGCTTTTCTTATCATCTCCGGATACCCCTCCCTGTCATTTTCTTTTATCTGCAATCAATATAACACACTTTCTGCCAAAATTCTTTCCGAGCACATACGGTCCCAACACAATTCCGGTGACGAGTATTCCAATGATCCGCGGCAGCCTCAGTTTCTGGCAGATGGCTCCCATTGCAAGCCCTACAATAAAAATAAGTGATAATGATGCTAACATAAATCCTCCATTTCTGTTTTTTGGATATGTCAATTGCTATATTGGCTACACGAATACTGACTGTATCGAAAACTGCAAATCACAATGTAGCTATCCAACCTCAAACACCACAATCCGCTCTCTTTTATTTCCCCTCGGAAACAAATCTCTGCAATCAATCTCATCAGAAAAGACAAGTTCGTCCACTGTCATTAAATAAGAAATATAATCATCCGAAGGATAATAAAAGAATAAGAGCAATTCCCTCGGATTCTCATAATAAGATTCCAGCACGCGCGCTAAAACCTTCTTTAATATCTCTATCGAAAATGGATTAAAAAAGTAGATCCGGTCTACCTCTGCCGGAACCGAAAACTGCACGGCATCTGCAAGTACAAATTCTGTCCGCCCTGCCGCAGCACTGTGTTCCCTATTTTCTACCGCTTTCTCATAAATCCGCTCGTTATATTCCACACCGATCGTGTGGCAGCGTGTCTGATAGGAAAGGAAAAAATCGACTCTGCCTTTCCCGCAGCCGTAATCTAAAAGTGTATTCCCTTTGCAAAGTAGCCCGGAATTAGCAAGCCGCTCTAACACTGTATATGGCGTCGGTTCATACGGATACCGGTACTGATCCGAATTGGAATCGTCACGTCCGGTTGTGTGAATCTGTAGTAATTTATCCCATTTCTGTTCTTCATCGTTTTCCTGTGATTTTTTCATGTTCTCTTTCCACAAATCTCCGAATATAAATTTCTTTTAGAACCCATGAATCTGCCCTTATCAGTTCCAGTACAGCGTTCAAAAATTAACAGAACCAATAACGCAGATGGAAATTCATACAAGTTATTAGCTCTGTCATTTGCAGAACGATGTACTAGTCTTAGCAGTTTTCACGCAATGTTTTTAAATAAACTTTCTGCTCCTCTGTGATGCGGTAGCTCTCCACCGCTTTTTGGATTGTCTTTCTATGCACCCACGGGGATAATTTTCGTTCTTCCAGATATGGGATCGTTGCATCCCACTGTTTTGCCAGTGCCGTCGCAAAGTACCATGCGATCATCATATTGATATAATACTCCTCCGACTGTATCTCTGCGACAAGTGCTGCGTATTCCGGCTTAAAATCATCATCCAGATACAGACGCATCAACATGCCGATCCCGTACCGTACGGTATAAGTATTAGCGGAAGATATCCATTCTTTTATTATCGGAAGCAGCTCCTCCTTATGTCTCTCAAAACATTTCGGTGCCGGGAAATCACAGGTTGCCCAGTTATCAATATATGGCAGAAAGCGCTTCACTTCCTCCAGACATTTTTCATAATCTGTAATCCCTGTGATCAATATCATATGAAGATTATTTTCCTCATAATACTGATGCGGCAATTCCTGCAGAAAACCTTCTGTTTTTTCTGACCGTGCAAATTCTTTTGCAAATTTGCGGAGCACCGGGATGCGGATCCCTATCACATTTTCTTTCTCTATATCCGGCATCAGACTGCTATGGAAATCTCTGTATTTTAAATCCTGCAATTCAAATAATGCTGTCTGTAATTCGTTCATATGATACTGTTCCTTTTAACTTTATTTTTTTTTAAAATTCCTTTTTCTCCATAACCCTGACACTTATCACATAAGATAAAACCGTCAAAAGTACCGTCAGACATACCGCCAGGCATGCAAGCATCCCTCCACTCATGCTATATGAAAAAGCAGGTACAATCCCGTTATCTCCCGTAAATTTTGCAAAAGTAAAGATCACTACACCTAACACACCACACAGACCGGCAACCACTGCCCGGCTGTTTTCAATTCCAAATTTTAACTCGAGTGGGATCATCAGATCTCCCATTAAAACGATCACCGAAAGAAATGCTGCGATCAACGGTACTTCTGATTGTATTTCAATTGATGTTCCATGTAAAGCCCTGGATGCAAAATAAAGTATTGCTGCGATCAGCCAGGAAAATACCGCTCCTGCCAGACTTAAGATGTATTTTTCCCTGACATATGTTTTTGCATTGATCGGAAGCGTCATCAAAAACTGATAACCATTGTCCATTTCATCATAACCGATCGTATTTATGATAAGGATCATCATTGCATATGGAAAATATCCAAGAATAAATGTGCCCTCCTGCGAAAATCCAAGCATTACTGTCAGTACAATAAAAAGTACGACATAAGGCTTATTTCTTAAAATCAGACGCATGTCTTTTACTAATAATCCTGCCATTATCTATATCCTCCTGTCATCATAAGTATCAGTTCATCAATTCCGCCTTTTTCTACAACGATACCCGGATAGTTTTCCTGATAAAACTTTCTGTCACTCGTAAAACACGCATAGCCATAGCTTTCCCTGCGGCTTTTTAAAATTGCTTTTTGATCCAGTTTCTCGTACTGTTCTTCACTGACTTTTAACACACCATACTGCTCTAAGATCACGTCTGTATCCTCATGAATTATCATCTTTCCATCATGGATCAGATAAATGTCATCACATAACGATTCCAGATCAGTCGCAATATGTGATGTGATCAGGATAGAACTCTTCTCATTATGTGTAACATATTCCCGAAGCAGATCAAGGATCTCATTTCTTGCTTCTATATCCAGACCAGCTGTCGGCTCATCTAAAATAAGCAGGTCTGCATTGTGTGTAAGTGCTGTTAAAACTTTAAGCTTTGCTTTCATGCCGGTAGAAAAATCTTTCATTTTCTTCTTTTTTGGAAGCTTCATCTTCTCGCATTGTTTTGTAAAAAGCTGCCGGTCAAACTCCCGATACATTTTAGAAAGAATCTGCTTCATATCTTCTATGCTAAGCTGTGAACTAAATCCCGATTCTGCAAGAGAAACACCTATTTTCTGTTTGACCGCAGGTGTAAGTTCTTTCCCATCACTTCCAAGAACAGAAATATTTCCACTGTCTGGCTTCGTGAGTCCAAGCATCAGTTTTATTGCAGTGCTTTTTCCTGCACCGTTTTTCCCGACAAGTCCCGTGATCCTTCCTTCCGGTATTTCCATTGACATATCAAACTCAAAATCTCCATATTTTTTTCGAACATTCTGCATTTTTATCATAATTTTTTCATATTTCCTTTCTGTAACTACTTTTCTTCCAGGAGTAATTGCACAAGTTCTGTGATCTCTTCTTTTTCCATTCCAATCGACAATGCACGATCGATCGCATTGTCAAATTCTTCCTCCACCATCCTTCTGCGTGTCTCCATGGCAAGCTGTTTATCAGAGGCAGACACATATGTTCCTTTTCCATGAACTGTCGTGACAAATCCTTCCTCTTCTAACCTGTCATAAGCTTTCTTCACCGTCAGTGCACTGATCCGAAGCTCCCCTGCGAGCGTCCTCACAGACGGAAGTGCTTCTCCCTCGCTTAACACAGACTGGATGATATCTGATTTTATCTGCTCCATGAGCTGTTCGTAAATTGGCACCATGGAAGAATGGTTTAATATAATATGCATATTGGTATCTCCTTTACAATAAACAGTATATAACAGTGCATATCTATTGTCAACTGTTATATGCTGTTTATTTCAAAATCAAAAAGTACAGCATCTATAACAGCAAAAATCCGCTGCCTGACAAAAGGCAGCGGATTTTCCGTTTTCATTTTCTTCTATGATTCTTTTTTCTGGAGTTTCCTGACTTCGTCTAATGGCAGCCCTGAAATGGCGGCAATTTCTTCCAGAGAAAATTTCTTCAAATTTAGCATACGTCTGGCAGTTTCTGTAGCTGCATGGTTTTCTCCTTCGGAAAATCCGGCTTCATGTCCATGCCTTTCGCCCTCTGCAAATCCAGCTTCGTGCCCGGCCTCATATTCTGCTTTCCGTAACTTCTTTTCTTCCAATTCTTTATCATACTCAAAAATACTCATACTGATAACCTCATTTCGATTTCGGGTAAGAAATTCCGCCAAAATCCCTTCCCGAATGCATTCGTCCACAGCACGTTTTATAGCCTGATTTAAAGGCATGTCTGACGCATAGTGGCGCACTCTGGCAACATACTGTGCATATTCGTTTAATGTATTGCAATGCTGCATTAACTCTGCATTGTGCCCGTCATTGACGTTTAAAACCGTGACAATCAATTCAAGTTTTGGTTCACCTGACAAATGTTCAAATGCCGAGGAAAGTCGAAGCTCTGTACAGTCAGCAATTGCCGTCGAACCATTGTAAAACTCGATAAAATTTGGTGCAGGGATTTTCTGTAACGTGGAGGAGAACAGAGATTTCTTATCCACAAGTTTCTGATATTCACTGCAAATATAAAACAGATCACGAAGAGGCATATTCGGATTGTAGGTCGACTGATGTTCATACAGATACAGATTCGTATCCATAATAAATGCCAGATCGTTTTTCATTCCCATATAAATAGCATTTTCTAATGTGACAATTTCCAACTCTTCCGGGTTTTTATAATCACTTTGATTGACCGCATTGTAAAGTGAAAGCAGATTCTTCCGGTCAGAAAATAACATCCGGAAAACGGTGTCCTTGTAATTCCGGTTTGCTGTCGGTGTTTTAACGGTGAAGTTTTGCCTTGCTCTGTTACGGTTTCTTTTACATTTTGCCATAATTGTTTCCTCCTGATATGTGGCAGAACAGATTATAAAAAACTGTTCTCTGCTTGCAGGAGAATAACAACTGTTTATAACTCTAAGTTCACTTCGTCTCCTGCTTTTCAATTGTTGATGGGTAACAAAAAGCATAGATACGAATGAAGTACACAGATTATTTCATAAACTAATCTGTTGTTCTTAGAATATAGATGACAAAAATGTCATAAAGATTTTGTAAAATATGCTTTGAGTAATTGTACCATGAAGGACATTGAGAAGCAAGCAGAATTTAGCATTCAGGGCAGTCTTTCTCACACGACGACGTCCACAAATTACGATACACTCAAATTCTCCCGATTGTATCGTTTATTCAAATCTCGCAGTTCTCTTTCTCTGCAATAAAACATAAAACCACCTCTTTATCAACTCATGAGTTTTCAACTTACGAGTTGATTACATTTATTCGTTGATTTACTCACCAAAATATGAGATGATAACAGCATTATGAGTGAATATTATAAATTTTTCCAAAACAAAAAATGTGAATATTTTCCTTGCCATAAAGGAATTCCGGAGGAGGACTTTAATTGTCTGTTTTGTTATTGTCCTCTGTATACACTTGGGAAATCCTGTGGCGGGAACTGCGAATTTTTAGAAAATGGACTCAAATCCTGCATGAAATGTGGTTTTCCGCATCAGCGCAGCAATTATGATAAGATCATAAGCCGCTTTCAGGAGATCATTGCCGTTATGGCAGCTTCAGATAAGGGGGACATGCCTCATGAAATGTAAACTCACCCCACAATTGTCCTCTGATGACTGGAAAGATTTTTGCAGCCGTTTTCATTTTTCTCAGGCTGATCTTCCATATATAAAAGCAATTTATACCGCACTTCTCCCACTGGTGGAATCCTGTGCGTATTACTCGCTCGATCAGGATCTGGATGGGATTTTCCTCCCTCATTATGCCTATGGATTTGTGACACTTGGAAATGGTATCGATGAGCTGTCAGAATTATATCTGGATCATGAACAGATCCAGGAAGCCTATATCGTGGACTGCGCCAGTCTTTTGCTTTTGTCAAAAGCATATGAAGAATTTGCACATGTGATAGAAGATCAAAGTGGCTTATCCCTTGCAGAATTATCTTTTCTTGGAGATACCTATTCCCTTGATCTTCTTCCACAAATCTATGAACGCCTTACGCCGGATGCGATCGGTCTTACCGATAGTCAGATGCTTCTGCCTCTCAAAACAGCCGCTCTTATCCTGCATCTGGATACAAATACACACGCAGACCTCAGACAATTATGTAATACCTGCTCAACCTGTAAGAATCTTTCCTGTCCCTCCAGAAAATCGCCTCTGCAGGATCTGCCACATACTTATGGTGCCATGCAGATATTCCATATAACATAGCGTTTTAGCAAAAATCCATAATAACTGTGTAACTTTTTAATGATATGAGTTATTTATAGTCTGCTTGAACTGTTCTATATCCTGAGCAACAAGATGGGAAGCTGCTAAAGGAGCTGCATTCACCTTCTATTATCTACCGTCTGTCAGTTCATCGATCAGTGTGATCACTTCCTCGATCATGTTGTCACAATGTGGTTTTTTCTCACCACCCTTTGCTGCATTTGCACGCAAAAGATCAGCACAATCTGTCATACCATCATGTTTTTTTGCCATACATTTCCGAAATTCATTCAATACAGCCGGCGACTCAATTCCCTTAGCACCTAATACCATGTATCCTGCTGCGATTGCTCCACAGGTTGCACCGCATCTCATTCCACCGCCAAAGTTACAGCCAATTGCTGCTGCCAGATCTTCATCCAACCCGATTTCCTTTGCATATACACGCATCACCGTCTGTGCACAGTTGTTGCTAACCGGCACTTCACTTCTTAATTCCTTTGCTCTTTCAGTGTGTTTGCTCATTTTAAATACCTCTCTTTCGTTTTAAAATAATGTCAGCTTATCATTCTTTCTTATTCTTTTTCATTTCCATTAATTTTTCATTCATGCTCTGTGCATCTGCACGGTCACTCAGATAACAAACGATATTCACAACGGCATAGACTGCAATAATGAGAATCTCCATAAGAAGTACCATGCTAAAATTCCGGAAACTGAACCACTCAAATAATTTTCCAAGCCCTAAAACTACAATATTTACAAAAATAAAATAGAACAACTGTCGGACAAACATTCCTTTTTTTGACAGCTCCTTCGAAGCATCTGAGTCAAACATAAGAACCGGAACTGAACACACTGCAGAAACTGCCAATATCTGCCAGAGTATCTTTACACTGATCTGTGCATCAAATCCCCCGAAAACAGAAATAAAAACTGCTGCCGCTATCAATACGCCAAATGTGACTTTGCCAAAAATATCCATCAACATTTTTAATTTCTCTGCCATCTCTTCTTACCTCTTTTACAAACCAAGACGTTCTTTTAAAACAGGCACATACTGTCTTGAAATAATCGTCTTTTCGCCATTGTCTAACACTGCCTCAAAACGTCCGCCAAAGGCTGGCGATAAGCTTTTTACTTTGTTGAGATTTAAAATCGCAGACTTTGACGCCCGCATAAACGATTCGACCGGAAGCATGCCCTCAAGTGTATACAATTTCTCCCGCACTTCGTAAACCTCTTTTTTACAACAGGCAAACACTTTGTTGTCGACCGTCTCAAAATAGTAAACTTCATCCGGCTCCAGCAGATGAATACCATCCTCGTTATGTCCTGCGATCTTGGTGTTTCCCTGTTTTAATTTTTGGAGCAGATTCTGTATATCCTCGCTTAAATTCTGGCATTTTATGATGATCTCATCCTCTTCACCGGGGATTGTATCCAGTATGGTGATTTTCATCGGGATTCTCCTTTTGATGCAATTACTTATAGATAATTGCGAAACTCCTCATATGATCCTTTTAATTAAGATTTTTATGAGTTTCGCAATTGTTTACAATTACTAAATACAGAATACCAAGAATTACGATACTTGTCATCATAATAAATATCATCTGATCAATACTTACGACATGTCCCCGGAAAACCGGATTACAATCTAAGGAATCCCTGATCGCCGTCACAACCTCATCCGGAAAACCATTTGCCGACATCTCCTCAAAGATTCCACGCAGCATATGGTTTTTCAGCAAAGAAGTTCCGTAAGTACCCGGCAGAACGGACAATACTTTTTGCAGTCCGGTGTCGAAATTGGAGATTGGCATATACGCACCGCATATAAATCCATAACCGGCACTCACGATCGTTCCGACTGCCGACATCTGCCCCTGTGTTTTCAGAGGATAGCAGATCATGCTTGAGAGTGCACAGCCAAACAATACCAGAAGGATCTCATCCAAAATCACCCAAAGCACATCCGTCACGCTCATGTACCAGCCCATTTTGCACATATAGATAAGGCAGACGACCAGTGCCAGTCCGTTGACCATCAGGGAATTGAGTAATGTTGAAAGAAAGTATCCCAGAAAAATCACGGATTTTTTCACCGGGGAAACATTAAAATCTTTTCTTGCACCATTCGCAAGATCCTGCACCATCGTCAGGTTCACGCAGAATGTCACTGTGATGCAGCTCACAGACAAAAGTGCCGCCGCTAGCTGTGCCGCCACCGTTCCGTTGATCAGTTTGTCAGAAATCTGTACAGTATCCGGCAATGCAGACAAAAAGGAATCTTTATATACGTTTGCAAGGAATGTTGCATATAAAACTATCAAAATTACCGGTGTGATCAGGGAAGAAAGAAACATCCCCCTGTCCCGGAAGAAAAGTTTTCTGTTTCTGCTTATCAGAGCTGTCATCGTTCTCATTCGCGCCCACCTCCTAGTGTTTTTCCTGTTACTGCAAGAAAAACATCATCCATACCGCCTTTTACAACCTCATAATCCTGAAACAATTCCTGATGCTCCACAATCAGTTTTGTTGCCTCTGACGTATTATCTACTTTTATCCGGTAACCATCACGTACTTTCTTATAATCATAATGCAACGTCTTAATTTGTGCTTCAGATACACCATAAACAGAAATCGTGTCCTGCACATACCTGTTTTTTAACTCGTATGGTGTTCCTTCCGCCACAATGCTGCCCTTATCCAGAATCACCACATATGAGGCATTTGCAGCCTCTTCCATGTAGTGGGTCGTCAGAAAAACGGTCATCCGCTCCTCTATGCGGAGTTTTTCGATCACATTCCAGATCACCTGTCTCGTCTGCGGATCCAGCCCGGTAGTCGGCTCATCTAAAATAAGGATCTCCGGTCTGTGGAGCAATGCTCTCGCTATGTCGATCCTTCTCCTCTGACCGCCGGACAATTTTCCGACCGGGCGGTTTAAATAGTCTCCAAAGTCCAATATATCCAGCAATTCCTGTAATCTTTTTTCAAACGCCTGTCCTATAATACCATAGAGAGCTGCCCTGCTCTTTAAGTTTTCTTTTACAGTGAGCGGCTTATCAAGCACACTGTCCTGAAAAACTACACCAAGCAGCCGCTTAGTCTGCTCTCCCGCTCTTTGGTTATCGATTCCTTTGATCTGCACCGTTCCGCTGTCCTTGGATAACTGTCCGCAGAGAATGGAGATCGTCGTGCTTTTTCCCGCACCGTTCACACCTAAAAACGCAAACAGTTCGCCCTTTTTTACACGAAAACTTAAGTCGTTGACTGCCTTTACATCTCCGAAGGTTTTGTTTAAATGATCGATACGGATGATATCTGTAGATTCATATTCGTTCTGCATATTGTACACCCCTTTTTGTTATATCGCTTAATCGAAATTGCTGGTCAAAAGTAACTTTACCGCTTTTTCTCTCTGACTATGGTATAACATAATCTGTTTTGGAAATCTACAGGGGATATGGTAAGATGCGTTTTTGGGGTGGTAAGCTGCAGAAAATCTATTTATTTCCAAAATCTGTTCACTTCCAACTCATAAATCATGTCACATGCAATACCCATTCCATCCTCTAAAATGAACATTTTGTCATAATCACGGATTTTTCTAAATGTTCCTGTCACTGTCTCATATTTACCGCCCTCTTTTCTGTCATCCGGCTTAAAATATGTCACTGTCACTGCTAGATGTTCCTCTGCATGTGCCATCAGTTCCTGCAGTTTTTCGTTCAGTTCCTCCTTCTTATCCTCATTCAGCTCTGCCTGTTCTTCCGTAAGTCTTGCAGTCTCCTGGATTGCCGCCTCATGCCCAGTCAGTGCTGCAAACGGAGAGAACTGTGCTGCTCTGTCATAAATTGACATCTGCGGATGTACTGTGGAAACGTGATGTGGAAGCCCAATGATATCCTCATACTCTTTTTTATGCATGATGACCTCCAATCTGATTATTTCGCTCCTGCATGGTCGCCCCTTCCTGAAGGTTCGTTCCCTTTAACATTGCGTTCTTCCCATATTTTTTCTTAACCGAAAGCATTGCCTCCTGCAGCCTTCGCTCTTTTTCGCGTTTTTCCTGCCCGGCTTTCTGTTCCTCTGCTACTGCCTGATAATCAGTAAATAAATCCATCTGTGTAAATTCCGTCTCTTCCAATATCGATTGCTCATCCACAACACGGTTCGCTGTAACATAAACCCGGCGTATCAAAAGATTCTCATCAACAATCCGGTCATACAGTTCTAATACTGCTTCCATGATCTGCGATGTAGAAGATGTCTTTTTCTTAAGATTTGCTGTCCCATGTGCATGCTTTGGCACAACTCTGCCATACCGGTCTGCTTTCACCTCTCCACGGTATTTTTTCCTGCGTTCCGGGTCTGCCAGATTCTCAATATCATACCCGACATCAAGCACAAGCTGGTCTGTCACAAGCTTTTTCTCCACAAGATCGAGCACCAGTGCATCGGTCATCTCACGGACAATGATTTTTGTCTGGTTAAAATCATACGGACAATGCAGCACCTGACCGGAACCGATACTGTTTGTCTCCGGCTTATATCCCTTAATATCCGCAATTGTTACAGGTTCATACCCCCAGGCATGATCGATCAGAAGCTCTGCATTAATGCCAAACATTTTATAAAGAAGCTCTTCGTTATAATAATCTCTCTCACCGCCGATAGAACAGCGTGCAATATCGCCCATCGTATAAAGTCCGGCCGCTGCTAACTTTTTCCGGTAGCCACTTCCTACCCGCCAGAAGTCCGTCAATGGTCTGTGATTCCACAATAATTTCCGGTAAGACATCTCATCAAGTTCTGCGATCCTCACTCCATGTGCATCCGGCATGACATGTTTTGCCACGATATCCATTGCGACTTTACACAGATAAAGGTTCGTTCCGATTCCTGCTGTTGCAGTAATACCTGTCTCCTGCATCACATCAAGGATCATCTTTGATGCGAGTTCCTTCGCCGTCATATGATAGATGTTCAGATAATGCGTCACATCCATAAATACTTCATCTATAGAGTACACATGCATATCTTCCGGTGCAATATATCTCAGGTAAATGTTGTAGATTTGTGTGCTGTATTTCATATAGAGTGCCATTCGTGGCTTTGCTGTTACGTAAGTAACGGAAAGCTCCAGGTGCGCCTTCAGTTCATCCGAAAAACAGGAACTTCCCTCAAACATTCTTTTCGGCAGCTTCTGCAGCCTCTCCCGATTGACCTCTTTCACACGCTGCACGACTTCAAAAAGCCTCGCTCGTCCCGGAATCCCATATGCTTTTAAAGAAGGGGAAACCGCCAGACAGATTGTCTTCTCTGTCCGTTCTGCATCCGCCACGACAAGATTGGTCGTCAGTGGATCAAGATCTCTTTCCTTGCACTCCACAGAGGCATAGAACGACTTTAAATCAATCGCGATATAAATATGATTTTCATTTTCGCTCAAGAACGCACCTCCCATTATTTACGCCACTGCATTCGCATTAATATTATCTATGACCTTTTTGATCCCCATCCAGACTGTCTGATCCGTAAATATATCCACAATACTTCCCTGATCCGTAAATGGTGCTTCCCGAAGTACAGAAAAGTCTTTCATCATTCCGTTATGAACAATGTATTCCACAATCTGATTGACGAAATAAATTTGCCTGCTGTCAAGACTTGTATTTGTCAGATATTCGGAAAAAGCTGCTTTCGCCGCATTCATATCCAGTCCAACTATTTCACGCACAAATTCTCCCAGTGGTTTTGTTCCAAACTCCTCTTCATAATCTTTTTTTGTTCCGATTTCACGCCAAAGGATTTCTTCAAGCGCTTTCACATCCGTATCTGTCAACGGCTGATTTTTCTTTAACTTTGCAATTACAAGGTGATCCTGATGCTGCCTGATATAATATTCAGCTTTTTTCTTATAATTTTCCAATTCGTTGCTCTCAAGCTCTGACTCTTTCCACTCAACTGATAGCAATTCGTCTGAAAAATTAGTATTATATTTTTTTATTTCAGGATTTGAAATGTATTTTATTAATCCGCGAAGGTTTTCTCGGATATCTTCAAACTCATTCATTCCTGCACGTTCCAGAAAATCCGTATGCAAAATATTTTGAATCAGCTCCGTCTGTGCCTGGATTTCAGGAATATTTGCCACATCAGCAATTCCTGACACTTTCTTAAGCAGATCATTCTGCGCTTTTGCATATTTTTTTCCTATAAGATATGCAAGTTCAATGTGATACATAAGTGCATCAAAGCGCACTGCATTCACTTCATCTTCTTCCGGTAAAATAAGTGGTGCAACTTCTTCACGCACGATTAATGTATCCTCAAAAGTAAGTTTCTGATAATTTGCCTCTTCAGAATATAAATCTACGTATTTTAAATGCTGACGGACTGCAAAATGATCCCTCGGTATCTCCTGTACCTTTTCACACATGTGCTTCACTAGAGCATTTCTATATGCGATCAGACGTTTTTCCTGATATTCAATATTCTGAAGCTTAAAGGCAATTTCAAATTGCAGATCAAAAATCGCTCCCTGAAGTGCAATCATATTAGCCGTTGCTTTTCCTTTATTTAATCGGAAAAACTCAAAATTTCCACAGAAGTCAAATATATAAAATTTCTGCTTATCTTCTCCGTCGATCAGCCCCGGGCAAAGCCTTGTTCCGCGTCCGATCATCTGCCAGAATTTTGCCTTGCTCATAACTTTTTTGAAAAAAACGAGATTCACAACTTCCGGAACATCAATTCCTGTATCTAACATATCAACAGAAATTGCAATCTGTGGCATCTTTTTTGCATCTGAAAATTCATCAATTGCACTCTGTGCATAGGTCATATAATTATCAATTACTTTCGCATAATCTGGGAGATGTGGATATTCCTGATGGAATACTTCCAAAATTTTTTCTGCATGATCATGGTTCTTTGCAAATATAATCGTCTTCCCTAACTTCTGACCATAATCGATCCGTATGCCATCTGTCATCAATGTATTCAAAACTGCTTTTATCGTATCTCTGTTAAAAACCCATGAATTTAACTTAGATGCTTCTATTGCTTCCGGCATGTTATGGTTTTCATCTGTAAAAGTCTGCTCATATACTTCCTTATCCTCTTCTGACAGTTCATCATATACAATTCCATTCTCAATAAATTTGTATTTTGATTCCACGGAAACATAATCTACCAGATAACCATCTTTTACCGCCTGTGCAAGATCGTATCCATAAGTAGGTACTCCTGATGCCAATTCAAATATATCATATGTATTCTTGTCGATTTCATCCTTTGGCGTTGCCGTCAATCCGACAAGTGGTGCATCAAAATAGGTAAAAATATCTTTGTATTTATTATATATAGACCGATGCGCCTCATCACATATCACAAGATCAAAATGACCACAGGTAAAAAGCTTTCCATCTTTATCATTCACAGTGTCAATACAGTTTATCATTGTCTGATAAGTTGAAAATACACAATGTGCATTGTAATTATCTTTTTCTTCCACAAGGTTCGTACACGACAAGTTTGGAAGTAAATTCACAAAACTTCGTTTTGCCTGTGTAACAAGTGAATTTCGATCTGCCAGAAACAGGATATTTTTCACCCATCCTGTATCTAAAAGTATCTTGCACAATGCAATTACTGTTCTTGTTTTGCCGGATCCTGTAGCCATAACTAAGAGTGCTTTTCTGTGATTTTTCTCATCAAAGCTGCTACAAACAGCCTTAATAGCTGCCTCCTGATAGTAGCGGTCTGCAATACTCTTATCTACTGTAATGTGTTTAAGGCTCGTTCTCATGGTTAACAGATTAAACCATTTTTCCAGATCACGCTTGGAATAAATTGTTGCACATTTTCTTTCCGGATACTGCCCGTCAATAATGTGCGTTTCAAATCCATTGGTAAGGAAAATCACCGGTCTTCTCTTATATTTCTTCTCTAATAAATCTGCATATAACTTTGCCTGCTGTCTGCCTTTCGAAACATCCACGCATGTTCGCTTTGCTTCAATCACTGCAAGCGGACGATGCATATCATCATAAAGCACATAATCTGCATATCCTGTTTCTGATTTATTCGGCATTCCTGAAAGTTCTACTTCGTTCAGCCAGTCTTTTCCTTCTGTCCAACCTGCATCTATAAGCATGGAATCGATATAAAGTTTTCTTGTCTTATACTCAGATAAATCAAGAGGTTTTGGAACATAAGTCTGCTGCTGTTCCTGTCTTCGTGCAGATAGTTCTTCTCTCAATGAAGCATTTTCTGCAATTAATTTTTTTAAATCAAGTTCCTGCCTTGCAGACTTTTCCTGCTCCTTTTCCAGTTCTTCTCTTATGTTTTTTGCTGCCACTTTTGATTCTCTGGCTTTTTCCATTCGGGCAGTAATCGTATTTTTATCAAAAGTGCGTTCTGTAGAATTTTCTGTATAGCAGTGTGCGATATAATCAAGAAAAATGAACAGATTCTCCAGACACAACATAGCCTCATCTCTACCGAGTTTTTTATTCCCATGTGCTACATTATTGCCACATCTGCGGATGTAATCCATTCGTCTCCATAAATCCGCTCCGACAAGCTGTCTGTATTCTTCTTCATTCATAAGACTTTGCAAATTATCCTGATACGGCATTTCAAGAGCCTTATCTACCGAATACATCCATTTGATTGCAAACTCCATCGCCCTGCGGCTGTTGATAATACTTGCCTCCGGATCCATGAGAATAATCTTTTCTGCTGAGATTGCGACATTTGCAAATGCAGAAAATTTCGGTTCATTTTTCAAATAATCAAAGTTTGTTATCATAAACACCTCCGCTAACGCACAGAGTTTTTCTGGATTTATCGTTATTACTATTATTGTAGCATCCCTGTATGGTTTTGCAAGGAAGAGAATTCGAGCAATTTTGATTTGGTGACTTGGT
>ERZ1026856.686-NODE-686-length-19731-cov-4.764332_pt1 | contig 19731 bp, 12 predicted proteins | sample MGYA00380158_ERZ1026856 | MGnify/ENA primary metagenome ERZ1026856 (study PRJEB33269, sample SAMEA4719794) | human gut metagenome | biome: human-associated habitat; feature: organic feature; material: feces | place: Cameroon | collected 2013-10 ...
ATGTAGTCATCCAGAACATTGGAGATATTCTGACTATTTTCCACACAGATCTGCTCCCACATAATTGGAGAAGAAGAGGCAATACGTGTGATATCACGGAAACCGCCGGCAGCGAGGGTTTTCATGAGCTGGGTCTCATCATCGGAATCCTTCACGATGTTGACGAGGGAGCTCGCGATGATATGTGGCAGGTGGGAAACGGCAGCGGTGGCTGCGTCGTGCTTCTCCGCATTGACCACGATCGGGATCGCACCGAGGGTCGTCGCGACGTTGCGAAGTGCGTCCACGAGAGTCGGATTCTCGGAGATCGGCGTGATGATGTAGTACGCGTTTGAGAAGAGGTAGTCGGTTGCGGCAGCGTAGCCGGTCTGCTCGGAGCCGGCCATCGGATGACCGCCGATGAACTTATCTCCGAGACCGAGCTCGGTGGCCTTCTGGCAGATGGCGGTCTTCGTGGAACCGACATCCGTAAGGACCGCGCCGTCCTTCATGAGCTTCGCCACACCCTCCATGTAGGAGACATTGACCTCGACCGGAGCACAGAGGAAAATCATGTCTGCTTCCTTCAGACGCTCACTGTACGGCGAATCGAGCACGACGTTGACGATGCCGTCCTCCTGCGCCACCTCGACACTGGATTTATTACGCGCATAAGCGAAGATTCTGGTCGTCGGGTCCGCCTTCTTGAGACCCTTCGCGATGGAACCACCGATGAGACCAAAACCGATAAAAGCTACTGTTGTCATATCGTTACACTCCCTTTTATAGTGATGCTTATCATATGATAGCACAAGATGTAATCTTTCCAAACAAACGTGACTTTAGCACTAAAAAGCGTTAAAGTCAACAGCTATGATGATATCAGGAAAGCCCCCGGAGGACCGGCAGCTGAAGCCATACGTAGAGTTCGTGAAGAATCAAAATTCCAGCGCTTAGAAGTACTTGGAGTAATTTTTCCTTAGCACCCTCTGCAACGCTGAGTTTTCATCAGGAAAACTCAGTGATTGCAGAGGGCCTAGTACTTCTTAGCGCTGGAATTTTAGAGTCTTCCGAACTCGTAGTACTGCGCTTCAGCTGCCGGCCCTCCGGGGCTTTCGCTATCTAAAATCAGCCCAACATATCGAAAATACTCATCTGGTTCGACGAAGGGATGTCGCCGAGCAGGCCGAGCTCCGAGAACTTGTCGACGAAGCCCTTCGGGCAGTGCGTCCGGTTCATGAAGTCGTCCTTACTGAGGTAGCGCGCACCACTCTTCGCGCCGTCCTCGATGCCTTGGGCTACGGCCTCGCCGAGGCCGGCCATGGAGGTGAAGCTCGGCATGATCTTCCGGTCCGGCGTGATCGTGAAGTCCTTCGCCTTCGCCTTATAGATGTCGAGCGGCGCGAACTCGATGCCGCGCGCATACATCTCCTCGCAGATCTTCATATCACGGAGACACACCGCCTCCGTATTCGTCGGATGCGGAATCTTCATATACTCATCGATGTAGTAGCGGAGCTTGTCGACACCGCCGCACATCTTATCGTAGTCGAAGCCGTCCGCACGGATACTGTAGTACGCCGTGTAGTACTCGACCGGATAGAATACCTTACAGTAGGCGACACGCCACGCCATCATGACATAGGCCGCGGCATGGGCCTTCGGGAACATGTACTTGATCTTCTTGCAGGCATCGATGTACCACTGCGGAACACCGTGATCGAGCATGTCCTGACACCACTCGTCCTTCAGGCCCTTGTGCTTTCGGGTGAACTCCATGATGGTGAAGGACTCACCCGGATCCATGCCCTTATGCATGAGGTAGACCATGATATCATCTCGACAGCAGATCGCTTCCTGCAGCGTGGTCGTGCCGTTTTTGATGAGGTCCTGCGCGTTGTTCAGGTACACGTCCGTACCGTGGCTGAGGCCCGAGATACGCACGAGGTCCGAGAGGTACTTCGGCTTCGTATCCTCGACCATCTGCATCGCGAAGGAGGTACCGAACTCCGGGATCCCGAGGCAGCCGAGCTTGACGCCGTGGATGTCCTCCGGACGGATGTGCAGCGCTTCCGTAGAAGCAAAGAGGCTCATCACCTCTTTATTGTCGAGCGGGATGTCGTTCACCGGATCGATGCCCGTCAGGTCCTGGAGACGCCGGATCATGGTCGGATCATCGTGTCCGAGGATATCGAGCTTCAGCAGGTTATGGTCGATCTTATGGTAATCGAAGTGGGTGGTGATGATCGGGCTCTGGATATCATTGGCCGGATGCTGTACCGGGGTGAAGGTGTTGATCTCCTCGCCATGCGGCAGCACGACGATACCGCCCGGGTGCTGGCCCGTGGTCCGGCGTACGCCGACACAGCCCTGCACGAGACGGTCGATCTCCGCGCTTCGCTTATCGATGCCCTTCTCCTCGTAATACTTCTTCACCATACCGAAGGCCGTCTTGTCGGCGAGGGTACCGATGGTGCCCGCCTTGAAGGTGTGACCGTCGCCGAAGATGACGCCGGTGTAGGCATGGGCCTTCGCCTGGTATTCACCGGAGAAGTTCAGGTCGATATCCGGCTCCTTATCACCGTTGAAGCCGAGGAAGGTCTCGAACGGGATATCAAAGCCCATCCGGTTGAGCTCCGTGCCGCACTTCGGGCACTTCTTCGGCGGCATGTCGCAGCCCGCCATACCGGAGTACTTTTTCACCTCCGGTGAATCGAAGTCGTACCAGTAGCACTTCGGGCAGACATAGTGCGGACTCAGCGGATTGACCTCCGTGATGTGCGCCATGGTCGCCGCGAAGGACGAGCCGACGGATCCTCGCGAGCCGACGAGGTAGCCATCCTCGTTCGACTTGTCAACGAGCTTCTGCGCGATGATATACATGACGGAGTAGCCGTTGCTGATGATCGAGTTCAGCTCCGTCTCGAGACGGTCGGACACGATCTTCGGCAGCTCCGGTCCATAGATACGGTGCGCGGTCTCGTGGCAGATCTGACGCAGCGTCTCGTCGGAGTGCTCGATGACCGGCGGACACTTATCCGGACGAACCGGACGGATCTTGTCGCACATGTCGGCGATCATGTTCGGGTTGTCGATGACGATTTCCTTCGCCTTTTCCGGCTCAAGGTAGCTGAACTCGTCCAGCATCTCCTGCGTCGTACGGAAGTAGAGCTTCGCGTCGCTCTCCTCCTCGTCGAAGCCACGGCCGGCCTGGATGATTCTCCGGTAGATGTCATCGTCCTCGTCGACATAATGGCAGTCGCAGGTCGCGCAGACCGGCTTCCCGAGCTGCGCCGCGATATCGATGATCTTCAGATTATAGTCGATCAGGTCCTGCGTGCTGTTCGCGGTGTACTTGTCGCTCGCGATCATGAAGCTGTTGTTGCCGAGCGGCTGCACCTCCAGATAATCGTAGAAGGAGGCAATATTCATGAGCTGCTGCTCATCCGCGCCGCGGGTCATCGCCTGGAACACCTCACCGGCGACGCAGGCGCTGCCGATGATGAGGCCCTCCCGCAGTTCCCGGAGCAGGGACTTCGGGATACGCGGACGGGATTTAAAGTACTTTAAGTGGCTCTCGGAGATGAGCCGGTAGAGATTGATTCGTCCGACGTCGTTCTTCGCGAGCAGTACGATATGGTAGGAAGGAAGCTTCATGACGTTTGCGGCATGATCAAACTCGAGATGATCGATGTCGGACAGCAGCGTCGCGCCTCGTCCACGTACCATCTCGATCTCCTTCATATAAATCTCCGCCGTGCAGGCCGCATCGTCCACCGCCCGATGATGATGCTCGAGCGAGACCCCGAGCTCCTTCGCGACGGTGTCGAGCTTATAGCGGTTCAGCTGCGGGAGCAGCAGACGGCTGAGACTCACCGTGTCGAGGATGGTCGGATCATACGGCAGCCCGAGCCGCTTCGCATTCTTCGCGATGAAGCCGGTATCGAAGCCCGCATTGTGCGCGACGATCACCGCATCCCCACACCAGTCGAGGAAGTCCGGAAGAACCTTCTCGATCGGATCTGCGTCCATGACCATGCTGTCGTCAATGCTCGTGAGCTGGGTGATGCGGAACGGGATCGGCACGCCCGGGTTCACGAAGACATCCATGCGGTCGACGATTTCGTTGTTCCGGAGCTTCACGGCACCGATCTCGATGATGTGATCGGTCTCGGCACTGAAGCCGGTGGTCTCGATATCGAAGACGACCGTGTCGTGGTCGAGCCCCTGCCCTTTTTCGTTCTGCACGATGGTCTCGAGATCGTCGACGAGATAGCCCTCGCAGCCGTAAATCAGCTTGAAATCCTTGTCGTGCTTGATCTTCTTCAGGTAAATGTTGGCGTCCGGGAAGGCCTGCACGACGCCATGATCGGTGATGGCCATCGCCTTCATGCCGAAGGAAATCGCCGTATCGATGTAGTCATTGACATCCGTGACGCCGTCCATATCCGACATCTTCGTGTGCAGATGCAGCTCCACGCGCTTCTCCGGCGAGCGGTCCTCCCGCTTCGCGCGGTTCAGCTGATAGCGCACGATGCCGTCGATGAAGCTCATCTCGACCTGCTTATCGAAGGAGTCGTAGGACACGGTGCCCTTGATCTTCAGCGCGGTGCCCGGCTTCACGAAGCTCTGCGCAAGCTCCATATCCTCGTCCTCGACGAAGATCTTGACAGAAATCGAGTCGGTGAAATCGGTGACATCGAACTTGAGGATGTTTTTGCCGGTACGGGTGTGCACCGGATCATGGACGAGGAAGATCTGACCGGCGACGATGACATTCCCGGAGCTCGCGTCGACGTCCTCGAGCTTCACGGCATCGCCCTCGAAGTAGCGCCCGTAGAGCACCTCCTCGTTTTCGGACATCTTAAACGCACGCTTCCGCCGCTGGAAAGAGCCGGCACTGCCCCCGATGCCGCCGAAACGGCTTCCGGAGCCGCCCTCCCTCTGCGGAGCGCTTGCGTTCCGGGCGTTTGCATTGGCCGCTGCATCTGAATCTGGATTCGCACGACGCTGCGCCGACGCAGCATTCCCCTGGTTCAATGCAGAGGAACCGCCACCGTCGATGGCGTCGCCGACAGCCCGCGCCATGCCGCTCAGATTGAACGGGTCGCGGGTATCCATGAAGTCTTCGCTCTGCTGCAACGCCTGACGACGGCGCTGGGCCGCCTCCTCGTCCTCCTCTGCGCCCGGCACATAGTCGCGCGCGAGCTGCTCCGGGGCGACCATCTTCCGCGCCTCGTAGTGCATGTCAAGAAGAAGCTCCAGATGACAGCGCTTCTCGAAGATACTGTGAAGCGCCGCCTCGAGCTTCTTTGAGGCGGTCTTATAGAGATTCGACTCCGGCACGGTGAGCGACATCGTGTCATCCGCAGTCCAGGAGAGCTTCCCACGGGTCAGCATGTTGTAGAGCACGATGTCGTAGTTCTTCATCTCGAGAAGGATCGAATCACGGTACAGATCGTAGAGCGTACGCGGATTATACTGCGCACTCAGATGGAACTCCTCGGCGATGCGTACCGTGATCTCCTTCCGACCGAACAGATGCTCCTTGATCGCCTTCTCAAGCGCGTAGACGCTCCGCTTATCGATGAGATGCGCGCTCAGGATATGGATACGGATCAGCTTCCGGTCACGCGTGATCGTCACCCGCGTCACATACGTATCCGTCACCAGCGCCTCGATCTCCTTCGGCAGATTCAAGCTGTCGAAAACTTCAAAAAATTTCTTCATAACGTAAACCAATTCAAGGGGTCTGACCCCACGAAGGGGGTCAGACCCCTGTCAATAAACCACTTCAAAACTAAAATTTGGAAATTTCCTCCCGGAGCACTTCGAGCAGCTGATCCTCCGGTACCTTGCGGATGATCTCGCCCTTCTTGATGAGGAGTCCCTCGCCCTTACCGCCGGCGATGCCGAGGTCGGCTTCCTTCGCTTCACCCGGGCCGTTCACGACGCAGCCCATGACCGCAACCTTCAGTGACTTATCATCGAACTCCTCCACCATGGTCTGAACCTGATTGGCGAGCCCGATGAGATCGATGTTCGTACGGCCGCAGGTCGGACAGGACACGACCTCGATGCCGCCCTTCCGAAGCCCGAGGGTGCGAAGGATGAGCTTCGCAGACTTGACCTCCTCAACCGGATCCGCACTCAGCGATACACGGATGGTATTGCCGATTCCCTGGGAAAGGATCATGCCGAGACCGAGGGCGGACTTGATGTTGCCGGACCACATGGTGCCGGCTTCGGTGATGCCGACATGCAGCGGGTAGTCTGTCTGCTGGCAGATGAGCTCGTGCGCGCGGGTGCACATCAGAACGTCGGAGGACTTGATGGAGATGACGAGATTATCATAGCCCATATCCTCGATGAGGTGGACCTTATCGAGCGCAGACTCCACGATGCCCTCCGCGGTGACGTGACCACCGTACTTCGCGATCAGGTCCTTCTCGAGGGAGCCGGAGTTTACACCGACACGGATCGGGATGTTCCGCTCCTTCGCACAGTCCACAACGGCCCGGATTTTTTCGTTCGAGCCAATGTTCCCCGGGTTGATACGAATCTTATCCGCGCCGTTTTCCATCGCTTCGATGGCCATGCGGTAGTCGAAATGGATGTCGGCCACAAGCGGAATCGAGATATGCTTCTTGATCTCACGAATCGCCAGTGCGGCCTCATGGGTCGGCACGGTGCAGCGGATGATCTGGCAGCCGGCCTTCTCGAGGCGGTGGATCTGCGCGACGGTCGCCGCGACGTCCTCCGTCTTTGTGTTGCACATGGACTGGATTGCGATCGGGTTCTCCCCGCCGATCTTTACATTTCCGATGGAAATCACACGGGTCTTCTCTCTTGCTAACATCTCATTTCCTCCTGTATATGCGGCCAATGCTTCGGCCTTCTACATCTTCACTTCGCGTTGCAGTTCCGATGGCGGCAACGCTACGCACGCTCTCCTGCTTTTTATCCTGCGGACAAGGGCTTTCAGTGTCCCAGCATCGCGCTGTACGCGCCGGTGAACAGATTCAGTATATCGTTCGACATGACCACGGCCATCAGAAGCAGCAGCAGGATCATGCCGATCTGGTTGATGCGCTCCTCGAGCTGTGGGTCGAGGCGTCGTCTCGAAATCATCTCGAGCAGGATGAACAGCAGGCGTCCGCCATCGAGGGCCGGCACCGGCAGCAGATTCATCACACCGAGGTTTGCCGAGAGCATCACGAGGAGCTCCAGCAGTACGAGGAAAGCATTGAGCGCACCGTACTGGGAGGACTGCTCGACCGTAGAGCCCATCACCGTCACCGCTCCGACCGGTCCCATGACCTCCTGGCGCTGGACGCGGCCATGCACGAGTAGACGCAGGCTCTGGATCACGACGGTCGTGTTGTAGCGGACCTCGTAGAAGGCATCCTCGACGAACTCCCGTGCATTCGCTGGCAGAAAACGTCCGCCGTAAAAGCTGATGCCGAGCTTGTACTTCTGCTGTGTCGTATCGTAGTACGGCTGGAAGTGGAGCGTCTGCTGCTCTCCGTCTCGGAGCACCACGGCCTTCAACTGGGTGTTTTCATCGAAATCGATCGAATTTACATAGAGCCAGATGAAGAGGTCGCGGTAGCCCGGTACGGCACTCTGCCGCTTCCCCTCATAGCCGATCGACTGGAGGAAATCGCCACGCTCGAAGCCGGCCTCCGCCACCGGGGTATCCGGCGTGGTCTCCATGACATAGAGGCGGTCGTAACCGCAGAACCCGACCAGTACAAAGGCGAGGATGGTCGCGAGGATGAAGTTGTTCAGCACACCCGCGATGCAGATGAAGAAGCGCTGCGGCGCGGGCTTTTCGTTGAAACTGTACTTCGCAATCTCGTCACTCCGGAAGCGGACACCGTCGTAGTCAATCCAGTGCACATCATTTTGTGAATCTACGTTCTGGAACGTGTCGGTATCCGGGCTGGATTCAAGGCGTGCAGTCAGCGGCTTGAAATCAGCCTGGCATTTCGTGCCTGAATCATCTCCAGCTGCAGCCCTCTCTTCCGGTCGCCCCTGTGGGGTCGAAAAATCACCGGAGCCGGCGCTGTCCTCTCCGAGCATCGCGCAGCTTCCGCCAAGCGGCAGAAGTTTGAGGGAATAACGGGTATTTCCAATCACACGACTGAGAATCCGCGGGCCCATCCCGATCGAGAACTCGAGGACGCCGACATGGCAGAGCTTCGCAGCCAGGAAATGACCGAGCTCGTGGAAGAAAACCAGGAAGCCGAGACCGAATATAGCGATGATAATACTAATGATAGTCATAAACTCCTTAATAAAGCCCTGAACGCTGGCCGCGGAAGCCAGCGTTCAGCCCTTCGGGCACTGGGCAAAGCCCAGTGGGATATCGTTCCGGTATTTGTCGAAACAAATACCTACACTCTAACGATTTTCGAGTGTGTCCGTACGAAGTCGCGGGCCCATGCTTCGATCTCGAGGATCTCCGCGAGGGTCGGTGCGGCGAGGACGTGGCCCTCATGGGCATCCATGGCCTCTTCGATGACGTCGGCGATCTCCAGAAAGTCGATGCGGTCCTGCAGGAACATCGCGACGGCTTCTTCATTGGCCGCGTTATAGACGGTCGGCATGGAGCCGCCGGTGCGTCCGGCGCGGTAGCCGAGGGCGAGGCCCTTAAAGGTCTCCATATCAGGATTTTCGAACGTGAGCTGCATCAGCGCCGCGAGGTCGAGGCGCTCGTCCTCCTTCAGCGCACGACGGTTCGGCGCATAGAGGGCGTACTCGATCGGGATCCGCATATCCGGGAGACCAAGCTGCGCCTTCACGGAGCCGTCAACATACTGTACGGCAGAGTGCACGATGGACTGTGGCTGTACCACGACCTTGATTTCATCGACCGGTACATCGAAGAGCCAGCTGGCTTCGAGGACCTCGAGGCCCTTATTGACCATCGTCGCGGAATCGATCGTGATCTTCCGTCCCATCGACCAGTTCGGGTGCTTGAGCGCATCCTCCTTCGTTTTGCCCCGGAGCTCGTCCCGCTTCTTTCCGCGGAATGGTCCGCCCGAAGCCGTGAGCAGGATCTTCTCGATGGCGTCATGCGGCTCCCCGGTGAGGGACTGCCAGATGGCACTGTGCTCGGAGTCGATCGGCTTGATCTCGATGCCGCACTCCGCGGCCAGCGGCATGATGATGTGCCCGGCGCAGACGAGGGTCTCCTTGTTTGCGAGGGCGACCTGCTTATGGGCCTTCAGCGCCGCGATGGTCGGCTGGATACCGATCATACCGACGACGGACACCACGACCTCGTCGCAGTGCTCCATGGTCGCGAGCTCGATCAGCCCGTCCATGCCGCTTAGCACCTTCACGGGCAGACCGTAGCCCCGAAAGGTCTCCGCCTTCGCTTCATCATAGATGCAGACCGCCTCCGGATGGAGCTTCTCCACCTGCGCCTTCAGCTGCTCGATGGAGCCATAGACCGCGAGTCCGTTGACCTTGATCTCCGGATCGCCCTCGATCACATCGATGGTCTGGGTTCCGATGGAACCCGTCGAACCCAGTATTACTAATCTTCTCATAATTCTCCTTTCGTCAGATCAGGAAGGTCAGGGCGAAGTAGACCGCCGGGGCCGTAAACAGGACGGAATCGAAGCGATCCAGGATACCGCCGTGGCCCGGGATCAGGTGCCCGTAGTCCTTCACCTCGTAATCGCGCTTGATGCCGGAGGCGGTGAGGTCGCCGACCATGGAGATCAGCGCGCCGACCGCACAGGAGATACCGCAGGCGATACCCGGGTTTGCGATGATGGCGAAGCCACGCCGGAAGACGGTCGCATAGAGACAGCCGAGCAGCGCCGCACCGAGAACACCGCCGATCGCACCCTCCACGGTCTTTTTCGGGCTCAGGATAGGGGTCATCTTATGACGCCCGAAGAGCATGCCGGCGCAGTACGCGCAGGTGTCGGAGCCCCAGCTCGCGAGGAAGATGAGCCAGACGAGGTACTTGCCGTCCGGCAGCTCACGGGTCTGGTAGATGTAGCTCATCATGATGCCGGCATAGCAGAAGCCCATGAAGGCCTTCGCGACCTGAGAGATCTTGTAGGCCGGGTAGGTGATGACGTAAAAGGCCATCAGTGCCATGAGGCTCAGGACGATCATCAGCGGGTAATACTCCTCGACATGGAACCAGACGATGATGTAGTAGCCGATGGTCGTGAGATAGCCGACCAGTCCGAGGGACGTGTGCTCGATGCCGAAGACGCGGTAGAGCTCGAAGAGTCCGATCATGGAGATCAGAAAGGTCAGGACAAACAGCGGGAGTCCGCCGCGCGGGACAGTGAGGATCGCGATCAGGACGAGCACGATGCCGCTCAGAAGCCGCGTAACGAAGGACTTCATCTTCTTTTCATTTTGATCTTTCTTTAAGTTCTCAGTTTCTGCCATAGTGTACCTCAAAATACAAAGGACAGGCCACCCTTATACACTGTTGATACAACGCAAAAGGAAGCCTGTTCCGCTCGGATATTTATTTTTTTCTGCCGCCGAAGCGTCGCTCACGGCTGTTGAAATTATCGATCGCCTTCAGAAGCTCTTCCTTCGTGAAATCCGGCCAGAGCACCGGGGTGATGTAGTACTCCGCGTACGCACTCTGCCAGAGCAGGTAGTTCGATATGCGGAACTCACCGGAGGTGCGGATTACGAGATCCGGATCCGGCATGCCGGCGGTGTCGAGATAGCCGGCGAAGGCCTGCTCGGTCAGCGCCTCGATCTCCTCTTCTGTCTTTCCTGCACGGATCGCCTCGATGGTGTACTTACGAACCGCGCGGACGATCTCGTCCCGTGAGCCGTAGTTCACGGCGAAGACGAAGGTCATGCCGGTGTTCTGCTTCGTTTCCTCCTCAAGACGACGGATGCCCTCCTGGATGTCCGGTGCGAAGCGGCTGCGCTCACCGATCATGCGGGCGCGGACATTATGCTCGTTCGCAACCTTGATCAGCTTCACCATGTAGAAGCGGAACAGCTTCATCAGGGCACCGACCTCCTCCTCGGAGCGTTTCCAGTTCTCGGTCGAGAAGCCGTAGACAGTCAGGTACTGCACGCCGAGACGCGCACAGTCGGCGACGGTCTTCTCCAGCGTCTCACAGCCCTGCTTGTGGCCCATGGCACGCGGCAGGCCCTTATGCTCCGCCCAGCGTCCGTTACCGTCCAGTATGATGGCGATATGGGCTGGAATGTTCCGGCCCTCAGAATTGATGATATCCACTGAAATCTCCTGATTAAACGGTCATGAGCTCCTTGTTCTTCGCCTCAACGGAGGAATCGATCTTCTCACACATGTGATCGGTGAGCTCCTGGATGTCCTTGGTTGCTCTCGTGAGATCATCCTCGGTCATCTCGGAAGACTTCTCGAGCTTCTTTGCGAGATCCATGGCATCACGACGGATGTTACGGATGGCGATCTTCGCCGCCTCACCCTTCTTCTTAACATCCTTCGTCAGCTCCTTACGTCTCTCCTCGGTGAGCTCCGGGAATACGAGACGGATGACGGTACCATCGTTTACAGGGTTGATACCGAGCTCGGACATATTGATGGCCTTCTCGATCTCCTTCAGCATGCTCTTATCCCATGGCTGAATCTGGATGAGACGTGCCTCCGGGACGGAAACATTGCCCACCTGCTGGATCGGGGTCGGTGTGCCGTAGTAGTCGACGGTGATACGGTCGAGTACGTGCGGGTTCGCACGGCCTGCGCGGATGGTCGCAAGCTCGTCCATCAGATTGTCGTGGGTCTTGTGCATCTTTTCGATGTAAATGGTAAATTGATCATCCATGATCTGGTCCTCCTATTGTTACCCTTTTCGGGTTGTTGATATGTTTAGTCAGCGGTGACGCGGGTGCCGGTGATCTTTCCCTTCAGTGCGTTCGAGATGCCGTTCTTCTCGTTCAGGGAGAAGATCGCGAGCGGCATGTGGTTCTCCATGCACATCACGGATGCGGAAAGGTCGATGACGCCGAGGCGCTGGTCGACGACATCCTGGATACGGATGGTATCGAACTTCTTCGCGTTCGGGTTCGTCTTCGGGTCGGAATCATAGACACCGTCGATGGCTTTCGCAAGCAGGATCTCCTCGCAGTTCAGCTCGACAGCCCGGAGTACGACGCCGGTGTCGGTCGAGAAGTACGGGTGGCCTGTGCCGCCGGCACAGAAGATGACCGTGCCCTTCTCCATGGCCTTGATGGCCTTATCCTTATTAAACAGCTCCGCCATGTCGCCGATCTGGATTGAAGACATCACCTTCGTCTTCATGCCCTGTGTCCGGAAAATCTCGGAAACATAGATGCAGTTCATCACGGTCGCGAGGATGCCGACCTGATCTGCCTTATAGCGGTCGACCTCCACGGACTGGCGGCCACGCCAGAAGTTACCGCCACCGATCACGATGGCCAGCTGTACGCCGGCATCGACCGCGGTCTTCACTTCCTGTGCGACGGCACGGATCGTATCATCATCAAAGCCGAAATGCTTCTCGCCTGCCAGTGCCTCACCGGACAGCTTCAGCATGACTCTTCTATTCTTCTCTGCCATAGTATCTCCTTTTCATAGTGCGCGCGGGGCTTAGGGAAACGACGCGTATCACGATCCCCCGCAGGCTTCTATCTGAAGTATTCTACCATACTACAGGGCCGCGTGCTAGCTTAAGTTTTGAGAGGCTTCTGCTGCCGCTCCTCCGGCCTATCATTTATTCTTGCTGTTTTCTTTAAATCTAGTTTGTAAAAATCCACCATTCAGAAAATATCCAGCTAATACGATATCCGAACCTGTATACTTTTTACAGTATTGAATAAATAATGTTGCTAATGCATCGAGGAGGAACCAGGCGAGGAGGCGGTTGTTGTCGTCGGAGCGGCCGTCGTCCGGTTTTTTGAGGTTCAGTGGGTGGTCGTAGTTGCGTTTTCCGAGGCTCGTGAGGTAGCGGATGCGTTCGTCGGCGAGGAGGCGGATCAGCTGCTCGCTGTGGAGGATGTCCGGGCTGTCGTCACCGCTGGTTTCGCTGAAGGCGCCGTCGTCGGTGTCTTCCCAGAGGTCACCCGGCTCGAGGGTCGGATCGTCCATCTCTTCGGCGGCCGCGATCAGCTTCTCGAGCTTCGCGTACAGCGCGTCGATCTGCGACTTCGATTTTCTGTTATGTTCGAACGCTTCTGCGGCTTCGGTCAATGCTTCCATCGGGGTTCGGCCCGTCGATATGCTGATGCGCTGGAAGCCGAGGATGGCAGCGGCGGCGTCGAAGAGGCCGCTCGCGGCGGTGGAGCGGGTCGTGTTTTTATTCCGGTCCTGCGCGATGTACTGGGCGCGGGCGTCGTTCAGGCTGCAAAGGTCGAGGAGGTGGACCTGCTCGGAGGCCTCCTGTTTCGCGACGAAGTCACGGATGGCTTCGTCCTCGTTATGGGACATACGGGCGAGGTCATAGAGCATCGAGACCGCGGTCTGCCATGGTGTCGAGCTGTGGAGCTCCATGTTCGTGCCGATCAGCTGGTAAGGATGAATCGACGCGAGGCGGGTGAAGCCTTCGCCGGAGATCTCCAGAATCTCGCCGCCCCAGAGCGTGCCATCGGAGCCGTAGCTGAGGTCGTCGAGGCAGACGCCGAGCACATTTTCTCTTCTATCCATCGCGTCAAGGAGCGCGCGATGGCACTTCTGCATGCGAAGCATCGGCACGTCGTAGTGCTCTGAGAGTACTTCGGCGGCGTAGGTCGTCGGGAACTTCGGGTAGAGGTCGCAGGCGATGCGGTCCGGCTGCTCGTCTCTCACGTCGAGTGTCGCGATGACCTGCGCGGCGAGGCGCTCACCAATCTGCTGCGGTGTTTCGAGGCCCATAGCCATCGCTGTAAATTCGAAGTGCTCCGTGCGATGCAGTTCATAGCGCAGCACATAGCCTTCGCTGACATCTGCCCCGAGGGAGACAGTGATCCAGCGGTTTCCTCTGTTTTCTTCAATTTGTCTGTTTCTATTCATATATATCCACTCGATAGTAGGCATGGTAAGCACTTTGAAACGTCAATATGCTTACGAAAATGTACAAAAAACTGTGCCGGACAGTCAGATCTGCCGGCACAGTTTTGAAATTATTTATGGAAGAGCTTCTTCGTCTGGTACTGTGGCTCGCAGGTCACGTTGACGCCGAGCTTCTTAAAGGTGCTTTCGTCAACTTCGGACAGGATGACGGAGCTGTGTACCTCACAGCCGCGAAGCTTTTCGAGCTGCTGCATCGCGGTCTCTGCGTTCGGGTCGTGGGTCGCGCAGATCGTGAGGGCGATGAGCATCTCATCGAGGTGAAGACGCGGGTTGTGGTTGCCGAGGTGCGCCGTCTTCAGGTGCTGGATCGGCTCGATGATCTCCGGGGACATGAGGTTCACGGAATCGTCGATGCCGCCGAGAACCTTCAGGGCATTCAGAAGCATCGCACTGACCGCGCCGAGAAGCGAGGAGGTCTTACCGGTGATGATGGTGCCGTCCGGAAGCTCGATCGCGGCTGCCGGGTCGCCGGTCAGCGCCGCCTTCTGCTTGGCCGCCGAAATCACCGGGCGGTCGTTCGTGGAGACATTGGCCTTCTCCATCAGAAGCTCGAGCTTATCGACGATGGACTGTGCGCCGTTGCCCTTGCGGAGATCGCAGAGCGCCGTGTAGTAGCGGCGGATGATCTCGAGGCGGGAGGCATAGCAGCAGTTCTCGTCGTTCTCGATGCAGTAACCGGCCATGTTGACGCCCATGTCGGTCGGGGACTTGTACGGGCTCTCGCCGTAGATGCGCTGGAACATCGCGTTCAGGACAGGGAAGACCTCGACATCACGGTTGTAGTTGACCGTGGTCTTGCCGTAGGCCTCGAGGTGGTACGGGTCGATCATGTTGACGTCGTTGAGGTCAGCGGTCGCCGCCTCGTAGGCGAGGTTGACCGGATGGCTCAGCGGGATATTCCAGATCGGGAAGGTCTCAAACTTCGCGTAACCGGCCTTGACACCGTGTTTATTCTCCTGGTAGAGCTGGCTCAGGCAGACGGCCATCTTTCCGGAACCCGGGCCCGGTGCGGTCACGACCACGAGGGAGCGAGTCGTCTCGATGTACTCGTTCTTGCCGAAGCCGTCATCACTGATGATGAGCGGCACATTGCCCGGATAACCCGAAATCGGGTAATGACGGTAGACCTTGATGCCGAGGGACTCGAGCTTCTTCTGGTAAGCGATCGCACTCTCCTGTCCATCGAAGCGGGTAAGCACGACGGAGCCGACATAGAGACCATAGCCGCGGAAAGCATCGATAAGACGCAGCACATCCATATCGTAGGTGATGCCGAGATCCCCGCGGACCTTGTTCTTCTCGATGTCGCCGGCATTGATGACGATCACGACCTCCGCGTCATCCTTCAGCTCACGCAGCATACGGATCTTACTATCCGGCTGAAAACCCGGAAGCACACGGGATGCATGGTAATCATCGAACAGCTTGCCACCGAACTCGAGATAGAGCTTCCCGCCGAACTTCGAAATACGCTCGCGGATATGCTCCGACTGCATCTTTAGGTACTTATCATTATCGAAACCCTGTTTAAACATCGTACTACTCCCTCTAATTCCCTGTTTCTCCGGTGCCACCGTGCACCGATCCACCGTTAAATTATATAAATAAATCTAAAACGACCAAAAAGACTAAATAAGTATAAAAAAGTCAGTCTGTCTTGTCAATTCATATTGGATACAGAGCGGCCCGGAGGAACGGCAACCGAAACCATACGAAGAGCTCGTAGTACTGTGTTTCGATTGCCGCCCCTCCGGGCTGTTCTGGATTTATATGATCTTTACTTGATCGCCCAGCGGAGCTTGGTCGAGTGGGCCCGCGGGTTAATGAAGCACTCTTCCTTTCCCGGGCGGATGACGTCACGGGAGACCTCGCTGTAGAGGCCGGCCTTCTGCATCTCCTTGAAGAACTTCTTCACGAGACGGTCCTCCCCGCTGTGGAAGGTGAGGATGGCGACGCGGGCACCCGGATTCAGGCAGTCCGGCAGCTTCTCGAGGAAGTCATAGAGCACCTCGAACTCACTGTTCACGTCGATGCGCAGCGCCTGGAAGACGCGCTGGCAGGACTTCTTCACGGCGTCCTTCTGCTCCTTCTCCGGGAGGAAGCTGAGGGCCTTCGCGATGGTATCACGGAGCTCGGTCGTCGTCTCAAACTTCATCCCCTTGTGGAGACCGCGGTCGATCTCCTTCGCGATGCGCTCGGCGTACGGCTCATCGGAATTCTCGATGAACATGTTCACCATGTCGTCACAGGACAGCGCACACAAGCGCTCGGAAGCCGATTCGCCGGCTTCAGGGTTGAGCCGGAGGTCCAGCGGGCCGTCGGTCTTATAGCTGAAGCCCCGCTCCGGGTTATCGATCTGCATCGAGGAGACACCGAGGTCAGCAAGCACGAAATCAAATTTATCGCCGTTCCCCGTGACCTGGTCAATGTCTCGGAAATTCATGTGGCGGATGGTGAGGATGTCCTCGCCGTAGCCCTTCTCGCGAAGACGCTTCTCGGTCTTCGCCGACTCGATCGGATCGACATCGGTCGCGTAGAGGTGGCCCTGTCCATGAAGCTGCTCGAGCATCTTCTCCGTGTGCCCTCCGTAGCCGAGGGTCGCATCCATGCCGATCTCGCCCGGCTGGATCTTCAGCACATCGAGGATTTCCTTCACCATGATCGAGATGTGCATACCCGCCGGGGTCTTCCCCTTCTGGATGATCTTCTCGATGTCGTCCTGGTACTTCTCCGGGTTCAGCTCCTTATACTTCTCGTCGAAGCGCCGCGGGTACTTCCCGCTGTAGCGCTTCCGGCGCTGGTGCTTCACCGGCGCTCCGCCCTCCGAAACGGCGGCGTCCGACGGTACAGCACCGGCCGCCGACTGTGCGTTACTACTCTCTTCCGTGCCGTGCATAAGGGCGGCATTGGCCTCCTGTGCAGCGGCTGTCATATCTTCGATCTTCTTATCTGTCATGAATCCAGAAACTCCACTCTGTAATATGGGACGGCGTTGCCATCCATCGGGCGACTGAAGAAGTAGCCCTGGACGTCGTCACAGCCGAGCGCCGTGGCGAGGTCATACTGCGCGCGGTTCTCGACACCCTCGATACAGAGCGTCATGTTGAGGTCGTGCGCGATGTTAACGATATTCTTGATGATGTTGGTCTTTCCCTGCTGGAGGTAGGTGTCCGTCATCTTCTTGTCGAGCTTGATGCGGTCCGCCGGGATGAAGGTGAGGTAGTTCAGCGACGAGTAGCCCGTGCCGAAGTCGTCCAGCGCGAGGCCGATCCCGAGCTCACGAAGCTGTCGGAAGAGCGTGTTCGTCTGCTCCTTATACTCCATATAGAGACTTTCCGTAACCTCGATCTCGATAAGCTCCGGCGCGATGTTTTCCTTCTGGAGCAGCGACTTCAGGTAAAGTACGTACTCCTCATCCTGCAGCTGCTTCGCCGAGTAGTTGATCGACACCTTCTGCAGCTCCACGCCCTGTGCGCGCCATACAGCCATCTGATGGATAACCTTTTCGGTGACGATGCGTCCGATCTTTATGATCATGCCGTACTTTTCCGCAGGGGCAATGAAGCGGTCCGGATAGTATGCACCACTCTTCAGTCGTACGAGGGCCTCATAGCCGATGACCTTTCCGGTTTTCGTCGAGATCTGCGGCTGGTACACGATGCGGAAACCATCGTGATCGCAGGCGTCATGCAGGGTCTGGACGATATTGTCCTCCTCGAGGATGCGCTCATGCATCGCCGCATCGTAGAAGACCGCTGTATGCTTGCCGCGGCTCTTCGCTTCCGTCAGCGCCTTATCCGCCTCAGAGAAGAGCTCGTTTACGAGACGGTCCTTGCCGGTCGCTGTCGTCACACCGATACTGCAGGTGACGGTCAGATGCTGCTCCTCGTAGATGTACGGCTCATTCAGGATGTTCCGGAGGTAGCTCAGCTGCTCACCGCTGTCCTGATTGATTTCATTGGCGAAAAGAATGGCGAACTCATCGCCGCCGTAACGGGAAACGAAGCCCTGATACTTCACCGCGACGAGGCGGAGGCGACGGGCCATCTCCTTCAGTACATAATCACCCGCACCGTGGCCGAAGGTATCGTTCAGCGTCTTGAAGTTATCGACATCGATCAGCATGAGGGTATGGGTCCCGCCCTCCTCAAGCAGCTCCTGCATGCGCGTGTCAGCGTGGCCGCGGTTCGGCAGCTGCGTCATCGTATCGTGCTCATACATGTACTGCAGCTTGTTTCTGGAGTAGGTGAGCTCTCTCGTCTTCCGGCGCTTCTCTTCGTTCGAGATCTCGAGAACGATGAGCCAGATGAAGAGACCGGTCATAATGTAGGCGATCGGCAGAATGATGGCCTTATAGCGCCTGAAGTAGCTCAGCGGTTCGTTGATGAATTCGGTCTCCTTCGGAAGAACCGCGGTATTCAGTCCATGCTTCCGAAGGACGTCGAAGTCGAAGGCATAGTGGCTGATGTTCTCATAGTTCACCGGCATGTCGCCGGCTGACGCACCGTTCAGGATGTCAATGACGGTACGCGCAGCGATTTCGCCGGCCGCTTTGTAGTCGAAGTAATGTCCGCCGGCGAGGCCGAGACCGAGCCCACCGATGGAGGCGCGGAATACCGGCACCGGGCAGTGCTCTGCGATGAATTTCGCGCTCGTTTCCATATCATAGATCGTGCCATCCGCATTCTCGAAGGCATCCAGGTAGAGCACGATGGAATTCTTACCGATGCACTCGAGCTGGTCCACAAGCTCATCGGTATAGAGCATCGAGGTATTGATATACTGGAAGCTGTAGTTCGGAAAATCGGCTTCGATCTCATTCATCCGCTTGAAGTCACCGAGTCCCGAGTCTGTATCATCATAGATGGCCACGACTGTATCCGCGTTCGGAAGAAGCTTCGCCGCGACCTCGATTGTTCCCTTCAGGTCAAAACCCTCGATGTTACCGGTGACGTCATGATAGTTCGTCGCGCTGCGTGCGCGGTCGAAGTCATTGATGCACATGAAGACCATCGGACTGCCCTTGAAGAGGTCATCGCGATAGCGGAGACCGAACTTCAGTGCCGCATCATCGGCGAGGATGATGGCGTCGAAGGCGTCCTTGTTCCGATACTTATAGAGAAGGCTCTCATAGACATTCTGAAGATTGCCCTCTGCCGGGTAGTTACGGGTATCCATGAACTCCTCGGTGAGGGTGATGCCCGGGTACTGGTCGAAGACCTTCTGGATGCCCCTCTCCTGATCCGGCACGGTGGTGAAGCTCCGGCTGTAAGAACTCAGATAGAGGACATTTGCGTTCGAAAAAGACGCCTCCTGCACGGTGGCAGCAGACGTATCCGACGCGTAGGTCGAGTTGTAGAAGTCCTGGATGAGCATCACGAGGCCGCAGAGGATGAAGCCGACTGAGAGGGTACACAGGATGATATGGATATGTTTTCTTGAGAATTCTTTCAACGTTCTTTTTCGTCTCATGGATGTGAGGCGCTCCTGATAAACATTTTAACGTAGAACGTTGATTCGGGCAAGATAATTGTGCAGAATGACCGGAGCCCCGGAGGGGGCGGCAACGGAGGCCATACGTAGAGACCGTGTGAAATCAAGCCGGGTCCCCTTAGCGGCACTTGGTACTATTTTCCTTAGCACCCTCTAGCAACGCTGAGTTTTCATAAAGAAAACTCAGCGATTGCAGAGGGCCT
>ERZ1026856.688-NODE-688-length-19703-cov-17.131820_pt1 | contig 19703 bp, 14 predicted proteins | sample MGYA00380158_ERZ1026856 | MGnify/ENA primary metagenome ERZ1026856 (study PRJEB33269, sample SAMEA4719794) | human gut metagenome | biome: human-associated habitat; feature: organic feature; material: feces | place: Cameroon | collected 2013-10 ...
TGCTCGGAACATTTACGACAAGCTATTCGACCTCCGGTGCGTCCCGCAGCAAAAACGTTGCAAATGGCTGCAGCCTGATCAACGGTACGACGCTGTATCCCGGGGATACGTTTTCTACCTACAATACGGTTAAGCCCTTCTCCACCGAAAACGGTTATGAGATGGCAGGCTCTTATTTGAACGGCAAGGTAGTAGACAGCATCGGCGGCGGTATCTGTCAGGTATCTACGACGCTGTACAATGCAGTTCTGCGGGCAGAGCTGGAAGTGACAGAACGTCACAATCATTCTATGATCGTAACCTATGTAGATCCGTCTGCGGATGCGGCGATCGCAGAATCCTCCGGCAAGGATTTTGTATTTGTGAATAATACGGATTATCCGATTTATATCGATGGACATACGGCAGATAAAAAGATTACATTTACGATCTATGGTGTAGAGACGAGAGAAAAAAATCGCGCCGTAGCTTATGAGAGTGAAGTGATTGAGAAAAAGGTTCCGGAAGCGGATCAGATCATAGCGGATGCTTCTCAGCCCATCGGTGTCATCAGTGTCAGCAGCGCGCATATTGGCTACAAGGCAAGACTCTGGAAGATTGTAAAGGAAAACGGTGTGGAAGTCAGCCGGGAACAGGTCAACAGCAGCAACTACCAGATGAGCCCCAGAACGGCAACCGTCGGAATCGCTTCTCCGGATCCGAATGCAACCAGCCAGATGCAGGCGGCTATTGCGACCAGCAGCATTGATACGGTCAAAGCGACCATTTCCAATATCAAAGCGCAGCAGGCAGCAGCGGCGGCATTGACACCGGAGCAGCTGCAGGCGATCGCAGAGGCTCAGGCGCAGGCTGCACAGGCGCAGCAGGACGCAGCGGCGGGAAACTAAGCACCGGATTATAAAGCAGAGCGGATGGCAGAGCCGGGCTGGAGGTCCGGCTCTGCAATGCTTTGATAGGATGGGTATTCGGAATGGAGAAAAGCTTATGAAAACAGGGAACGTAACGGGAAACGTTTATAAGCGCAGCGTTCATCGAAAAATAGAGACAAACGGCATAGGGGTGAAAGGCGCAGAGTATGGGGAAGGCTGCGCCTTTCTCACGTCTGAAAATGTGGATAAAGCGCCGGAAAAAGCGAAGCAGCTGTGGATTACGGCGCAGAGTCTGTCTGTTTGGTCCGGAGCAGAGGGAGCCAAACTTTGCGTTTATGAGGCAGTAAACCGCGCAGCTGCGGCAGCAGTGGGAAAAGGAGAAGCAAAGGTGCGCATGGTGTCCATGCAGCTGATGCTTCCGGCAGACTGTCCAGAGCAGGAGCTGCAGAAGATGACTGTCGCAGCGCAGGAAGCAGCGCAGAAGCTGCAGGTTACGCTTGCAGATGTCAAAGCACATGTCACGGCAGCAGTCAGCGCTCCGGTGGCGACAGCAGAGGCGCTTGCGCAAGTATGGACTGCGCCTGCAGGCGCTGCACTGTCGGCGCGCGCCGGTCAGCAGATTGTAATGACGAAATGGGCGGGACTGGCAGGAACTGTCCGCCTGGAAAAAACATACCGGGAAGCCCTTTTGAAGCGCTATCCTGCGCAGCTTCTGGACGACGCAGCGCAGCTGGAGCAGCACTTTTCGATTTTGCCGGAGGCTGCAGTCGCCGGTAAGTCCGGCGTCGGACTTGCCTGTGCAGTATCGGAAGGCGGTGTATTCCATGCACTCTGGACACTGGCAGAGCAGGCCGGGACCGGACTGGAGGTATCTTTAAAGAAGATTCCCATCCGACAGGAAACGGTAGAAATCTGTAATGAACTGGACGTCAACCCTTATGAGCTGTCCGGAAACGGCAGCCTGTTGTTTGCGACCGATCAGGGCGAGATGCTGGCAGAGCAGCTGCAGCAGCAGAAAATCCCGGCGGCGGTGATCGGATTTTTGTCGGCGGACAACGATCGCGTGATTGTCAACGAAGAGGAACGCAGATTTTTAGAACCTGCGAATACGGACGCGATTTATCGGATGGAGTAATAGAACAGTTGCCGGACATCCGGCAGGAACGGAAGAAAAAATGAGAGAAGAATTATTAAAAATTATTGAGAAAAACAGCCGGATCGATTTAAAAGAGCTGGCAGTCATCCTCGGCGTAGAGGAAATCGACGTGGTAAACGAAATGGCAGCGATGGAAGCGGAAGGAATTATCTGCGGCTATCATACGCTGATCGACTGGGAAAAAACGAGCATCGAAAAGGTTTCCGCACTGATCGAGGTTCGCGTAACACCCCAGCGCGGTCAGGGGTTTGACAGCATCGCAGAGCGGATTTACAAATACCCGGAGGTACATGCAGTGTACCTGATCTCCGGCGGTTTCGATCTGCTCGTAACACTGGAGGGAAAATCCCTGAAAGAAGTTTCTGCGTTCGTTTCGGATAAGCTTTCCACGCTGGACAGCATTTTGAGCACAGCAACCCATTTTATCCTGAAAAAATATAAGGATCACGGAACGATCCTGACCCGCAAATACGAGGATCAGAGGGAGATGATTACGCCATGAGAAATCCCCTTTCTGATACAATTGTTACGATTAAACCGTCCGGAATCCGGAAATTTTTCGATATCGTCAGTGAAATGGAGGATGCGATTTCTCTGGGTGTCGGCGAGCCGGACTTCGATACTCCGTGGCACATCCGCGACGAGGGTATTTATTCTCTGGAAAAAGGACGTACCTTTTACACTTCCAATGCAGGCTTGAAGCAGCTGCGGGAGGAAATTGCGCATTATTTGAGACGTCGCTATCAGGTGTCCTATGATCCGCTGCATGAAATCATGATTACAGTCGGCGGCTCCGAGGCCATTGATATTGCGCTGCGCGCGATGGTAAATCCGGGAGATGAGGTGCTGATTCCACAGCCGTCCTATGTTTCCTACGAGCCGTGCGCCGTGCTTGCAGGCGCGAAGCCGGTTATCATCCCGTTGAAAGCGGAAAACGAGTTCCGTCTGACGGCACAGGAGCTTCTGGATGCAATCACGGAAAAGACGAAAATCCTGATTTTGCCCTATCCGAATAATCCGACCGGTGCGATCATGGAACGGGAAGATCTGGAAGCGATCGCAAAGATCGTGGAAGAAAAAGATCTGTTTGTGATCTCGGATGAAATTTACAGCGAGCTGACCTATAAAGGAGACCCGGTTTCCATCACGCAGATTCCGGGGATGCGGGAGCGGACGGTCCTGATCAACGGATTTTCCAAGGCATATGCAATGACCGGCTGGCGTCTGGGCTATGCCTGCGGACCGGAAGTGATTTTAAAACAGATGCTCAAAATCCATCAGTTTGCGATTATGTGTGCTCCTACGACGAGCCAGTATGCGGCGGTAGAGGCGCTGAAAAACGGCGATGACGATGTAGCGGAAATGCGCGAGCAGTACAATCAGCGCAGACGCTATCTGCTGCATGCCTTTGCGGAAATGGGGCTGCCCTGCTTCGAGCCTTACGGCGCGTTTTATGTGTTCCCCTGCATCAGGGAATTCGGCATGACCAGCGATGAGTTTGCGACGCGTTTTTTGCAGGAAGAAAAGGTTGCAGTCGTGCCGGGCACGGCGTTTGGAGACAGCGGCGAGGGCTACATCCGTATTTCCTACGCTTATTCTCTGGAAAATCTGAAAGTTGCGATCGGGCGGCTGTCGCATTTTGTAAAAAAACTGAAAGCGGAAAAGGAATGATAAAGATATGTTGAACATCGTATTGCATCAGCCGGAAATCCCGGCGAATACGGGAAATATCGGAAGAACCTGCGTTGCAACCGGAACGGTTCTGCATCTGATTGAGCCGCTGGGCTTTTCTTTGAGTGAGAAGCAGTTAAAGCGCGCAGGCATGGATTACTGGAATCTGCTGGATGTGCGCCGCTACATCAATTTTGCGGATTTTCTGGAAAAAAATCCGACGCTTGTAAGCGGCGGGCCGGATGCGCCGAAGCTCTGGATGGCGACGACGAAAGCGCATCAGGTTTACAGTGATGTAAAAATAGGACCGGACGATTATATTATGTTCGGCAAGGAGAGCGCCGGAATCCCGGAGGAAATCCTTGTGGAGTATGAAAAGAGCTGTATCCGCATTCCGATGGGACAGGATATCCGTTCCCTGAACCTGTCAAACTCCGTAGCGATCGTTTTGTATGAAGCGCTGCGCCAGAATCATTTCGCAGGGTTACAGGAAAATGGAGAACTTCACCGGCTGCACTGGAAAGCGTAAGGCATCCAGCCCTACGCTTCGTTGTCCTGCACGGGCAGGGAGAAGATAAACTCGCTCCCGACGCCTTCTGTGCTGATGACGTTGATATTTTCGTTGTGCGCCTGGATAATTTCTTTTGTAATGGAAAGTCCCAGCCCGGTTCCCTTTTTGTCTTTGCCGCGGGAAAGGTCGGTCTTGTAGAAACGGTCGAAGATCAGCCGCAGGCTGTCCTTCGGGATTCCGATGCCGCTGTCCTTGACGGAGACAAAAACCTTTCCATGCTTTTCGTTTGTCTCGATGCGAATCGCAGAGTCAGGGTGGGAAAATTTAATCGCGTTGTCGAGCAGGTTGTATAAGACCTGCTCGATTTTGCTTTTATCGGCGAGAACGGGCATACGGTCGCCGGTTAAAAGCAGCTCGATGCCGATATGCTTCTGCTGGCAGGTTCCTTCGAAGGAAGCAGCAGTAGAGCGAATGACCGAATTTAAATCGAAAACAGATTTTTCCAGGACCATGCCCTTCATATTCAGGTTGTTTAAGGTCAGCAGGCTGTTGGTCAGCTTTGTCAGGCGTTCCGTTTCGTTTAAGACGATGCCAAGATATTTTTCGTGGAGCTCTGGAGGGATCGTTCCATCCAGCATCGCTTCCAGATACCCTTTGATCGAAGTCAGCGGAGAGCGGAAGTCGTGAGAAACGTTGGCGATGAATTTTTTCTGGTTATCCTCAGCGCGTGCGATCTCACTTGCCATGAGAGACAGGGAGGCAGCCAGATAACCGATCTCATCCTCGCTGTCCACCTGAAATTCGTAATGCAGATTGCCTGCTGCGTACTGCTCGGTGGCTGCCGTGATCTTGCGCAGCGGCAGATAGACCATTTCTGTAAAGAAAATCAGAATGATCAGCGACAGCAGGAAGAAAATCACGAGCATAATATAGGAAATATTCAGCAGGCTTTCGCTGGAAGCCCGAATATCTGCCATGGGGATATGGATGACAACATAGCCCTGCACTTTAAAATTGGAAGTGATGGGCGCAAATACACTGAGCATTTCCTCCTGGAAGCAGCCGAAAAAGTCACCAACCGTATAAAAGGAACCGGCGGTGATGGTCGAGTCAAAATTTTCCACGCGAGACTCGTGTTCCACATCCAGCGGTGTTTCCGTTGTCATGATGATACGTCCGGATGGATTAATGATCCAGATTTGGGAGGACAGGTAGGTGCTGAGTGCATCCAGCTGTTTTTTGACCTCCTCGAGGGAAACATTGCTGCTGTATAAGTCGGAAGCGTAGGTATTTGCGATCAGGGTAGCTTCTTTATAAAGGGAGTCCGCCTTTTCCCGTTTCAGATGCTCCAGCGTCATACTGGAAACGAACGTCGCTACGACTAAAAATCCGAAAAATCCGAAGATCAGGTAGCCGAGTACAAATTTCAGATACAGGGTTTTGCGCATGTCATCTTACCTCGAATTTGTAGCCGATTCCCCAGATCGTGGCGATTTTCCAGTTGGCGTGATCCTTGATCTTTTCGCGCAGACGCTTGATGTGTACGTCTACCGTGCGGGTGTCGCCAATGTATTCATAGCCCCAGATCTGATCCAGAAGCTGTTCCCTGGAAAAAACATGATTGGGTGAGGATGCCAGAAAATAGAGAAGCTCCAGTTCCTTCGGCGGCATGTCAACATTTTTTCCCATATACATAACGGAATAATTGGTTTTATTGATTGTCAGATCGGGATATTCGACACATTCCACAGCAGGCTTTGCCGGAACGGCAGCAGCTGGCTTGTAGCGGCGCAGCACCGCTTTGACTCTTGCGACAAGCTCCTTGGAGTCGAAGGGCTTTTCCATGTAATCATCCGCACCAAGCTCCAGGCCGAGCACCTTGTCAAAAATTTCGCCTTTGGCGGACAGCATGATGATGGGAACAGAGGAACTGCTGCGGACTTCACGGCAGACCTGATAGCCGTCGATGCCGGGAAGCATCAGGTCGAGCAGAATCAGGTTCGGTGCGAAGGTATCCACCGCGCGGAGGGCGGATTCCCCGTCCTCCACGATCATCGTATCAAAGCATTCCTTGGTCAGGTACAGGGAAATGAGTTCGGCGATATTGGCATCGTCGTCAACAATTAGAATTTTCTGTTTATTTACCATAATGAACCTCGTTATTCCTTTCTGCAAAGGCGGCAGATGGCTGCCGCCCTGCGGATTATTTTTTAAATTCTACAATCGTTACGCCGGCATCGCCTTCGCCGTATTCGCCCTGTCGGAAGGATTTGACATATTTGATGCGCTTTAAATGCTGCTGAATGGCCTTGCGCAGGGCGCCGGTCCCCTTGCCGTGTACGACGCGGACGTTTTCCAGATGTGCCAGATACGCGTCGTCCAGATATTTATCGAGGGCGGCGAGGGCTTCGTCTACCGTTTTGCCCAGCAGATTGATCTCGGGGGAAACGGAGAAGGACTTGGACATCCGGAGCTTGCCGGTATTTGTTTTGGACATCGTGGGTGTGGTAATCGTCGCTTCCTCGATGCGGACAAGGTCTTTTATGTTCGTGGAGGTGCGCATGATGCCGCACTGTACAAAGAGGTTGCCCTTTGCATCAGGCAGGCTGCTGACCGTACCCTTGAGCCCCATGGAAACAATGCGCACGGCATCGCCTTTTTTGAGCTGTTCGGGCTTTAACGCCGGAGCTTTGGGCTTGTCCTTTGCAGCGACGGAAAGCTTGCTGTTTTTGTCGTCGATGTTGCTGCGCAGCTTCTGACGCGCCTGTTCCAGATCCTTCATGGAAGCGCCGGGACCGGCTTTCTGGAAAATGCGGATCGTTTCGTCTGCAGTGTCCTTTGCTTCGCGCAGAATATCCCGCGCTTTTTCGTTTGCCTCGCGCAGGATACGGTCCCGCGTCTGGTCGATTTTATCGTTTTTCTCCTGCAGCTTATGCCGGAGAGCTTCGATTTCTTTTTTGTAATCTTCGATTTCGCGGCGTTCTTTTTCAATTGTAACGCGGCTCTTTTCCAGATCGGAAATAACGTCTTCAAAGCTGACGTCCTGTTCGTCGATCTGCTCTTTGGCAGCTTCGATGATTTCGTCGGAAAGACCGAGCTTTTTGGAAATCGCAAAGGCGTTGCTTTTTCCGGGAATGCCGATCAGCAGCCGGTAGGTCGGACGCAGCGTTTCCACATCGAATTCACAGCAGGCGTTTTCTACAAAATTTGTGGAAAGGGCATAGATTTTTAACTCGCTGTAATGAGTGGTCGCCATTGTGCGAATGCCGCGGTCATGCAGATAGTTCAAAATCGCGATCGCCAGCGCCGCGCCCTCAGTCGGGTCAGTTCCGGCCCCCAGCTCGTCGAACAGGCACAGGGAATCTGCGTCTGCCTTTGCCAGGATGGAGACGATGGAGGTCATGTGGGAGGAAAAGGTACTCAAACTCTGCTCAATGCTCTGTTCGTCGCCGATATCTGCAAAAACCTCTGTAAAAACGGACAGCTGCGAGCGGTCGAGGGCAGGAATGTGCAGACCTGCCTGCCCCATCAGCGTGAACAGTCCGACTGTTTTTAAACATACGGTTTTACCGCCGGTGTTGGGACCGGTGATGACGAGAAGGTCAAAATTTTTACCCAGCTCGACGTCGATCGGAACGACCTTTTTGCGGTCAAGCAAGGGATGGCGTCCCTGACGGATGCGGACGATATGCTCGTCGTTGAAAAGCGGACGGGAAGCATTCTGATCCATCGCAAGGGAAGCCTTTGCAAAGATGAAATCGAGCTGCGTCATAATCCGCTGGTTTTCTGCGATCTCAAGGGTATGTGCACCCGCTTCGGCGCTCAAATTTGCCAGAATAACGGCGATTTCCTTTTGTTCCTCAATTTCCAGCTCACGCAGCTGATTGTTTAAGCTGACAACGGCTGCGGGTTCGATGAAAAAGGTGGAGCCGGTGGAGGACTGGTCGTGCACCATGCCGGGCACCTGACCTTTATATTCCGCCTTGACGGGGATACAGTAGCGTCCGTCTCGGGTGGTAATTACGGCGTCCTGCAGATAGTTTCTGGCGGAACCGTTTACCATGCTGTTTAACTGGTTGTGAATCTTTTCTCCGGTTAAAACCATGCTCCGGCGGATTTTTTTGAGGGCAGGGCTGGCGTCGTCCGCGATTTCGTCCACATCGATGATGCAGCGGCGGATTTCTTTGGAAAGGGGTGCGAGGGGTTCGAGACAGTGAAAATATTCTGTCAGGGAATCCTGCTGTTCTTCGTCCTTATCGGAGCGTCCGAAATTTTTGACGCGGGCGGTGTTTTCCAAAAGACCGGCGATGCGCAGCAGTTCTTCAGAGGACAGGGTGCTGCCGATTTCGAGGGAGCGCAGGCACATGCCGAGGGACTTATTGCTGCCGAAATTCAGGCTGCCCTTCTGGAAAATTCGGGTCAGGGCATCTGCAGTTTCAGTCTGAGCCTGTTCGATCTGTGCAAGATCGGTCATGGGCACGAGATCCCGGCAAAGCTGTCGTCCGGGGTCCGAGGTTGCTTTTTGTTCCAGCATATGAATGACTTTATCATATTCCAATACGCGTAAAACTTTCGCGTTCATAATAGTTCCTTTCGTTTTCAAAACACAGTGCCAAAAGGCACCTATATTCGTTCCATAAAATGCTGCACAGCAGAATCGTTACACAGGATTGACGCTGCTGTCTTGTGGTACAGGCGGCTACTCCTATCATACCATATAGAGAGAGAAACCGGGGAAAAATTTTGCGCCCGGAAAAAGTCTTTCCGGCACTTGTGTGCAGACGGGCAGATGAGGTATACTGAAAAGTACCCAAACGGGCAGAAAGGAACCGATACTTATGGAGGATAACAGACCAAATCAGGATCTGACGAATCAGGATATCGAGTTTATCAAAGAAAAGGTAAAAGAGCGACCGCTGAACCGACGAAAACTGTTCAAAAAGACGTTGCTGACGGCGAGCATGGCAGCAATTTTCGGGCTGATTGCCTGTGTGACCTTCCTTGTGCTGGAACCGGTATTTTCCAATCTGCTGTACCCGGAGGAGGAGCCGCAGCAGGTGGAGCTAAAGGAAGAAAATATCGAGGACGAGATGCGGCCGGAGGATATGATTCTGGAAGAAGAGACGGAAACGGAGACAACGACAGAGCTGCAGACCGTTGTGGAAAAAGTCGCGCTGGAAATCGGGGATTATCAGAAGCTGTATCGGAATATGTATGCGGTGGCGAAGACATTTGCAGATCATTCGATGGTAACAGTGACCGCTGTGGTGTCGGATGTGGACTGGTTTGATAACACTTATGAAAACCAGGGACAGACGGCAGGGCTGATCGTTGCAGATAACGGTAAGGAGCTGCTGATTCTTGTGGACGATGCAGCCATCCGTCAGGCGGAGGAACTGGAGGTTTCCTTTTACAGCGGACGGAGTGTGTCCGCTTCGCTGAAAGGAAAGGATGAGGAAACGGGACTCGCCATTTTGAGTGTGGCGCTGGAGGATATTCCGGAGGATATCCAAAAAAATGTCGGACCGGCGACGATGGGAAGCTCCGGCAGCAGTGTACAGGCTGTACCGGTGATTGCAATCGGACGTCCGCAGGGTGCGGAAACGATAATTTTTGGAATGGTAACTTCTGCGGATTATTATCAAAATCTTACGGATCATAATGTCCGCCTGTTAAAGACAGATATGACAGGCTTGCAGGGAACCGGAGGCGTGTTAATCAATCTTTCCGGAAAGGTACTCGGCATCGTGCACGCCGGGGAAGCAGAGAACTTTGATGTGCTCAGCGCATATGGGATTTCCGATCTGCTGACAACGGTGGGCAAGCTGTCGAATGGTCAGAAAATCGCCCATATGGGCATTACCGGGACGGATGTACCGGACGAAATCCATCTGGAAAAGCATGTGCCGGTCGGTGCATATGTGACGGGAATCATAATGGATTCTCCTGCGATGAAAGCGGGAATCCAGAGCGGCGACGTAATCGTTGGCATGGAAGGAGAAGAGATCACTTCGTTTGCGGACTACCATGCGGCGCTTCTTTCCTGTGAGCCGGGCACAACGGTGACAGTCACTGTGATGCGGCAGGGACAGGACGAATATCAGGAAATGGAAATTGAGGTGCTTTTGCAGGAGTAAGGGCGCGGAAGATGGCGAAAGGCTTTTGATGCAGCGCTGCCGTTTTTTGTTTTGCGCAGCATTGCCAACCGAATAGAAATTTTTGGAAAAGAGGAAAAGAAAATGAAATTTATTAAGGATTATAAAGAAGGCGACAGAGTATTCGATATTTATCTGTGCAAGCATAAACAGTCTGCTGTGACAAAGAATGGTAAGCCGTATGAAACCGTCATCCTGCAGGATAAGACCGGCACAGTAGACGGCAAAATCTGGGATCCCAACAGCGCGGGCATCGATGATTTCGACAGCCTGGATTATATTGAGGTCTATGGTGATGTGACCTGTTTCCAGGGCGCAAACCAGGTTAATATCAAACGAATCCGCCTGTGCCGCGAGGGCGAATACGAGCCTGCCAACTATCTTCCGGTCAGCAAAAAGGACATTTCCGTGATGTATCAGGAGCTGCTTTCCTATATCAACAGCATGGAAAACGAATGGCTCAAAAAGCTGATGGAGGCGTTCTTTGTAAACGACGAGGCGTTTCTTGCAAACTTCAAAAAATCTTCCGCAGCGAAAAGCGTACATCACGGATTTGTAGGCGGTCTGCTGGAGCACACGCTGGGCGTTGTGAAGCTGTGCGATTATTTTGCAAAATCCTACCCGATGTTAAAAAGGGATCTGCTTCTGGCTGCCGCGATGTGTCATGATATCGGCAAGACAAAAGAAATTTCCCTTTTCCCGCAGAATGATTACACGGATGACGGACAGTTGCTTGGTCATATCGTAATCGGAACGGAAATGGTCAGCGATAAAATTCGGACGATCCCGGGCTTTCCGGCTGTGCTTGCTTCGGAATTGAAGCACTGCATTTTGGCGCACCACGGAGAATATGAATACGGTTCTCCCAAAAAGCCTGCGCTCATGGAGGCGATGGCGCTGAACCTGGCGGATAATGCAGATGCGAAGCTGGAAACCTTTACGGAGATTCTGGAGGGAACTTCTGAAACCGGCTGGCTGGGCTATAACCGGCTCTTTGAATCCAATCTGCGCATGACGCGGATGGACTAAGATAGCTCAGCCGAAGGAATGGACGCAGCGCAGCTGCGCAGGTTTTGCATAGCCGGACGTAGAAAGCACGACTGGCGCGTATTCTGCGCAGCTGCGGCGGTAAAAATACAGCGCAGCTGCCGAAGCATGGAGGGTGACGTGAATATACAGAAAAATCAGATTTTTACAGTGAAAATTACAGATATGGGAACTGACGGAGAGGGCATCGGACATCTGGAGGATTCCGATGCCCTTTCGGGCAATGGTTATACGCTGTTTGTCAAGGATGCAGTTCTGGGGGATACGGTGCGTGCAAAAATCGTAAAACCGAAAAAGGGCTACGCTTTTGCGCGTCTGGAAGAAGTGCTGGAACCGTCGCCCGACCGCGTGGAACCGGTCTGCGCGTATGCGAGACAGTGCGGCGGCTGTCAGCTGCAGGCGGTTTCCTATGAAAAGCAGCTCGCCTTTAAGGATCGCAAGGTTAAAAACAACCTGATCCGGATCGGCGGCTTTGCCCCGGATTTTGTAGAGGAAATTATGGAGGCGCCGGTCGGGATGGAGCATCCGTTCCATTACCGCAACAAGGCGCAGTTTCCGGTCGGAACGGACAAAAATGGTCGTTTGATTGCGGGCTTTTATGCCGGACGGACACACACGATTATTGAAAACAGGGACTGTGCGCTCGGCGTTGCGGAAAATAAAATCGTTTTGGATATTGTGCTTGAATTTTGTACGGAAAAGAAAATCCCGGCATACGATGAAACGACAGGAAAAGGATTGCTGCGCCATGTACTGATTCGGAAAGGCTTTTCAACAGGACAAATTATGGTCTGTCTGATTCTCAACGGCAGTTCGTTTGCGGCGGAGCAGGAGCTTGCGGACAGGCTGTTTGAAAAGGTGCCCGGAATGACCAGCTTTTCGGTCAATTCCAATACAGAGCGGACCAATGTGATTATGGGCAGTAAAACCCGGACGATCCGCGGGAAAGACCGCATTGAGGACACGATCGGTGGGCTTGTTTTCACAATTTCGCCCCAGTCCTTTTATCAGGTCAATCCGGTTCAGACGGAAAATATTTACAGTCAGGCGCTTTCTTATGCAGGACTGACCGGAAATGAGACAGTCTGGGATCTTTACTGTGGAATCGGCACGATTTCCCTGTTCCTGGCGCGCCAGGCAAAACAGGTCTACGGTGTGGAAATCGTCCCGCAGGCAATCGACGATGCGCGCCAGAATGCAGTGCGCAACGGCATTGACAATGCGAAATTTTATGTCGGAAAAGCGGAGGAGGTGCTGCCGCACTTATATGAAACAGAAGGGATTTTTGCGGACGTTATCGTTGTCGATCCTCCGCGCAAGGGCTGCGACGAAGAGTGCCTCAACACCATTTTAAAAATGCGCCCGAAGCGCCTGGTTTACGTCAGCTGCGATTCCGCGACGCTCGCCCGCGACTTAAAATATCTCTGCAGTCAGGGCTATGAGTTAAAACATGGAAGAGCGTTTGACAACTTTCCGATGGGGGGACATGTGGAGACGGTATGTTTATTGTCCAAACTCAACGCAAAACAGCACATTGAGGTTGAGGTAAAAATGGATGAGTTGGATATTACAGCTGCGGAGAGCAAAGCCACCTATGAGGAAATCAAGACGTATGTGCTGGAACATACAGGTCTGAAAGTCAGCCACCGCTACATCGCCCAAGTTAAACAGAAATATGGCATTATCGAGCGGGAAAACTACAACAAGCCAAAATCCGAAAATGCCAGACAGCCGAAATGTACACCGGAAAAGGAAGCCGCAATTACAGAGGCCTTGAAGTATTTTGGGATGATTTGAGGTGACCAACATGGAGCGTGCGATCTCTTGCGAGTTCAATTTGGATACAGCCTGCGTTGAACTGAAATTTGCTGATGGTAGCATGATTTCAATTGATACGATTGCTGTTGAAAACGAGGTAGCAGACAATATGTATCAACGATCTGAATTGGAATGGTTAATCTATAACCAGCCACTAGAATATGCAAATGTAGTGTTGAGCGGAGGATTGGAAAAATATATTCACGGAACACCCCGGCATCGTTTGACAGATTAACTGCATAGATTTGTAAAGCCCATCGGTCAATACTGACCGACGGGCTTTGTTTTAAGGTTCTTTCCACAACTCTGTAAGATTTATGGTGCTACTTTGTGGTTGCTGTTGTTTTGGCAATAAATCAACCTGCACCAAAACAGGAAAATTGGAAGCAACGCCAGTAAAGATACACGCTCCTTGTGGCAGGACAGAGATCATTTCATATGAAGTGTTGTCAATGAATGCCACAGCTTTACCAATGGCTCGTATATCCTCATTGTTAACCAATCGATGAATGAAATAGTTATGCAATTGAGAAATAATGGTTTCCGATATGTCAGATGGACGCTGACTTGATATGGTTAAAAACGTTCCAAACTTTCGCCCTTCTTTGATGATTTCTTCAAAAGTTTCTAAGCGGTAATCTTTCCATGTCTGACTTTCTCGCTCCGATGTTGTGGACAAGATATTATGCGCTTCGTCAATGATAATATGTAAACTACTACCGTTGAAGTTTAGCCGTTGACGTTCATAAAAATACTTGCAAATAATTAGGGGAACAATCTTTTTAAATTCCACATTAACATCAACCAATGAATATATTGCCAGCCAATCAGCGGGAGGATTGTCACATATTTTGAAAAGACGCTTTACTCGTTTTACACGATTTTCAAATCTTGAGATGAGTGGACCAACGTGCTCCTCATTGATATACTGCGAGCATAAAGAATCTAAGTATTTATACCGTAAAGCATACTCAAATATCAAATATTCATCTTCACTTTTATAATTGTTAGGGAAAAACACTGAATCCAAAATAACAGAAACAAATTGTTGTTCGTAATTATCAGAAGTATTTCCCCAGTGATCGCCATCATCATCTGTACGGCAAAATTTTGTGCCATTTGCACGAACTTGAATGCTATTTAAAATTTTAATTCCAGGTTCGGCATCAACAAATAGCAATGCCAGAATATTCTTAAGTCCTGTCAATTGCCGCAAAAACATTTGAGGGTCATCATAATATCGGAGAAGCAGATTTTTTAACATTCCACGGATATATGCCATAAGATTATCTGTCCCGCGTAACCGACGGTATAGATCAATGCTCTTGCTTAGGAAAGGCTTTTGCGTTTTCTCTGTTGCCTCACATATTATTGACCAGAGTTCAACATCTTCCAAGAAAGATTGATGAATAGGGATTGAATTTCCTGTATCAACTCTTGTTGATAGCCGATATACCCGCTTGCTGTCGTCGAAGGCTTGGGTGTACTCCCCATTAAAATCGATAAGAAGAAATCTACTTTTAGCAAATCCGGGCATTCCTTTAAAACGTTGAAAGCACTCAGTGTATATTTTGGCTAATGTATTTGATTTACCACTTCCGGTATTCCCGAATATTCCTATATGACTGGCGAAAAGCAAATTTGCCGAGATAAAAAGTTTTTCTTCTTTGTAATCGTTAATCGAGCCAATGCACACAGAAGTAGTTAAATCAGAGCTAAACTCAAAAATCTTTTGTACTTCTGTATCAGCAAGCATATATGCGTCCGAGAAAACCAGCGGAATGTCAATTAAGCCCCTCTGGAAACGCCCGTCATTCAACACCCCCATAATGCTTACTTCGATAATGCGATCAATGGTTTCGCTTTCTTTTGAAAAGCGGGGCTGGCAGTTATTCTCACCTGTAGACTTATTCTCTTGAATGTATTCTCCTTCTATACGACCAATGATATTGCTGAATCCTTTTGGAATCTTTACAAAACTACCGACAGACACATTTTTAATAACGTGTCCTTGGTATACCAAAATATTGCTGTTTTTGTTTTCAAAAACACGTATACGAAGTTTTTGACCGCGTACTTCAATCACTTGTCCGATTTTATAAAAATCGTTCATACCAATTCACCTCTTTCTTTTAGGAATGGATATGCGACAAAATCTGATTGAAATAGTTCAAAGACAGGTTTTCACCATCAAGTACAATATAAGTAATGTTATTATTTTTTACCTCACCGAATAGCCTTTGGAAATCTCCAATTGCGGTGGCCTGATATACAAAAATGAGTATTTTCAAGGATGGGTTAACCATGGAGCGTTTTACTAAATCCAGGATATGCTCATCCCTAAAAGAAAAACCATTGACCACCAGAAGTGAGTTCTCCTTCTCTAATTCATTAGAGAAAATACGTAAAAGCTCATAGTAATTCTTGTTCAACAGCGTGTCACTAAATTTTTCCTTGGTTGGATTCACAATTAGAAAAGCCATTTTGTACGCTTGAATGAATTTGCCGTAGTCATCCTCTTTAGCAAGCAATGTGTCGAAAATACTGCTTGCAAATAAAGATTGAATTTGCCTATTAGCTTCATCTAGCCGATCCGCTGTAAAATGTGCATCAATAGTTGACACCATAGTACTATCGAACAACGTTGAGTAAGTATTTGTAAAGTAGACTATTTTATCGCGATACTGCTGATATATAATACCGCCCCAGAAAATGTCTTGGCACCAAGTAACAGATCCGTGTAATTTCAAAAGATTCACAGAAGGAATTTCTGCTTTCCTATTGGAGAATATGGCTTGTCTGTAATATGTTTTCGAATAATTATCAGTGGAAAAACGAGGCTCGATTCTCCCCTCAAAACCATCATTGCATATGCAATTTGAATGGTCAAAAATCAGCTCGATTATTGGATCATAATTGGTTGTAAAAATGCTAAACTGCCTATCTAACGCCGGATTGCCTCTTTCAGAAAAAATTCGATACACAATATCTCCGAATTTTTTATAAGGATCAAATGAGGAATCATATGTCGATATTTTAGAGGAAATGGGCTTAATACATCTAACGAAAAATGACCAATACAAAAAAGCGGATAGTATCGTCACTTTTTTCCTTTCATCCTCATTTTTCGCTTGGTATTTTTGCAGCGATTCAAAAATCACCTCGTTATTGTTTAAAGTACCTAACAGATTTGCAGAGAACCCGGCACCAAACAGGAAATTCACTCTACATCCAGAAAACAAGTTTCTGAGTATGGATTTTGTATCTTCTGAAATTGTAACCTTTCCAGCATCTACTGGAATTTTAATTATTTTATCCATGAGTTCCTCTTTTTCTAATACTTATTTGTGCAGACCTTTCAGATGTTCTCTTATGCGAATCGTCTCATCGAGAGCACCCACAATATTTTCGATGTGAGTAAAGGAATCAATCGTAAGTGCTTCACCCTTATGTTCCTTGAACCACTTGTCCAACACTTGATGCCCACCAATTTGATATTTCCATACTTCTTGAGAAATGCCGGTGATACGTTTATTGGCATTTAACTGGAGCACTCCATTTTTATATTTGATGGCTCCGATTTCCATATCATCAGGGGTATTGGGTTCAAGAGCTAGTTCTGCTGGGGCTTTAATTTGCATTAGATGCAGCTTTCTCAATCGCTCACCCGCAGAAACATACTCTCGATATAGTTCTTCGCTAACATAAAATTCCCCTTCGTCTCGTTCTTTCTCCGGTGTGTTGATGATTGGGACACGAGGAAAATCCCTGCAAAGATACTGTTCGCATTTCTCACAATATACAGGGTCATGTAAGATACCATACACATAATCAAATATCTCTATTGGCTCCGGCTTTTCAAACAGATATTGCGTTAATTTATTGAATGCTTCGTCGTTCAAATTGGCAGTCCAGCTTTCGCCAGTCAGTCCAGATTCAGAGCGGAGATAAAGTGGGGCAATATAGGTAATCTCGCACATAGCTGAGAACAGCCGATGGGCAATAATATTTTGTGATACAAACGGGGAAAAGAAACTTCTGGAAGTTTTGCAAAAGACCAAACCGATATTCGCTCCAATCGGGCAATTTGGTTCTGCCAGCAAATGTCCCATCGTGTTCTTTTTTCGGGGCCAAAGAACCCATCCACAAGAATTCCCAGAATAATATGTCCAACGAGAATCAAACGGACGAAATGAAATCGGAGTTATAGTGCCTCCGGACAATACATCATTTTGGATTTTCTCAGCTGTTTGTCCACGGCTAAATCTGCCCCATAAATCGAAAATATCTTTTTCCTCTGTGGCATTCTTAACAATGTCCATTCTCCTAATCAATTCAGCTTTTGTAGGAGCAATGGATGCTCCGTCATTACCAGAGACAATCCCTGTCACATTTACTGGGAACAGTTCGGCTACGCTAACACCTTTATCATAGGCTTCCTTATCATTACTTCCAAACGGGATAAAATACGCCATCTTTTGATCTAGCTTCAACTGAGAGAAAACCAGGTTGCCTTTGGCCAAGGCTTCAAATTTTGCTTCTCGAGTTCCCCAAATATCCGTGTAGTACACCTTTGCCCAATCGGTTTTTTTAGTTTTCTTGACACCAATAAACAAAGAAACCCCCTGCATAATGTCAAAGATGTTTTCATCCTTGCTTCCATCTGGAGCAGTTTCCTTTTTGTTGGCACTACCGTGAAGATTCACAATATAAATTTTATCAAAGGTTCGCAGAAGGCTACCACGCATACCTCTAAAGGTCGGATTATCTAGATATCCATTATTAGATACAAAGGCGAGGACACCTTCTTTATTCTTATCAATGATCTGTTCGGAAAAACGGAAGAATTTTACGTAGTCATCATTCAGCCAGTGTTTCTTTTCACCGAAGTCGGTTACTCCATCCGTTTCGGTCTTGTATGCTGAAATGTCGTACGGGTTTGTAGATGCTGCCAAATATGGGGGATTGCCAATAATTACCTTAATTGGGCGGCGTGTTTTCCATGTATCAGCATTATAGGCTTCCTCTGTTATGGCAGCCGAAAAATCAAACAAGGTCAATTGTTCTCCACGTTCCAAATCGGACATGGGCGGTGTCAGAGTGTTGGTCAAAAAAATGTTTGTGGGAAGCTGAGTTGTCGGCAAATGACCAAGTGTTTCATCAATGGTACGGCGAATCTTCAAGTGTGCAACAACATAGCTCGTCATCATAATCTCAAACCCAATTAAGCGGGAAAGCAAGCCGTTCTCTTGCTGAATATAGCCTCAATTATAATCCAAGATTCCATACCCACTATCTTGGATAAGTGTAAAATTTAATATTTATCAGTGTAAAAGAAAGGTATGGATTTTCTCTTACAAATGAATTGAGACTGACTGGATAGTTGGTCTCTTTTCTGTTATGCTTTGATTTCTGGCGGCTGGAAAGGAGTCACCATGTCAAAGTTTTTATCTTATGAAGATCGAATGATTATTGCTCAACGCCTTCAGGAGAATGCCTCCTTTGGGGCAATTGGTAAAGAGTTAGGAAAGGACCGTACAACCATTGCCAAGGAGATTAAAAAGTATTCCTATGACAAGAAAAGCGGTCGTCCCGGATATCCGTATAATCCTTGTAAATTCCGTGCTACATGCAAAGCAAAAAGGATTTGCGGAACAAGCTGTACACACCAATCCGCTTACAAATGCAGCCTGTGTTCTGAATGTACCTTACATTGTTCTGATTTTGTAGAAGATGTCTGTTCTGTCAAAAATAAGCCGCCTTATGTTTGTAATGGCTGCAGTCAGCTGCCAAAATGCACGTTATTAAAACGTATTTATGATCCGGCAGATGCACATGAGAGTGCACATCATGCTGTTTCGGAAGCCAGAACCGGTATCATGTCCAACGAAGATGATATTGCAAGAATTAACGGGATCATCAGTCCTTTAGTTAAAAACGGGCAGTCGCTTCATCAGATCTATCTTGATCATGTAGATGAACTGATGTGCAGTGAAAAGACATTGTATAACTACGTGGATGCCCAGCTCTTTGATATCAGGAACATTGATCTGCCCCGTAAAGTCAAATACCGTCCTCGTTATAAGCAACCTGAATTTAAAGTTGATCGTGGCTGTCGTATTGGACGAAGCTACGCTGACTTTCAAAAGTATCTGGGAGCACACCCAGAAACGACCATTGTACAAATGGATAGCGTGATTGGCCGTGTGGGAGGAAAATGTCTTCTTACCATACACTTTGTAGAAACCAGTCTCATGCTAGCTTTTTTACGGGATGCCAATACATCAGCTTCTGTAATCGAGATCATAAACTTATTGGATAAAGTTCTTGGGGCAAAAACATTTAATAGCTTGTTTCCAGTTATTCTGACAGATAACGGAAGTGAATTTTCAAATCCAAAGGAAATAGAAAAACGTAGCATCATTCCATGCAATAGAACAAAGATATTTTATTGCGATCCAAGTGCTCCTTATCAA
>ERZ1026856.692-NODE-692-length-19612-cov-5.924937_pt1 | contig 19612 bp, 15 predicted proteins | sample MGYA00380158_ERZ1026856 | MGnify/ENA primary metagenome ERZ1026856 (study PRJEB33269, sample SAMEA4719794) | human gut metagenome | biome: human-associated habitat; feature: organic feature; material: feces | place: Cameroon | collected 2013-10 ...
GGTACGCACGGTGGTGTGAGAGGACGGCGGTTAGTCACCGCCTCCTACTCGATTGTAAAACCGGAATCCTGGCCAAGGGGTCAGACCCCCTCGGAAAAGGATTCACCCCACTTACGCCTTTCAGAAAGGGGGGCTGACCCCCATGGGTTATGCGCGCCGGGCTGCTTTCCCGGTCTGCGTTTGAGAGAATCAAGCAATCGAGGTTCAGAGAATGAAGTATGAAATTGTCGCGACCAGCGGACGCGCGAAATCCGCTCACATGGAGACGGTGCATGGAAGCATCGAAACACCGGTCTTCATGAATGTCGGCACCGTCGCTGCCATCAAGGGCGGCGTGTCGACGGATGATCTTCGGGAGATCGGCACCCAGGTCGAGCTCAGCAACACCTACCACCTGCACGTGCGTACCGGTGATCAGCTCATCAAGGAGTTCGGTGGTCTCCACCGGTTTATGAACTGGGATCGTCCGATCCTGACCGACTCCGGCGGATTCCAGGTCTTTTCCCTGGCCGGCACCGGACGGAAGATCAAGGAGGAGGGTGTTACCTTCCACAGCCACATCGACGGTCGCCGTATCTTTATGGGCCCGGAGGAGTCGATGCAGATCCAGTCCAATCTCGGCTCGACCATCGCGATGGCCTTCGACGAGTGCCCGCCGGCCCTCGAGGACCGGAAGTACATCGTGCCGTCCGTCGAGCGTACGACCCGCTGGCTGCAGCGCTGTAAGGATGAGATGGCCCGTCTCAACAGCCTGCCGGATACCGTGAATAAGGAGCAGCTGCTCTTCGCCATCAACCAGGGTGGTATCTTCGAGGACATCCGTACGGCCCATGCCGATACGATTTCTGCGATGAACCTCGACGGCTATGCGGTCGGTGGCCTCGCGGTCGGCGAGACCCACGAGCAGATGTACCACATCCTCGATGTCGTGGTGCCGCATCTGCCGAAAGAGAAGCCGACCTACCTCATGGGCGTCGGTACCCCGGCGAACATCATCGAAGCCGTGGACAGAGGCATTGACTTCTTCGACTGTGTATACCCGTCGAGAAACGGACGTCATGGTCATGTCTATACGCACAAGGGAAAGATCAATCTGTTTAATCAGAAGTATGAGCTCGACCATCGTCCGATCGAGGAGGGCTGCAAGTGCCCGGTATGTGCGGGACGTAAGCTTGCGGATGGCAGCTACACCGGCGGCTACAGCCGTGCCTACATCCGTCACCTCCTGAAGGCGAAGGAAATCCTCGGCATGCGCATGTGCGTACTGCATAATCTGTATTTCTATAACCACCTGACCGAGGAGATCCGCAACGCGATCCGTGGCGGCTACTGGGACAGCTGGAAGGTCGAGGCCCTCGAGAAGCTCGAGACCTACGATCGCGGCGAGGAATAAACATTCAGGCGTTCACCTCTGTGGTGGACGCCTTTTTATGTGTTGGGTGAGAGGTCGGAGGAACGCCATCGGAAACACAGTACTACGAGCTTGGGAAAATCCAAGTCGGAACCTCTAAGCGGCATAGCAAGAAAAAAGCAAGAATATCCTCCGGGCTTTTATGTGATAATGGTAGAATGATTTCATAGAAATTAGAGGGAGGTCCGCTGTGTTGAAGACCACGCTGCTGAACAGTCACATAAAAAAATACGCGTATCGTGAGGTTTCGGAGATCTACGAGGAGATCGGTACTTCGCCGGTGGGGCTGTCTGCCGCGCAGGTTGCGGAGATGCGGGCACGATACGGGGCCAATGTTTTCAGCGGGGAGAAGGATGGCACGCGAATACGCTGTGTCCGCCGGGCCTTCATCAATCCGTTTAACTCGATCCTTTTCGTGCTCGGCAGCATTTCGCTGGTGACGGATGTGCTTCTTGCGTCGAACTTCGCGCGGAACGCCACGACGGCGATCATCATATTTTCAATGATATTGATCAGTGGTGCGATTCGTCTGGTGCAGGAGCTGAAGGCAAAAAATGCAGCGGAGCAGCTGGAACGGCTGGTTCATGAGCGGACGCAGGTGCGACGGGATGGGGAGCTTCATGAGATTGCAGCAGAAGAGCTGGTAGTCGGGGACATCGTTCTCCTGTCGGCGGGGGATCGGGTGCCGGCAGATCTGCGTCTTACGAAGGTGACGGATCTTTTTATATCGCAGGCGGCCATCACCGGCGAAAGTGCGATTCTGGAGAAGACCGCCGCGGCGTGCCATTTCGGCACTGCAGAGACATTGACCGAGCTCGAGAATCTCGCCTTCATGGCGACGACCGTCATCAGTGGAAAAGCAGAGGGCGTCGTGCTGGCGGTCGGGAAGAATACGTTGTACGGCAGCTTTTCGAAGACGGACAGGGAGGAGCCGAGCGCCTTCGAGCAGGGAGCGAATTCCATCGCCTGGGTGATGCTGCGTTTCATCGCGGTGCTGATTCCGATCGTATTTGTCATTCTTGGCGTCACCGGCGGGAAGTGGCTGGAGTCCTTCGCTTTCGCATTGTCGGTCGCCGTCGGTCTGATGCCGGAGCTTCTGCCGATGGTGATCACCGCCTGCCTCGCCCGTGGCAGTCTCGTGATGAGCCGAAAGCGTACGATCATAAAGGATATCAATGCCATGCAGAGCTTCGGCAGCATGGATGTGCTCTGCATGGATAAGACCGGTACCCTGACGAATGAGAGTATCCTCCTCGAGTACTATATGGATGTGGTCGGAAACGAAAGCGAGGATGTGCTGGATCTCGCATACGTGAACAGTGCCTATCATTCCGGGGTACGGAATCCGATCGATAATGCTGTACTCGCCTGTCCGACCATGCCGGGCCGGGAACGGCATTTTCAGGAGCTGCTTTCCAGATATCGTAAAATCGATGAGATTCCGTTCGATCATGCGCGGAAGTTCGTGAGTACCCTCGTCACGGACGGGGAGGGAAATGTGCAGCTTATCATGAAGGGAGATATCCAGCACATTGTGGCGCGCTGTACGAAGGTGGAGTACCGGGGAACGGTCCTGCCGATCAGCGTGGATGAGCGGGAGAGCGTCGATGCCATCGTGGAGGAGATGCTCGAGGATGGGATGAAGGTCATCGCGGTCGCACGGAAACCGATGAAGGAAACGCCGATACTTGAGCGAAGCGATGAGAAGGATATGATCCTCGTGGGATATCTCGCCTTTTTCGATGCACCGAAGGCGAGTGCGAAGAGCTCGGTCGAGGCACTTCAGCGCCTCCGGGTGACGCCGAAGATTCTGACCGGCGACCAGCTGGCCGTGGCCTCGTCCGTCTGTCGCCGTGTCGGTATCCCGGTGGAGCATATGCTCACGGGGGAGGGACTGGATGAGCTGAGTGACACAGCGCTCGCGCAGGAAGTGGAGAAGTGCCATGTCTTCGCGGAGCTTACACCGGGTCAGAAGGTCCGCATCGTATCGGCCCTCCGTGCAAACGGACATACGGTCGGATTCCTCGGGGATGGGATCAACGATATCCCGGCGCTCTGCGAGGCCAATGTCGGCATTTCGGTGGATACGGCGGTCGACGCAGCGAAGGATGCGGCGGATGTCGTTCTGCTCGAAAAGGACCTCGGTGTGCTGGAGCAGGGCATCCTGGAGGGACGGAAAACCTTTACAAACATGCTGAAGTATATCAAGATCACCGCCAGCTCGAACTTCGGAAATATTCTTTCCATCGTCTGTGCGAGTGCCTTCCTTCCGTTTCTTCCGATGAGCGCACTGCAGATTCTCCTGCTGAATCTTCTCTACGATGTACTCTGCATCATCCTTCCGTGGGATCATGTCGATGACGAAGAGCTGGCAGTGCCGCGGGACTGGTCTGGTCGCTCGCTCGGTCGCTTCATGCTGTCCTTCGGGCCGATCAGCTCGCTGTTTGATATCGCAAGCTTCCTGTTTCTGTACTTCGGTTTATGTCCAGCACTCTGCGGTGGTGCGACCTACCTCCAGCTTCAGGACCCGGTGCTGCAGCTTCGGTATGTGGCTGTGTTTCAGACCGGCTGGTTCCTGGAGTCCATGTGGACACAGGTGCTGATTCTTCATTTTCTGCGCACGCGCCGGATACCATTTCTTCAGAGTCGGCCATCCGTACCGGTCGTCTGCATTACCCTGGCGGGCATCGTGGCCTTCACTGCGATTACCTTCACACGAGCTGCAGCGCTGTTTGGACTTACGAAGCTGCCGCCTGTTTACTTCACTTTTCTTCTGCTCGTAGCGGTCTGCTATATGCTGCTCACAACCATTGCGAAAAGCGTTTACCAGAAGAAGTATCATGAGCTGATCTGAAAGGAGGGTCCTATGAAAAAGAACATTGACCTGATCCCGGTGGATGCGAAGCTCTGCAGCTGGCTTCTCGATAAGCTCCTGAAGGATGCTCCGGCGACGGACTGTGCCGGGGAACTGCGTGCCGGTCTTCTCCGTATGCTTGCGGGGGATGTAGATACACTTCTTCTCAGTATGTCCGGAGAGGCCGTCTCTGCGGCTTCGCTTCCATCGGAGGAGCTGCACATCGGGAAGCTTGAAATCTACCCGAAGCGTCGGCGCGTCGTGATGGCCGGCAGGGAAATCAGTCTGACCCCGAAAGAGTACGATATCCTGTATTTCCTTGCCGAGAACCGCGGCGAGGTCTTCACGAAGGAGCAGATCTATCGCGCGGTATGGTCGGAGGACTACCTCCTCGACGACAGCAACATCATGGCCTTCATCCGGAAGCTCCGGAAGAAGATCGAACCGAACCCCGACGCCCCGACCTATATCCTCACCATCTGGGGCATCGGCTACAAATTCGCCGACACCCCGGGGACCTGACTCCGCCACGTCGTCTTAAGAATTTCGTAATGGGGTCAGACCCCATAAACTTCTTGCCGAATCGCAAGGAAATCGCAAGGCTTTCGCCATGTGCATTTCCTTGCGATTTTTGTATCCTCGTTGTGCTGAAGGGAGGACATACAGAAATGAGAAACCCACACAAAATCTGAAGAAACCGAAGGAGGGAACAGCTATGAATAAGAAAAAGCATCGCATTGCGGTTCGGGAAGAGGCGAGAAGAGCCGTGATCCGGGATGAGCAGAACGAGCGCATCCAGTATGCGGCGACGAATGCCGCGGAGGAGCTTCTGAAGATACTCCACACGTCTGGAGCTGGTCTGGATGCCGAGGCGGTCCTCGTGAGCCGCAGTAAATATGGAAGCAACAAGGTGACCCGTGAAAAGAAGAAGTCGCTCGCGCAGCGCCTCGCCGGCGCATTTATCAATCCATTTACCGCCATCCTGTTCTGTCTCGCCATCGTGTCCACGATGACGGATATGGTCTTTCCGCACTATTCACTTTTCGGCTGCGTGCCGGAGGACTTCGATCCGCTGACGGTCGTTATCATCCTGACGATGGTCGTGATTTCCGGCACGCTTCGCTTCGTCCAGGAGTCGAGAAGCGGAAACGCCGCAGAGAAGCTCCTCGCCATGATCACGACGACCTGCACCGTGACCCGGAAGGACCAGGAAAAGATCGAGATCCCGATGGATGATCTCGTGGTCGGCGACATTGTGCACCTTTCCGCCGGGGATATGATTCCGGCGGACGTGCGCATCCTCGAGGCGAAGGATCTCTTCGTCAGCCAGTCGAGCCTGACTGGCGAGAGTGAGCCGATTGAAAAGACGGCTCTCCGCAGTTCAGAGAAGGAGAGTGTCACCGAGTATGGCAACATCGCCTTCATGGGCAGTAATGTCATCTCCGGCAGCGCTCGTGCAGTCGTCGTAAGCACCGGTGACCGTACCCTCTTTGGTTCGATGGCGTCGGCCATCGCGGGAGAGGCCGTGGAGACCAGCTTTACGAAGGGGGTCAATGCTGTTTCATGGGTGCTGATCCGTTTCATGCTGGTCATGGTACCGCTTGTGTTCTTCATCAACGGCATCACGAAGGGAGACTGGCTGCAGGCCTTTCTCTTCGGGATCTCCGTAGCGGTCGGGCTGACACCGGAGATGCTCCCGATGATCGTCACGACCTGTCTCGCGAAGGGCGCGGTCTCGATGAGTAAGAAGCAGACCATCGTGAAGAATCTGAATTCTATCCAGAACTTCGGTGCGATCGATATCCTCTGCACGGATAAGACCGGTACGCTCACACAGGATCAGGTCGTGCTGGAGTATCACCTGAACGTGAATGGCGAGGACGATGCGCGGGTGCTCCGCCATGCGTATCTCAACAGCTATTTCCAGACCGGATATAAGAATCTGATGGACCTCGCCATCATCCGGCGAACCGAGGAAGAGGAAGCTGCGGATGGGAGTCTCCTTGATCTTTCTGAAAACTATGTAAAGGTTGATGAGATCCCGTTTGACTTTAAGCGCCGCCGTCTGACGACCGTCGTACAGAATAAGGCAGGAAAGACCCAGATGGTGACGAAGGGCGCTGTCGAGGAAATGCTCTCCATCTGCAGCTATGCGGAGTGTGACGGTACGGTACAGCCACTCAGTGACGCGCTTCGGGCACGCATCCTGGAAACCGTCGATGAGCTGAACGACAAGGGCTTCCGTGTCCTCGCCATCGCACAGAAAAATGATCCATCCACGACCGAGGCCTTCGGCGTGAAGGATGAGCGCGACATGGTACTGATTGGATACCTCGCCTTCCTGGACCCGCCGAAGGAATCGACTGCCGCCGCGATCCAGGCTCTGAAGGATCATGGCGTGACGACGAAGATTCTGACCGGCGATAACGATAAGGTGACCCGGACGATCTGCCGCCAGGTCGGACTCGAGGTTCGGAACATGCTGCTCGGCGTCGACATTGACCACATGAACGATATGGAGCTCGCCGCGGCGGCGGAGAAGACCGATGTCTTCGCGAAGCTGACGCCGGACCAGAAGGCGCGTATCGTTTCCGTACTCCGCGCAAACGGGCACACTGTCGGCTTCATGGGGGATGGCATCAATGATGCGGCTGCGATGAAGTCCGCCGATATCGGCATCTCGGTGGATACCGCCGTCGATGTGGCGAAGGAATCCGCCGATATCATCCTTCTCGAGAAGGACCTGATGGTGCTTGAGCAGGGCATCATCGAGGGGCGGAAGACCTACGCAAACATGATCAAGTACATCAAGATGACCGCGAGCTCGAATTTCGGCAATATGTTCTCGGTACTGGCGGCCGCGGCGCTGCTGCCGTTCCTGCCGATGATGAGCGTGCACCTGATCCTCCTGAACCTGATCTACGATCTCAGCTGCACCGCGATTCCATGGGATAATGTCGACGAAGAGTTCATCGCGAAGCCGCGGAAGTGGGATGCTTCGAGTGTCGGGAAATTCATGATCTGGATCGGACCGACGAGCTCGGTGTTCGACTTCACGACCTACCTCTTTATGTACTTCGTGTTCTGCCCGCTCTTCGTCTCCGGCGGCCTCCGCTTCAGTGAGCTCGCGACGCACTACAGCGGTGCGGAACTACTCGCCATGCAGGCCCGTTACATCGGCCTCTTCCAGGCAGGGTGGTTTGTCGAGTCCATGTGGAGCCAGACACTGGTGATTCACATGATCCGCACACCGAAGATTCCGTTCATCCAGAGCCGCGCCTCGGCACCGCTCACCCTGCTGACGATGGCCGGTATCGCGCTCATCACGCTCATCCCGTTTACACCGCTCGGCGCTGAGCTCGGCTTCGTCGCCCTTCCGGCTGCGTACTTCGCGTATCTGATTCCGTGCATCCTCCTCTACATGGTGCTCGCTACGGTCCTGAAAAAGGCCTATGTCCGTCGCTATGGAGAGCTCCTCTGACATAAAACTGATTTTTCGAAAAATCGCCCCACACAAAATGGTTTGATTGCGTAAAAAAATTATGCTATCATGACTTTATATTATTTTGGGAGAGTATAGTCGGCAATAGTCGGAATCGGAGACAGGATGAACGCGATACTTTATGAGTCAATCAACACAGCAGAAGAGCGGCTGAAGGTCAGTCTGGACTGGCATGATGACCCGGAAATCATCTATTTTAAAAACGGGCACTACAAGCTGAGCCTGAACCTCCGGGAGTATGAGATCCAGGATGAGTGCATCTGCATCGTGAACGCCGGTGTGCTGCGCAAGCTCGAGTCCATCGGGACGAAGGGCAATGCCTACTCCCTCCGCTTTCATCTCGCGGATCTCTGCTTCCGTCAGGCGGAGGACCCGGTCAATACCGCCCTGCTCGAGCCGCTCGCCGGCGGACAGCTCTGCTTTTCCGACTTCATCACCGTATCGGATTTCGGTTTCCTGCAGATCCTGCGCCTGTTTAACGAGATGGTGCGCCGCTTCCGTGACTACGGAACGAAGACCGAGCAGGAGGACAGCAGTGTCCGGACCTACGCACTTCCGGCGGTTGCCGATCAGCTGATGATCATGGCCGACCTCCTGCGCCTCATCGCCATGTTCGACGCGAACGGCCTCGTTCACGAACGCGAGGAGAGCGACTCCGAGAAGCAGGTGCTCGCCATCAAGGAGACCATACAGTATATCCGCGAGCACTACCAGGAGAAGATCTATGTTCGGAACCTCTCCGAGCTCACCGGACTCAACGAGCAGTACTTCATCCGCTTCTTCGGAAGCGTGACCGGCGAGTCTCCACTCGATTATATCAATGCCTATCGCGTGGAGCAGGCGGCCCGCCTCCTGAAGGACTCCGACACGCACGTCTATGAGATCGCGGAACAGTGCGGCTTCCATAATATAGGAAACTTCATCAAGATCTTCCGTTCCTTCATGGGACAGACACCACATAAATATCGCAAACAGTTTGGAAGAGAGGACGATTAAACCATGACCTTATATTACCCTGCAATCATTCGCAACAAGACAAACGACGGCTACCGCGTCGATTTCCTGGACCTCGACGACTGCTACGGCGTTGGCCCGACCGAAGAGGAAGCCCTCGCCGATGCCCGCTATAACGCCATCAACTGGATCCAGCTCGAACTCGAGGACACCAACGACCTCCCGCCACACACCGTACAGGCTGATGTCCACCTGGCACCAGGCGAAAAGTACATCGACATGATGATCATCATGCCGCGCGAAGGCTGGGACGAGTAGACAATTTCAGATTTTTCCGAACGCGAAGTACTGCGTTTCCAGGGCCTGCCTTCCGGGTCTCCGGCAGTGTGATTTCGCCCCTTGCAAAGGGGTACTCCCTGTGCTATAGTATCTCGGAACTAAGGACCGCACGGATAGGAGGAACCATGTCTACTCTTCTTAAAAATGCATCGATTTTCACGAAACAGGGCTTTCGAAAGCAGGACGTTCTGATCTCTGATCACAGAGTTCTGTTCACTGATTCCATTGACAATTTAACATCTGATACCATTGATGCCGTTTATGATTTAAACGGTTTGTTCATGATTCCGGGCTTCGTTGATGTACATGTACATTTACGTGAGCCCGGTTTTTCGTATAAGGAAACGATCCGCACCGGCACGGATGCTGCGGCGCACGGCGGCTATACCGCGGTCTGCGCGATGCCGAACCTGAAGCCGGCACCATCAAGTCTCGAGAACCTGCAGCCGGAGCTCGACGCGATCAAAAAGGATGCACTGGTGCATGTGTATCCGTATGGCACCATCACCGAGCAGCAGACCGGCCGCGGCGCCCTCGGAAAGATGGAGGAGATCGCACCGTATGTCATCGCCTACTCCGATGACGGAAAGGGCATGCAGGACGAAGCCACCATGCGGGAGGCGATGCAGCGGGCGAAGAGCCTCGACCGTATGATCGTAGCGCACTGCGAGGATGAGCGTGAGCTCGTACCGGGCGGCTGCATCCACGACGGCGAGTATGCACGTCTTCACCACCACATCGGCATCAACTCTGCGTCCGAGTGGAAGCAGGTTGAGAGGGATGTACGCCTCGCCGCAGAGACCGGTGTGCGCTACCATGTCTGCCACGTCTCTACGAAGGAATCCGTCGAGATCATTCGTGCGGCGAAGAAGGCCGGCACACATGTGACCGCCGAGACCGGACCACACTACCTCATGTTTACCGATATGGACCTGCAGGAGTCCGGAAGCTGGAAGATGAATCCGCCGATCCGCAGCGCCGAGGACCGTCATGCGCTCCTCGAGGGCATCAAGGACGGCACCATCGACTGCATCATCACGGACCATGCACCGCACAGCGCGGAGGAGAAGTCGAGAGGCCTTGACAAGTCTTCCTTCGGCATCGTCGGTCTCGAGACCTGCTTCCCGTCCCTGTACCGGAACCTGGTACTGCGTGACCCGGAGCATCCGGCATCCGGTGAGGGCGCGATCACACTGGAGAAGCTCATCGAGCTCATGTGCGTGAATCCGCGTCGGACCTTCGGCATCGCCGGCCCGCAGTACATCGAGGATGGCGTCGAAGCGGATCTCACGATCCTCGACCTCGATAAGGTATGGACCGTCGACAGTACGAAGTTCTACTCCCAGGGACACAGCACCCTCTACGATGGCATGGAGGTGCAGGGCGAGGTCGTGAAGACCTTCGTCGCTGGCCGCGAGGTCTATGACCGCGAGAAGGGCATCGAGCGCTGAGCGACGGCCACGGAGCCACATCAGGCACGGAACTGCCGGGCGTTGATCACTTAAATGCATCGCACGAGCGATACATGATATAATCTGAGCATCAGGCAGAGCCCGCAGGGCGCGGACAAAGCCTTTCGATAAGAATACAGAACAGGAGGAGAATCAGAGACCTATGAAGGACGTTGAATTTAAAGTACTGAGCAACGAAATGATCGCCCAGGACATCTTCCGTATGACACTGGACGGCGACACCTCGGACATCACGAAGCCGGGCCAGTTCGTTGAAATCAGGATTCCGGGACGCTATCTCCGTCGCCCGATTTCCGTGTGCGACTGGAGCGAGGGAAAGCTGACCCTGATCTATAAGGTCGTCGGTGAGGGCACCGAGGACCTGAGCTTCATGGAGCCGGGCGAGTACCTGACCGCACTGACCGGCTTAGGTAACGGCTATGACCTCCGGAATATCCCGAAGAACCCGGTCATCGCCGGCGGCGGTGTCGGTGTACCACCGATGTACGCACTGGCGAAGGCACTGAAGCAGCAGGGCATCACCCCGTATGTGGCTCTCGGCTTCAACTCGAAGGACGACGTGTTCTACGAGCAGGAGTTCCGCGAGCTCGGGGTGCCGGTCAATGTTGCCACCGTCGATGGCAGTCACGGCGCGAAGGGCTTCGTCACCGATATCTTCGGTGATCACCACGACTACGCCTTCGCCTGCGGCCCGGAGCCGATGCTGAAGGCCGTATACAACAGTGTAAAGGATGGACAGTTCAGCTTCGAGGCACGCATGGGCTGCGGCTTCGGTGCCTGCATGGGCTGCAGCAAGAAGACGAAGCACGGCTTCAAGCGCGTCTGCAAGGATGGCCCTATTTTCACATGGGAGGAGATCGTATGGTAGATATCACGACAGAGCTTTCTGGCATCAAACTGACAAACCCGGTCATTCCGGCCTCCGGAACCTTCGGCTACGGCAAGGAATACTGGGATCTCTATGATCTTGATATCCTCGGCTCCATCTCCTTCAAGGGAACGACCGTCGAGGAGCGTTACGGCAACGAGCTTCCGCGTATCGCGGAGTGTCCGTCCGGTATGATCAACTCCGTCGGTCTCCAGAACCCGGGCATGCACGAGGTCATCGAGAAGGAGCTTCCGGAGCTTCGGGAGCACTTCCATAAGCCACTCGTGGCGAATATCTCCGGCTTCAGCATCCCGGAGTACGTACAGCTCGCCGAGGCCATGAGTGAGGTGCCGGAGGTCGGTATCCTCGAGGTCAATGTCTCCTGCCCGAACGTACATGGCGGTGGCATGGCCTTCGGTACCAGCGCAGAAAACGTGGCGGCGGTCACCCGTGAGGTGAAGAAGGTCGCGAAGAAACCGGTATACATCAAGCTGAGCCCGAACGTTACGGACATCGTATCGATCGCGAAGGCGGCAGAGGAGGCCGGCGCAGACGGCCTCGCCCTCATCAATACCCTGCTCGGCATGCGCATCGACATCCGTCGTCGCCAGCCGGTCATCAAGAACAAGATGGGCGGCTTCTCCGGTCCGGCGATCTTCCCGGTCGCGGTCCGTATGGTTTACCAGGTATCCCACGCGGTGAAGCTTCCGGTCATCGGTATGGGCGGTGTCTCCACAGCGAAGGAAGTCATCGAGATGATGATGGCCGGTGCCAGTGCAGTCGAGGTCGGCGCAGCCAACCTCGTGAATCCGTATGTCTGCCGTGACATCATCGAGGACCTGCCGGAGGTATGCGCAGAGCTCGGCATCGAGCGTCTCAGCGACATCATCGGCTGTGTGGAATAAATATTTAATATATAGGAGGAATATATGGGTAAGGACGTAATTATTGCACTGGATTTTCCGAGCGCGGAGGAAACCTACCGCTTTCTCGATCAGTTCACCGGCCGTAAGCCGTTCGTGAAGATCGGTATGGAGCTTTTCTATGCCGAGGGACCACAGATCGTGCGCGAGATCAAGAAGCGTGGTCACAAGGTCTTCCTCGACCTGAAGCTTCACGATATCCCGAACACCGTGAAGGGCGGCATGCAGTCCCTGCGTGATCTCGGCGTCGATATGACGAACGTACACGCAAGCGGCGGTATCCGCATGATGAAGGCTGCCGTTGAGGGCCTCACCAGAGAGGATGGTACCCGTCCGATCCTGATCGCGGTAACACAGCTCACCTCCACCTCCCAGGAGACCATGACGGAGGAGCTGCTCATCGATCGTCCGATCGCAGATGTCGTTGTTCAGTATGCGAAGAACGCGCAGGCAGCCGGACTCGAGGGTGTCGTATGCTCACCGCTCGAGGCAGGTCGCATCCATGAGGAGGTCGGTGCTGACTTCCAGACCATCACCCCGGGTATCCGTTTCGCAGGCGATGCAGTCGGCGACCAGGCACGTGTGACGACCCCGGCGAAGGCACGTGAGATCGGCTCGGACTATATCGTCGTCGGCCGTTCCATCACCGCAGCAGCCGATCCGGTCGCAGCGTACGAGCGCGCGATGGCAGATTTCGTCGGCTGAGATACCGCAGCGCTTCATGACGATGTGAAGCAGGAAGCATTGGACGCAGGAACAGAAGAACAGAAGAAACCAAGCGGTGTCCGGAGCACGGCCGCCGATCAGCATAGAACAGGAGTATATAACTATGGCAACAAAGGAAGATATCGCAAGAGGTCTGTTATCCATTAAGGCAGTATTTTTAAAGCCGGATGATCCATTTACCTGGGCATCGGGCATCAAGTCCCCGATTTACTGTGACAACCGTCTGGTACTGAGCTACCCGGAGGTTCGTTCCCTCGTAGAGCACGCCATCGCCGACAAGGTGAAGGAGCTCTACCCGGAGGCAGAGGCACTCGAGGGCACCAGCACCGCGGGTATCGCACATGCCGCAATCGCAGCGGACATCCTCGGACTTCCGATGGGCTATGTGCGTGGTTCCGCAAAGGATCACGGCCGTAAGAATCAGATCGAGGGAAGACTCGAGAAGGGGGAGAAGGTCGTCGTGATCGAGGATCTGATCTCTACCGGTGGTTCCGTGCTCGACTGCGTAGAGCCGCTTCGTGAGGCAGGCGCAGAGGTACTCGGCATCGTGTCCATCTTCACCTATGGCATGCAGAAGGGCATCGACCGTCTGAACGCAGCGAACGTGGTGAACACCTCGCTCTGCGACCTCGACACCCTCGTAAAGGTAGCGGTCGAGGAGAACTACATCAAGCCGGAGGACGAGGCGAAGCTGCTCAAGTTCCGTGATAATCCTTCCGACGAGTCCTGGATGACACATCAGGCATAAACACGAGACATTGGCTTAAGATATGAAGTAAGGCTGAAGGAGGCTTTCTGATGGCAAGAAGTATTGTAAATATTCTGGATCTTTCGGTAGATGAGATTCATCATCTGCTGGATCTCGCCGATGATATCGACCAGCACCCGGAGAAGTATCAGGATCGATGCGCACATAAGCAGCTCGCGACACTGTTTTTCGAGCCGTCCACGCGTACGAGACTAAGCTTCGAGTCCGCGATGCTCGCACTGGGTGGACAGACCCTGGGCTTCGCCGGTGCGTCGAACTCGAGTGCGTCGAAGGGCGAGTCGGTGGCCGATACGATCGATGTGATATCGAACTATGTTGACATCATCGCGATGCGTCATCCGAAGGAGGGTGCGCCGGTCGTGGCAGCGATGCACGCCAGTGTTCCTCTGGTCAATGCAGGCGACGGCGGACACTTCCATCCGACCCAGACACTCGCGGATCTTCTTACGATCCGTCGTACGAAGGGCACCATCGAGGGTCTGACCATCGGTTTCTGCGGTGACCTTAAGTTCGGCCGTACTGTACATTCCCTCATCGATGCGATGCTTCGCTATCCGAATAACCGCTATATCCTGATCTCCCCGGAGGAGCTTCGTCTTCCGGAGTATGAGATCGATAAGCTGAAGGAGGCGGGGGCTGAGTTCGTCGAGACGAGATCCCTCGAGGAGGCGATGCCGGAGCTCGATATCCTCTACATGACCCGTGTGCAGAAGGAGCGCTTCTTCAACGAGGAGGATTACCTTCGTCTGAAGGATATCTATATCCTGACCCCGGAGAAGCTGAAGACCGCGAAGGCGGATATGGCCATCCTTCATCCGCTTCCTAGAGTCAACGAGATCTCCGTTGCGGTGGACCAGGATCCGCGCGCGAAGTACTTCTACCAGACCCGCTGCGGCAAGCAGATGCGTATGGCACTGATTCTGTATCTTTTAGGACTGGATAAGTAAGGAGGCACAACATGAAGGTAGATGGAATTGAGAATGGTATCGTACTCGACCATATCACAGCTGGAAAGGGAATGCTGGTTTACAAGTACCTGCACCTCGATCGCCTCACGTCACAGGTGGCGCTGATCCAGAACTGCAGCTCCGGAAAGATGGGGCGGAAGGACATCGTAAAGATCTCCGAGGATCTGGATCTCGACCTCGATGTTCTCGGCTACATCGATCCGGGCATCACTGTAAACTACATCAAGAACGGTGCACGTGTGGAGAAGAAGGCACTGAGCCTGCCGGAGACCCTCACGAACGTGCTGACCTGCAAGAACCCGCGCTGCATCAGCTCGACCGAGCAGGAGCTTCCGCAGGTTTTCAAGATCGTCGACCGGAACCGCGCACTCTATCGCTGCGCGTACTGCGACACCATCGTACGGAACGAAGAGCTGAAGTAAATACATCATCGTACGCCAGGGCCCCGGATGGTCGGCAGCAGAAACACAGTACTCACGTATGGTTTCGGCTGTCGGCCCTCCGGGGCCCTGGCTGATCGGTGAAGTTTAAGACGGCTCCTCATGAGCCCACCCCACGGAATCTGTGAATACTGGTGCGTTTCGGACCCGCCCCCCTGCTCATGAGGAGCCTAAAACTTCTGAATATCTGGAATTTTATTGGATGTGCCATCTGATTTTTCTCATTGCTTTTTTGCTTGATATCACCTATACTATATCCAACAGAGTTGCCCGAAGTCTAATAGACATTGGGGACCAGGCTGAGTCTTGTACTCAGCTTTTTTACGTTTAGGAGTAATTCTATGGATTTGAAAAAACCATTAACCTTCGATGAACAGTTGGATAAGTTAATTGCACATGGGATGGTTATTTCAGATAGGGAAGAAGCCAAGGATATTTTAAAGAAGGTAAACTATTACCGATTTACAGGGTATGCTTTGCAGTTTAGAAAAGATCCTTCCGACAGCGATTACATGGAAGGTACAACATTTAAAACGGTATATCATCTTTATACTGTAGATGAAATATTGCGTGATATATTTAGGCGGTATATTGAAAAAGCAGAGATATACTATCGAACCCAGATATCCTATGGATTTTCAATTGCAAAATGTACGGATGCCCCTTATGACCAGCATTATGATGAAAACAATTTTTACAATAAAAAAGGTTATAAAGAAGTGATGGAAACTTTTGGCAGGGAGCAGAATTATTATAAGGATAGCCTGATCGTAAAACATCATAAACTAAAGTATTCCAGTAAAATGCCACTGTGGGTTATCGTAGAATTAATGTCGTTCTCTAATATGTCCAAATTATACAGTGCGATGTATTATTCGGAAAAAGACGCTATTGCCAATATGATCGGAGTAGGAAAGGATACGTTAGAGAACCATCTACACTGCCTGTCTGTGTTACGAAATAAATGTGCACATGCGGCTCGGATGTATAACACTGAGTTTAATCCTCCGGCAAAGTTCACAAAATCTTTTTTGAGGAAGCATCCAGAGATAAAAAATAATTCATTGTTTGCGTATACATTAGTATTGTTAAAAAGACTCCCTGATAAAGAAAGCAAAAAATCGTTGATAAATACTGTGCAAAAAGTGATAGATAAGTATAGAGCCGATATTGATTTGAATCTGATTGGGTTCCCTGAGAATTACTTGGAGATTATGCAGAACAGTTTATAATTACACATAGCCGCCACATGACTGGATTAAATTCTGGTCATGTGGCGGCTATGCTTGATTAAGACCAAAAAGAAGCGGCTAAGCCGGCCCTCCGGGGCCTTGCCTGTCGCTTCCAAATGAATAAGAAAGATGATAGACTAGGGGCAGACTTTAAAGGGAATAATAAAGATAAATAAACAGCATAAAGATTACAAAAAAGTCAAAAGGAGTTATAGAAATGAATGTAGCACTGGACGCGCTGCGTCAGCAGATGAAAAAGTGTGACATCGATACCTATCTGGTACCGACGGATGATTTTCACTTGAGTGAGTATGTCGGCATGTATTTCCGCGCGATCCGCTTCCTGTCCGGTTTTACCGGTGAGGGAAATCTGGTGGTGACGCAGGACAGCGCCGCTCTTTTTACGGATGGTCGTTATTTCATCCAGGCGGAGCAGGAGCTGGCCGGTCGGGATGTGGAGCTGATGCGTATGGGCGAGCTGGGGGTGCCGGCGCTCGATGATTATCTCGTTTCCGTGACCCCGGAGGGTGGTTACCTCGGCTTCGATGGTCGCTGTGTCGACTTCCATCACGGTATGACCCTGCGGGATCGTCTCGCGGAGAAGGCGGTCGCCGTGAAGGCAGAGCAGGATCTCGTCGGTCAGGTATGGACAGAGCGTCCGGCTCTCGCGAGCTCCCGTGTATGGATCCTCGAGGATCGCTTCGCCGGCAAGAGCGCCGCAGAAAAGCTTGCGGAGCTTCGTGCACTGATGCAGCAGAAGGGCGCCGGCTTCCATATCATCACGAGCCTCGACGACATCGCATGGCTTCTGAATCTTCGTGCCGATGATATCCCGTGCAATCCGGTCTTCCTTTCCTATATGGTCATCGATCCGGAGAGTGCCTATCTCTTCATGAATCCGGCCGACCTCGATGAGGAAGTGAAGGCCTACCTTGAGAACCTTAAGGTAAAGGTTGCTCCATACGACCGCTTCTATGAGGCGGTGCATCAGCTGAAGGACACCACGGTCCTGCTCGAGAGCGCGAAGACCAACTACGCGACGATCAGCGAGCTTCCGGATTCGGTGCGCATCCTCGACGAGATGCTCCCGACTTCCATGTGGAAGGCGCAGAAGAATCCGGTGGAGATCGAGAACATGAAGAGAGCGCATGTGAAGGATGGCGTCGCTGTCACAAATTTCATGTACTTCATGAAGCACGCATTCACCGCGGATGGACAGCTCACAGAGGAGGCGAAGAAGCTGCTCGGCAGTGAGGAGATAAACGAGTGGAACACCGCGAAGCTGTCGGAGCGCTATCGCGGCGAGCAGGACGGCTATATCGAGCCGAGCTTCACGACGATTTCGGCCTATGGTCCGAATGCGGCATTGCCACACTATGCACCGACAGCGGAGAGCTTCCGCGTGATCGAGCCGAAGGGGCTCTACCTCCTCGATTCCGGTGGACAGTACTTCGAGGGTACCACCGACATCACCCGTACCATCGCGATGGGGCCGATCAGCGAGATCGAGCGGAAGCATTTCACCCTCGTGCTGAAGGCCATGCTTCGTCTCGGCGACGTGATCTTCCTGGAGGGCTCTTCCGGCATCACCCTGGACCTTGCAGCGCGCGAGGTGCTCTGGCGTGAGGGCCTGAACTACAACCACGGCACCGGCCACGGCGTCGGCTTCTGCCTGAACGTACATGAGCGTCCGAATGCGTTCCGCTATCGTCAGGCGCAGGGCCGTATGGAGCACCTGCCGCTTCACGAGGGCAACATCACCTCTGACGAGCCGGGTATTTACATCGAGGGCTCCCACGGCATCCGCCTCGAGAACTTGACCCTCGTCGAGCAGGCCTTCCAGAACGAGTTTGGAAGATTCTTCCGTCTCTCCTTCCTCACGATGGTTCCGCTCGACCTCGATGCGATCGATGTCCGTCTGCTGGAGCCGCATGAGATCGAGCTCCTGAACCAGTACCACCAGCAGGTTTATGCGACACTGGCTCCGTACTTCAGCGGTGAGAAGCTCGCATGGCTTCAGCACGCCACACGTGAGGTACAGCTTTAATGGATAAGAATGCACTTTATTATCAGGATCACTATGTGAAGGAGTTCGACGCGGAGGTGACGAGCTGCACCGCCGCGGACGGGCACTGGCTCGTCGAGCTCAGCGTCCATGGCTTCTATCCGGAGGGCGGTGGTCAGGATGCGGACCACGGTACCATCGGTGAGGCCACCGTGCTGGATGTGCAGGAGGTGCCGGTGACCGACCCGGTGAGCGGTGAGAAGCAGCGGGATGCACGGGGCAATGTCGTCGTCCGCGTACTGCATACCGTGGACCGGGCGCTGACGGTCGGCGAGACAGTTCACTGCGTGATCGACTGGGCGCGCCGCATGCGCAACAGCCGGAACCACTCCGGTGAGCATATCGTGTCCGGTCTCGTGCACCGCCACTATGGCTATCACAATGTCGGCTTCCACATGAGTGACGTGATGACCATCGATTTCGACGGCCCGCTCAGCTGGGAGCAGCTGATGACCATCGAGCAGGAGGCCAATGCCATCGTCCTCGAGGATCGTCGTGTGCGCGCGATCTGGCCGACCCCGGAAGAGCTGGAGGCGATCGACTACCGCTCGAAGAAGCCGCTCTCCGGCGATGTACGCATCGTGGACCTCGGTGGTGCTGACCTCTGCGCCTGCTGTGGCACACATGTACTGACCACCGGCGAGATCGGCCCGATCAAGATCCTCTCCGTGCTCGGCCATAAGGGCGGCGTCCGCCTCGAGCTTTTCTGCGGCTACGATGCACTTCAGGATGCTGCACGGAAGCACGAGCAGGTGGTGGAAATTTCCCGCCTCCTGAACGTAGCGCCATCCGACATCGTCGATGCGCTGAAGACCTACATGGCAGACAGCTTTCGGAAGGATCGCCGTATCGCCGCGCTGAACACCCGCTACTACGAGCTGAAGGCACAGTCCCTGCAGGAGATGAGCGGTGTACTCATCGACTTCGAGGAAGGTATGAATGCCGTCGAGGTACGGAAGTGCTGTGACTACTTCATGAAGCACACGAAGGCCTCCGTCGTCGGTGTCTTCTGCCGGAAGGACGAAGGCGAAGCGGACGGAGCAGCGTCTGCAGCGGACACCGCCTCCTTCAGCTACGTCATCGGTTCCG
>ERZ1026856.693-NODE-693-length-19599-cov-6.693052_pt1 | contig 19599 bp, 17 predicted proteins | sample MGYA00380158_ERZ1026856 | MGnify/ENA primary metagenome ERZ1026856 (study PRJEB33269, sample SAMEA4719794) | human gut metagenome | biome: human-associated habitat; feature: organic feature; material: feces | place: Cameroon | collected 2013-10 ...
AGTATTCACTCCATAAAAAATAATAATAAAAAGGAGAAACAAAATTATGGAATTCTATCAGATCAAGCCCTACAAGTATCAGCACACTATGCTCAAAGTCTTTGAAGCATATCGTGCATTGTATGATATCTCTAATGACTTTGAAAATGATGTTCAGAAGAGATATGCAATTTTGCCTAGCTGCAGTTATAATCATGGACAGTGTGCTCGTCTTATGATGACTGAAGATTATAACAAGCTCTGTGATAAGTTTGAAAACTTTGCTAAGTTCTTCTTCAAAAGAGAACTCAATATGATGGAAGAAGTCAACGTAGTTTTCTTTACTGATCCTTATGCTGCATCTGCTGCAGCATCTGATACATTCACTATCAGTGTAATTCTTCTCATTAAGCATGAGAGATATGAAAAAGAATTATTTGATATGATGAAGGGAATCTTTATTATGGAAGATGGCTCTGCTATCAATGTAGTCAGTGTTATCTCTAAAGAAGATTTCTATAGTTATAGCATCGGCCTCTCTAAAGAAGAAATCATTAAAGAGGAAGAAGGTAGAATGAATAATATTGCTAGATTTGCTAAAGATCTTTGCAAGTATTATATTCCCGATGAAGCCATTATGAACAACTCTATTGTTGCTCTTAATCATGTCATTCCTAGCTATCTCTGCTATATTGATGCAGATACAAAGATGCTTGAAGATTTGCAAGATTATGCTTCTTCTGTAGCTAAAGCCTGTATTAATGCTGGAGCTACCCCTTATACGAGAGAGCATAAGTTAGGTAGACCTTCTGTTAGTATTCGTAATTATATTGATGCTATTGGTAAGTATTGTGAGCATGCTACTCTTGTATATGCTATGATTGAAAATGATACTTATCCTCATCATCAGAATTATATTCCTGAAGATAATGAGATTACAAAAGATGATATCAATGTAACCTTCAGTATCTATAGAGAATATGAACATGCAAGAGAATTCACTAATAAGTCCCTTATCTATTACGTGTAAGAAAGGAAGAGAATTATGATTTATACTCTTATTGGAGATCCCAAAGCATCTAGCGCTAATCTTCTTGAAACTATGGTAGATCATATTAAGAGAACTAGATATCCTGATGAGTCTAGTATTCTCTCTGATGATCTTAGAGCAAGTCTTATGGATTCTGATCCTACTATTAAACTGAATATGTTTGATAGCCATCAGTATCAGTTTACCACTTATGCTGGTGTGCCTTTTGATAATACCTATATTATCTATGAAGGCGAAAATAGAGAGAAATGTGACTCTATTAATTTCAATAATATCAATGGTTGGTATCCTGAAGGATATCTTATCGGTGTTATTGATGCTGAGTTTAGAAATGATGATTGTGATAAGAATTATTATTTCTATTCTATGATGAAGCTGTTTGCTAGTATGAAAGATGATAATGAACATCCTTATCCTATGCGCCCGCCTTACAATAATTTCTTTGAAGAGCTGAGACTTTCTATTCCTACTATCTTTACTTTTAGACAGTGCATTAAGAAAGGCTTTAAGGATATTCCTATTATCAAGCATTTCCTTGAAAGAATTGATAGTAGTCCTGCTGAGTTCTTGACCAATACCGCAGGATATAGATGGGGTACTATTACCAAGTATCTTGGTAAAGATGATATTAATTATCTTTACTATATCTATGATGAGTTCTATGATACTATCACTACCACTCTGAATAAGAGTGAGCTTGATGAACTTATGGATGATCTCATCAATAGAGCAGATAAGGCATATGATCAGTCTAAGGAATATGAAGATTGCATTGGTAATAAAATCGAGCCTCGTACTATTAATGGTGATGCTCATGTGGAAGCCATTAGTATTTCTCAGGATTGCACCAAGGAAATCGAGGATGCTATAAATAGTGCAACTTCTAGTTCTAGCGATCCTTTTAAGAAGTATGTCTTTGTTCCTAATAGCAAAGATCTTTACTTTGCTCTTAATAAGGAAGCTAAGGCAAGTGCAGAAGCAATCAATTTTGTAAGTGAATATAATTCTCTCATCACTATTGAGAGAATTATGAAAGGTAGTGATCATATTCTTACTACCAGTCTTGATCTTGCAGATATTGCTTGCAGAATCTATGGATATCGTGTTACTATCTATTTTGATGAGAAGAAACATGCTCTCTATAGTGCTGGTACCAATATCAGAGAAGTTGTTAGTATTGCTAATGATCTCTGGAAAGTACCTAATGAATAATTAATAAAGAGGGGATTCATTTCCCCTCTTTATTTTTTAGATCTCTATAACTCCAAAAACAGGCATATAATATAGTAGTATAAGGAGGATGAATATAAAATGTCTAAAGATCCTATGCTATTTTACCCATATAATTATTGTCTTAATTGTAAGACAAACTCAATAGAATTATATAGCTGGCATAATTATGCTCAGAAATATCAAAAGCTATTAGACCAGCATCATTTAAACGGAACTATTCCTGATACATTCGATAAGTATGGAGTATATACTATGAGATGCTCCAAGTGTGGGAAGGAATATAAGATTAGATGGGAAGGAGACTTACCGATTCCTATCATTGGAGATGACTATCAACTTATCTTTTCTGAGAAATTTAGAGAAGATAGTATTGCGGGTAGACCTAATATTATTCAGAATATTTATGAGGAGAAAATGAAAGATGCAAAAGTATCATACTGATTTAAATGATATAGGAATTGATCAGAAGAAATTACTTGATGGAAGTGGAACTAGTAGATCCGATACTATCTATTACTTTGCTTCTAAAGATAAAACTGAGTTACCTATATTCTTAACAGCATCTGAAAAGTTCTTTGTACTCAATAGAGGATATATTGCTGAAGGTGCTGACTTTGGAGAATACGCCTCTGATAATTATAAAACTAAAAGAATAGACTCTTTTATACAGTCTTATAGACAGAGTGCTAATTGGATTAAGAAGAATTTTTCTGTTAAAGACAATATATTCAAAGAAGCTGCATATCTAATTGGTATGTGTAAAAATAGAATTAGCTTTGGTAGCAATTCTATCAAGTTCAAAGAAACTGATGCTGAAATTACAATTTATATTGATAGCTCCGGCAGACTTCAATATGAGAGAGGTTGATTCATTTGCCCAAAAGAAGCTTTTATTATAAACCTAGATATTATGATTCTACTAATGAATTGATGAAAGCTGCTCTTGGTAAAGAATATCCAGAAACTGCAACTCAAGAGCAAATAGATAAATTCTTGAATTGTATTGGTGAAGATAAAGGAAGAATCGCCAAGTTACACTATGATGAACATCTTGAGATTTGGGATATTGCTAAAATTACTGGCGATACTACTAATACTTTAAGAAGAGTCATTGATAGTCTTGGTAGATTATATAGAGCAAAGATGGATGAATGGTATCTGTGTTTCTACGGATTTCATATGCCGATTGATGAAGATACTAAAATACTCTTTATCGATGAAATCCCTGTAAATACAAGAAGTAGATTAGCTAATAGAGGTATAGAAAGAATAAGAGATATAACTCAATATACAGAAAAAGAATTCTGTAACTTACTTCTAAGTCCTACATACAAATATGCTAAACATTGTCAGAAAGTAGGACCAGCTACAACTGCTAGATTTAAAGCTCTATTCGATAAGCATGGTTTAAAATTTAAAGAAGAGGTTTAATAGCCTCTTCTTTTTTCATATCTTATTATTTCTAAAACAGCTCATTAAGGCTAATTATGGAGGTCTAAATATGAGATTTGGATCTATTTACCTAGAAAACTATATTGGTATTTACAATGGTATGGGTCTGAGTCAGATCTTTATAGATTTTACTCTTGGCCATCATAAGACTATTGTAATTCGTGGAGATAATGGTAGTGGAAAATCTACCATTATGAAATCTTTATCAGTATTTCCTGATAGCAATGATTGTTTCATTCCAGAGAGACCTGCTAAGAAGGAAATTACTCTTATTAATGGTGATATTCTTTATAGGCTTAGCTTCATTCATGGAGTGAAGAATAATGGTCAGAGAGAAGTTACCAAAGCATATATCTTCAAAACTATTAATGGAACTGAGTTTCCATTGAATGAGAATGGAAATGTCTCTTCTTATAAAGATCTTATCTATGATGAATTAGGATTAGATCCTAATTTTGAATCTTTATCTCAGTTATCTACAGATGATAGAGGTATTGCAGATAAGAAGCCTGCAGATAGAAAGAGATTTGTCAATTCTATTCTCAATAACTTAGAGGTTTATAATGATATCTATAAATCTCTTACCAAGAGATCTACGAGCTATAAGAATCTTATCAATTCTATCTCTTCTAAACTAGGATCTATTGGGGATATCAATGTATTACTCTCCAATATCAATGGAATTGATGAGAGAATTAATGAAGCTCAAGATCAGAAAGATAAAGCTATTGAAGGATTAGCTTCTCAGAAAGCTACCATGAGATTGATGGATCCTGATGGTACTCTTGAAGAATTCATCAAGACTACAGAAGAATCTTTTAAAACCCTTCAAGATAAATTAGATAGAGCAAAGACTTCTATTACATCTGCTAGATTGAATGCCAATATCTCTCTTACGGATGATATTTCTACAGCTATTACTGATACAAAAGCTAAGATTAATAATCTTAATGTGGATAATCAGATTAAGAGAGGCCAGATCGAATCTTTTTTAAGAGAAAGAGAATCCGAGGCTAGCGAATTAGCAGAAAAACTTCAGAGACTTCAATCTTTTGAGCAAGAATGGAAGTATGAAGATGTCTGTGATAAATTAGCTTGTAAATATCAAGAGAAGAAAGATATCGAACAGGCTTTATCTATTACAGGAATTGCAGATATCTTAGCATTTTCTAAAGACACTTATACTATTACTCTTAATACTCTTAAGAATATTACAGAGAGAGTAAAAGGTCTTAAAGATGCTTATGACTATTCTATTTTAGAGACAGTAAGAAATCATTATAAAGAAACTGGTAAAGTTATGGATCCTTTAGATACCAGAGCTTTATCTATTTCTCTTGATGAGATCAATAAACAGATCAATTCTATCAATAGTGAGATTAGTACTATTAGTAGAGATCTTGAAACTATTAAAGCATTAGAATCTCGTCCTAATGAATGTCTAATTGATAGCTGTCCTTATATCAAAGAAGCTGTTTCTATTTCAAAAACTGATCCCAGAAGCCGCATGATCAAGGCATCTGAGACACTCGAAATCTTGAAAACGAAATATAAAGAGATTTCTGAGGAACTAGAGAGATATAGTAAAATTAATCTCTGTAATAATGATTTTAGAAATCTTATTAGAGATATCGATACTAATAAAGCTATTATCTCTAAGCTGCCTTGTGGTGATATCTTTGCTGATAAACAGATTTTAATAGACTCTATCTTTAGAGAAGATTATCAAGAAGCTTTTAATACTATTTATAGCTATATTGGTCTGGCTGCTCAGTTTGACTACTATAAAGCTATTATAGAATCTATTAAGAGTCTTGAATCTGAGAAGTCTGTTTATGAGTCTAAGCAAGATATTGTCGATGAGATTCAGAGAGCAGTAGATAGAATCAATCAGAGACTTTCTGAGATTGATGGAATGGTTAAACCTATTCAAGCTACTTTAGCTGCTAATGATACCACTATTATTAAGCTTAATGGTAGTCTTAGCAATTATCAAGTAGTATCAGATCTTGAAGATTCTAAAGCTAAGATTGAAGCAGAATTCAATGAGCTTAAGAAAACTTATGAAGCTAATATGGAAAAGATTAAGCAGTTTAATGCTGCTCAGAAGATAGCTATCAAATATGCAGAATCTATTGAGAGTATTAATGCTAGACTTAATCCTCTTATGCAAGAAAGAGATAGACTCAATCATCAGATGAGACTTGTTGATGATTATAATAGAGAACTGGAACAGCTCAATGGAGAATATAATCTTATTGAAACCATTCGCTATTACTCTTCTCCTACTACAGGAATTCAACTTACATTCATGGAAATGTATATGGGCAATATTATTAAAGTGGCTAATGATCTCTTAGCAATGTTTTTCCATGGCCAGTTTAGAATCTTGCCTTTTATCATCAATGAATCTGAGTTTAGAATCCCTTGTGCTGGTGAAGGCATCGTCAATGATGATATTTCTTCTATGAGCTCTGCACAGATTGCTATGATCTCTATGATCTTAAGCTTTTCTTTCTTATACAGCTCTTCGAGTAAGTATAATATTCTTAAGCTTGATGAGATTGATGGTCCTTTGGATTCTAATAATAGAATCATGTTTCTTGACGTTCTTAATAATGTCATGAATATGATGGGAACCGAACAATGCATCATGATTTCTCACAATACAGAACTTCAGGCTGAAGATTGTGATTTGATTGTTTTAAAGACTAATGATACTCTTGACTATGGTAATGGAAATATCATCTGGAAGTATTAAAATACAATACTTGTAACTTTAAAATAAGATAATACAGTAATTTTCTCCTGTTTATTTTGGGTAGAGAGAGTGGTAGGTGTTCTACCACTCTCATCTATTTTTAACATTAAAATAAGAGAATATGCATTCAATACCTCCTTTGTGATATGTGTTGGGTAAAGTTCCTCTGATAAAGTATAAAGGTTCACAGTAGGCTTAATTGGCCTACTGTGAAACCCTTTATTTTTTAACTTATAAGTAAGGGTGATGGTCGCACCCGATGGGAATTTGCCATGTAATTGTTCTTGTCATGTAACTCCTTTGTACTATAGCCGTAAGAGGGTATGCTCGCCCTCTTACGGTACTTTTTAATATCTATAACTAAAGTGTAATGATTCCGGAGAAATGTGTTCATGACGATGTGTTGTATTTCATCCTTGTTGTAAATCAATCAGATCACGACATCTCCAGATAAGATTCTCCAAATTGTTGTATATGACCGGTTTTCGATAACCATATTTAAGGTTATTCTCCAATAAGTCCGGAATCATAAATGATAACCCAGTCCTATATTCTAGGACTGGGTTGTTAATTTTAATACTCAGAGACGTTGCCTTCACCGACAAATACCAGAGGCCATACAATATCAAGGTTCTTATTTCTAGCACTCATAGCATGTACATCGATAACGGTATCATCGAGCAGGAACGGATCAGGGCGAGGATAATTAGGAATAGATCCACCATTGGTTCTATTGATAACATCGAAATAGCGTTCACCAGTAGTCTGATTGAACTTAACGACAGTCATAATATTAGGATCACTTTCCATTCTCATTCTCATCTGTTCAGGAGTAAGCTGACCATTGTCAAGTCCTCCCATAGAAACAGGAGTGACATTGTTACCCATAGGAGCACCAGCAAGCATGCTATCACCAATAGTAGGCATAGCAGGAGCATTATAAGTACCCACAGGAGTATTGACAAATGCCTTATAGAGATCCATCATACGGCTATCATCAGACTGATCTTTCTCAGCATCTTTCATCTGCTTCATACGGTCAAGTTCAAGTTTATGAGCCTGGGAGATAGTACCATTGATTTCCTTGATAGCCTGAATCTTAGTAGCAATAAGAGAAGATGCAGAGGAAGTGAGATTAGTGATATAAGTATACTTATTCTTAAGAGTCTTGCTAGCACGAATAGTATCGATATCTTCCTTAATCTCAGAACTCAGAATATCAGTCTGAACAATAGCACCTTCAAGAAGAGCATTGGTCTTCTCATAGCTATGCATAAACTGATTCTCTTCAGGAGCAACAGATCTAGAAGCAACCTTAGCAGGAAGAACCTCACCAGTTACACCAGCAGATTCTGCAGCTTTCTTTTTTCTAGTCTTCTTAGCCATATCATCAGTGAAAGTAGAACCGCCTTCTTTAGTAAAAGCAGAAAAGTCTACACCAATGACAGCATCTTCTTCTTTAGTTTCTTTATTTTCTTCAGGATCCATATTCAGGATAGGACTGAAATCCACATCGAAAAACATTTCAGATAATTCCTCCTTATAGTATTTAATATCATGTTTCAGAATTACAATTTATCCTATCTATAACTATAAAATAAGGTGGTGAGGCGATTGGGCTCGTCTTACTGCTTGATCATGATGCGTTCATGCATAGTAGAATCTTCTTTTGTCTTACTTCACTGAAGGATTATAGAGCTAGGTAATAAGCCTAGCTCTATAATCTTTAGGTAATAAGCTATGAACAGTAAAAGTCATTATGAATATTTATATATTATTACTATGAAAGAAGATAGTAATATATCATCTTTCAATATATTATGAGTTAGCCTACTCAGTATAAAGGGCTTAGTCATTTATGGCGAAGAAAGGAATCTAGTATGCGTACCTATAATAATTATTTTGATCTTATGTATATTGCTGACAATTATGATATTGCTCCTGAAGCTACACTTCAATATGTCAGCAATATCTGTACTGGTAACAAAGTCACAGCTACTCAGTATAAGAGCTTTAAGCAATTTCTGAAGTTAGATATTGAGAAGAAGCCAGTATTCCAAATCTATCATGGCGGAGATGTTCAGGGCACAGCTATTAAGTTGAAGAACTACTATCAGGATAGCCATAACTTTGGCTACATTGATAGTATGGCTGAAGAGATGGAAAAAACTCTCTTTGGCCATGCTTATCTTGCTGCTTGTAAGCAGCATAAGCTTGATCCAAACGATAATGGATACTTCGATTGCGCTATTCCTAGTGCAGAAGAAATCTTCAGTATCTTTAAGAAGGTACTTGAAAGAGCTATTCAGAAAGCCGATAGGCCTGCTTATGGACTCAGACTCAAGAGTGCTCTTATGAGCCTCAAATAATATAAAGGGGAGTATTATACTCCCCTTTATTTTTTCTCAAAAATGAGTACGAATGTATATTATTATGATGAGCGAAACATCTAAGTAAATCAAAATCGCTAGTAATGAGTACGTATAGGAGGTATATAAATGCCAGAACAATTACAACTTAAATCTCATAAACCTGGTGATGATATTACTATCATGAATACCTTGTGTAAAAACTTTAAAGATAAGAATGAAAGAACTCATGAAGGTCTTATCCTTGTCTATAAAGATAACGCAACTGGTTTAAAATATAAAGAGGAGATTGAAGATCCTCTTTATACCTATTATATTGCAAAGCCTGATGCAAGAGTTAGTTATAATAGACTCTTCGAAGAAAAGGATAAGCTTGAACCTGTAGAGGCTGTGCATAGATATATCGATAAAGATATTGCAGAATCTACAGGTAACATGCGATTCTACAAAGATAATCAAACTACAGGAAACTTTAGAGAGAATGCTAAACTTCATGCCATTCCAGATGTATTTAGATCTGATATGAATATTGAAGACTATTATAGATTCCTCTTTAGCAAAACTTATACAAATGAACCAGGACCTGTTACAAAGTCTTATCTCGATATTGAGGTTGATACTCTATATATGAGTGGAGATTTCCCTGAGCCTGGTGAGTGTCCTGTAAATGCAGTGACATTGATCTTGCCTTATATGAATAAGGTATTCACATTCTTACTTGAAGAAGATAGAAATCCGCAGATTATTGATTTCAAGAAGAGTGTTGAAGATGGTTCTGTATTTCCTGAGCTTAAAGCATTTGTAATTAATGCAGTTGGCGGTCAGGAAAGAGCAGAGCATTTTGGAATTGATAAATTTGAATATAACTTCTTGATTTATCCGAAGCATAAAGAGATTTATCTTATCAAAGATGTCTTTACTGCTATCAATAATTTCAAACCTGACTTCTGTCTTGCATGGAATATGTCGTTCGATATTCCTTATCTGATTGCTCGTATTCAGAGATTAGGAGCAAGACCTGAAGAGATTATTTGCCATCCAGATTTCAATCTTAAGTATTGTGATTATTTCGTGGATGAGAGAATGAAGAATGAATTAGCAGAGCGTGGAGACTTTGCAAATATTAGTAGTTATACTGTATATATCGACCAGATGATTCAGTATGCTTCTCGTCGTAAGGGAAGATCTAGACCTTTATCATTCAGTCTTGATTATACAGGTGAGACTGTAGCTAAGGTTAAGAAGCTTGATTATAAGCATATCACTACTAATATTTCTGAGCTTCCTTATAAAGATTATAAGACCTTTGTCTTCTATAATATCATGGACGTTATTGTCCAGGTCTGTATCGAAGCAAAGACTGGTGATATAGACTACATGTTTTCTAAGTCTATTGTCAATAATACTCGCTATTCTAAAGTCCATAGGCAGACAGTATATTTGACTAATAGAGGAATCAAGGAGTTCGATAAGAGTGGATTAATTATGGGCAATAATGTCAATAAATTTAATCCTCCTCCTACAGATAAATTCCCTGGCGTATTAAGCGCTGCATAACTAGTGATAGTTATGTACTTCACGTTAACTGCTGGCAATCCCTAAAGCTCTAGCTACCACAGCATAATCTGAAAAGATAAGTGCGATGGTTACGAAAGTAGAAAGAAATACTAGAGATGAGTCATGGTTAAATCCTAAAACTACTATCAGCAAAATGGGTATTCAGCAGCCACTCACCTTTAATATGGTGAAGGTTCAACGACTATCTCCTTGCAGGAGAGTAAAACCGCAAGCTTTTGGCGGAAGAAAAATGTGACATCTGTACTAGCAGATGAATATATAGTCTACTCACGTTTCGAAAGGAAGTGATCTGGAATAGACCAGAATTTGTAAAGTAGCGTTTATAAATAAATATAAGGCATTCGTCGCTGATATGACTCGAATCAAGGATACTTCTAAAATGAGAATTTGCGGTATCCCTATTTCTGTATTTGATAACCTAAATGACTTCGATTATGCTTCCCTATACCCGTCCATCTATCGACAGTTTAATTTAGGTCCTAATACTCAGATTGGTATGGTCTATATTGATGATCATATCAATGAGCATGAAAACCGTCAGAGAGATAAGACTTATTCTCGTGGCGGACAGTTCTTTGAAGATTTCCAGTCTCATGTATGGCTTGAAGTTGGAACAAGATGGTTTAATCTTGCTGACTTTACTGAACTCTTACATGACGTACAACAGTTCTTTAAAGAAGTATGTATGCCTACCTATGGACTTAAGGTATACGATCCTAATGGATATATTGATCCTATGTATATTGCGAATGGTCCTCTTCCTCATGTGGGTATGATCTTTGATGATGATAATATCCATATCGATAAATATGTACCGTTCGATTCTAATAAAGCAATGGAGTGGAGAAATTATGCAACCAGTTATCCTAACCAGCGCTTCGAATGATTTTAGATATTTAGATAGGCTGGATGCCATTGTAGCATTGGCATCCGCCTCTAAATGTCAAGAGTTTTATCTAGATCCAGTAGATAATAAACTCTATGGATTTTATGATGAATCTTATTCTGTATTAAGTATTGATATTCCTTTTGAAGTAAGATCTCCATTATTCTTTACTTCAGTTATGCTGCTTACTACAGAAGCTAAGGTTATTATCTCTCAAGTGGGAGATTATTTTACAGTACCTGAATATCCATATTTCATCTTCCCTGCTAATCTCAGATCTGATTTTATGAATGGTAAGATCGGATTCGATACAGAGAGATATAGATTTGTAAATATGGATACAGGTGAGGATATCATGGAATGTCTCTGTACAGCAATGCTTGTATTGAGTTTCATGTATCCCAGATATACAGATACTATTGCAGCATATAGAAATAGACAGATGACTCTTGCTCCTGGATTTACTATTGATGAATTCCAGACCAATGAAGTTATTCAATATATCTATAGTGCTAAAGTATCTGAAGGTAGAAAGATTATTGCAGTACAAGGACCTAATGGTAAAACCTATTGCTTCTATGTATTTAAAGCATTAATGGGTCCTTTACTTAAGACTGATAAGCTTTCTATCACTATTCAAGATGATCTGTTTGAGTCTAATAAATTTATGCTGACTTTTACAGTTCATAGAAAGAAAATTAAAATTGCAGGAGTTCCTGATATTACTAGCTTTGAAGCAAAAACTAGCAGTTTCATGATTAATCTTGCATAAGAGAAATAGCCATGGGAGTTCATTCTCCCATGGTTTATTTTTTGCAATACCATACCCTAAACATCCAAGTAATCCTATAAATACGAAATTTGGGGTGATTTTGAATGGCAAATGAGGATAAAAATACCCAACGAGTAAATCGTAGAATTCAAAATATTGCCGCCAATGTCCAGAAAAATATGGATGATTTATATCAGTCTACTTATTTTTCTTCTCCGAAGGCTGCAAATAGTATTGATAGTATCACCCAATCTATCAATGATAATATTGATGGGATTGTAAGTAGAAATATGAATACGACTGGTATGCCCAGTATCTCTGTTCTGTATTCTAGAATCTTTAGCAAGTCTGGAAATACTCCTGTTGAGAATCTGAGCAATAATAAGATCATCAATGGTATTCAATCAATGTTTGAAGATCCTATGATGATGGATGATCTCTATTCTACTTTCATGAGTAATAGATTCTTGAAAGAATTAGATGATGAGATTGATACAGTCTGTAGATATTTCCCCGATCTTGAAGAAGCCCTGGAAGTTAAGAAAGATTCTGTTCTTTCTGCTGATCACTTCTCTAAGGATTTCTTAACTATTAAATTCCCCACTGATGGAGATAATGATAAACTCTCTACTAGAATTGCAGAGATGAAAAAGAAGTATGATCTTCAGCGTAAGGCTGAAGAGATTTACGTTGACTCTGCAAAGTATGGTGAGAAGTTTGTCTATATTGTACCTTATTCTACTGCTATTACTAGACTTCTTGCTACTAAGCCTCAGACTTCTCTTAATAAACCCTATATGAGACAGGAGTCTGTAGTTACCGAGTCCGAGATCTATAAAGCAGCTGAAACTTTCACTGAGCATTTTAGCTTAACTATGGACAATTCTAGATGTGTTATCAGAGATAACACTAGTTCTGTCCAGAGCTCTAAGGCTTGTATGATGACTGAGTCTGTCATTACCGATAGAGTTGGTAATAAGACTACTAAGATGATAGAAACTCCTATTCTTCAGTCTAATGAGTCTTTCAAGATTAATATTGAGATTAATAGCTCTGGTATTATCGACTCTGCAATTACTGAAGTTGCTCAGTCTACTAGAGTTAAGAAAAGTATGCCTCAGTCTTTGTCTGAGAGTTTTGCTACTCAAGTGAATAATGGTTCCCACATTCACGAAACTAACACTCCTCAGGCTAAAGGAAATCTCAATTTCGATAATGTGCTTAAAAGTACGGTGAATGATGGTCTTATTGCATCTAATGTAAAAGACCAGGATATTTCTAAGTATCAAGTAAAAGCACCTGGCGCAGTTGTGAAATATTTAAAGAGAGAATTTGTTATTCCTATTTATATTGAGCAGTCCTGCGCTGGTTTCTATTATATCGAATTCAGAAGCAAAGATGGTATGGCAGAGATGAATGGTTTTAGAAACCTTCTTACTGATCCTATGGTTGCTTCTGGTAGTGAAAATAGAGTTAATTTCAATAATATTGATTCTACTAGACAGGAAGAGACATTAAAATATGTCGCTGGTCAGTTGTCTCAGTTTATTGATAAGAAGTTCGTTAATAACAACCAGGATCTTTCTAAGGAAATCTATGAGATTCTGAAGTTTAATGATCTTTATAACTCTCCTAGCATTGATATGATCAAGGTTACTTTTGTTCCTCCTGAAGATATTCATCATTGCTACTTTACCTTTGATGAAGATTCTCATAGAGGTATTAGTGATCTTGCTAAGGGTATGATTCCTGCTAAGTTATATTCTTCTATGTATATCACTAATACTATTGGTATTATGACTAGAGGTCAGGATAAACGTGCCTATTATGTCAAACAGTCTGTTGATACCAATATTGCTCAGACTCTTATCAACGTTATCAATCAGATCAAGATGGGTAACTTTGGTATTCGTCAGTTCAATAGTATCAATAATGTCTTGAATATTACTGGTAAATTCAATGACTACGTAATCCCGCAGAGCCAGTCCGGTGAATCTCCTGTGACTATCGATGTTATTCCTGGCCAGAATTATGATGTCCATACAGATCTTATGGATATTCTTCATGATATGGCTATTGATAGCACTGGTGTTCCTAATGAAATCATTCAGACTAGAAGAAGTGTTGATTATGCAATGCAGCTTTCTATGTCTAGTTCTAAGTTCCTTCGTACTGTCTATAAGAGACAGGAAGCTTATCAGAAGTTCCTTTCTCGCATGATCACTTGTATTTATAACTTTGAATATGGTGAGAATGTTGAGTTGGATGTTATTCTTCCGCCTCCTGTATTCCTGAATATGGCTAATACGAACCAGCTTATTACCAATACGAAAGATTTCGTCGATTCTATTATCGATGTCGAGCTTGCCACTGAAAAGGATGAAGCAGTTAAGGCTGAATATAGAGATAGACTCTTCATGCATTACATTGGTACTCATATCGATATTAGTGCTCATAAGACTATTCTTGACCAAGCTAGACTTGAAGTTAAGAAACGCCAGGATGAATCTCAGGTTCAATCTGAACAGCCTGAAGAATCTGGTGGATATGGTGAGTATTAAATAAATTAAGAGAGGGCTTTAATTAGCCCTCTCTTTAAATTTTTGAATAGTGATATATTATATTTATAGAACCAAAACAAATACTTATTTTATTGGAGGTAATTTAATATGTCATTCACACAAAATAGTTGCGATCTTGGAAATACTACTCCCACTTACAATACTACTGGAGATATTGGCAATGTCATTAGCGATGCTTATACGATGACTCTTGAAGATTTTACTGAGGCATTTAGAAGATGGTGCATTGAAAAGAATGTGAAAGAAAGAACTCTTATTTTTAACTCTGATGAAGGCCCTCGTTATGGTTTAGATTTTAAAGAGAATGACGATGGAATGCTTGAGCTTGTTAAGAGTTCTGAAGTTGCAGCTATGAATGTAGGAGAATTCCTTTATCATCTTGATAAAATGTGTGCTGAAGGATTTGCAGATGCTAGAATCCTTCAGAATTACGAAATCAAAAAGATCGATACTGTAATTCTTACTGGTTATGATATGAATCATGATAGTTACCAGTCTTCTAGAGAGAATTGCATTATAGTGATTAAGTAAAAGATAAAAGAGCGGGATTTCTCCCGCTCTTTTTTTTTAATTGTTGGACGTAAGAGAAGACTGAGCAAGACCAGTAGAGGTATTGGACAGACCCTCATAATTGTAGTCCCAGCTGTTACGGTGAACCATAAGGTTGTTGGAACTATTGTTCATCCAATCAAGGATTTCCTTAGCCTTCTTATTGATATAAGAACCGCGCAGGGGGAATCCGTTGAATTCGACAGCAACATCACTGAAGTTGATGTCGCCCTTCTTGCTAGCATACTGAGACAGGTTAGCAGAAGTCGGCCAGCAACCAATGTAATAGATTGCCTGCTCAAGCTCCAGACCAGTAGGGTCAGTGTGCATATACAGGAAGGAGAAGGTTTCCTTCTGGAAAGAAACTTCATTGGGCTTGATAATGGCGTTAGGATCAGTGCCGATCAGACCATTATAAGTCTTGAAGCCAGAAGCCGGGTCACGTACAGAGCGCAGATAAAGTTCATGCATCTTGGCCAGGGTACCGCCAGCACGCTCTTTATAAGTCATAGAGAACGGGCCACCACCCTGAGCATTGACTTTACCGATAACCTGAATGGCCTGCATTTCATTAGAAATATCGAGAGCATCAGTGCTGATGTCATCAATACCATTATCCAGACCAGTGAACTCATACTCGATGATATGCTTGTAGGAGTTAACCAGGGTAGCAACCTCGGTATCCATAGCAGCCATCTTCGAGAGGAAGTCAGGAATAGAGACCATAACCAGATACGGATAGCCAGTCTCAAACAGGTCAAACTGCTGGAGCTGAGTCCAGTCCGTCGTACCACGATAAAGAGTATAGCCAGTAACGTCTCTGGGAGATCTCAGGTCAGTAAACATATTATACTTACTCATAATCTCATGCAGCCCCTTTCTTAAGATTCGCTAACTGCATCAAGATCGAATGCTGTAACCTTGAACCATTCAGTCTGGACAAAGTCACGATGGCAGACCTTAAGAGCAGCGTAGAAGATCTTGTTGTTCGTGTAGATCGGATCGTTGACATACTCGAACGCAATAGATCTGAAGTTGCTGGAATACTGAGAAATGACATCTTCGATATCGGCCTTGTAGCGCTCGAGATCGTTGCCATCCAGGAACGTATAACGAATAATCGGGCAACGTCTGCGGATAGCACGAACGACTTCCTGAACACCAAGGATATTGTTGAGGAAAGACCACTGAGTGTAAGCATCCTGAGAGGTATACTCAGTCTCAATGACCAGGTCCTCACCGATATAGGAAGCATAGTTGACACGAATCTCTTCCATAGCTTCCTTCTGATTGCCCAGAGGCTCCGGGCAAACAACAGGAGCAAAGTTAAGAGTACCCTTGACGATATCATCAATGATTATACCATGCTTAATACCGCAGACCGGCAGAATGCGGCCAGCATTAAGATGGGAGACCAGGAGACGAGCGAGGGTATAGCCAACAGTAACGCTAATCTGCTTCTTGGAATAAGGATCAATGACATCATAGCTAATGCCATAAGTAGCAATGAACTTATTCTTCACAGCGAGTTCAGCATTGTAATAGTAGATCTTGTCATAGCTAGTAAGACCAAGACCCATATCACGAAGGAAGACAAAGTCTTCACGATAAGTGACAAGGTTTTCGATAGCTTCCTTGACACCCTTAGGATAGTTAGCATCAACGCAGACATCAATCTTGTACTGATCCGGGTTATAGATGACAGTGTCATAGACATTGGTACCATCTGCACCAAGAGCATACTTAGCCTGCTTGACGTACTCTTCCTCATTCTCGATAGGTCTATCACCGAAGGCACCATTGGAGCCCTCAGCAAGAGCCTGACCGAAAGTATTGCTAAGGTTCAGGCCATCAGCATCGACAACAATATTCTCAAGAGCATTACCCTTCTTGGTATAACCAAGCAGGAAGTCATAACCCTCAAGCTCATCAACATCGATCTTGGAAGCCTCAGCAATAGCATTGATGAATTTAACAATACCTTCATCATCCTGCTTGCACTTGATCTGAGTGGAGTTCTTCTCAATGACGCTAGCCAGAGAGTAGTTCCCACCAGCAACAACGATGGACGGAACAGGGTTAAAGGCAGTGCTTTCAATGTTATAGCCACTCTCGCTGACCACGAGATTGTAAATCACGTAATCCTTAGAACGAGAGAGACGATAATCAGGAACGATCATGAATCTCTTCTTAGAAGTACCACGACCGTTATCAGTGATAGTATAGAGCAAATACTCGCCATCCTGAATGGTCTTCTTAACTGCCTCAAAGACAGCCTCAGGATCATTCAGCTTGACATCCTTAACGGAACGGCCCTCATACTTAATGACGGCTTTATATTCCATCTTCGGATTCTCGGTGACCTTGGTAGTTTCCTCACCCTTGTCATCGATGTAGATAGCATTGCCCTCTTTGTCAGTAGCCTGAGTTTCAGACTTACTAACCTTAGCAACAATAGAAAGGTTAGCAAGAGTAGCATCATCAGCCACAAGACGCTTAGAGAGAAGACGGGCACCAGCATTAATGGAGATAGCAGACTGAAGCAAGGGCTGGCCATGCTTGGTAAAGGAGATGCTATCGCCATAAGTCTTGAACCAATCTTTACCGGCCAAGTCAGTCCAGTCCTCAGGACCTTTATCGGATGTAAACAGGGCCAGATATAACGGCTGATTTCTCACATCTGCAATGGGCAGACTGCGGATTGCCGATTGATCATCATATTCGATGATGGTTCCGACATACATTCTACGTTTCCTCCTTTATGAGAATTTTAAAGAACTATTTGTCATAGAGCATATGCAGCTTTTACTATCATGTTAATTTTCGCTATTGACCGCTAGAGCCCATAATAAGCTTCTCCATGGGCGATCCGACATCATTAGGATGCATGATAGCACCGACTACAGCATTGTCCCAGTTCTCCGATCCAATAGAAGAATTAGGAGAAATATACTTAGGAACGTCTCTAATACCAAGCGGTTTATAAGAAGTCAAATCTGTAAAATCAGTGAGTCTAAACGGAATGTTTAAGTTCGTTTTGGAACGACAAATCTCACCGATAACAAATCCAAACATCTGCATAGTAATGCTATAAGAAGAACCATTCAAAGCAATGGACTCTGTAAAGTAATCCTGCATCTTATCATAAGGAATAGTTACAGGAAGTTTACCATACAAGAAAATTCTATAGAAAGATTCCACGTTAGCAATATCCTGAGGAACCTTAGTAGACACTACAACAGGATCATCCTTATTATAGATAAGAAGTCTGTAATCCTGAGGATCTACACCAGGCTTAAGTTTTACATTCTTCTGTTTTTCAATTCTAGAAGGTCTAGTAAGGAAAACTGTAGGAAAGAAGAATCTCTTAGGACCACTGGAATAACCAGTAGGACTAAAGATAGCATAGTCAAGAATACCAAGTAAGTTTACATACTCACCATTGATAACAGCATCCTTACGACCAGCATCAAAATAGATTTCGGGGACATAGAATACGAATTCTCCTTCTTGATCAAAGAGAAGACTATCACCATCTCTTCTCAAGAACTTAGGGACATCGTATGCCATATAAGTACACCTCCAATATGATATAAAAGATTATAAGGTCTATCTAAAGTAAGATAGACCTTATAAATCTTACTTGATTTTCACAGTACCCTGAACAGCATAACTAGTAGTACCAGTAACAGTAACCTTACCAGCAGCAACAGTGGTAGAGATATCAGAAACCAAATCGATGAAAACAGGATCAGGAACAAATTCTGCAGTAGCTCCAGCCTTAATTCTGGAATCAGACACTACAACAGTGCTAGTAGTTCCACTAGTAGGAGCAGGCAGAACGACCTGATCAATATCAAAGGAATTATCATCAATGCTCAGGCAGAACCAGTCATTGTAATAAACCCACATCTTACCAGTATCATAGCAGAAATACATCTTCTCATTAATAGGAGTGAGAAGATTCTTTCTTTGAGCCTCAGTAAGAATCTTAATAGTATCAGAGAGCTTGACGGGAGTTCCATCAGTACTCAGTTTAGGGATAATATAGATATTCGAACTATCCTTACAACAAATGAAAGAGCCACGAGGAAGCTTTCCATTGGAATTGAGAACCTCAGACTCATTGAGTTGATAGAAATCAATCATGATGTTTATAATCCTTTCTAATTAGAATTAGGAGAAGGAATTCTTCTTAATTTAATGTGAGTTAATAAAAATAACACAGGATCCCGAAGGATCCTGTGTTTGTGTTTTTAGAAAGATTATGATTAGGCAATCGTGGTCTTCCAAGTGAGAGCGGCAACAATCTCGTTCTCCTTGGCAGTAGCACGGGCAGCCTCATCATCGGCAGCCTTCTGGGCAGCCTTAACAGCGGTATCAAGCT
>ERZ1026856.698-NODE-698-length-19529-cov-40.872343_pt1 | contig 19529 bp, 16 predicted proteins | sample MGYA00380158_ERZ1026856 | MGnify/ENA primary metagenome ERZ1026856 (study PRJEB33269, sample SAMEA4719794) | human gut metagenome | biome: human-associated habitat; feature: organic feature; material: feces | place: Cameroon | collected 2013-10 ...
TGATACTTCTATCTACGTGGCTCTCGGCAGCGAGATGGATGATGCCATCCACCTTATAGTCCTGCATCAGCTTCAACATCAGGTCGAAATCGCAGATGTCGCCCTTAACGAAAGTATAGTTAGGCTTGTCCTCAATGTCCTTGAGGTTAGCCAGATTACCTGCGTAAGTCAACTTGTCGAGGTTGATGATGTGATACTCAGGATATTTGTTCACGAAAAGTCTTACAACGTGTGAGCCGATGAAACCAGCACCGCCCGTGATAATGATATTCTTCATCTTCTTAATATTCTAAATTCTTTTTTAATGTTTGATCTTTCTCTTCAAGGATTGAAAGGAGATACTTGCCATAGTCATTCTTCAGCATTGGCTGAGCATTCTCTCTCAATTGTTCAGCGGTTATCCAACCCTGACGGTATGCGATACCTTCCAAACAAGCTACCTTCAAGCCCTGACGCTTCTCCAAAACTTCGATAAAGGTGGATGCCTCTGAAAGGGAATCATGGGTTCCGGTATCGAGCCAGGCAAATCCTCTTGCCATGGTCTGTACCTTCAGCTGCTTATTTTTCAGGAACTCCTGGTTAACGGTGGTGATTTCCAACTCACCACGAGCAGATGGGTTGATATGCTTAGCTACATCCACCACCTTATTAGGATAGAAGTATAAGCCCACCACAGCATAATTGCTCTTTGGATGCTCAGGCTTCTCTTCGATACTCAGGCAATTGCCTTGCTCATCAAACTCTGCCACGCCATATCGTTCAGGATCGCTTACTCGATAACCAAATACAGTAGCTTTGTCATTCTGCTCTGCATCTACTACTGCCTGATGCAGCATCAAGTTCAATCCAGCACCATAGAAGATGTTATCGCCTAATACGAGGCAAGCAGCCTCATCGCCAATAAACTTCTCTCCGATAATGAAGGCTTGGGCTAAGCCATCTGGTGATGGCTGCTCAGCATATTCGAACTTGACGCCGAACTGGCTTCCATCGCCTAAGAGACGCTTGAAGCCTGGCAAATCAAATGGAGTTGAAATAATGAGTATCTCACGGATACCTGCCAACATCAGAACCGAGATAGGATAATATATCATCGGTTTATCAAAAATAGGAATCAGCTGCTTGCTGATACCCTTTGTGATAGGATACAAGCGTGTACCGCTACCACCAGCTAATACGATACCTTTCATAAAAATAAGGAATTATAGGGTTGGCTAGCATCCACTTGATATTGAGGACACTAACTAACCACGATATTTAGAATAAATTTATTCGTGAGTCTATAAACAATTTGAACTCAATTTCTTCAACTCATAATACATTAAACTAAGTGAAAAAACTCATTTTTCTGGTAGCTATCTAAAAGAACTGCAAAATCATAAGTATCAACTAACACTTAGAGACAATTAATTAAAGCATTTTACCTCATTACAATGGAGTATTAGTATTACCATTAAATATATTGCAGTTGTTTTATCTCCATTTTGCTAATGCCATTACCAGATTATTAGCTACAACAATTCTAAAAAGAAGTCATGTAGATAATTACTTAACTACATGACCCTTTTATTTTGTTAGAAACTTATGCTATAAGCATTGGACTAACTCTGAATTCCGAATTCTATCGAATTAAGAATTACTAAAAATCAATTTCACGTACTGCCATAATCCCATAATTTAATTAGTTATTACCTTTGATAGGCACTGCAAATTTAAAAATTATATTTGATATAAACAAATATTTTCCTATATATTTCACTTTTATTATGAAAGTGAAACTAAATATTAATAATTTTGCATAAATCAGTCTTTGCAATGTACAACAACTGCACCATTCTTTGGCAATAGCCAATCATGTGTTCGCATTGTAATTCTTTTATGATCTGAGGATAAATTTGTAGAAACATCCTGCTGATCAATTAGTGTGCCCATCATTTGCCCGACAACAGTATAACCATCAACATCTTTCCCCAAAGAATAATCTAAATTAAATAATTTTACCGGGTAACGAAGTCGCTTTGTATAGCTTACATCTACTTTAGGTACAGCTATATCAAATTCTAGCTTTACTTGTATCTTTTTGCAAAAAGAAGCCCATAGCCCAACTTGTGCCGTTTTCTCAATTGGTTTATAATTATGCTGCACATCTGCAGATTTTCCATTTTCTGCTTCTTTGGCTTTAGGTTTATTGCTTTGCTCTTTTTCCTTTTGCTTAATAAAGGCAGGAGAAAAAGGATTTTCTTTATTACTTACCTCATCTATTGGCCTAATAGATACAATACCATTATAAATCAAGCCCTCCATAGGCTCAGTAGAAACAGCGATACAAACATAAGGGGTTAAGTCATACTCTTGCTTATCATCATCAAAAATAATCGTAAACTTTTTAAGTTTAAAAATCATTTTTGCTTCTTTTATATAATCTTTCCCTTGAAATCTTACACAACTATTTTGTCCAATATCCATTTTTACAAACGAATTTGTATGCATTGGATTTATGGCTACATACTCTGTTTTATGGGATTTCATAAAGAATGATTCGAATTTAAAACCTTCTTCATCCTGAGATTGCTTATTGTCATTATCGCTCCCATCAGCAGAATTGTGTGATGTTTTTTTATACTTTTCAATTTCTTCTTTAGGAAATTCTTGAACATTAACGATTTGTGAGTATTCGCTAAAATATGGATGTTTCAGCATCTTGCAAAAGCGCTCATCCAAATCTATTAACCCTTCAGCCATGTGCGGGAAATCTTTCACATGAAGCTGTCGAGTAACTCGTTTTCTTAGATTTGTTAATCTTTCTTCATCCATTGTCTTCAAATAATCATAAGAAGTAAGTATATCAACAAAGAAACTCTTATATTCTTTAATACGTTCAGGTATATCTATGATTAATGATATGATAATTGCGGCTATAACAGATTGAGCAATTGGCTGCAAGATTTTTGCTAATGTCAATAAACTATATCTATCATAGACAATGGTTATTAGCGTACCATCTTCTTTTAATAATTCTGCAATAATAGAAATGGCTATTGAAAGAAAGAGGAAAAAACTTATCACATATTGGCGTTTCCTTGTTGGCCTAATATCTTGATAAACATAGCAAGCTCTTACATCGTAAGGACAATCATCAGAAGAACTATATGGACACAAATCCTTACTTGAAAAATTACATTTCTCTTTATGACCAAAAAATCCTATCAACCACCTTATAATTTTATACAGCAAGAAGTCTATAACAAATAGTAGACAAAGTAAAATAGTCACTGCCAAATCTATACCCCAATAAGAACCATTACCGAACAGCAAGTTTACCAAATTCAGCGCAATAACGGAGAGTAGAATAAGCCAATTACAGTGAAAGATAATTGCATAAAGTCTCTGCTTTTCCATATTTTAAATCATTATTGATTATTATTACCCCCTAAGTAATCTGAATCAGACGCAAAAGGAGTTACATAAATTTCTGTACACTCATAATCAAAAAGAGCAAGAACCATTTCTATAAATCTACTATGATAGATAGCATAAGCTAGAGTAGTCAGTTTTTGATCATTTCTACCAACAATAGCAAAGATTACGGTATGTTCATCCTTAATTATTGGTCTTATCCAAGCCTGAAATCTCCATGGTTGTGATTCATACGTAAAATCTCCATCTTCATCGCAAATCCATGCATCAATTTCATTAGTAATGATAGCTTTTTTAATCTTAAAAATAAGCTTATCAGGATATTTGGCTTTAATTATAATAGCCATTTTCAATTTATCTTTTTCGGGTGAGCCACTTGGCTCACCCTATTATTTTTTACTTATTGCAGAATTCCACAATCAGTTTCACAATCTTGTCGATTTCCATATCCGACAATTCATAGAACAATGGCAATCTTACCAAGGTATCACCATATCTGTCACAATTTGGCAACTCTCGGCCATCGTGCTTGTCCTCATAATACTTACTGCTATGTAATGGCAGGTAGTGGAATGTGGTCTGTACATCATTCTCCTTCAAGAACTTCATCAAAGCAGTACGATACTCCAAACTTGGACAGAGCAGATAGAACATGTGAGCATTGTTGGTAGCATACTCAGGGATATAAGGCAATTTCACTTCATTGCCAATCTTACCATTCAAGCCCTCGAAATAACGATTCCAGATATGCTTGCGCTTACCCTGAATATCATCAAGCTGCTCTAGCTGAGCCCAGAGATATGCCGCATTGAACTCTGATGGCAAGAATGAAGAACCCATATCTACCCAACCATACTTGTTGACCATTCCACGATAGAACTCGGCACGGTTGGTACCCTTTTCCCAGATAATCTCGGCACGACGAACAAAACGCTCATCATTGATTACGCACATACCACCTTCACCACTGCTGATGTTCTTGGTCTCATGGAAAGAGAAAGCACCCAAATGACCGATGCTACCCAATGGACGGCCTTTATAGAATGAATCTATGCAATGAGCCGCATCCTCAACAACTAGCAAATTATGCTTCTCTGCAAGAGCCATAATAGCATCCATATCACAAGCAACACCTGCATAGTGAACCACAGCAATTACCTTGGTCTTTTCATTGATTAATGGCTCAATCTGCTCAACCTCCATATTAGGATTTTCAGCAGAGCTATCTGCAAATACAACCTTTGCACCTTCACGAAGGAATGCCAAAGCTGTAGATACAAATGTATAAGAAGGTACAATCACCTCATCGCCAGGCTTCAAGTTACAAAGCATGGCGCACATCTCCAAGGCATCAGTACCAGATGTCGCAAGAAGACATTTCTTGAAGCCATACTTCTGCTCAAAGAAGGTATGACACTTCTTAGTAAAATCACCATTGCCACTCATGGTTGTTGAATGACAAACTTCCTCCAAATACTTCAATTCTCTTCCAGAGAAATAGGGTTTATTAAATGGAATCATAACTTATAAAATTTAATGTTATTTACAAATTGCACGTGAACACAATATTTTGAAAGATATTGCGTTTATCAAATATGAAGCAAAACAAAGACATAAAGAAGAACTTATCCGAACACATCCAAGATGTGTTTGCGAAGTCTCTTGCCTTTATTCTCTCCATATATTTTCGTATAACTGGTCAGAAAGAACTCTAACCCTTTAATGCATTCAAGTAATATTGAAGCATCTTTTCGGCTTCAGTCTTTGAATCAAATCCAGCATCAGCCACTTCCTTGGCATGACTTCTGCGAACAGGAATATTCTTCTCAACAACAGGGATAATCTTCTCAGCCCACGCTGTTGCACCATCATTCAAGTTGATGAAATGTCCCAATTCACAAGCACTAGCTTCTGGAGTTACAGCCGTAGAAAAGAACATAGGTAAACCACAACTTTGGCTTTCCAATCCCACAACAGGCAATCCCTCATAGCGGGAAGGCAACAGGAAGGCATCGAAAGCGTTATAGAACTGCTGGATATCCTCTCTTCTTCCAAGCCAGGACATAGCAGGTTCAATACCAGTTTCCTTGATACGCTCTTTCATCTTCTCCTCTAAGACGCCAGCACCAATGATAACAAACTGAGCGTTTTTCTGACGCTTATAGATTTCACTCATCACATCTATCAGGAACAGAGGATTCTTCTGATGCTCAAATCTTCCGATAAAGCCATATACCACTTTATCCTCCCAACCAAACTTCTTACGTGTCTCGTTACGAAGTTCTGGCTGATAAGAATTAAACTCAGTATTGATAGCCGTTTTGAAGATTGCAATCTTTCCTTCATCAAATGCCTTCTTACCGAACTGGAAGATACCACAATCCTCACCACATGCCATGTAATGAGTGGCATAGAGATGAGAAAGAGGACGAAGCATATACTTTACGTATGTCTTCCACTCACCAGGAGCTGCCATTGATAAAGATTCTGAGATACGAACCTTTACGCCAGCTTTCTTGGCTGCATACATAGGGAAGAAATTCATCATACTGTTGTAAGCATGAACCACATCATACTTTTCTTTCTTGAAGAGTTCATACAAGGCATCAGTATGTCCCTTGAGTTTCTTGAAAGATGGCACGATAAACACACGACCACCCAATGCTTCAATCTCCTCCTGCGGAATGGCATTAGAATCATCGTTGCATACGATATCCATCTGTACCTGGGTCTTATCTATATGGCGGAAGTACTCCATAATGAGATTCTTCTTACCGCCAGACAGGATAGGACCACCTATAACTGCTACTTTAATCATAATTGTTTTTTGATTTTTCTCTATGCACGAATGGCATTGAGTAAATATTCACTCGAAGCTTTTCTAAATTGAGAAACTCCACTCTGTATTTTTTTCCAATCAATATCAAAAATCTGCTCACAATCCATATCCAATACCAATCTATCCATCAGTCCCAATCGGGTAAGCAAAGATGTAATTCGAGTATTCGTAGAAAGAGAAGCCTTTTTGTTGAAACGCTTGAACGTAAAGAAAGGACGGGAATAAATAATGCTGAATACTGTGCCATGGAAGGAATCCGTACATACACATTCTGCATTCTTGACCAAATTCACGAAATCAGCAGGTGAAACATGCCAAGGAGCCATATCAACATAATACTCATCAGTGGCAATGTATTGATCCAGGTGCAGTAAGGCAACAACCTTTAATCCTTTTTCATTTGCAAGTCTTCTTACAAAGTTTCTTTGTTCTGGATTATTACCCATAAAGTAACAAAATACATATTTCTCCTTTATCAAAGGTTCGTTGCTAATTACTTCGTTCCAACCATCCGCATCCAACAACAACGCAGGGTCGTTTACTAACTGTACGTCTCTTCCTGCAAGCTTTTTGATAATATCCTGTCCTGATGTTTCACGAGCACTCAGATAATTAATGCGCTTCAAGTAATGACTATATATCTTTTCATATTTTGCAGGAATACTTCCGATGCCAAAACTAGTAGCATAAGCTATTTTTTTAACATCTTGCGGAACCCAGTTCAAGGTATAATAATCAGCCATTATATTAGAAGGCAACCATAACTGATCACTTCCTACAACAACGGCATCATATTCTTTTCTACTAGTCTTAGCCATATCCTCCCAAGATTCAAAAGCTCTACTGACCTTGAAATGGCTCTTGCAGAACTCATCAAATGCAGCATCTCTTTCCGCCATACCAGACTTCAACTTCTCATTTGATTTCTGCTTGAGTTTCTTTTCTATCAACTTGCTTTTTTCTTTTACTATCGAAATATCGAAGATATTGCTCAAAAAGTAACGCCATTTGCGTTTGTTGATATCCCCCTTCAAATTATCGAAGTTGATAGCATCAGAATCAATGCCATTTTTCGTAAGAAATCGTTGGGTAGCAAACGCTTGCAACATACCACCATAATCATGGTAGTCATAATTAATCGCTAATGCAACTTTCATATCTATCTTTTTAATTCTTACCTAATATTTTCTTCACGAATCTTTTGGATTCATTATAAATTCCTAATCTGAAAGCAGTTTTGCGCAAAAAAGAATTGAGACGGACTTTGAATGTCGTAGGAAACCATTTATTGAGGAATGCAGCAAATTCCATTGATTGGTAGTCCTTAAAGAAATCTGATCGCTTTGGATTCATAGGTACAGATTTAACCATTGCTATTTCATCAGCAATAAAATAATCCAGATTTTTATATTCTTCCAATCTGACAGAATCCTTAATAGCATCCAAAATACTCATACCTTTATCGGTATGAACCAAGATGCGATTAGTACCATTATCATCAAAGTTCTTTGAAAACATCTTGACATCATAGCAATCCCAAATAGTAAAGTCCGAAACACGATAGCGTTTCTTAAACCTGCAATCATAACAAGAAGGACGAACATTCATATCACTAAAGAAAGAGCGCATAAACTGGTCACTTTCTACACCTTTGTGATAATCAAGCTCCGGCTTTTCATTGAAAAGAGAAAATGATGTATAGTTATAGCATAATCTCTTTTCTCTGAAGAGGATTTTATTAAACTTACCACCAATCTTACAATGCATGTAGGTTAAGTAATCCGCAAAGATTCCAGGACTAGGAATACCATAACACACTACATCAATCAAAAGAAGTTTATCGTATGGCTTGCGTAAGTAATGAACCAAACCTTCTATCTGGCATGGTGTACCACTCATAGCCACCCATTTGCCTTCCTGTAGGTGTTTCTTGATTTCCTTAAAGGTATCTCCTATTTCACTCTGTACATACTTACTGTTACGAAACTTCCCCAACTCATCCAAAGAAGTAGCAGAAGAATGCTTGACCTTAAAGTCTGAATAATCTACAGCCGCCCCATAAACGATACCACCTTGATTTATCACCCATGAAGCAATCGCCGTAAATGAGCCGCCGGATGTACTTTCCTTGCGAATGGCTTCATCCTTGATTTGCAAGAGGTAGCCATGTTGCTCCGTCTCTTTTTCAGGTTCCACATTGATAACTGGACAGACCTTCTCACAAAGATGGCAATTGATACAGATATCTATATTGACATGAGGATAGCGGAAGCCTTCCTCATCCTCAATCATTGAGATACAGTGCTTTGGACATATATTCTCACATGCCCAACAACCACAGCAATCTTGTTTATTATTTACTTTTATCATTTAACATCGCATTCTCACATTTTACAATCCAATCAGGTATATCAAATGCCGTTTCATAAAAGCGCTTACCTGTTAAGGAAGCAAACTCTGTAAATGGTCTACAAACACCATGTGCTCGTTTTACTTGGTATGCCCATGGATAATCCCAATGACCAAAAGTGAACATAATTTTATTCTTATATGGAAGTTTATCAAACTTCTCCATCAAATCAGCTCTTTCCAGTCCATCATGACCTGTTGCAATAACATAAATGTGGTCCCAAATGAATCTTTCACCTCTTCTTTTCCATTTAGCCACAGCTTCGTCGAATGTTTGATAATGAACAAAATTAAAAACGACATCGTTCAATTTTCCATGTGGATGATTAATTTGTGGATTTACATATTCTATAAAATTGCCCCCCCCATAAATAAAAGAGCGTGGATTTTTTAATACTTCTATAAATCCATCACCATCGGTAGCCAGATTCACAAGAGGAGAATTAAATCTTTTGCCCGCATCATGAAGAAAAACTCCACCAATACAGTTATTACACAAAATACTAAATTCATAAGGCGCAAGTTTATTTCGCATCACTCTGTTTCTTAACTTACGGGAACCTGTAAGTTTAGCTAAAAGCTTACAGACTTTTGTAAAATATTGCATTAGAACTATTTTCATATCCATACTATTTTAAGCCGAAAATTTTCTTCATGAACTTAGACAAAGTCCAATAAGTAATTTTTACCATATACTTAGCTTGGTGATAGCCTAAGAAAACTAACACATCCCAATTAGTACCACCATTTTCTTTAATAAGACGAATACGCTCATTCTTCATTTTTGCAGCAGGTGCAGATGAAGTTCCACCTGTTCTAAAGGTCATTACACAAACATTCATCATTTTAACCTTCAAATCTTTAAACTTATAAAAACGTACGAATAAGTCTAAATCCATCTCATATTTAAAATCAACTTTATATAATCCAGCACGCTGATACAAGCCTGGCGTAATAAAAGAAGACTCATGACATATCATAGCCCTACAAGGAGGTATTGCAAAATGATGATTAGGATACATATACTTCTTTGTATTTCTTACTTCATTCCAAACCAAAGTATATCCTCTATACAAATCAACTCCCTCTTCATATTGTTCTGCAACTTTCTGAAGAGCATCGGGCATCATAAAATCATCAGAATTAATAATACCAATAATATCACCCGTTGCAGCCTTAATACCTTTATTAAATGCATCACTGATACCTTTATCTGGTTCTGAAACAAAATAAGCAATCTTATCACGATACTTATTGATAATATCAAGCGTTCCATCCTTGGAACCACCATCAATAACTATATATTCCTTATTTTCATACGATTGATTAATGATACTCTGCATGCATTCTTCTAAATGTAATGAAGAATTGTAACATACAGTAATAATAGAAATCTTTGGAGTACTCATATTCTAAACAAATTTGTTATATACATTTAAAGTTTCCTTTGCTGTTCGTTCCCAAGAAAACTCTGTCATTCTTTTATAACCATTTTCACGAAGAGAAATTAATAATTGGCCATCATTAATTGTTTTACTGATAACATCAGCTATATTTTCAGCAACTTTAGGATCAAAATATTGCGCAACGTCTCCAGCAACTTCATGAAAACATAAAATATCACTGATTATACATGGACATCCACAGCGGAAAGCTTCTAAAATTGGCATTCCAAAACCTTCTGCAATTGATGGATATACAAATGCAACAGCCTGAGCCATCAACTGATTTAACTGCTCATTACTTGCAAACATTTGATGGATTTTATGTTCTATATGCAATTCCTTTATTAATTTTATCTCTTCTGAATTAAAAGCATTTCCTGTACATACTAAATCTATATCATCATGCATCAATGCAAATCCTCTAAGAAATGTTTGAAAGTTCTTATACAAATTTCGCCCGCCTACATATAATATATATGGTTTATCGAACAAACGTGCATTATTTGTTGTATAAATATCTTGGTCTATGCCATGATATACCACACTTATTTGCTTTTCTTCAACATTATAAAACTTAATAAGATCGTTTTTTGTTTGTTGACTAATAGCAATAATATGGTTTGCATTCTCTAAAACTTTTTTGCGCTTAGCTGCTACAATTTTTGAATCTGAAAAATAAGGAAACTTCTCATTATTTAAATCATGCATTGTTGTAATAACAGGCTTTCCCTTTGTATGTCCAATATAATATGGATTAAGAAATGTTGGATGAAAGATATCATAGCCACCATCATTAATAGCCTGCAAACAATGTTTTTGATCAAACCACTTGAACGCTTTATTTTTTAGAGAACTTTTCAAATTTGATAATGGGTTCACATGGCGAATACCTGCTTCGTCAAGATATATATTTTCACTAAAAAGATAAGGAACCTCACATTCTATCCCTAAAGCACGAAGATTTTTAATCAATTCAACATGATAACGACTAACACCACCATGATGCTGAATAAATCCTTGATAATCATATAAGACCTTCATCGTTCAATTTCTTCTCTTAATGCATTAATATATCCTTTGCCAAAGGTTAAATCTGGTTCCATCATATTTCCCTCAGCCCATTCATTCCATGATTTAAGAAAAATTATGGGATTTCTCTTATTCTTAACTGCTTCAATAGCTGCCCGAACATGTTTCGCAAACAATTTTGGAGTCGAATTATATAAGATTGTACCTCTTGTAGCACTACGAGGAGAATGATCCCATTGGGGTATGATCTGTGGAATTATATATTCCTTTTTATCTTCTTCATTAATAAAGAACTTTGAAGCATATTCATAAGAATAACAAAATTTGGGTTTATTCGAAAAAAGTTTAAAGAAGCGCAAAATGACTCGAAGCCAAATTGGATTATGTCCATACGCTTCCCCCATTCGTTCTGGTACAAGAGCTGAAAAACCTTTCTGCAGCAGTTTTTCCTCATTTTCAACTTTAGTCAATTTTCCTACAAAATATATTTTTTTTATGCCATGCTCTACAGCCAACTTATTCCAATATGGAATAAAATCACTTGGGAGAGAAAGAGGATCAAAAATATAAAACAATGGGCACCCTTCTATTTTTATATAACGTTTATCCTTAAACGCCTTTAACGCATAATTAAAATGAGCATCATAATCTTCATACCCAAGATATTTTTGTTCACAAAGTAGTTTATCAGGCACATCTTTATTCCATGTTTTTGCATACCAACTATGATTTGCCCACCCGAGACAAAAAGGCAAAGTAGGAGTTCCCGTTTCTAAAACTTCATTAAAAACATCATCCATAAATTGGCAGTTTTGATTAAACCAATAATGCCAATAACAAAAACCTTCCACTCCTGCTTCACGAGCTAAATCAGCTTGCTGTTCACGCACTTCTTTAACTCGGAGATCATAATATCCTAAATCTGCAGGAATTCTAGGTTGATTATGTCCTCTAAACAAAGGCTTTGCTTTTCCTACATTTGTCCACTCTGTAAATCCTTTTCCCCACCACTCATCATTCTCCTTGAAAGGATGGTATTGTGGTAAATAAAATGCTATAATACGAGGTTTTACCATTTTTTTCTAATTTTAATTATTCTATTTAGTACTATCTATTACCTTACGGGTTTCTTCAAGATAAGCTCGTCCCCATTTCTGATCAGGCTCCAAATGATTGCCCTCAGCCCATTCATTCCATGCATTTATAAAAACAAAATTTTCATCCTTACCATAAGGTTTGAATTTATTTAGGGTAGCCTGCAACCATTTACCAAACAATTGAGGAGTACTATGAACAAATGCCATAAATGGCTTGTTGACTCTTCTGCTCGAATTATCCCATCCAGGTGAAACACATGGAAATTGTTTATAGTCAGGCATTGGACAGGAAATCTTATAATCAATATAATGACCATAGTCAAGTATCAGAGAGTAAGGCTTATGGAATATTTTTTTGAATAGCTTTTTAATTAGAAACTTCCCTTTCAGAAATTCTCCCATATTGGTTGGTTGAAAATCTACAGCAACATCAAATCCGCAAGCAAGGGTCTTACGAGCATCTATTCTTGGATTTTCCATAAACCCCAAATATAGCTCATATCCATACTCTTTTGCCACTGTACGCCATGTGTCAATGGTACGCTTCATATTAGGAAAAAGTTCTGGCTTATAAATAGTAAAGAATGGTTTCCCATCAACTTTTATATATCGTTTATCTGGGAAAACTTCCTTACACAAATAAATCATATGATTTCTATCATCATCATCACTGTAATTCTGCTCAATAAGAACGTTCTTAAAACCACCATCCCAATTGCGTGCCCAATTCTCATTAGCCCAACACAACATAAAAGGGAAATCAGGTTCACCGGATGACAAAATCTCACTTACAGGACGTTCCATCAACCTGTGACCATTAAACCAGTAGTGATAGTAACAAAAACCATAGATACCATATTCTTTTGCAAGATCAGCTTGCATTTGTCGTGCTTCTGGCAAACGAAGGTCATAGAAGCCTGTATCAGCAGGGAGATGTGGCTGATAATGCCCTCTGAAACGAGGCTTTGCCTTTGTTACATTTGTCCATTCTGTAAATCCTTTTCCCCACCACTCATCATTCTCCTTGAATGGATGATATTGAGGAAGATTAATAGCAATCAATCTCTTCATAATTTATAAATAATTATTAACACTATTTTTAACTTCATATACAGACTCAACATAATTAGGAATATTATGCTCTAAAACGTTCCTAATGTCATTCTCTTTCGACAACATAAGTTTGAAAGAATTGTTAAGAGTCTCCTTATCATAACTACTACTATTGACAACTAAATAATTGTCCAATCCCAAGTCTTTAGCTATACCCTTCGATTTTATTGAATACCCCAAAGCTATAGTAGGTACGCACATTGAATACGCAGAAATAACCGAATGAGTTCTAGCACCAATAAAAAATCGACACTTAGATATTGCATAGCGAATCTGGCAATAATTTAATTTATCAGTTTGCAAAACAGAAACTCTATTATTGTTTGAAAATTTGTTTTTTAACAGATTGGCAACAATTCTGTCATCTTGAGAAGCCCATAATACATGAGGAAATAAAACAACATTAAAAGTTGTATTATCCAATATGTAATTAACCAAAGATATAACGTCTTTTCCGAATAAAGAATCAAACGTAAAACCACCAAGGACAAAATTACTTAAATTAATACCAACGACTCCATTATCACTAAAACAAGAAGGCAACACAAAAGGACTTGGTTGAAGAATAAATGCAGGATCAGGATATTGACAAACATTTGTTACACCACATTTTTCTAAAACTTTTTTAGTCAAAGACTCTCTTGCATAAACAAATTCATATTTGCGTAAGACATCTATCTTTCTACTAGAAAGATTCTTTTCACCTATAGAACAAGCCCACAGGATTGTTCTCAAACCTCTTTTTTGGCAAAACTCACTCGTAAATACTGCTTCATTATCATCATAACAGAACATGTCGCCACCAGTAGAGAGCATTAAATCTCCTGAATTCATTTCTTTTATAAATCCGCCATACTGATGTTCATAAATAAAAGATTGTTTCTCATACAAATCCTTATAAAATAATGAATGCAGCTTAAATAATTGCCAAGAGAGCTTAGACATTTCACCTATCGGATAAATAGAAGCATATTCATCAACGTTAAATGTACTATCAAGATTAATGTCTTTACTAAGAATTTTATAGTTCTGTTTAGAAACTCCTAGGATTTTAGAAGTAGCAAGCGTTATAGCCTCACAACCTCTATTGCCTATATCACAATGTGTTGGTAAATAATATTTCATAAAAATAATTAATAATATACTAAAGACTAAACAAATCAGCACCTTCCCAATGATGGGTAAAGTTATCACTGCTGTCCCGTTAAGTGGAAAAATATCTTAGAAATATTATTCTAATGATATCCTATATTTGATAATCAAGTAGCTACATAAACAAAAGTCAGAATTCAAAAAGAACATATTTTCAAATTGCATACATGATTATTGTATTATAACCTACTGAATATAAATATAATATCAAAACTTTTCAACTAGTTATCGGGACACTAGTGTAAAGTTATATATTAGGTTCTCTATTATATAACATATAATCTAAGACACATAAAACAACAATTAAATACATTGAAGTCCTACAACTTAAATATCGTAATCCGAACTCTGTAAAATTACATACCCTTTATTTATAACTGGTAGAAATTTTGAATTCATCATGCCATTTAATTATATACTCTATTGAGTTTGGTGCAAAACATATTAAGTAAAAGAACAGCAATTAAAGATAAAAATAATTGCAATTGATCACTATAAGTCTTAAAATTATAATACATAAATCCGAAATAAAAAATCTCTAAAATAGTACTTAAGATAAATATAGTAATAAAATTGCACTTTACGTATTTAGATACATTTATTTTGAGAATAAATATCAAAACTCTATTGACAAATAAACATAATAACAATGTTCCTATTTTTCCTAAATCTTGAACAAAGTCACCAATATAGGTATAAAAGATATATGTCGGAATTTTAAAATACCCCTCATAATAATCTCTTCTTTCCATATTATCAACAAAAGTATCAAAACCAAATAAATCTTTAAATAAAGAAAAACATGTGTCACCATTGCTTGTTTTATCCAATTCCCATATATATTGAGAAAAACGTATACACCCTTCTCCGGTATATAGGGATAAAAATGATTGCATATCAAAATCTACACTAAGTCCATCTAAACGTATTATAGTGATTATAGATATTGCTGATATTATAATACCTAAAACTACTATCGAAGAAATTTTAATTCGTTTAAGCATTAACTTACTAAGATTATTTTTCATCAATGCAAATACAATAAAAAAATATAGAATAAATCTCACCAAAGTAACCCTATTTCCACCTACATATCCTTGCATGATTTCTATCATAAACGCAAGTAAAGCTATTATTGAAATTTTGCAATAAAGCGATGATTGTGAAAGGCAATAAAAAAATAAAATAGGCCATAAATATGCAAGATAATGACTAATTAAATATCCCCAAACTCCAATTTTTGACAGTGATCTTACTACAGTATTTGCATCTGTTTCATATGCATCACTTAATGAAATTGCATCAGCAGATAAAGAAGCTAAAAATAGCTCAATAAACGAATCGATAATAAATGGACTAATCACCAATAAGAAACCTAAAACAATATGATGGTCTTTGATGGGAGGCAAATAGATATAATCCAAAACTTTATTATATCGAAGAATTGGATAAATTGTTATCAATATGCAAAAATATAGAAAAATAAATGGCCCAAATGTAACATTAAAAATTTCTCTTGAAACAGGTGCGTTAAAGTAGAAATAAATAGATGTTAAAGAGGTTATAAAATAACCTGTAACTAAAAGTGTGGCCAAATTTATTTTTCTAATTTTAATATATGCTATTATACTTGTAACAAGCCACAAAATAGCATAAATAATAATACAAAACAATTGATTCATCTTACTTCGTATTTTTATTTAATAGATACGCTTCAAATTTCTCTTTAAATTTGCAATATGAAGAAAAAACTGGTGCACTCAAAACGATTTTCCTAAAAATCGGCTTTTGTAAAAGCCTGTAAAATTTTCTCACCAAACTAGAGTTTAACTTATAGCTTTCTTTTCTCTTAATTGTTCCCATTTGCGATTTATATACCATGTCCATTGGTATAGTTTTTAATTTAACATATCCAAACGAAAGAGCATTTTGTATTAAATTAGAACCTATATGATTATTTACAATAACTATCGTTTGACCTATTTTTTCACTACATACATACTCTTTTAACCAAGGATCTGCCAAAGTTATATCTGCAAAAACATTAAGAGTATTTTGACATTTAAAACATTTAGATCTTATAAAAAGCCTAGAATGAAAAATTTTAGTCCAAATAGAATTATTATTATCAAAAAAAAACTTTTTATTATCTTCTGATTCTATAACAATACCACTAGGCCAACCATTACCTCGATATTGTATTTTTTTTATCAAGCTTATGTTACTTCTATGCAACAAATATGAAGTTGCCTCAAAAGTCTGCTGTGACGAACAAGTTAAACCTATAATATAACATTCATGACCAGCCTTTTGAATAATACTTCTTATTGCTCTTGCTTGACATGGCAATGAAAAACAAGCAAAATTTCCTTTTATTTTAGAAATGTTATGTTTTAAAAAACCTATTAAATCTATTTCATGATATATAGAACCACATATGTTATATTCATCAAAATTATATATTAACTTTGGAACATATTTCGATTTTATTTTATCAAAATAAAATGTAACACTGGTCTGTATTAGTTCTTTCTCAAACAACATTTTTATAACAGACGTTCCGATACCACCTGAGGTTGCCTGAAAGCGAATTTCCTCAATTGCAGAATATCCAATATATGCAATCTCTGTAAAAGCACTTTTATTTTTTATGTAATCCATATAATTATTTTGAAAATAATTTAAATCGTTTACTACACATATCAGCCAGTTTTAATCTTTCATTCTTCTTTAATCCAATGAATAAAACAACGAGGACACATATAATTAATGATGATAAAATTGATAAGAAGAACAAAATATCTTCATGCATGTGCACTTTAAATAGTACCATTTTAAAAGCTACTGATAATAAATATGCGCACGTAAATGTGACAAAAATATTAATATATACATTTTTTAATACAAATCCAAGAGAAAGTCCTATAGTCTTTCTTAAAAAACAAATTCTTGCAAAAAAGCAAATTTGAGATATAAGAATTGAAACAATAATTACGCTTTCTGGTATACTCCACAAACAAAGACAAATATATGAAATAGGTAAATTGAACATTTGTATTCCACCTACTACAATCTGATAGTTTCGAATTTTCCCTGTCGCTAACATTCCAGTAATTAGAGGATTAGAAATTGATTCACTCAATGCAAATAATAAAATTAACTGAACAAAATTAACAGAATGATCGGGTACTATTTTTAACCATATTTCAAGTATATGTTGTGTATTTATAAATACAGGGATAGATAACAAAAGAAGCATATAAAAAGAAAAACGCGCACCCTGAATTATCAAAGTTCTCATGAATTCTTTATTACCAGAAGCATATGATTTGGTAATTTGAGGATTCATGGCAGTCATAAAATTCTGCACAAATCCCACAATAGCATTATTAACTTGAAAGGCTACAGCCCTCGCTGCATTAACAGAGGGACCCGAAAACAAATTAATAATTATATTGCCACCTTGATCTCTTAAAATAGAAGCAGAAGCACCTATAAAATTCCATCCTGCAAAATTAAGCATTTTCTTAAACATATCTTTGTCCCACAGAAAATGATATGCACATTCATCAAAATGTTTCTTACAATAGTGTCCATAAGTAAAACGAATCATAATAGCAACTATACACATTAGAATGGCATAATATATTAATTTGTCCATAGGTGACCATTTAATCAATAAAGCTATCGAAAGTTTTCCTACGGCCTCAAGAATACTTATATAAGCAAAAGCAGACATTTTCTCATGAGCAATAATTGTAGCATTATACGGAACACTAATTAAATTAATAACAAATGTAATAATGGAAAATTGCAGAACCCAATTAGCTGCTATAATTCGATTATCTGGTATAGTCATTTTAGTATTTAGGAACCATACTCCGATGGATTCGATTAAAATAATAATTATGAGAGACAGTAACAACTGTATCGTCACTGACACTGAAAATATTGTAGTCAATTTATTCGAATCACCCTTTCCTAATTCATATGTAATAAAACGACTTATAGAACCCGACAATGCTCCTGATATAACAGAGAACATTGCAACAACACCACCAACTACATTGTAAATACCAAAGTCTTCAACACCTAAAACATTTAATATAACACGACTCGTATATAATGACACTATCATCATAAAGAGCATTCGTATATATAAAAGAAAGGTATTTTTGGCTATTTGTTTTCTATTATCTGAAGTATATGATTTCATTTATTATCAATTAATAAAATCAAACATTTGTATATCATATGATTGCTAATCTATTCATCATTTACCAAACCATTATTACTAGGGTTTAAATACATTAATAGCTGCAATCATAAAAAATATCACTAACAGTAATTTTATTCATTTATCCATTGCCATCTCATATCATCTAAATGATACAGATTTTATATTCTTGCGCATTTTTAATATATGAGTCCACTTGAAAAGTCTAAGCACTATCAATCTGAAAGTTAAACAACAAAAAGAAGCCTAAAATGAGTTCTTTTGTGCTATAAATTCATACAGAATGGTTCTTATTATGCTTTTAAGTTTTAAACTGTAAGCATTTTGAGGTATCCCTCTGTTTTGATGACACTTTTTCAAGGTGACTCATATATAAAATCCTAACCATTATGCTTTCTCTAAGAAAAATAGGCACAAAGTATAAAAATGTACATTCAAATTAAAAAATCTAAGATTTAAACTTTAAAATCGCCTACTAATCGAATGATGTTCGAGGCCCTTTAATATAAATCAAAATTGATATTAAAATTATCTATCTTTATACATATTATCGTAATACTTCTGATACTCCCCAGATGTAACATGATCCATCCATTCCTGGTTCTCGAGATACCATTTCACGGTCTCCTCGATACCCTCCTCAAACTGGAGAGATGGTTCCCAACCCAATTCTTTCTGCAACTTTCTAGAGTCGATGGCATAACGCATATCGTGACCCTTTCTGTCTGTTACGTAGGTGATGAGATCCATATCCTCGCCTTCCTTTCTGCCGAGCAATCTATCAACAGTCT
>ERZ1026856.700-NODE-700-length-19421-cov-8.605856_pt1 | contig 19421 bp, 19 predicted proteins | sample MGYA00380158_ERZ1026856 | MGnify/ENA primary metagenome ERZ1026856 (study PRJEB33269, sample SAMEA4719794) | human gut metagenome | biome: human-associated habitat; feature: organic feature; material: feces | place: Cameroon | collected 2013-10 ...
ATAAGGAGCTGAAGGTACAGACCATGGCAAGAGGATTTGCCTGGCTTGATACCGGGACCCATGATTCCCTTTCTGAGGCATCCACCTTTATTGAAGTTTTGGAGAAGCGCCAGGGCTTGAAGGTGGCTTGTCTGGAAGGTATTGCATACCGACAAGGTTGGATTACAGCAGAACAGTTGAGAGAGAATGCTCTGCCAATGTTGAAGAATGACTACGGCAAGTATCTCCTTTCTATACTCAAAGAGAAAGAACAAACATTAAAAAAGAATTTAGAATATTAGAAGACGATGAATATAATAAAGACAGATATTGAGGGTGTTCTCATGATAGAACCTAACCTCTTCCGTGATGATAGAGGCTATTTTTGGGAGAGTTTTAATGAACGAGAATTCAATGACAAGATTTCTCCTATATTAGGGCATAAGATAAACTTCTGTCAAGATAATGAAAGTATGAGTTTTTATGGTGTGATGCGAGGTTTGCACTTTCAACGTCCACCATACTCTCAAAGTAAGTTGGTTCGTTGTGTAAAAGGAAGAGTACTTGATGTGGTTGTCGATATTCGCAAAGGTTCACCTACTTATGGTAAGTATGTTTCTGTAGAATTAACAGAAGATAATCATTTGCAGTTCTTTATTCCAAGAGGTTTTGCTCATGGCTTCGCCGTGTTAAGTGAAACTGCCGTTTTTCAATATAAGTGTGATGAATTCTATCATCCTGAAGCAGATGGTGGTATTTCTATCCTCGATGATACCCTCGGTATTGATTGGAAGATTCCTGCAGAGTATGTCAATCTATCTGAGAAAGATACGAAGCATTTGCTGTTAAAAGACTTCGATAGCCCATTTGATATTCATGTTGATTTATACAAGTAAACAGATAAACAGTCATTTTTAATAAAAACATTGTGGCAGGCAAAGTGCCTGGGGCTTATTTTATTAAGCTACTTTTCTGCTCTTGGCATGAAGCCTGCCTTTTTATACGAAACGTATTGTGAATCAAGCATCAAATAAGAATCAAAGAATTGCCAAGAATACAATCTTGCTCTATTTCAGAATGCTTTTCCTTATGGTGGTGAGTTTATTCACCAGTCGTGTTATTCTTAACACTTTAGGAGTTGAGGATTTTGGTATATATAATGTCGTTGGTGGTATAGTGGCGATGTTTACGATTGTAAGTGGTTCTTTAACGTCAGCAATAAGTAGGTTTATAACATTTGAACTAGGCAAGGGAGATATTGGCAAGTTACGAACGATATTCTCTACCAGTGTAAATATACAGCTAGGTCTTTCGTTTATAATTGTCCTAATAGGAGAAATTGGTGGAATTTGGTTTCTTAATTCCCAGATGAATATTCCTCCAGAGAGAATGGAAGCGGCTAATTATATATTACAATGCTCTTTAGGAATATTTGTTTTGAATTTATTAAGCGTACCTTATAATTCTGCAATAATAGCCCATGAGAAGATGGGAGCATACGCATATATTTCCATCCTAGATATTTCTTTGAAATTAGCGGTGGCTTGTGCTATTATGCTTTCACCTTATGATAGATTGTCTTCATATGGTGTTCTGTTGTTGTTGGAAGCTCTAATTATACGATTCATATATGGTATTTACAGCAAACGTAATTTTGAAGAGTGTAGCTATCATCTGGTACGTGATAAGGCTGTTTTGAAAGAAATGGTATCCTTTGCAGGTTGGAACTTTCTTGGAGTTACAGCAGGAACCCTAAATACTCAGGGCGTAAACATCCTGATGAATTTGTATTTTGGTGTAGCTGTTAATGCTGCTAGAGGTATTGCTGTCCAAGCAAGTGCTGCAATAACTCAGTTTGTGCAAAGTTTCACTACAGCCGTAAATCCACAGATTACTAAGTCGTATGCTGCAGGTGATATGGCTTATATGCATTCTCTTGTTTGTCGTAGTTCTAAATTTTCTGCATTTCTATTTCTGCTGATGGCTATACCATTAACAATAGAAACTCCTATGATTTTTGAATTATGGTTAAAGAATCCGCCAGAATATGCTGTGTTGTTTTTTAGGTTGGGTTTGTTAGGCATATTGATGGATAATGTTCTTTCCAACAGTCTGATGACTGCAATTTTTGCATCAGGTGATATTAAAAAATATCAGGTGTATATAACGTTCTGGGGTGGTTTGGTATTTCCAATTACTTGGGTCGCATACAAGTTAGGTGCCACTCCAGAATCTACTTATATAATTTATTTTATCATCTATTGCATAGTGCTTTATGTGCGTCTGCGTGTTGTTCAGCAAAAAATAAATTTGCCGATGATACAATATCTGAAGATAGTTTTAGCAAGATTCATTCCTGTAGCTATATTGAGTATTCTTATATCTTTAGTTGTGCCCTTTATTATGTCTCCTAGTATATTGAGGATTTTAGTAACTACATTGATAAGTTGTATTGCAATTGGTCTAGTAGTTTATTTAATAGGTCTTACTACTGAAGAAAGAAGAATGGTAATAGAAAAGGTAAGAAAAATAGTAATAGATAAACGATAATTTCAAGATAAATTATGAATAAATCCATATTGGTATTGGGAGGAACTGGTGCCATGGGCAACCACCTTGTACAAATATTAAATGATGGCAAGCATGATGTGTTTGTAACATCCAGAAGCCAACGGCAGAATAGACCTGGAGTAACTTATATTCAAGGTAATGCGCATGATGACAATTTTCTAGATCAAGTATTAAATATGAAGAGATGGGATGTAATTGTTGACTTTATGATTTACAATACTTCTGAATTTGCTTGCAGAGTGAATCTGCTGTTGGATGCCTGTAAGCAATATGTATTCCTGTCTTCATCGAGAGTCTATGCTGATAGTAAAGAGCCGATAACAGAGCAGTCTCCTCGACTCCTTGATATATGTAAGGATGAAGAATATCTGAAAACAGACGAATATGCATTGAGTAAGGCACGAGAGGAAAATGTTTTGTTTAATTCAGAATATAAGAATTGGACGATAATTCGTCCCTACATAACCTATAGTGAAATACGTCTGCAATTAGGAGTCTTGGAAAAAGATTATTGGTTATATCAGGCTCTTCATGATAGAACTATCGTCTTCTCTAAGGATATTGCTTCTAAAACAACAACGTTAACATATGGTTATGATGTGGCTCGAGGTATAGCGGCTCTGTTGGGTGAAGATAGTGCTTTGGGCGAGATATTCCATATCACAATAGCTGAACATCATAAATGGCAAGAGATTTTTGATATGTATCTTCGTGTCTTGGAGGAGGAACTTGGCAAAAAGCCCAAGGTGTTAATGTTAGAAGAGAATCCTCGGATGAAGATTAAAGGTCATGAATGGCAGGTGAAATACGATCGCTACTATAATCGTGTTTTTGACAACAGCAAGATAGCTCGATATATTGATGTAGATACTTTTAAGCCTACTTTAGAAGGTATGGAAGAGTGTCTTAGAGATTTTATACATCATCCCTCTTACAGAATTGGTGGTTATGGTGATTTTGCGATGTATGATAGAATTACAGGTGAGTGGATGCCATTGGCAGAAATTCCATCATTAAAAGATAAAATTAAATATTTATTGAGAAGAACCATATTACCATTAAAATAGAAACAAATAAGATATGAAAGAAATGTATTCAAGTGAACGTAATGTTCAGATACTAATAGGTTTGCTGAAAGCAAATGGTATCAAAAAGATTGTTGCAAGTCCTGGTTCCACTAATATTCCTTTTGTTTTGAGTTGTCAAAATGATGGAGGATTTGAGATGTACTCTTGTGTTGATGAACGTTCTGCTGCATATATGGCTGTAGGATTGTCTCAAGAGTCTGGTGAACCGGTTGTTCTTACATGTACTGGAGCTACAGCGTCTAGAAATTATTTTTCAGGAATGACAGAGGCTTATTATCGTCATCTTCCTATTCTAGCTGTAACTTCCACACGTCCTCTTTCACATATTGGACATCTTTGTGCGCAGGTTATTGATAGAACAGCAGTATCTAACGATATTTGTAATTTAAGTGTATTTGCTCCATTAGTGCGCTGTTTAGATGATGAATGGGATTGTCAGATGAAGTTAAATCAAGCAATGGTTGCTTTAAAAGTTAATGGTGGTGGTCCTGTTCATATCAATCTTGAGACAGAAAGTAGTTTTGATTTTTCCGTGAAAGAATTGAAAAATGTTCGTAACATTAAATATGTAACAGAGCATGATGAATTGCCTTCTATTGATGGTAAAAAGGTAGCTATATTTGTTGGCTCACATAAATCATTTACTAAGGAGGAGACAAATTCAATAGATATGTTTTGTGAGAAATATAATGGTGTAGTACTATGTGACCATACTAGTAATTATCATGGAAAATATCGCATATTAGGTGCTGTGTTGGGTGGTCAGAAACAGTATCTCAGTGTAGCTGCAAGTGCTGATTTAATGATAGGAATTGGTGATATTACCGGTTCTTATGAGATGGCAATGCTTGCTCCTAAAGCAAAAAGATTTTGGCGTGTTGCAGAAGATGGTGTAATACGTGATTTAACTCATCATTTGTCTGCTATGTTCTATATGCGCGAGCATGATTTCTTTGAGAAATATTCATCGATGAAAGATCAGAATGAAAGAGATACGTCATTCTTCGAGAATTGTAAAAATGATTATCAAGGGTTGATGGATTGTGTACCTTCTGATTTGCCTTTCTCAAATATTTGGGCTGCAAGAGAGTTGTCATCTGGCATTCCGGAAAATAGTGTGATGCAATATGCTATTCTTAACTCATTGCGAGCATGGAATTTCTTTGAGGTTGCTAATTCAATAAATGGTTTTGCTTGTACAGGAGGCTTTGGTATAGATGGTGGAATCTCTGCATTGATTGGCTCTTCTTTGGTTCACAAAGATAAGCTTTATTATGGTATCGTTGGTGATTTATCATTCTTCTATGATATGAATTCATTGGGCAATCGTCATGTAGGTAATAATGTTCGTGTGTTGGTAGTAAATAATGGAAAAGGAATGGAGTTCCGTAATTTTATCCATCCTGCTTCTAAATATGATAATTCTGTAGTTGACCCTTATATTTCTGCAGGTGGGCATTTCGGTAATAAGTCTTTTAATTTATTGAAGCATTTTGCTGATGATTTGGGATATGAATATCTTTCTGCTACCAATAAAGAAGAGTTTAATTCAGTTAAAGAGAAATTCTTGAATTCAGAAATAGGAGATAAGCCTATTGTTTTTGAGATATTTACAGAACAGGACGATGAGAATAAGGCATTGTTTACGATGCTTAACCTTAAGAAATCTGCAGATAAGCTTGTTGTTAATGCTGCAAGAAAAGCCATTGTAAGCATAGCTGGTGAGGAAGGATTTACAAAAGTGAAAAATATAATTAGAGGACGTTAAATATGAAAATTGGTGTTTTAACTTTTTTACATGTAGCTAATTTTGGTGCTAATCTTCAAGCCACGTCTACATATTATTATCTCAAAAATCAAGGTCACACTCCTGTTTTTATTAATTATACATCTTATCAGGTAGAGATAACTAATAAAATATCTCAGTTAAAAAAGAAACTCCAAAATAGGTCAATTTCTATTCAGACTTTAGAACATGAGAAATTTATTAAAGAACAAATAAAGAACCAAACTCGAAATGTTCATACTTGTTCGCAGGTTTTTGAAGTAATAAAGGAAGAAGGAATAGAAGCTGTTATCATCGGTTCTGATGCTGTAGCACAACATTGGCCATTGTTTTCTACATTGAAGTTGGGCAAGCATCGCCCGTTTTGGATAGAACCATTACAACAGGAACGTCGTTTTCCTAATCCGTTTTGGGGCGTAGGATTTTCGGATAGGATTCCGACAGCCATGATGTCTGTATCTTCGCAAAATAGCAAATACCCTATCTTTACTAAATCCGTTCTTAAACGAATAGCTAAACAGATAGATACAATGACGTATATATCTGTTCGTGATGCTTGGACGAAGGATATGATGCTTGCAGCCCAACCTTCTGGATCTATAGAAGTAACTCCTGATCCAGTATTTGCACTAAATTATAATTTGGGTGATTTGATACCTTCCGAAAATGATATAAGAAGAAAGTTTGAATTACCTGAGAAGTATGTATTGATAGGTTTACGTTCACAAGTTTATACTTATGAAGAGTTAGATAAAATGAACGAGTTACTGAAGAGTGAGGGTAAAGAATGTGTTGCTTTCAACATCGATGGTGTATATGCTTATAAACATCCTTTCAAATATGAAATCAAACTGCCATTGAACCCCTTAGACTGGTTTGGATTAATTAAATATGCTTCTGCATATATAGGTAGCAATATGCACCCTATAGTCTCAAGTCTTACTAATGGTGTGCCATGTTTTAGTATAGACAATTGGGGTATCGTAGATTTTTGGGGTAAGAAAAAAACATCTAAGAGTAGTAAAGTCTATGATGTACTTAGCCAATACGGATTGACAGATTATTGGTGTTCCATCGAAAATGGAAAGTGCAATACTACAGTGGAAAAGATTGTAGAAAAGCTTCATAATTTTCCAACAGATAGAGTTAAGCAGATTTCTATTAAGCGAGTAAATGTATATAAGAATATGATGGAACGTATTATTTCATCATTTGGAAAGGAATAATTATCTGTAATTATGAATAATTCATTAATTAAGGACAATGTTTCGAATATATCAAAGTGGATTCTTATTCTCCTTTGTGTTTTATCTCTGTTCGAAATGTTTTTTTATCCAGAGATAGAGAATATATATGGTTGCGGAACTTTTATCATAGGATGGTTATTTCTACATCTTTTTGTGATGAAATATAGAAATGCCCAGAAATGTTTCTTGCCATTTATCTCGTTATTTGGATTGGGAATTTGTTTCTATTTTATGCCTTTATTGATGACTCTGGTGGAGGGAAAGCCGTTAACATTTAGATTTCAGAATCCGTATTTGACATTCAATTATCAGTTGTTGAATTTAGTGATGCTGATACTAGCTTTTAGACTTTGTCTTCGTATTTATCGCCCCAACAACGTATTGACGAAATTATGGGATAAAATAGGATATTTCACTCCGCCTTCAGATAAGCAAATATGGGTAATGGGTTTTATTGGAATCTTCAGTCAGGTTTTCTTATTGACGATAATGGGTACTGAAGATGCAGAAGCTGAGAACTTGGGGTTTTTAGGTCATTTGTTGGGAGTAACTAAAGTTTTTGCATGCTTTCCGATATTACTTTTATTTAAGAAGTTATATTCAAATAACGTATTAACAAAGACAGAGAAACGTCCAATCATTATATATCTTATAGTTTTAGCAGCTTTAGGACTGGCAACAGGAAAGAGAACCATGATATTTAGTTCTTTTGTAACTATTGCAATGTGCTATATAGTACCTTTGTTTTCAGAGAATAAAAAGCTTTTTTCTAGAAAATCTGTCGTTTATGGCTTTATCGCTGTTTACCTTGTTACAGGTCCTATAGCTGATCTTGCAGCAGCAATGGCTTTGGGACGAGATAATCAAGGACAAACAGGTGCAGGTAAGACATTTGATAATATTATCGAACTTTACCAAGATAAGGAAAAACTCCATACGTTGTATAATTTAATGTTGGCTAGAACTGATAATGGAGGTGACAACTTGTCTGGGTGGAGCGAATACTATGTAGATAATATTATGATGGACCGTTTCTGTAACTTAAGAGTATGTGATATGACTATTGGGTATGCAAAAAAAATAGGTTTTGATAATTATGTTATGCATGAGTATATGGAAAACCAAGTGCTTTTCGTTTTGCCGACTCCAATTTTGCAAAGTCTAGGAATACATGTTAATAAGTTTGAGTTGCAATATACGCCTGGTGATCTCCTTTCCATGGAAAGTTTGAATTTAAGATCTTATCATGGTTATCGAGTAGCTGGAGATGTAGGAATCGGTCTTTATTTATGGGGTGAAATGTATTTTGTCTATGCATTCTTCATTTATTTTGCAATGTTCTTTTTCCTGTCATCATTAGTTAAAACGAATTTCAATAGTACGTTATTGGTATTTCCTCTTCCTGTGCTTTGTGATTTATTTAGATACTTTTTGTTCTTTAATAATGCAACGGGAATAGTAGGTGTTGTAACCACATTACTAAGAACTGGTTGGCAAGCTATAGTTGTGTATTGCGTCGTTGTTTTTGTACTTAAAAAGATAATTAAATAATTGAGTGATAATGAAACATGCTTTTTTAATAGGGGCGTATAAAAACCCTGATTACTTGAAAAGTTTGATATTTTCTTTGCTTTCGGAAAATTCAAATATTTATGTGCATATAAATAAATATAATGAGAGTCAGTTCGTTGGTTTGAAACAATATTTCAGCTCATACGACAATGTTTCTTTTTATAGCCAAATTAATGTTCAATGGGGTGGAATAACATTTTTGGAATCAATAGAGTTAATGTTGGAAAAAGCATTGATGAATGCTGATAATGGATATTTTCATTTGATAACAGGGCAAGACATTCTCATAAAGCCTTTGGAGAAACTATTTGATTTTTTTGAACAGCATAAAGGTGAAAGTTTTATTGGTTACAAACCAATGAGTGATAAGTGGTATAATAGATATTTTCATTATCATTTGTGGGATGTACTTGATATGAGAAACCATAAGTTACTTAGAGGCATCGAAAGGGTCTTGGATAAAATGCAATCCATAATAGGGTTTAGAAGAAGTGCTCTCCCATTTGAAAATTTGTATGCAGGACTCACGTGGTGGTCTTTATACAGAGATTCTGCCATATATTTGAACGAAAGTTTACATGATTCGAAATTGCACGCTCGATTAAGACATTCGTTTGCTCCTGATGAGATGATATTTCAGAATATCCTTTTGAATTCACCAAAGAAGTTTATAATAGTTAACAATAATCTAAGATATTTGTTGTTCCATGGAGCTAGTCCTGATGAGTTGACTATTTGTGATTTTGAAAAATTGAAAAATAGTGATGCCTTCTTTGCTCGTAAGATAGATGCAATAAAGAATGCTGATTTATATCATAAAATTAACAAAGAATTAAATAAAACAGAAATATGAAAGTAGTTCTCTTAGCAGGAGGTTTCGGCTCCCGCATTTCTGAGGAATCTCAGTTTAAGCCAAAGCCGATGATAGAAATCGGTGGTATGCCTATCATCTGGCATATCATGAAGGAGTATGCCTATTATGGTTATACTGAGTTTGTAATTTGTGCTGGTTATAAGCAGGAGTATATCAAAGATTGGTTTGCCAATTATTTCTTGCATAACTCTGATATCACTTTTGATTATCGCAATGGCAAGAACGAGATGACTGTTCATCAGACCAACATGGAACCATGGAAGGTGACAGTGGTTGATACAGGTTATAATACCATGACGGGGGGGGCGAATCAAACGCATACAGAAGTATGTGGACAATGAGCCTTTCTTGATGACATACGGTGATGGTGTCTGCGATGTGGAAATAGATAAGTTGGTTGATTTCCATAAGAGCCATGGAAAATTGGCAACATTGACAGCTGTTAGGATGGCGCAGGACAAGGGCGTACTTGATATCAGCGGAGATTTTGCAGTGAAGTCATTCCGTGAGAAGAATGCTAGCGATGGCGCTCCTATCAATGCAGGATATATGGTACTCCAGCCAGAGGTGTTCGATTTATTGGAGGGTGATTCTTGCGTATTCGAGAAGACTGCCCTTGTTGAGCTCGCTAAGCGTGGTGAATTGATGTCTTACGTGCATGAAGGCTTCTGGCAGTGCATGGATAATATCCGTGAGAAGAACATGCTCGAAAAACTTCTTGCAGAGGGTAAGGCTCCTTGGAAGCGTTGGGAACATTCTGTTCCATCTATTGAGGCTCGCAAGTTAACTGGTAATATTTAAAAATATAGGAATAATTATGATAGACGTATTTGATGGATTTTTCAAGGGCAAGAAAGTCCTTGTAACAGGTCATACAGGTTTCAAAGGCTCTTGGTTGTGTATCTGGCTTCATGAGTTGGGTGCAGAGGTAGTAGGTGTAGGTCTAGACCCATATTCAGGGCGTGACAATTTTGTACTTTCAGGCATCGGTTCAAAGATAAAGGCAGACATACGTGCAGATATTCGTGATGGAGAGAAGATGAAGCAAATCTTTGCAGAGTATCAGCCTGAGATTGTATTCCACTTGGCAGCACAGCCTTTGGTCCGTCTCTCTTACGAAATACCTGTAGAGACATATGAGGTGAATGTCATGGGAACTATTCATATAATGGAAGCTATCCGTGCTACCAAGAGTGTGAAGGTGGGTGTAATGATTACTACCGATAAGTGCTATGATAACAAAGAGCAGTTGGAAGGATATGTAGAGACCGACCCATTTGGAGGTTATGATCCATACAGCTCTTCTAAAGGTGCTTGTGAGGTAGCAATACAGTCATGGAGGCGTTCTTTCTTTAATCCTGCTGACTATGGAAAGAAGCATACCGTGAGCCTTGCCTCTGTAAGAGCTGGTAACGTAATCGGTGGTGGAGACTGGGCTAAAGACCGCATTATACCTGATTGTATCCGAGCTTTGGAAACAACCAAGGTGATTGATATCCGTTCTCCAAAGGCAGTTCGTCCTTGGGAGCATGTGTTGGAACCATTGTCCGGATATATGCTCTTGGCTCAGAAAATGTGGAATGATCCTACTGGTTACTGTGAAGGATGGAACTTTGGTCCGGAAGCAGATAGTGTATTGACCGTTTGGGAAGTTGCCTCTGCCATCGTTGAGAATTTCGGCTTTGGTGAGTTGAAAGATGTTTCTGATCCGAATGCAGTCCATGAGGCAAACCTTTTGATGCTCAATATCAATAAGGCAAAGACCCGCTTAGGATGGAAACCAAGATTGAATGCCAAGCAGTGTGCCATGCTTACCTCTGACTGGTATAAGCGTTACAAGACAGAAAATGTATATGACCTCTGTGTGGAGGAAATCAATAAATTCATAGGATAATGAAAATTTCAATTTTAGGAACCAATGGCTTCCTTTCTACTGCCATTGCCAAATATGCCAATGAAGCAGGATGGAGCCTGGATATGTATGGATTGGATGAACCAACTGCCCATCAGTTTGACAATTTCTATAAGGTAAACTTAATGGATGCAGAACTGGATTGCTCTGGCTTGCTGACTTCCGACATTATTGTTTATGCGATTGGTGCTGGTATTCAGGCAAACCTCAAGGAAGGTTTCAATCTGATTTATAACCTCAATGTTACAGCTCCTGTCACCATCTGTAATAAATTGAAGGAACTTGGATATAAAGGTCGTTTTGTAACTTTGGGTAGCGTCTTTGAGATGGGCGAGACTCATGAAGAGCGTTTCTTCACGGAAGAAGATGTTCTCACATCTACTTGCCCTGCACCAAATGACTATACTGTAAGTAAGCGTATGTTGAGCAGTTTCGTCTCTTCATACAAACATGATTTTACACACTGGCATTTCTATATCCCAACGATTTACGGTGCAGGTGAAAATCCAAAGCGTTTGATTCCATACGTAATCAATGCTATTCGCAATGGTGAGGAACTTCATTTTACAGCTGGTGACCAAACTCGACAGTATGTACACGTTAGTGAGGTGCCACGTATGTTAGCTCAGGCATTTGATAAGAATCTTCCATCAGGTCTTTATAATATCCAAGGTAAGGAGACTGTTGCTGTAAAGGAGATTGTAACGGAGATACATCATGCTATGGGTAAGGAAGTGCCGGATGGTTGTTTCGGTAGTGTGCAACGTGCTGATGTGGGTATGAAATATCTGGCATTGGATGGTAAGAAACTTCATGATGCCATTGGTTTTGAGGCAAGTATTAAGATAACAGATGTAATCGATACATATTAAGAATTAAGTATGTCACAGATAGATAAAGTAAGAATCATTCCTCGTCGTCTCATCGCAGACGACAGAGGCTGGTTTTTGAAAGCAATTACAGGAACAGAGGAGGACATACCTTCTCATACAGGTGAGGTATACCTTACTATGGGTAAGCCTGGTCAGGCTAAGGCTGGTCATTATCATCCAGAAGCAGTGGAGTGGTTTACCATCATTGAAGGTAGTGCTATCTTGAAATTGGAAGATATGGAAACGCATGAGCGTAGAGACATTGAGATGCCTTTTGAAAAAGCTCAGACCGTTTTCATTCCCAATGGTGTAGCGCATATAGTAGTAAATAACAGCGATAAGAATTTTATATTGTTGGCTTATACAGATAAATTGTATGATCCGGCAGATACAATTGCTTTTAAAATAATGTAATAAGTCATGAAAATAGCAATTTATAAACCGACAGTTTCAATATCTCCTGTATGTGGAGTAAAGGTTCAAGGAAAAATGTGGCGTGACGGGCTTGTTGCCTTGGGGCATCAAGTTGATTTGGTGAATATCTGGGATGACTATGATTGGGATTCTTATGATTGGTTGATTATGATGGGATTTGGAGGAAACTTCAGAGATTCTTCGAGGGCATTTAGTAAACTGGTTAAAAGAATAGCTATAGCACCTATCATAGACCCAGATTGTGGCCATGCAAAGTATAAGTTCTTCACTAAATATTGGGGAGACCAAAAGCATTTAGGGTTGTCTTCGAGATTTCATGATTTGTATTTAAATAAAGATTTCTATAAGCTATGGCTTGTTAGATCTGATTTTGAGGCTTCTTATGTGACAAAATGTTTAGAAATAGAAGAATCAAAAATAGAATTAGTACCACTTCAGTATAGAGTTCCATCTTGCGATAAAATGCCTAACAAGGAAGATTTCTGTTTTCATGCAAGTAGATTAGGTTCGCCAAATAAGAATGTTCCACGCTTGGTAGAAGCTGCTATTAAATACAAATTCAATTTGGTTCTGGCGGGGCTGTTAGCTTCTGAAGAAGAAAAGCAATGGCTGCACAATATGATAGATGCCCATAAAAATATTCAGTATGTGGGAGAAGTGTCAGATGAGATACTTTTGGAATATTATCGACGTTGTAAAGTCTTTGCATTACCTAGTTTGACTGAAGGCGTGGGTATGGTTGCTTTAGAAGCTGCAGCTAACGGGGCAGAAATCGTTTTGACGAATGACGGTGGTCCTAAGTATTATTTACAGAATCATGCAGAAATTATTAATCCATATTCTGTAGATGAAATAGGTAAGGCTGTTGTGAAGCTTTTAAATAAAAATGTGTATCAACCGGAATTATTAGGATATATGAAGGACAATTTCTCTCCAGAAGCATGTTCTAAGAAATTGGAGAAATGCTTAATAGATAGATTATGATGCCTAATATAAAGAACAAAATTAGCATTATAGTTCCATGTTATAATGTTGAGCAATATCTTCCGAAGTGTATAGATAGCATTCTCAACCAAACTTACCAAAACTTTGAAGTTTGGTTGGTGGATGATGGGTCACCTGATAGATGTGGTGAGATTTGTGATGAATATGCTAAGAAGGATACTCGTATCAAAGTAATCCATAAGAAAAATGGAGGTTTGGCAGATGCTCGTAATGTGGCTTTGGATGTGATGACAGGTGAGTATGTGGTTTGTGTGGATAGCGACGATTATATCTCGCCTACACATATAGAAGGACTTTATCATCTGATAGAGAAGTATGGCGCAGATGTTAGTGTCAATACATTCTGTTCTTTTTACGAAGGCTCATCTCCAAATCCAAGCCCAAAATCAACTAAAGATTGGGTTTTAGATGGACTTCATGCTACAGAAATGATGTTCTACCAAGAGCATTTTGATACTACAGCTTGGGGAAAAATGTACAAGGCTAGTCTGTTTGATGGAATTCGCTATCCAAAAGGTTTACTGTTTGAAGACCTTCCTACGACATATCGTCTTTTATTGAAAGCAAATAAGGTGGTTTTTAATGATGAACAGAGTTATTTTTATTTACTTCGTAGTAATAGCATCGAAGGTGCAGCTTTCTCTCCCCATAAGCTGGATAGTGGCTTACAATTGATGGCTTTGATGGATAAGGATAGAGATAAACTGCAGCCTATCATCAAGAGTTATAATAGCCGCATTGTTAGCTTTGTCTTTCATTTACTGTTGCAAATGCCAGAGGGATATGCGCATCGTAATGATTTTGAGCGTCGCATTAAAAAACTCCGTTTGTCTGTATTAATAGACAATAGGGCAAGAAAGAAAGCTAGGTTGGCATGTTTGTTCTCTTTTATAGGATTTGGCGTGGTTCAAAAGATATTTAATAAGGTGAAAACGAGAAAGTAATTTTTCTGTTTTTAGAGTCTAGATGTATTTATCATAAACGAGGATTTTATTGAAAAAAACAATGGATACAATTGATATTTCTCAAAACATCCAAGACTTCAAGCAGGTGTTTGAAAATGAGAGTAGAATCATATTCTCTGCTAAGTTTGGAGATGGTAAGTCTTACTTTCTGAATGAGTTCATGAAGAGCTATGATGAAAAGAAGAATGATTACTATTTTATCACTCTCCATCCTGTAAACTACGTGGTTGAAGAGAATCGGGATGTCATAGAGTATATCAAGCGTGATATTCTGTTTCAACTCATAAAGGATAATCGTATCTATGACTTTAAAGAGGGGTATGATAAGATATTCGATGCGGTATGCAACAAAGAGTCTTTGTTAAACCTGGCTGACTTTGTTGCTTCGATTATACCTGTAAATGGTTTGAAAGAAGGATATAAGGCTCTGAAGGCTCTTGTTTCTACGATTGGTGAAAAACGTAAAGGACAAGATGTTCTTCATGTAGTAGATGATTACCTCAATGGATTTTATGGAAAGTCAGGTAGCATAAGCGAATGCGATGCTTTTACTTGTCTTATCCAGAAGTCTTTGGAGCAGATGATGGCAAAGTCTGTTTTGATTATTGAAGATTTGGACAGAATAGATCCTGCTCATCTGTTCCGCATCATGAATGTCTTATCCTCTCAGGTTGATAATCCCTATTATTCGGAGATCCATAATGGTAACAAGTTCGGCTTTGATAAGATAATCCTTGTAATGGATTACGAGATAGCCAAGCATCTCTTCCACCATTTTTATGGTAAAGAGGCGAACTATGAAGGCTATATGAATAAGTTTCTGAATACCTTGCCCTTTTCGTATTCTATAAAAGAAGAGGCGCATAGGCAAGTTAGGCAAAAGATTCTTGATATCTGCAAGACTGGTGTATTTTTAAGTTTAGACCAAAAACTTTCTAATGATCCGAAAGATAGAATTTCATTCCAGCTTGCACTTAATAAGTCTTCTGTTAGAAGATGTAAAGAATTCCTTGATTTAGATGTCGCTTCGCTGATTCGTAAAAAATGGTTGAATGGTGAATATTCTATACCAACTGATAGTACTTGGGTAAGAATACTTGTTTGTTATCGTTTTTTTATGCCAGATAAGTCCATAAGATCTATCATGGAGGCTATGATCCATGGATTTACCGATTTGCAATTAGCAGAGCTTGCAATGCCTTTCTATTGTGCAGTTAATGAGGAAAGTTACTTTTACCTGCAAATAAAAGATGATATGTATATGATAAGATATAATGTTATGCGTAACTTGGTAACTAATGGCGTTGTAAGGAATCATAGAAATGTTGTACCTGAAAGTATAGCTAATATCAAAAAGGTGTTGTATAATGTTGAGAGCAGTATATGTAATCTTTTGATAGGATAAGTAGTTTTTTGTTAGCTTCTGTAAAAATCAAAATAAAACATTCGATATGAGAACTATAAAGAATCTGAAGTTTAGAGATAAGAAATTCTATAGGTATAAGTACTCGAACATGAGCTTTGACTCTGTGAAAGGCTCTTATCATTCAGGTATTGATACCGATCCTTGGCTTCGCTCGTTCTTCTCTGGCATCAATGTACGACCAAGTTGTTATGCTTGTAGATTCAAGAAGCAGTATCGTGTGACAGACTTTACAATATGGGATTGCTTCGAGGTGTACCAGTATAGTAAGGAGTAGGATAATGATAAAGGTGTAACTAAAGTCCTTGTTCATTCAGCTAAAGCTGAAGAAATCATGAAAGCCATAGAAGCTGATGCCTATATAAAAGAGGTAGGAGTTGATAAGCTGATAGCTGGTGTGCATGAGTTGACTGCTCAGCCAAAGAACAATTTTAGACGCACAGCATTCTTTGAAGACTTAGATAGGCTTTCGCCTAAGGAGTGTTTCGATAAATATTTTCCTGTTACTTTCAGAACCAAGATGGAGAAGCATATTAGAATCTTAATGTTACAGTTAGGTATCTATAAGCAATTCCGTATGCTGGTGAAGAAGATGGTGGGGGAAGTGTAGAGATAATATATTTGATTTTTCAACTGTATTGAAATGAAAGGTATTTTGGAATGAAAGAGACTAAAGATATACAATATTTCTTGGAGGCAGAAAAGAAGTTTCGTAAAGAACATCCTGATTATGGTGAGCTATTCTTTGATGAGAAGTATGGGGCGCGTGAAATCGGTGACGAGGATTCTGCAAGCTTTTTAGTCAATATGCCGATAGGCGAATATTATAAACAACATTCCCAAATAATAGGAAATGAAGAGAAATATGGCTTAACAGAAGTTGAAAGGACCTTCTTGTGTATGTACTATGCTGAACATTCTGCCAAATTTCGTGACGACTATTATCATGGGGAAATACCTGAAGTCGTCAGGCAGATGTTTATAGGAATCAACAATGTGGTTTCTAAAGCTCCTCAAAACAAAGATAAAATTCTATATCGCTTTTGTCAGGATGAAGACCCTAAAGGGATGAAAGTTGGTGATGTGGTAAATTTCCCATATAACTTGACTTGTACTAATTTTGATTGGAATCAAGCAAAATACAAGAATGTTTATGTGATTACTCCATTACCAAATGGAAAGACAAGAGCTCATAATCTGTATGAGATATATGAGCATGGGGATGAAAAACAAGTAGACTTCTTACGAGATACGTCGTTTGAAGTTACCAAAATAGAAGAAACAGAAGGTACATCATATAAACTGTATTATTTAAGTGAGGTATCTGTTGATTGAATAGTTACAAGAAAATAGTATGGATGTACAAAAAATCTCATTAGGTTGGTTCTAAAAATTCGGTTTCAGTATGACGGTTATGAGGTTATAATGTCACATTATGCTGATAATCAGCGGAACATACTTTATAACCCAATAACATCAAAGCTCCAGACTGGCCTTTTTTAGAAATAGCCATTAAAGTATCTTTGGTAGATTATGAAAATACTTCATATAGCAGAGTGTGCAGGTGGCGTGGAACGCTACCTCCAGATGCTCTTGCCTCGATTGGAAAAGCGAGGGGTGTGGCAGTTCTTCATTTGTTCGAAGAACTACAACAAACAGAGTTATGAGAATATGGTGGATGGTGTGGATCAGATGGATTTGAAGCAGACGTTCTCGCCGCTTCAAGTTTGGAAGAAAGTGAGTGCCATCCGTCAAGTTATCAAACAGATTAAGCCCGACATTATCTATTGCCATAGCAGTTTTGCTGGCGGATTGGGGCGCATGGCTGCCATCGGCTTGCACTGCAAAGTGGTGTATAATCCGCATGGATGGGCTTTTAATATCAAATAAATTTTAATCGGATGAAACTGAAAAGTGTGATTTATCTGTTGATGGAAAAGATGCTTTCGCCATGCACCGACAAGATTGTGTGCATATCGAAAGCGGAGAAGCAATCGGCAGAGCGTGAACACATTGCTAAGGATGATAAGCTTGCTTTGATTCCGAATGGTATTGATGTGAGTGCTGTAAGGAATGCTGTAGCTAAGTCTAGAAGTGAACTTGGCATTACGGAAGATACTTTTGTGGTAGGTATGATTGGAAGACTTTCTCCGCAGAAGGCGCCTGATGTGTTTATCCGTGCTGCCAAGTTAATACATGATGAAATTCCTAACTCTGCTTTCATCATAGTGGGAAGTGGTGAGGAAGAGGAAGAAGTCAAGACCTTTGCCAAGGAGAATGATTTGAAACTTGTTGTAACTGGTTGGACTGATGAGCCATATAGCTATTTGAAAGTTTTTGATGTAGCGATGCTCTTGTCAAGGTGGGAAGGATTTGGATTGGCTGTTGTTGAGTATATGGCAGCAGAGAAGAATGTGGTTGCCACAAAGATTGATGCCATCCCTACATTGGTAGATGATAGTATTGATGGTTTGTTAGTGGAAATGGATAATCCAAAGGATGCCGCAGAAAAGGCACTCTGGTTATATCGTCATCCTAAGGAAGCTGCAGAAATGAAATCCAAGGCTTTGAAAAAAGTGATAGAGAATTATGACATTTCAAGAGTTGTAGATCAACATGTTGAAATGTTTGAGGAACTTACTGGAGATAAGTAGTTTTTGACTATTATGAGTGTGCTCTTTGATTTTCAGAAGTATTGCCTAGGGGCAAAAAGTGATGTGATTAAAGTAATTGCTGGTATAGACTGGCAAGAACTGTATTCCTTTGCGTCCAAGCAGGCCCTGCTGGGGCTTTGCTTTGAGGGTATTGAGAGACTGGGGAAGGAGTATCCTGAGGAGTTGAAGCAGAATCCGATAGGGAGGGAACTACTGATGACTTGGATGGGTAAGGCGCAACAGATTCGCAGACAGAATATGAAAGTGAATGTGGTTGCAAGCAAGCTCTATTCCATGCTTAGAGAAGATGGACTGAGGTGCTGCATTCTAAAAGGTCAAGGGAATGCCTTGATGTATCCAAATGCGTATTCCCGAAATCCGGGAGATATTGATGTTTGGGTGAATGCGGAGCGGGATTCTCTTACGGAGTTTACCAAAGAGCATTTCGTACTTGAGGATGATGTGAGGTATCATCATTTGGAGACTTCCATGGATGGAGTGCCTGTGGAGTTGCATTTCTTTCCTTGCACTATGAACAATCCGATTTATCATGCCAGATTGCAGAAATGGTTTAAGCGGAATGCGAATTTGCAATGCTCTAATGTGGTTAGCCTACCAGATGGTGTTGGAGAAATCGCTATACCAACGACGGCATTCAATGTGGTTTATCAGCTGACGCATCTATATCATCATTTCTTTGATGAAGGGATTGGAATGAGGCAAATCATTGATTACTACTATGTGGTGAATAATGATGAGTTATTGGTGATTAGGGATACTTTGCAGAAGGAACTGAAGCATCTAGGATTGTGGAAGTTTGCAGGGGCGGTGATGTATGTGCTGCATGAGGCATTGGGACTATCAGAGGAGAAAATGATAGCTCCGATGGATGAAAAGCGTGGTAAGTTGTTGCTGGCAGAGATACTGAATGGTGGCAACTTCGGACAGCATTTCACCAAGTATGGGCATTTCACTCAACAAGGCATGGCAAAGAAATACTTCCTGAAGATATGGAGAAATATGCACTTCGTGCGATAT
>ERZ1026856.701-NODE-701-length-19410-cov-22.435701_pt1 | contig 19410 bp, 16 predicted proteins | sample MGYA00380158_ERZ1026856 | MGnify/ENA primary metagenome ERZ1026856 (study PRJEB33269, sample SAMEA4719794) | human gut metagenome | biome: human-associated habitat; feature: organic feature; material: feces | place: Cameroon | collected 2013-10 ...
CATATGTACTTGGTGGACAGGGTATGCAGATTGCTGTATCTGATGAAGATGTAGTTGAATTCATGAACATCATCAACAGAATTAAGCAGGATCACCCAATTCTTGTTGATAAGTACCTTATGGGTAAGGAAATCGAGGTTGATGCTGTATGCGATGGTCAGGATATTCTTATTCCTGGTATCATGGAGCATATTGAGAGAGCTGGTATCCATTCAGGAGACAGTATTTCAGTATATCCAGCTAAGTCTATATCACCTAAGATTGTAGATATGATTGAAGATTATACAGGAAGACTTGCAAGAGCACTTCATGTAAAGGGTATGATTAATATCCAGTTTATCGTATATAATGATCAGGTATATGTAATTGAGGTTAACCCTCGTTCAAGCCGTACAGTACCATACATCAGCAAGGTTACAGGTATTCCAATTGTTAAGCTTGCAACACAGGTTATTATCGGCAAGACAATTAAGGAATTAGGATATGAGCCAGGACTTCAGAAGGCAGCAGATTACTATGCAATTAAGATGCCTGTATTCTCATTTGAGAAGATCAGAGGAGCTGATATCAGCCTTGGACCAGAGATGAAGTCTACTGGTGAGTGTCTTGGTATATCTAAGAGCTTTGATGAGGCACTTTATAAGGCATTCGAGGGAGCTGGAATCAGACTTCCAAAGCATAAGCAGATTATCATGACTCTTGCAGATAAGGATAAGCAGGATGGTATTGATATTGCACAAAGATTCGAAGCATTAGGTTACAAGATTTATGCTTCAAGAGGAACAGCCAAGGTTCTTAAAGAAAATGGAGTTCATGCAATTCAGGTTAATAAGATTGGACAGGAAGCACCTACACTTCTTGACCTTATCTTAGAGCATAAGATTGACCTTGTAATTGATACACCTGAGAGTGGAATTGAGAGAGCCAAGGACGGATTCCTTATCAGAAGATATGCTATCGAGACAGGCGTTCACTGCCTTACAAGTCTAGATACAGCCCATGCACTTATTTCAAGTCTTGAGCATGCATTTAATAATCAGGAATTATCTATAGTTGATATTGCAAAGATTGATAATCGTGGTAATAATTAATCTGTGATATTTAATGAAGAGGCACTGTGGAAACACGGTGTCTCTTTTTGCTAAACAGTTGACCGACTTGATATTATTAGGTATAATCCATAAGTATATATTAAAAAAGGGAAGGTTATGAAATGAACGAAAATCGTAATTCATTCAAGGGCTCTATAGGGTTCGTCCTTGCGGCAGCGGGTAGTGCTGTAGGACTTGGTAACATATGGAGATTTCCTTATTTGGCAGCTAAAGATGGAGGAGGATTATTCCTCGTTATTTACATTGTATTAGCATTAACATTTGGTTTTACTCTACTCACAACAGAAATTGCTATTGGACGAAAGACAAAGCAGAGTCCGCTTACAGCTTACAGCAAGTTAAAGAGTAAGTGGAAGCCACTGGGTATTATAGCGTGTATTGTACCTATAATGATATTTCCATACTATGTAACAATTGGCGGATGGGTACTTAAGTATCTTCTTGTTTATATTACAGGTAATGGACATGCAGCAGCACAGGACGGATATTTCTCAGGATTTATTGGTCAGACAGCAGAGCCAATCATAATGATGCTTGTGTTTACAATAATTGTTGCATTTATTATATTCCGTGGTGTTAACAGTGGTATTGAATCATCATCAAAGATTATCATGCCATTACTTATTGTGCTTGTTCTTGGTGTATCTGTATATTCACTTACAATTTCATATACAGACATTGATGGCACAACAAGAACAGGTTTACAGGGATTAGGTGCTTATGTAATTCCTAACATGAAAGGAATTACTGTTAAGCAGTTCTGTACAGTTCTTATGGACGCAATGGGACAGCTTTTCTACAGTTTAAGTGTTGCTATGGGTATTATGATTGCATATGGTTCATATGTAAGTGATGATGCTAATCTTGGAAAGTCAATTAATCAGATTGAGATATTTGATACGGTAGTTGCATTTCTTGCAGGTGTAATGATTATTCCTGCTGTATTTGTATTCATGGGAAGAGACGGAATGACAGCATCAGGTCCAAGTCTTATGTTTGTCTCACTTCCTAAGGTATTTGATTCTATGGGATTTGCAGGAAATGTAATTGGTGCAATATTCTTTGCAATGGTATTCTTTGCAGCCCTTACAAGTGCAGTTTCAATTATGGAAGCTATCGTTTCAAGCTTTATGGATGAGTTTAAGTTAAACAGAAACAAGGCTACAGCTATAGAGACTGTAATTGGTATAGCTGCTGCCGTTATTGTATGTTTAGGATATAATAAGCTGTTATTTGATATTAAGCTTCCAAACGGAGTACATGCACAGGTGCTTGATATTATGGATTATGTCAGCAATAATGTACTTATGCCAATAGTTTCTATAGGAACATGTATCCTTATTGGATGGATACTTAAGCCGAAGACTGTTATAGATGAAGTTGAGAAAACAGGAATTAAGATGGTAAGAAAGGGCCTTTATACAGTTATGGTAAAGTGGGTTGCTCCAATTCTTTTATTCCTTCTTCTTCTTAAATCACTTGGAATTCTTACTATAATCTGATATAGGTAAGATTTACAGATTACTATGTTTCTGCAAGAGGTTAATAAATGATTAATAAAAAGTTTTGTATAACAATGTCTGGTTTTATGATTGCATCCTTAATGTTGACAGGGTGCAGTTCAATGTTTGGTAATCCAATGAAATATGTTATAAGTCAGGATGAGACAAGGCAGGAACAGACTGAATCACAGAATGATACAGGGAATAATGATACTTCTTCTGATGAACAGAATTCTTCGGAACAGGATAGTAATCAGGAAATATATATACTTGGTACGGATAAGGTGTCTGATTATTCAGTATCGGGTATGTTAAAGGCTGTTAAAGAAATTAATGAAAATATTGACGATGATAAGACAAAAGGAATAATACTTATCGGAGAAGAACAGTATATTGATTATATTTCATATTTTATATCATTGACTGTTGAGGATAAAAAACCGTTGGTTATAATTAAGAATCTTAATGATGATACAAAGCAGGCAGCACTCATATCACAGGTTAAGTCATATATTAATGGAAAGGCAGAATCACTGCCACAGGATTGTATGGTTAACAAGAATGTATCTGATGTATTTGACATTTCTTCTGTAAAAGCATTGCCTGATGTGGATATTTTCTATGATTATATAGGTGCTAACACGGATGAATTATCCAAGAAAATTTATATCAGCAATGGAATGGTAATAATACCATCAACATCTGGTGCTGATATATCAAGTGAAACCTATGAAATTATATCGCAGAAGAATATTGCGCCAGTGGTTATCACATGCAGTAAAGATGTTTTAGATACCAAGATTAAAGACAACTCAGCAGATAATATTTATTATACAGATTTAGAACCATATAAGGCACGTTTAATGCTTATGTTTTTACTGAATAAAAATAGCGATTCTGATTCTATAAAGAATGCTTTGATTAAGGCAGATTAAAACATCATTTATTGAAAGAATATCAATATTGTGGTATTCTGTCAGTATAAGATTTAGCTAGTAAAAGATTGGAGAATATAATGGATTCAACAAAGGCACAGGATATTACAAGACATATTTTTAAAGATGAGGATAAGGGCTGTGAATATATTAAGAACCTTGCTTTATCTGACAGTGTTGAAGTACTTACAAAAATTATTCCTGCATTAATTAATGAAGCGGAAGAAAAGAAGAATGTTAATGATGCTGGTTACTTTAGCTGGCTTAATGACCTTTACCGTAAAATAGTTATTGAAAAGCTTATGAATGCAGAACATTTATGGACTATATACTGTGATAATACAGGCTATCCATATGTTGTAGACAATGATATTATTGTACTTTATGATTATGCTAATCATCTTAAAGTTGAAGAAAGGCTTAAAAAATATGGCTTCAGTATTTCATTTGGCATAGAAGATGGTCAGGGTATTATGTCTGAAGTTGGACATATGTACAGAAATGGTATTAAGAATATCAGATTTATAGATGGCAGGGACAATATGCTTACTATATCAAGAGAAGAAATTGCAACATATGATATGTTCTTTAAGGATGAATATGTTACTAACCCTGCATTACAGAATGCACTTATTTCTTTCTTTCAGGAATTCAGAAAAGATAAAGTTGATGATAATTCACCAGTTCTTGCATCTAAAGAGGTAGATTTAAAGGTAGCACTCCGCAATGCAGATTTAATGGTTCCTTGTACTAAGGAAGAAACAGATGATACTGTTTCGATTGCACATCCTTATGTGGATATAACTGATAAGGTAGAGCATAAAGAAGGCGAGCAGGTATTGGCGCTTCCTGTATTTACCGATGGTATAGAGCTTGATAAATGCTATTTTGATAAACATGAGAATATGTTATATACATATATGGAACTGTTGAAGTCAGTGAAGGAGATTGGTGCATCGGGAATAGTTATTAATCCATTAGGTGTGAGTTATTATGTTCCACTTGATATTATGAAAAAGATAATAGCTGATTAGATATAGCAGGGCATGTGGCGAAGGAGGAAGTTCTATGGCAGATATGAATGTTAATTATATTAATCCATTTTTAGAGGCTGCGATTGCAATAGTTAAAGACGCCTGTCAGGTGGAATTAAAAATAGGAAAGCCATATGCTAAAATGGTTGAACTGACAGAGGGTACGGTGGTAATCCTTATAGGTGTAACCGGAGAGATGAGAGGTCAGGTTGTATTATCCATAGATGAAAAGAAAGCGTGTGAGATTGCTTCGCGTATGATGATGGGCATGCCTGTTCCGGAATTAGACGATATGGCTATAAGTGCAATAAGCGAGCTTGGTAATATGATAATGGGTAATGCTGCAACAGTATTTTCAACTAGAAATATAGGAATTGATATTACTCCTCCGACAGTAGGACAGGGAACTGGAAAGATAGATACGATGTATTCCAAGAACATTGCAATACCATTACTTACAGATGATTCGGAAGTATTCATGGAAATGAATATTGCAATGAAAATTGGCTAGAATTATTATGAAACTAAAAGACACACTGGTATATGCTGGTGTGTCTTTTTCTAGGATTAAGTATAGGAGGATGTAATGGAAAGAGTATATATTGCAATTGATCTTAAATCATTCTATGCAAGTGTTGAGTGTGTTGAAAGAGAATCAGACCCGCTTACAACTAATCTCGTTGTGGCTGATGAATCAAGAACAGCCAAAACAATATGCCTGGCAGTTACTCCTTCTCTTAAGAAATATGGACTTTCCGGACGAAGCAGGCTTTTTGAGGTAGAACAGAAGGCAAAAGAAATTGAAGAACGCACAGGAAAAAAGCTTGAGTATACTGTAGCGGTTCCAAGAATGGGACTTTATATAGAATATTCGTCAAAGATATATTCTATATACCTTAAATATTTCAGTAAGGATGACATAACTGTATACAGTATTGATGAAGTATTTATTGATGCAACAGATTATATGAAGCTGTATAATATGACGGCAAGAAAGCTTACCGCAAAAGTTATTGAGGATGTGTACGATACGACAGGGATAACGGCTACTGCAGGAATTGCACCTAATCTGTATCTGTGCAAGATAGCAATGGATATAGTTGCAAAGCATATACAGGCAGACAGCAAGGGTGTGCGTATCGCAGAATTAAGTGTTAATGATTACAGAAAAATGTTATGGAGTCATACACCTCTTACAGACTTCTGGAGGGTTGGACCAGGAATATCAAGACAGCTTGAAAAACATGGTATAAAGACTATGGGTGATATTGCGAGAATGTCCCTTGAAGATGAGGACTGGCTGTATAAGCAGTTTGGTGTAGATGCAGAGATTCTTATAGATCACGCATGGGGATATGAACCGTGTACAATTGCAGATATTAAGAAATATAAACCCAAGGCGAGCAGCCTGTGTTCAGGACAGGTGTTAAAAGAGCCATACACATTTGAAGATGCAAGAATTGTAGTTGGAGAGATGGCAGATGAGCTTGCACTGGATTTAGTTGATAAAGGTTTTGTGACCGATTCGATTGCATTAAATGTAACTTATGACAGAAAAAATGTTGATGAAGGAACCTATAAGGGTGAAATCCATGTGGACAGATATGGAAGGGAAGTTCCACAGGGACTTAACAAATCTGTTTCGCTTACGACATGTACATCCTCATCAAAACAGTTAAGAGAAGCTTTTCTTGATATATATGACAAATATACTAACAGAAAGCTGTATATCCGAAAGTTAAATCTTACAGTTGCCAATCTTACTAATGAGGGCTTTCAGCAGTTTGACATGTTTACAGACCAGACACAGCTTGAACGCGAAAAGAAGATGCAGCATGCAATGCTTGATATTAAGAAAAAATACGGTAAGAATGCGGTTATGAAAGCTAATAACCTGCAGAGTAAGGCGACCGCTATTGAAAGGAACGGGCAGATAGGAGGTCACAGGGCATAGCTTATGGGTAAATATGATGATATAATCAATATGAAATGGCCAATACCGAGTAAAAGACCAAGAATGGATATGCAGAGCAGGGCTAAGATATTCCTGCCTTTCTCAGCATTGAAGGGACTTGGAAATGCTATTGACGAGCAGAATAAAACCAAAGATAATATGAGAGAATACGAATATTTTGATGAGGAGAATAAGGGAGAAGAATTTTATGAGTAATACAATGAAAGAAAATAAAATGGGTACAATGCCTGTTAATAAGCTGCTTATTAATATGGCTCTGCCAATGATGATATCAATGCTTGTACAGGCACTGTATAATATTGTTGACAGTATATTTGTTGCAAGAATAAGTGAGGAAGCTCTTACAGCGGTTTCAATGGCATTTCCAATGCAGAATCTTATGATTGGTGTTGCAGGCGGCGTGGGTGTAGGTACTAATGCGCTGCTTTCAAGGGCATTAGGAGAAGGAAGGCATGAAGAAGCTGATAAAATGGCTGTACAGGGTATATTCATAACAGCCTGTAGCTATATAATATTTCTTGCCATAGGACTTTTCTTTGCCAGAGAGTTTTTTGTTATTCAGGGCGCTAATGAAGTGATAGCTGACTATGGTTATGACTATCTTTCAGTTATTCTTATTGTCAGCTTTGGCTGTCTGTTCCAGATGATATTTGAGAGATTATTACAGGCTACAGGAAGAACATTTTACAGCATGATTACACAGGGTACAGGTGCAATAATTAATATTATTCTTGACCCGATACTTATATTTGGTCTGCTTGGTGCACCAAAGCTTGGCATTGTAGGTGCGGCAGCAGCCACGGTTGCAGGTCAGATTGTTGCAGCCGTTATGGCAGTGATATTTAATATTAAAGTTAATAAAGAAATACATATTACTTTTAAGGGCTTCAGACCATCAGGAAAAAGAATTGGCAATATCTTATTCATAGGAATTCCATCAGTTATTATGATGGCGATTGGTTCTGTTATGACATTCTGTATGAATAAGATTCTGGTTGTATTTACATCAACAGCGGTTGCTGTATTTGGTGTGTATTTTAAGCTGCAGAGCTTTGCATTTATGCCAATATTTGGTATGAACAGTGGAATGGTTCCTATAATTGCTTTTAATTATGGGGCAAAGAGAGAAGACAGAGTTATACAGACCCTTAAGCTTGCGGTAATGTATGCAGAGATAATAATGGTACTTTTTATGATAGCAGTTCAGATATTCCCGGTTCCAATGCTGTCAATATTCAGCGCATCGTCAGATATGATACGAATGGGAGTTCCTGCTTTAAGGACTATATCAATAAGTTTTATATTTGCAGGAATATGTATTATATGCAGTTCGTTCTTTCAGGCACTTGGAAGCAGTATATACAGCATGCTTGTGTCATTTGTAAGACAGATTATATTCCTTGTGCCATGTGCTTATATTTTTTCGAAAACAGGGAATGTTAATCTTGTATGGTGGGCATGGCCTATTGCAGAGCTTGCTTCGGTTGCATTAAGTGTATTCTTCTTTATCAGGGTAAGAAAGAAGAAGTTCGCATTTATGGAACAGTAATGGATATAATTCAGAAAGATGAGGATAAGATATGAACAGACATATAGAAAAAGCTAAAGAACTACGTTCACCTGAAAAATGTTATAACTGTGCAGAAACTATTATGATGGCTTATGCTGATGATTTGGGATTGAGTGAGACACAGGCAGAATGTCTTGGCTGTAATTTCGGCGGTGGTATGAAATGTGGTGGAACATGTGGTGCAATTACCGGAGGACTTATGGTACTTGGAGCATTGGGGGTAAGCAGTCCGGCTGTTGTTGGTGCATTTCAGAGAACTATCAGGGATAATCACGATGGAATGACTAACTGTGCAGACCTTTTAAGAGATAATGCTTTAAAGGGTGGCGAAAAAAAGGCGCATTGTGACAGTATGATTATGGAATCAATAAGGCTTATTGATGAGCTGACAGGTAAAGATAAGTAATGCCTTGTTGATAATATTTATCAATAAGATATAGTGAATTATATAGTAAAATGTGATAAAGTAAGCATGGTTAGGGCATTCTAACTATGCTTACTTTTTTTGTGCCTGTTAATGATGAATTTTTATATATTGACGCAAAATTAATAAGTGCTAATATAATGAATATATGAACGATTGTTCATATAATGATATGAGAGGGCGTGCCCAAAGGAGGTATATATGTTTTTAGAGATTAAGGGAATCAAAAAGCATTATGGAGAAGGCGAGAGCCGGGTGGAAGTACTGAATGGTATTGACATAGAGGTTAATAAAGGGGAAATCGTCGTATTACTTGGTCCATCAGGTTCTGGCAAGTCAACATTGCTTAATATAATTGGTGGTATTGACGATGCAGACGAGGGTTACATATCAATAGATGGTGAAAAGACAGCAGATATGAATGAGAAGCGTCTTACACAGTACAGAAGAAAGCATCTCGGATATGTTTTTCAGATGTATAATCTTATACCTAACCTTACTGTAAGAGAGAATATTGAGGTTGGTGCTTACTTAAGTGACAAGGCACTTGATACAGATGAGATTCTTAATACATTAGGACTTTCAGATCACGCTGATAAGAAGCCTAACCAGTTATCAGGCGGTCAGCAGCAGAGAACTTCAATTGGAAGAGCTATTATAAAAAATCCAGATATCCTGTTGTGTGATGAGCCTACAGGAGCGCTTGATTACAACACATCTAAGGATATATTAAAGCTTATTGAAGACGTTAATAAGAAGTACGGTAATACTATAATAATAGTTACACATAATGACGCTATCAAGAATATGGCAGACAGGGTTATTACATTAAGAGATGGCAGAATCCGTAAGAACTATGTTAATGATAACAAGATTGCAGCAGCAGACCTTGAGTGGTAAGAGAGGAGTTAAGTATGAGAAATCCTTTAAATAAGCGTCTGCCAAGAGAATTAAAGCATGACTTTGGTAAATATCTTGTTATATTCTTATTTATGGTTATGATGATTTCGTTAGTAAGCGGATTCCTTGTGGCAGACAACAGTGTTAAGTATTCATATGATGAGGGCTTTAATAAATATAATCTTGAAGATGGACATTTTGCATTAGATAAAGAGCCTGACAGTTCTCTTATAAAAGATATTGAGAATAAGACTGACAGCAAGCTTTACGACTTAAGATATTTTGAGGAAGATGAGGCTGACAGCGGTGATACAATCAGAGTGTATAAAGACAGGACAGAGGTTAATCTTGAGTGCGTTATGGAAGGCGAAATGCCTGCTGCCGATAATGAAATAGCACTTGACCGTATGTATGCACAGAATGCAAAGATTAAGATTGGCGACACAATTAAGCTCGCAGGAAAAGAATTAAAGGTTACCGGTTTTGTTGCAGTTCCTGATTACAGCTGTCTTTTTGAGAATAATTCAGATATGATGTTTGATTCAACTAATTTTTCCATTGCTGTTATGACTGATAAGGGCTTTGAAAATGTTTCAAGTAATCATATTAAATATAATTATGCATGGAAATATAACAAAGAGGTTTCAGGAGATAAAGCAGAAAAAGAGGCTTCTGAAGATTTTCTTGAAAATCTTGGCGATGTTATCAAAGAATATGATACAAAGCTTATAATGAGAGGTAATACGGATATTATCAGTGTCTCTGATTATCTGCCAAGATATACTAACAAGGCTGTTAATTTCACAGGAGATGATATGGGTTCAGATAAGGCAACAATTATGCTTTTTGACTATATTGTAGTGGTTGTAATTGCATTTGTATTCGCTGTTACAACATCTAACACAATCAGTCAGGAGGCAGGTGTTATCGGAACTCTCCGCGCATCAGGTTATAAGAGAAGTGAGATTGTAAGACATTACATGGTCCTTCCTGTTGCTGTAACACTGGTTGCTGCTGTTGTTGGTAATATACTTGGCTATACTGCGCTGGAGAAGCTTTTCGTAAATATATATTATAACAGCTACAGCCTGTGTACTTATACAACACTGCTTAATGCAGAAGCATTTATTGATACAACAGTTGTTCCAATTATTATTATGTTTGTTGTTAATCTTATTGTACTTGAGAAGAAGCTCCGGCTTTCACCGCTTAAATTCTTAAGACATGAGCTTACTAACAGAAAGAAAAAGAAACTTATAAAGTTAAGTCATAAGATTCCTTTCATGACAAGATTCAGATTAAGAATAATGTTCCAGAATATACCTAATTATCTGACATTGTTCTTAGGAATACTGATTGCAGGTGCACTTGTTGTATTCAGCATCATGTTTGAACCGCTTATTGATGATTATGCTGATGTTGTTAAGAAGTCACAGATATGTGATTATCAGTATGTGTTAAAAAGTCAGGCAGAGACTGAAATTTCCGGTGCAGAAAAGTACTGTGTGACATCGCTTGATACAACAGATGAAAAATACATGACAGACGATATTATGATATATGGTATTCAGGATAACAGTAAATACGTTGACATAGATATCAGTGATGATGAGATACTTGTATCTAATGGTGTAATGGATAAATTCGGTCTGAAAAAAGGTGATACATTTAAGCTGAAGGATCCTTATTCTGATGAAGAGTACGAATTCACAATTGCAGGAAGCTATAAATATGACGCTGCGCTTGCTGTATTCATGACAAGAGATAATTTTATTGATACATTTGACAAGGCTGATGATTACTTCACTGGATACTTCACAGACAAGAAGCTCACAGATATTGATGATAAATATGTTGCTTCAATAGTTACATATGAAGACCTTATCAAAGTGTCTAACCAGATGAAGGTTTCAATGGGCGAGATGATGTATATACTGAAGTATTTTGGAATTATAATGTTCGTGCTTCTTATGTATCTGTTATCTAAACAGATTATTGAAAAGAATGCACAATCAATTTCAATGACCAAGATTCTTGGCTTTAAGAATGGAGAGATTGGCGGACTGTATATTGTAGCAACTTCGATTATGGTAGTTATATCACTTGTTGTTTCTGTACCTATTGTAAATGCTATGCTTAAATGGGCATTCTCATCATATTTGTACACTATGATGACAGGATATATTCCTTATATGATAAGAAGAAGCTGCTTTGTGGAAATGGTTGTTATGGGATTTGTGTGCTATGCGGTTGTTGCTGTGCTTCAGCTTGTGAAGATTTCTAAGATTCCTAAGACGGATGCTTTGAAGAACGTAGAGTAAGGGTTTTATGGTGTGTTGCACTTCAGACACGCTCCCGCTCGTGGAAGTGCGCAGCGGTACTAAGTTCACTGCTCCCTTCGGGAGTGCGTTCACTAAGTGCCGGCGCACTTCCAACGGTCTGAAGCTGCAACACACCATAAAACAGGCCTGCTTGGGTGTAGGCTCAGGCTCGTTTCCCTTTGGGAAACATCGCTTCCTTGTTGACCGGAAGGTTTTGTTGTGGGACGAGCTCGTTCTCCTTTGGAGAACATCGCTTCTTTGTTGACTGGAAGGCGTGTGGGTTTGTTCTCACTTGGAGAACATTGTCTCATTGATTCTTTGCTGTCCCTATTTGGGACAGCTTTTTTTGTTGACAACCTAACGATTGTTAGATAAAATGTATCTAACAGTTGTTAGGTGGAGGGGAGTTATGAATTCGACAAGAGAAAAGATTTTAAATGTTTCTTTAGAGCTGTTTTCACAAAGGGGATTTTCGGCGGTTTCTATTAGAGATATTTGTAAGTGTGTGGGGATTAAGGAAAGTTCTGTTTATTATCATTTTGAAAATAAGCAGAATATTTTTGATGTATTGCTGGATAAGTTTTCTGAAATTGCAAAGGGTATGATGGCTCAGCTTGAAAATGGTCTTGTGGGTGGACAGGACGGTTTTAAAGATGGGTTTAATATGGTCTCTGATTGCTTTTTTGAACAATACCTTATGAATGATTTCTGCAATAAGGTTATGCGGATTATGTTTATTGAGCAGTTTAATAATGAAGATGTACGAAAGCTATATCAGCACTGGCTTATGGATGAGCCGTTGCATTTTCAGAGCAATATTTTTTCTGTATTGATGAATATGGGTATGATTCAGGCTTGTGACAGCGAATATTTTGCAGTTAAGTATTATGCTCCAATTTATTTCTATGCGCAGAAATGGTTGTTTAATGGGGAATTAACGGAAGAACGCAAAGAGGCATTTCGTATTGATGCATACAAGCACATACAGACGTTTTTTGGAGAAATAGGAGGTAATAATGGCTGACAATATTATTATCACGGGAGCAAATCAGGGTATTGGTTATTATATGGTGGAAAAGCTGCTTGCAAAGGGAAATAAGGTATCGGTTCTGGATATTCATACAGACAATCTTGCGAAGCTAAAAGAAAAAAATGACAGCCTCATTTATTATAAAGTTGATTTGAGAAATTATGATGAAGTGAAGAGTGCGGTTGATGAAACTGTAGCAGAGTTTGAGACTATTGATATTGCTGTTCATAATGCCTGCAAATGTACATTTGAAAGTGAAAGTAAAACAGATTTAGATACATATAATGATGTTTTCAATGTTAATTATTTTGGTGCATTGCGTTTGGTAAAATGCGTTATTCCCTATATGGCAGCACAGAAAAAAGGCCGGGTGATTTTTACAAGTTCAGGTGTAGGTGTGACGGGATTTATGAATATTTCGCCTTACAGTTCAACGAAGGGGGCATTAGAAGCGTTAGCAAAATGCTTGAGAATTGAATACGCAAAGGATAACATTACATTTCATATTATGCATCCGCCTCTTACCAGAACAGAATCGGCGTCACCTCTTCCTGTTCCTGAAGAGTTCAAGGCACTGCCTGAAAAGGTAGGTTATGGGCTTGCAAAGCATATCAACTCAAAGAGATTTATCATATGCCACAGCCTTAATCAGAAAATACAAACATTTGGCTGTTACTTGTTCTCAACGAAAATGGGGGATCTGCTTTCAAAGCTGACAGCTAATTATACTGAAACAAATGATACCTATAGGTAGTCGTATTATCAATGGATTTATAGGTGAAAGTATGGAAAAATCATGTATTACTTTGATTTTTATTCTGTAAACACCTATAAGACAGTTCATAGGACTCGTTTTATAGGTGTTTTTTGCTGGAAATTCTAGAAAACAGCGGGAGAGTACCTATAAATGCTTATGAAAAATGATATTTATAGGAATGACATTTCCACATGAAGAAGATGCATAAACAAAGATGTTAAAAGGAGATACAAAGACGGTTACATGAAAATGCAAATCAAGCTACATTGACAGAAAAATAGAGAACTACAAGCAAAATCAAGTGGGGTTCACAACGATAAGCAGGAATCTACATAGAAATCAGGTTGACATAACAAGAGTATGTATATATAATTACCACTGGTAATTAACAGGAGTAATTAATAGTGGTAATTAACAAAAAGATTACCTCCTGCGACTATATAACTTAAGGAGATGAATGTGTTATGAAACCAGACAAGATTAAGAGAATGCTGGATGCCTGTTATCTGGCTAAGAGGATTAGGGAACTGCTGCCAGAGCTGCCAGATGGGGTTGCGCCTGCTTATATCCAGTATATTGATGTGATTCATCATCTGTTGGAGAGTAATGACTGTGTTAAGGTTTCGGATATCAGTGACTGGCTTAATCTGCCAAGACCGGGGGTTACACGTACTGTCAAGGAGATGGAAGCTAAGGGATATCTTAAGAAGACTACTTCACAGGAAGACGCGAGGGTAACTTATATTACGGTTACGGATAAGGGAGAAGAGTTATCTAAGAAGTATGATGCGGATTATTACAGCCGTCTTAGCGGATATCTTACGGACATTACTGATGAAGAGGCTGATTCTATGATTAAAACTATTAACAAATTCTACAAGGTGATGAGCGAAAGGAGAGTTGACATTGAATAATTCAAAATCAGATTTTACACAGGGAAGTATATTAGGGAAGCTGATTCCTTTTATGATGCCAATACTTGGTGCATTAATATTACAGGCAGCATATGGTGCAGTTGACTTGCTTGTTGTCGGAAGATTTGGTACTACTGAAGGCCTTTCAGCCGTATCGACAGGAAGCCAGGTGCTTAATTTAGTTACATTTGTTGTAACACAGTTTGCAATGGGTGTTACAGTGCTTATTGCAAGATATATTGGTGAGAAAAGACCGGAGCAGATAGGTGCTCTGATAGGCGGAGCTATCGTTGTGTTTGCAATGATTTCAGTGGTACTTTTCGCTGTTATGATTGTCTTTTCAAGACAGATTGCAGTTATAATGCAGGCACCTAAAGAAGCAGTAGGTCTTACATCTGTATATGTAAAAATATGTGGCTCAGGAATATTCTTTATTGTTGCATATAATCTACTTTCGGCAATATTCAGGGGACTTGGAGACAGCAAATCACCTCTTATATTCGTTGCAGTTGCATGTGTTATTAATATTGTAGGTGACCTTGTTCTTGTTGCAGGGTTTAACATGAATGCTGCCGGAGCTGCTATTGCGACAGTCGCAGCACAGGCGGTAAGTGTTGTATTTGCACTTGCATTACTTTTTAAGAGACATCTTCCATTCAAGATAACTAAGAAGGATTTCTCAATTAACAGACATTGCAGGAGAGCGTTAAAGGTCGGACTTCCTCTTGCATTACAGGAATTCCTTACACAGATTTCATTCCTTGCATTGTGTGCATTTGTCAACAGACTAGGCTTACAGGCTTCGTCAGGATATGGTGTTGCATGTAAAATAGTTAATTTCGCAATGCTCATACCAAGTTCACTTATGCAGTCAATGGCGTCATTTGTTTCACAGAATGTTGGTGCAGGCAATGAAAAGAGAGCAAAGAAGACGATGTTTGTCGGTATTGGTGTAGGACTTGTGATAGGTTGTATAGTATTCATGTTAGTGATGTTTAAGGGTGATCTTCTCACAGCAATATTTACAACTGACGAGGCTGTTATACAGAATGGATATGATTACCTTAAGGGATTTGCGTTAGAGACGATTGTTACAGCAATATTATTCAGCATGATTGGATATTTTAATGGGCATGACGAGACAGTATGGGTAATGATTCAGGGACTTACACAGACACTGCTTGTCCGTCTGCCGTTTGCGTATTATATGAGTATACAGCCTGATGCGAGTCTTACTAAGATTGGTCTGGCTGCTCCGGTTGCAACTATTTTTGGAATTGTATTAAATGTGGTATTCTATATCTTGTGTGACAGAAAAGATAAGGCAAAGCATGATGGTTAATGATAAAATATATCAATAAATGAGTTTTGTAATGTGAAATATTGACATGAAAATATAAAGATAATATACTCATAACAGTGTTATATAACACTGTTATAGATAGGAGGCGTGAGTGTCTAAGGCGGTTGAAGGTGTTACTGAGAAGATAGAAGAATGTGCCAAAAAAGAATTTAAGAGCAAGGGCTATGTTGAGGCTTCGTTAAGAACTATTGCAATGGAAGCGGGAACTACAACCGGTTCAATATATTCGCGATATGGTGGAAAAGAAGGCCTTTTTTCAGCATTAGTGGAGCCGGCAGCAAGAGAGTTTACGGAAATTTTTGAGAATATCCAGAAACAGTTCCATGCGATGGAGAGTGACAGGCAGACAGAAAGCCTTGATGAATACTCAAGAAATGGAATGATACAGCTTGTAGAGTATATGTATGACCATTTTGAAGAGTTTAATCTTCTGGTGAATTGTTCTTATGGTACGAGGTTCCAGAATTTTGTTGAACATCTGGTTGATATTGAGACAGATTATACATACAAATATATGGAAGCAGTCTGTCTTAAGTTCAAGGAGGGAAGACCTTTGACAAAGGATTTCATGCATATTATGAATACCGCACTTTTTGAGAGTTTTTTCGAGGTGGTAAGACATAATATGTCTAAGGAAGAGGCAATGGAGTATATTGATCTGCTTGAAAAGTATCACAGTGCAGGCTGGAGCGTAATATACGATGAATGTAAATAATAATATATGGCTGTCAGTAATGGCAGCCTTTATTTAAAGGCACAGGTTAGCAATATCTTACTCTGAATAGTGTTATATAACGAAGCAGTAAAGCAAGGAGGATAATTATGGCAAAGAAAGAGGAAAAGCCAGATACAATTAAGCAGTTGTTTGAATATGCCGGTAATTACAGGTATCTGACAATTGCGTCATGGGTACTTGCTACGATAAGTGCTTTCGTTGCACTTGTACCATTTTATTTTATATGGAGATTAATTAAAGAGGTGCTTCGTGTTGCACCTGATTATGGCAATGCGCAGAACCTGTCTGTATATGGCTGGAGTGCCGTTGCATTTGCAATAGGAGCAATGCTTATATACATAGGTGCATTGATGTGTTCGCATCTGTCAGCATTCAGGATTCAGGCCAATATGCGCTCTAAGCTTATGAGACATATACTTACACTTCCGCTTGGATTCATGGACGAAGAGGGAAGCGGTAAGGTAAGAAAGATTGTCAATGAATCAAGCGCTGCGACAGAAACCTATATTGCACACCAGCTTCCTGACAAATGTGTTGCAACAGCCACACCAGTCGGGCTTGTGCTTCTTCTTTTAGTGTTTGACTGGCGACTTGGACTTCTGTGCCTTATTCCGGTTGTAATCGCATTTGCAGTAATGAGCTGCATGATGGGCGACAACATGAAAAAGAAAATGGCAGAGTATCAGAATGCATTGGAGGAAATGTCGAGCGAGGCGGTTGAGTATGTGAGAGGAATTCCTGTTGTCAAGACATTTGGACAGTCAGTATTTTCGTTCAAGAGATTCAGGGATTCCATCAAGAAATATGAGAAGTGGACTGTATCTTACACAAAGGATTTAAGAATCCCGATGATGGGTTATACTGCAGACATTAATGCAGTATTTGCAATACTTATTGCGGGAACATTCCTTTTCGGCGGAGTTAAGAGCGGTACGGTAAACAACACATTTTTACTGAATCTGATGTTTTATATAATTATTACGCCTATTATTACAGTCACACTTACAAAGATGATGTATGCAGGCGAGAATACAATGGTTGTTGAGGACGCACTTTCGCGAATTAACAGTATTATAGAAAGAAAGCCGTTAGAGCAGACCGCTGATAAGAAGCACCCTGCAGATACATCTATCACATTTGAAAATGTTTCATTCAGATATCCGGGTGCAGCAAATGACGCGCTGCATGATGTCAGTCTTAAGATAAATGCGGGTGAGCAGGTCGCATTTGTCGGACCTTCCGGTGGTGGAAAGACAACACTTGCAAGGCTTATCGCAAGATTTGCAGATGTCACAGAGGGCAATATATTAATCGGCGGTGTAAATGTTAAGAACATTGATGAGAAAGAGCTTATGGATACAGTATCTTTCGTATTTCAGGACAGCCACCTGCTTAAGATGTCTATACTGGATAATGTCCGTATGGGTAATAAAAATGCTACAAGACAGGAGGTTATGGAAGCGTTAAAGAATGCACAGTGCGATGATATTATTGAGAAGCTTCCGGACGGAATAGACACTGTAATCGGTTCTAAAGGAACTTACCTGTCAGGCGGCGAATCCCAGAGAATTGCTATTGCAAGGGCAATGTTAAAGAATTCTCCTATACTTATACTTGATGAAGCAACTGCATTTGCTGACCCTGATAACGAGGCAAAGGTTCAGGCAGCATTTGAAAGGCTTTCACAGGGAAAGACAGTTATTATGATTGCCCACAGATTGTCGTCAGTTACTGGTGTTGACCGTGTATATGTATTAAAGAATGGTCAGATTAACCAGAGTGGAAAGCATAATGAACTGGCAGAGTCAGGCGGATTGTATGCACATATGTGGGAGGAATATAATAAATCAGTAAACTGGAAAGTGGGTGTGTAATATGAAAGAAAAGCTTATGCATAAATATGCCCTTTCAAGTCAGGGCGCTAAGGATATGATTAAGGCATTCATATCAGTTACAATATCTGATTTGATACTGATGATACCTGTGTCTTTATTGTATTTTCTTGTTAAAGATTATATGGAAGGGAATCTGGCAGGAAGAGGCGGATTCTATATTGCCGGAGTTATTATTACACTTGTATTGATTGCGATATCAACATATATCCAGTATAATGCAACATTTTTATCAACATATGTAGAGAGTGGTGTAAGACGAATTACACTGGCTGAGAAGTTAAGAAAGATTCCGCTTTCATTCTTTGGAAAGAAGGATTTGTCTGACCTTACAAGTACTATTATGGCTGACTGCGCACAGATGGAGACTGCATCATCACATTTTATACCGGAGCTTGTCGGAGCGTGCATATCTACAGCATTTGTAGCAATAGGACTATTCTTCTTTGACTGGAGAATGGCAATAGCAGCACTGTGGGTACTTCCGATATCATTCATTATAGTCAGCTGCTCTGGAAAGGTTCAGAGAAAACTTAACGAAAAGCAGGTGGCACTGAAAATGACGTGTGCAGACGGTATTCAGGAGTGCCTTGAAAGTGTCAGAGATATTCGGGCATATAATACTCAGGAAGAGTATATGAAGGGACTTGATGAGAAAATTAAGGCAGTTGAGAAGCATGCTGTAGCTACAGAACTTGGAACTGCTGTGTTTGTTGGAAGTGCACAGATGATTCTCAAGCTTGGTATTGCAACAGTTGCTTTGGTAGGCGGAGCATTATTAGCCAGTGGAAAGCTGGATGTCTTCACATTTTTTATGTTCCTAATGGTTGTATCAAGAATATATGATCCAATGCAGGTATCTTTACAGAATCTTGCGGCAATTATCGCATCAGATGTACAGAGTGCAAGATTAGACGAGATACTTTCACATGATGTGCAGGAAGG
>ERZ1026856.703-NODE-703-length-19384-cov-4.942522_pt1 | contig 19384 bp, 19 predicted proteins | sample MGYA00380158_ERZ1026856 | MGnify/ENA primary metagenome ERZ1026856 (study PRJEB33269, sample SAMEA4719794) | human gut metagenome | biome: human-associated habitat; feature: organic feature; material: feces | place: Cameroon | collected 2013-10 ...
GTCCGGGAATTTTCTGCGCTTCATCGGCCGGGAAACGCCCCGCGTTATCTGAAAAAATCTATTGATTTTTCAGCGCCTCGGTGATAAAATACACTTTTGTGTTGAAAAAAGTATCAGAGACATAGTAAACGCAGGGGAGTTGCGAAGATTTATGGATAAACTCAGAAATATAGCCATCATTGCCCACGTCGACCACGGCAAGACAACGCTGGTGGACGAGCTTCTCAAGCAGTCGGGCGTGTACCGCGAAAATCAGGAGGTCGTCGACCGCGTAATGGACTCGAACGACCTTGAGCGTGAGCGCGGCATAACCATCATGGCAAAAAATACCGCCGTATGGTACGGCGATACCAAGATCAATATAGTCGACACTCCGGGCCACGCCGACTTCGGCGGCGAGGTGGAGCGTATCCTCAAGATGGTCAACGGAGTCGTCCTCCTTGTGGACGCGGCCGAGGGTCCCATGCCCCAGACCCGCTTCGTTCTCAGCCGGGCGCTTGAGCTGGGACACCGCGTTATCGTCGTCGTGAACAAGATCGACCGCCCCGACCAGCGTATCCACGAGGTCATCGACGAGGTGCTTGAGCTGCTCATGGACCTTGACGCGACCGACGAGCAGCTCGATTCCCCCATGCTCTTCTGCTCCGGCAGGAACGGCACCGCGAGCTATTCGCCCGACGTGCCGGGTACCGACCTCAAGCCGCTCTTCGAGACCATCCTCCAGTATATCCCCGCGCCGGACTGCGACGTGGACAAGCCGTTCCAGATGCTGGTGAGCAGCATAGACTACAACGAATACGTGGGACGTATCGCCATCGGCCGTATCGAGCGCGGCATCATCCGGCAGAATCAGGAGATCGAGGTCTGCAACTACCACGACCCCGACGCGCCCAGCTCAAAGGCAAAGGCCGTTTCCCTCTACCAGTTCGAGGGACTCAACCGCGTCCCCGTGACCGAGGCCTCCGCCGGCAACATCATCGCCATGAGCGGCATAGGCGAGGTCACGATCGGCGACACCATCTGCGCGAGAGGCTTCGCGGAGCCTATCGAGTTCGTCAAGATCGGCGCGCCGACGCTCGAAATGACCTTCTCCGTCAACGACAGCCCCTTCGCCGGACGCGAGGGCAAGTTCGTCACCTCCCGCCAGATACGCGAGCGTCTCATGCGCGAGACGATGAAGGACGTATCCCTGCGCGTGACCGACGTGGAGAACAGCACCGACAGCTTCAATGTCGCCGGCCGCGGCGAGATGAGCCTTTCGATACTCATCGAGACCATGCGCCGCGAGGGCTACGAGTTTCAGGTCTCCCCCCCGCGCGTGCTTTATCAGGAGATAGACGGCGTTAAGTGCGAGCCTGTGGAGCGCGTCGTCGTGGACGTCCCCACCGACTGCATGGGTTCCGTCATGGAAAAGCTCGGCGCGCGCAAGGGTGAGTTCGTTGAGATGACCCCGGTGGGCAGCCGCGTGAAGCTCGAGTTCCTCGTTCCCTCCCGCGGCCTGTTCGGCTACCGCAACGAGTTTCTCACCGACACCAAGGGCGAGGGTATCCTTGCCTCCGTGTTTGAAAAGTACGAGCCGTACAAGGGCGACATCGCCCGTCGCAGCACCGGCTCCCTCATCGCGTGGGAGCAGGGCGAGGCCTGCGCCTACGGTATCTGGAACTCTCAGGAGCGCGGCGCGATGTTCATCACCCCCGGCACCAAGGTCTACGGCGGAATGATCGTGGGCGTCTGCCCCAAGAGCGAGGATATCCCCGTCAACGTCTGCCGTACCAAGCACCTGACCAATACCCGCGCCTCCGGCTCCGACGAGGCCCTGCGCCTTATCCCGCCGAAGCAGCTCTCACTCGAGCAGTGCCTTGAGTTCCTCGCCGACGACGAGCTTCTTGAGGTCACTCCCAAGAGCCTGCGTCTGAGAAAGAGCATACTCGACCACAGCCAGCGTATGAAGAACATCATGCGCAACAAATAAAATGCAAATACCGGTCGCGGGATATCCCGCGCCCGGTATCTGCAATATCGGAAATTTTACCCAAGGACGCTGTTGACGAAGTCCACGAGTCCGGCCTCGACCTCGCAGCGAAGCTCAGGCTCGTTGTGTATCTCGTGGCGGTAGCCGCTGTAGGCCCGGACACGGACGTCCTTATTGCCGCTCGCGGCGAGGAGGTTCGCCACATGATAAAGGCCCTCGCCGTAATTGCCGCAGGGGTCGTTGTCGCCCGCGATGAGGTACACCGGCAGGGACGCCGGCACCATCTCCGCCCACTCGGGCCGCTCGATGAAGCCGTACAGCTCGACGAGGTCCCACACCAGCTCGAGCGTGACGTCAAAGCTGTTGAACATGTCGCCCGCGTGGTCGGCCACGACGTCGGCATTGCGCGCGATCCAGTCGGAGGGGCCGTTGGGGTCCTCTATGCGCGCGGTCATGTCCAGAAATACCTTGCCGAACCAGTCGCCCACGCCCTGATACGGGTCGGCGGCGACGGCGGCCCTTATCGCCTCGTCGTGCAGCTCTGTCTCGCAGCCCTTGAACTGCGACACCACGCCGCAGAGCATGAGGCCCGCAAGGTCGCCGCCGTACAGCGCGGCGTAGGCGCGGCCGAGCATGGAACCCCAGCTGTGGCCGAAAACAAAGTACGGCAGACCGGGGAAGTCCCTCACGGCGATGTCGTGCAGGGCCTTTTCATCCCTGAGATAGGTCATGTAGCCGCCGGAGTGGGGGTCGCCGAGGGTGCCGCCGTCATAGCCGGTCTTGCCGTGGCCGATGTGGTCGTCGGCGTAGACCGCGAAGCCCGCCGCCTGAAAGGCGCTTATCATGTGCAGGTAGCGCCGGGAATGCTCGCCGAAGCCGTGGATGAGCTGGATGACCGCGCGGGGCGTGCCGAGGGGAGTGTAGGCCCACGCCCGGATGGTATCGCGCCCGTTGGCGGAGGGGTAGCTGATCTCTCTTATGGACATATGTTTTCCTCCTTGTATTTGATTTTTCCGGATAGGATAGGACTATAATACCATGGACGGCGCGGAAAGGAAACAGAAAAAAGTCCGCCGTATCATTTTACAAATAGTTATTGACTTGATGGCGGGCGCGTGATAATATACTAAAGCACGCCCGCGTTCTAAGCTCCGGGCTCATGCCGCCGACGCGGCAGCCTTTCACTCCCGCCGCCTGGGCGCAGGGTATAGAATAATCACGAAAGGGGTATCATCACCATGATCACCAAGGAAAAGAAGACCGCCGTTATCGGCGAGAACGCCACCCACGAGAACGACACCGGTTCTCCCGAAGTCCAGATCGCCATCCTCACCGAGCGTATCCGTGAGCTGACCGAGCATCTGAAGAATCACCCCAACGACGACCACAGCCGTCTCGGCATGTACAAGATGGTCGGTAAGCGCCGCCGTCTGCTCGACTATCTCGCAAAGAAGGATATCGAGCGTTACCGCGCGATCATTGCAAAGCTGGGCATCCGTAAGTGATAACCGGTTGACCGCCTGCATTTCTGAAGGTTATGAAGGTTTTTATGTGAGGACAATTTCATACTGTCCTCACATTTTTTGTAAGCTTTGTAAAAAACGCATTTCCCGCTCACCGCAGGGGAGAGAGCTTGCGTCTCGCGCCCCGCGCAGGGGAGGGGCTTGCTCCTCCGGCTCCTTAGTATTTGAAAAAACCGTCCGCAGCGGCGGAGGGCTTTTCCAAGTGCTAAGACGCCGGGAAGTGCCGAAAAAATAAAGGAGAAGCACACATGATAATCACCAACAAGCAGTTCCCCAACTACAAGAAGTACGAGATCATGTACGAAGGCCGCCCCCTGTCCATGGAGGTCGGCAAGCTCGCAGAGCTGTGCAACGCGGCCGTTCTGGTCAAGTACGGCGAGACCACCGTTCTCGTCACCTGCACCGCCTCCGCGCGCCCCAAGGACGGTATCGACTACTTCCCCCTCGCCGTGGCCTTCAACGAGAAGCTCTACGCCGTCGGCCGCATTCCCGGCAGCTTCATGCGCCGCGAGGGTAAGCCCAGCCTGCCCGCAGTGCTGGCCTCCCGCCTCATCGACCGCCCCATGCGTCCTCTCTTCCCGAGCGACCTGAGAAACGACGTCGTCATCGCCTGCGAGGTGCTGAGCGTTGACCGCGACTGCTCTCCCGAGATCACCGCGATGATCGGCGCGTCCGCCGCGGTCTCCATCTCCGACGTACCGTTCAACGGCCCCATCGCCGGCATCGTCCTCGGCTGGGACGGCGAGAAGTATCTCTTCAACCCCACCAAGGAAGAGCGCAAGACCAACCGCATGACCACCACCATCGCCGCCACCCACAAGAAGATAGTCATGATCGAGTCCGAGGCCGACCAGGTCCCCGATAACGTCATGTACGAGGGTATCGTTCAGGCTCACGAGCATCTCCAGCCCGTTCTCGACCTCATCGACAAGATGGTCGAGGAGATCGGCAAGCCCAAGTTCGAGTACGAGCATGCCGCCTTTGACGAGGAGCTGTTCGCAAAGCTCGTCGAGAACGAGTTCCAGTCCATGGAATACTGCATGGACACCGACGACAAGAACGTCCGCGAGGCCCGCGTGAACGACTGGATAACCATGGTCGAGGAAAAGTACGGCGAGGAACACCCCGACCTCATGCAGTACATGGACGAGATACTCTACAAGCTGCAGAAGAAGGTCGTCAAGAAGTGGCTGCTCGCAGGCAAGCGCGTCGACGGCCGTCAGATGAACGAGATACGTCCCCTCGCGGCCGAGGTCGGCGTACTGCCCGTCGTCCACGGCTCCGGCCTCTTCACCCGCGGCCAGACCCAGGTCCTTTCCATCGCCACTCTCGCGACCCTTTCCGAGGCCCAGAAGCTCGACACCATCTGGGAAGAGGAAGAGAAGCGCTTCATGCACCACTACAACATGCCCGCCTACTCCACCGGCGAGGCGCGTGCCAGCCGCAGCACCGGACGCCGCGAATACGGCCACGGCGCGCTCGTCGAGAAGGCGCTCGAGGCGGTCATCCCCGCGGTCGAGGACTTCCCCTACGCGATCCGCGTAGTCTCCGAGGTGCTCTCCTCCAACGGCTCCACCTCTCAGGGCTCCATCTGCGGCACCACGCTCGCGCTGATGGACGCCGGCGTTCCCATCAAGGCTCCCGTTGCCGGTATCTCCTGCGGCCTTATCCAGGACGGCGACGACTTCACCACCTTCATCGACATTCAGGGCGTTGAGGACTTCCACGGCGAGATGGACTTCAAGGTCGCCGGTACCAAGCAGGGCATCACCGCCATCCAGATGGACCTCAAGAACGACGGACTCAAACACGAGATCGTCAAGGAAGCCTTTGCCATCACCAAGGAAGCGCGCTTCCAGATCCTTGACGCCATCATGCTCAAGGCCATCGCCGAGCCGCGCCGCGAGCTTGCCAAGACCGCTCCCAAGATGATCCAGATGAAGATCAACCCTGACAAGATCCGCGAGGTCATCGGCTCCGGCGGCAAGACCATCCAGAAGATCACCGCCGAGACCGGCTGCAAGATCGACATCAACGACGACGGCAACATCTTCATCGCCTCCAACGACATCGAGGCCTGCCGCGCGGCCCGTACCACCATCGAGAACATCGTTTTCGAGCCTGAGGTCGGCGCGCTGTACTACGGCAAGGTCTCCAACATCCGCTCCGACTTCGGCGCGTGGGTCGAGCTTGCCCCCGGCAAGGACGGCCTTGTCAAGATCAAGGATCTTGAGTTCAAGCGCACCGAGAAGGTCGAGGACGTTCTCAAGGTCGGCGACATGACCTGGGTCAAGGTCATGAACATCGGCCCGCGCGGCATCGACCTGAGCCGCAAGGACGCTCTGCGCGAGCGCGGCGAGGCGTAAGCGATACCGGCGATACCGAATAAAAACCGGCAGACACTCCCGTGTCTGCCGGTTTTCTCTGTCCGCGGCCGGGGCTTTGGAGCGATAAACTCCCGCAGGAGGGCGGCAAAGGTACGGACAACATTCCAAAATGTTATGACGAATTTCCTTTTAAACCGCTCCGTTGTCTATACTGCACAAAAGAACCGTGAAAAAATTTCGGCAAAAGAGATAAAATTACTTGAAATTCCGTGAAGAGTTTAATATAATCATAAAACACAGTTATAACCGATAAACAAGAGTTATAATATTTCGGTGAGGACCAAGATGGACAACATGATCGCGTACCTGAGAGAACTCAACGCGCCCTCGATGATGCTGCGGATAGTGCTGGCGATAATCAACGGCGGCATTATCGGCTTCGAGCGGGAAAAGAAGAACCGCGGCGCGGGTTTTCGTACATATATGCTGGTGGCGCTGGGCGCAACGCTCACCGTTATGCTCAGCCAGTACCTTGACCTTATGCTCCGCGGGCCGTGGATGAGCGCCGCGGAGGAGATCGGCATAAGGACGGACGTTTCGCGCTTCGGGGCGCAGGTCATCAACGGCGTCGGCTTCCTCGGCGCGGGGACGATAATCGTCACCGGACGGCAGGAGGTAAAGGGTCTGACCACCGCAGCGGGGCTGTGGGCCTCGGCGTGCATGGGGCTTGCCATCGGGGCGGGCTTTTATGAGTGCATGCTCATCGGCTGCCTGCTCATCCTCCTGAGTCTCGAGCTTCTGCCCGTGCTGGAGGAGGCGATGAACGCCATCTCCAAGAACCTCAACGTCCATATCGAGATGGAGGGGATGGAGAGCGTGAGCGGCGTTATCGGCCTTATCAAGGCCTCCGGACACCGCGTCCTTGACGTGGAGATAGAAAAGGAGCAGCACGGGGGCATAAGCACGGTCAGCGCCGTGTTCACCCTGCTCATAAAGCCGCATTGCAGCCACACCGAGGTGCTGGCGGAGATATCTGCGGTCGGCGGCATCACCTATGTCGAAGAAATATGAAGGGAGGGTGAGAAATGCTGCATTGCTTTGATTTCGTCAGAGAAATGGATCTGCTGGCCGTGGCGGTGAGGCTCGTCCTCGCCATGTTCTGCGGCGGGCTGATCGGAATAGAGCGCGAGTATAAACGCCGCCCCGCCGGCTTTCGCACCCATATCCTGATATGCCTCGGCGCGGCCATGACGACGCTGACCAGCCAGTACCTGTATCTGGTGCTGGGGCTGTATACCGACATCGCGCGTCTCGGCGCGCAGGTCATCGCGGGAATAGGCTTCATCGGCGCCGGCGCCATCGTCGTCACCAAGCGCCAGCGCGTCAAGGGCCTGACGACCGCGGCGGGCCTCTGGGTGGCCGCGATAATCGGGCTTATGTGCGGCGCGGGCTATGCCGAGGCGGCGCTGTCCGCGACGTTCGCGGTGCTTTTCGCGGAGATACTGCTCAGCCGGCTCGAATACCGCTTTGCCCGCACGGCCACCGACGCGAATCTCTATATTGAATACACCGGCGCGGACGCCATCGAGAAGGTCATATCCCTCATAAAGGGCATGAAGGCGAAGCTCACGGGGCTTGAGATAAGCCGCACGGCGAACGGCGGGAGCCACGGCTACTGTGCAGTGGTCTCGGTCCGGACGGACAGAAAGCACCCTGTGAGAGAGCTTACCGAGGCGATAGCGAAGGAAGAGGGCGTTACGCTCATCGAGGAGCTTTAGGAGGGATACCGCCGGGTCGAAGGACCCGGCGGCACCCGACTCGTTCAGACTATTCTCCTTTGTACTTCCTCCGTGTGGCCATACCGCCGCGAATGTGCCGTTCCGCCTTGTTCAGGTCGAGAAGCTCCCGCACCTGCCGGTACAGGGCCGGACTCACCTTCGGCAGCCGCTCGGTCAGGTCTTTGTGGACAGTGGACTTGGAAACGCCGAACTGCCTTGCGGCGGCGCGGACGGTAGCCTTGTTTTCGATTATATACACGGCCAGATCCCGTGAGCGTTCCTCAATGTTTGTATACACTTGCACCACTCCCAACGCTTGGTAGTTAATGTATATGTGAGAGCCTCCGCCCGTATGTGCGCGCAGAGGCCGGCGTTTTGTTTCCCAAAAGAAGGAAAGACCGATCTATCGGACAGTCAGCGAGATATCATCCACGCGCAGACCGAGAGAAGGAGAGATCGAACCATGGCCAAATCCGAAAGACAGAAGCTGAAAATCCTGTACATAATGCAGTATCTCCTGCGCCATTCAGACGAGAGCCACCCGGTGAGCGTCGCGCAGATAATCGCGGAGCTGGAGAAGCACGGCATTTCCGCCGAGCGCAAGAGCATATACAGCGATATCGAGGCTCTGCGGGATTTCGGCGTGGATATCCTGCCGTGCAGGGGACGGGTCAACGTCTACTATGTGGCCTCGCGCGAATTCGAGCTGCCGGAGCTGAAGCTCCTTGTGGACAGCGTCCAGTCCTCAAAATTCATCACGCAGAAAAAGACCCTCTCGCTCATAAAGAAGATAGAGAGCCTCGCGAGCGTGTTCGACGCGCAGTTCCTTTCGCGGCAGGTGTTCGTCCGCGGCCGGGTAAAGAGCATGAACGAGAGCGTTTACTACAACGTCGACGAGATATCCGGCGCCATCGCGAGGGACCAGATGATACGCTTTCAGTATTATGAGTACACCGTCGGCAAGGAGCGCCGCGCGCGGCGCGACGGCGCGTGGTACGAGGTAAGCCCCTTCGCGCTCATGTGGGACGACGAGAATTACTATATGCTCGCGTGGGACGGCGAGGCGGAGAAGCTCAAGCACTACCGCGTGGACAAGATGGCCGGCATAGACACGGTCGGCAGGTTCCGTGAGGGCAAGGAGATCTTCGAGAAGATCGACATGTCGGCGTATTCAAAAAAGGTGTTCGGCATGTTCACCGGTGAGCAGGAGACCGTCCGCATCCGCTTTGCGAACCGCCTCGCCGGCGCGGTGATAGACCGCTTCGGCCGGGATGTGATGCTCATACGCGACGGGGAGGAGCGCTTTATCGTTTCCGTGGAGGTCGAGGTCAGCCCCCAGTTTTTCGCGTGGGTGTTCGGCTTCGGCGCGGAGGCGGAGATACTCTCGCCAGAGAGAGTGCGCGCCGAGATGTACGAGCGTGCCGCCGCCGTGGGCGGACGGTATGAAAAATGATTGACTGCGGGACGCGGGAGCGTTTATAATCATGGTATCCTGTATAAGAGGGGTATCCTTATGATAAACATCTCTTCGCGTCCCTTTGGCTTTACCTCTGCGGGCGAGGCCGTGACGCTCTATACGCTCGAAAATTCCGCCGGGATGAGCGTGGGCGTCCTTGACTACGGCTGCACCGTACAGAGCCTGCGCGTCAGGACTCCCGGCGGGGAGTGCGTCGACACCGTGCTGGGCTGCGGAGACGTGGCAGGGTACGAGAACGGCATATGCTTCTTCGGCGCGTTCGTGGGGCGCTACGCCAACCGCATAAAGGGCTCACGCTTCGTGCTTGACGGCAGGGAGTACGCGCTGCCGCCGAACGAGGGGGAGAACCATCTCCACGGCGTGCTGACAAAGACGTTGTTCCGCGCCGTGCCGGGCGCGGACTGCCTTGAGCTTTCCTATCTCAGCCCCGACGGGGAGGAGGGCTTCCCCGGGGATCTTGATATCCGCGTAAAGTACACCCTCACCGAGGAGAACGGGCTTATCATCGGCTACACCGCCGTGACGGACGCGCCGACGGTGCTTAATTTCACGAACCACAGCTACTTCAATCTCAACGGCCACGGCAGCGGCGATATCCTCGGCCACTCGCTCTGGCTCGGCGCGGACTTTTTTACCGAGGGCGGCGAAGGGACTCTGCCCACGGGACGTATACTCCCGGTGCGCGGCACGCCGATGGACTTTACCCGGGAAAAGACCGTGGGGCGCGACATCGGGGCCGGCTATGAGCAGCTTCGCATGTGCGGCGGCTATGACCATAACTACGTCCTCAACGGCGCGGCGGGAGAACTGAGGAGGGTCGCCCTGCTGCGCGGCGAGAGGAGCGGTCTTTCCATGGAGTGCTGCACCACCCAGCCCGCCATGCAGTTCTATACCGGCAATTTTGTGGACGCCGAGGGCAAGGACGGGGCGCGCTACGGGCGCTATTCGGGACTGTGTCTCGAGACCCAGCATTATCCGTGCAGCCCGAATTTCCCGCAGTTTCCCACGACCGTGCTTCGTCCCGGCGAGACCTACCGGGAGACTACGGTATATAGATTCATCTGAGGGCCGGCAGGGAAAGATACTTCTTTCCCTCAGCTTGTCGAAAAAGTTCAAACGAACTTTTTTGACTGCGCTTCTCCTGCCGCGCATTTTGAAGCTTTCAAAATGCTGCTGCGCTCAAAAGCCTTGATACATCAAGCCTTTTGACGGCAGGCTATTGTACCGCGAGGCGGGTCTTGCCCCCTCGCGCTCCCCCGCTGCCCTGTATCTGTGAGCAGCCGGATGAGTTTTTTGACAGTCTCAGGGAAAGATACTTCTTTCCCTGCGTTTTTGTTTTATTATGAAAAGAAACATAATTCTCAACGGAAGAGCCGTTGAATACGAGCTTGAGCGCAAGAAAGTGAAGAACCTCAACCTGCGCGTGGGGGCGGACGGAGTACATGTCTCGGCGGACCGCCGCGTCCCCGTCTACGCGGTGGAGGACTTCATGCGCCGGAGCTCCGCCTTCATCCTCCGCGCCATCGGGCGCGCGGAGAGCCGACAGCAGCTCTCGCCGGGAAAGCTCGACCTTGCCCCCGGCGGCGCCGTGCCGTATATGGGCGAGGCCCTGCCGCTCACCGTCCGCGCGGGGACGAAAAACCGCGCCGAGTCGGACGGGCGGAGCATAGTCCTCACGCTGAAGGACCCGCAGGACGCGGGGCTTTGCCGCAGGGTCGTGGAAAAGTGGCTGCGCGAGCGCTGCATAGAGACGGTCACGGCCTGCTGCGAGGCGGTGTACCCGTACTTCGCGGCGCGCGGCGTCAAGTACCCGGAGCTGCGCTTTCGCCGCATGACCTCCCGCTGGGGGAGCTGCCAGTGCGCAAAGGGCGTGCTTACCTTCAATACCGCGCTCATATGCGTGCCGCGCGAGTGCATGGAATATGTTGTCGTCCACGAGTTTGCCCACTTCCTGCGTCCGGACCACTCCGCGTATTTCTACGCCGAGGTGGAACGGCTCATCCCCGACTGGAAAGCGCGCCGCCGTGGCCTCGGAGCATACGCCCTCTGAGAGCGCCGCGCAAACGGGATTGACAGAAGTTGAGAGCCACCGTATAATACGACTGAAAAGAGGCGTTTTATTTGAGACACGGACAGACTCTGATGACGGAGGGTTCCATAGGCGGCCAGTTGGTCAGCTTCGCGGTGCCGCTGTTTATCGGAAATCTTTTTCAGCAGCTTTATAATACGGCGGACGCGCTGATCGTGGGAAATCTTTTAGGCAGCGGCGCACTGGCGGCGGTCAGCGCAACGGGCAACCTGGTCTTTCTGATGATCAGCTTTTTCGGCGGCATATCCGCCGGTGCGGGCGTGGCCATCTCCCGCTATTTCGGCGCGGGCGAGACGGACAAAATGCGCTCGGCCATACATACGAACATCGCCTTCAGCCTGGCCTCGGCGCTTGTCCTCACGGTGCTGGGGACCACCTTCACCCCCACCATACTGCGCTGGATGGGTACGCCCGCGGACATCATGGAGCAGTCCTGCTCCTACATCCGCCTGTACTTCGCCGGGAGCCTCAGCATGGTGCTTTATAACGCCCTGCGCGGAATAATGCAGGCCGTGGGCGACAGCACCCACCCGCTTATCTACCTCATCGTGTCCTCTGTCGTGAACGTCGTGCTGGATATCCTGTTCATAGCGAAGCTCGGCACCGACGTGGGCGGCGCGGCCGTGGCCACGGTCATCTCCCAGTTCATCAGCGTCTTTCTCTGCATGCACCGGCTGATGACCACGAACGAGGATTACAGGCTGGATCTCCGGGAGATCGGCTTCGACTGGCCGATGATGAAGCTCATCGTCCGCTACGGTCTGCCCTCGGGACTCCAGAACTCCGTCATAGCCATCGCGAACGTCGTCGTGCAGTCCAACATCAACGTTTTCGGCACCATGGCCGTCGCCGGCTGCGGCGCGTACTCGAAGATAGAGGGCTTCGCCTTCCTCCCGATAACGAGCTTTACCATCGCCATCACCACCTTCGTCGGGCAGAACCTCGGCGCGAAGGAATACGAGCGGGCGAAAAAGGGCGCGCGCTTCGGCATACTCTGCTCCATCGCCGCGGCGGAGCTTATCGGCGTGGTCATCTACTTTACCGCGCCGAAGCTCATCGGCTTTTTCACCTCGGAGCCGGAGGCCATTGCCTACGGCGTGCAGAAGTGCCGTGTGTGCGTGCTGTTCTTCTTCCTGCTGGCGCTCTCGCACTGCCTCGCGGCGGTGCTGCGCGGCGCGGGCAAGGCCGTTATCCCCATGGCGGCAATGCTGATATGCTGGTGTCTCATCCGCGTGAGCATACTCGAGATTGCCGTCCCCATCTACAGATCCATCGCCGTGGTGAACTGGGTGTACCCCATCACATGGTGCCTGAGCGCCATATTCCTGCTGGTATATTATTTCAGGGCCGACTGGGTCCACGCCTTTGAGCGTTCATAAACGACCATCTATACAGAAAGAGAGATTTTTCATGGCTATTGTTGTCGTAGGCGCGGTTTTCGTCGATATCAAGGGCTTCCCCAACGACCGTTACATCCCAAAGGGGCGCAACGCCGGCCGGGTGGAGATCGTTCACGGCGGAGTGGGCCGCAACGTGGCGAAGGATATCGCCAATCTCGAGCTGCGTCCCCGCTTTGTCAGCATGGTGGACGACACCCCGGAGGGCGTGGCCGTGGAAAAAAACCTCCGTGACCACAAGGTCGACACGCAATATCTCATCACCGTGCCGGACGGCATGGGAATGTGGCTGGCGGTCTTTGACGAGACGGGCGACCTCGCCGGCTCCATCTCCAAAAGGCCGGTCATGGACCCCCTCGCGAAGCTTATAGAGGAGAAGGGCGACGAGATATTCTCCGGCGCGGACAGCATAATCACCGAGATCGACATTGACAAAAACGTCCTCAAGCAGGTGTTTTTCTATGCCGAGAAGTATGATATCCCGGTCTACGCCGTGGTGGCGAACATGAGTATCGCCTCCAAGCGCCGCGACCTCATCCTTAAAACGAACTGCTTTGTCTGCAACGAGCAGGAGGCCGGCATACTCTTTGTCAGAAAGTTCGAGGGAATGAGTCCCGATGAGCTGCGCGACGAGCTTTCCGAGCTCGTCATAAGGGCCGGTATTCCCGCCATGGTCGTCACCATGGGCGGTCAGGGCTCCGTCTACGCCACGCGCGACGGGCGCAAGGGCTATTGCCCCGCGCACCATGTCAGCGTCAGGGACACCACCGGCGCGGGCGACGCGTTCTGTGCGGGCGTCTCCGTGGGGCTTACCTACGGCAAGAGCATGGACGAGTCGCTCGAGATAGGCACGCGCCTCGCCGCCTCGGTCATAACCGTGTCGGAGAACGTCTGTCCGCGCTTCCAGCCCGCGGAGTTCGGCCTGCAGGTCGACTGACGGCGCATACAGCTCAATAATCACCAATAAGCGGTCGGTTTTCCCGGCCGCTTTTGTCGCGTTTTATCAAATTAGCACGCTACCGAAATAAAGTATTGACGGCGAAATACTTTAGTGATATACTCCGCTACAGCAATAAACCGCATGACACGGAGGATCACCATGAAAAAGCTTACCGCACTTGTACTTGCAATACTCACGCTTCTCTGCTGCACCGCCTGCGGCAGCGCCAAGACCGCTCCCGACCGCCTCGCGCAGATAAAGGATAAGGGCTATATCGAGCTTGCGACCGAGCCATACTTTGCCCCCTACGAGTTCATCGATCCCTCACTTGAGGGCGACGCGCAGTATGTGGGTATGGATATCGAGCTTGCAAAGGCTGTCGCCGCGAAGCTCGGCGTGGGACTCAGGATAGTTCCGCTGGATTACACCGCCGTTCTTGCGGGTATCGTCGACGGCAAGTACGACATGGCTATCTCCGCCATCGCCTATTCTCCAGCCCGCGAGGAGGCCATGGCGCTCTCCGAGGGCTACTTCCTCACCGACGAGGAGGGCTACGGCTTTCTGACCCGCGCCGAGGATGCCGATAAGTACGACAGCATCGAGTCTCTCAAGGACGCCGTCGTCATCACCCAGAGCGGCTCCGTGCAGGAGGGCATATACAACGACATGGTCAAGGAGTGCAAAGAGTTCAAGCTCGTCGCCAACATGACCGACGCGTATCTGGCCGTCGCCGAGAACAAGGCGGACGTATGTATCGTCAACCGCCCCTCCGCGCGTCTCTACGCCGAGGCTAACGGCGGCCTTGCCGTGTCCGATTTCCGCTTCGACACCGATAAGCGCCTGAGCAGCACCGTCGTCGCCTGCCCCAAGGAGGGGAGCGAGTCCCTCATGGCCGTCGTCAACGAGGTCATTGCGGAGCTTGAGGCCGAGGGAAAGTTCGCCGAATGGAACGCGCAGTACGGCGAGTACGCAAAGACGCTCGGCATAGACTGACCGGCGATAACGGGGAAAACGCCCGCCGCGGACATGAGCCGCGGGAGCGTTCTTTCCGTCTTATCATCCAATTATTCTGAGAGATCGACAGGAGCGGACGACACATGGCCTCCATCGTAAAGCTTTGGGAAAAATACAGCTCGGTGTATATCTCCGGCCTCTTCGGCACGCTGTGGATATCGCTGGTGACGGTGCTGCTGGGTACCGTGCTGGGCATGCTCGTCGCGCTTTTGCGCATGAGCCGCTTCAGGGCCGCCCGCGCCTCCGCCGGGGCGTATATCGAGGTGCTGCGCGGCACGCCGATACTCCTGCAGCTCTATTTTTTCTGGATAGGGCTGCCGAAGATAATGCCCTTTGAGCTTACAGACACGCAGTGTATCGTCACAGCCCTTGTGATAAACGCCTCGGCCTACATCTCCGAGATAATCCGCGCGGGCATAGGCGCCGTGGACCGTGGACAGTGGGAGGCCGCACGCTCCATCGGCCTTTCGGAGACGCATGTCATGACGCGCGTCATACTCCCGCAGGCGGTGAAGAACATCCTCCCCGCGCTCTGTAACGAGTTCATCTCCACGGTCAAGGGGACGTCCCTCGCCTCCGTGTTCTTCGTGGGCGAGCTGATGACCAGCTACAAGACCGTGCAGTCCGCGACGTTCCTCGCGCTCCAGTCGCTCACCATCGCGGGCGTGATATATTTCCTGCTGAATTTTGTGCTGTCGAGACTTTTGAAAATGCTTGAGAGGAGGCTGACGCTCAGTGACTGAGATACTGCGTACCGAGGGCCTGTGCAAGAGCTTCGGGAAGCTGGAGGTCCTGCGCGGCATAAGCACGACCGTGCATAAGGGCGAGGTCGTCTCCGTTATCGGTCCGTCCGGCGGCGGGAAGTCGACCTTCCTGCGCTGCCTCAACCGGCTGGAGACGCCGGACTCCGGCACCGTCTATTACAAGGGACGGGATATCGGCGCCAAGGGTGTGGACATAAGCGAGTACCGCCGCAAAATAGGCATGGTGTTCCAGACCTTCAACGTTTTCCCCAACATGACGGTGCTTGACAACATCACTCTCGCGCCGGTGCTTGAAAAGAAAATACCCAGAGACGAGGCACGCGGGCGGGCCATGGCGCTCCTCGCGAAGGTGGGGCTCACCGAAAAGGCGGACGAGTTCCCCCGCAAGCTCTCCGGCGGACAGAAGCAGCGCCTTGCCATCGTGCGCGCGCTCGCCATGGAGCCGGAGGTCATGCTCTTTGACGAGCCGACCAGCGCGCTCGACCCGGAGATGGTGAAGGGCGTTCTGGACGTGATAGGCGATCTTGCCCGCAGCGGCATGACCATCGTCATCGTCACGCATGAGATGGCCTTTGCCAAGGAGGTCTCGGACCGGGTGCTTTTCATCTGTGACGGCGTTATCCGCGAGGACGCCGCTCCCGAGGAGCTGTTCACCTGCCCGCGCGAGGCCGCCACGGAGAGATTCCTGAGTATGGTTTTATAAGGAGGACGTGTCATGACACAGCTTGAAGAGATAGCCGCTCTCGTCGGTGCGACCGAGGAGAAAACAAGGGCGCTCGCCGCCGAGATATGGAGCTATGCGGAGCTTTCCTACTGCGAGGTGCGCTCCGCCGCGGCGCTGTGCAAGGCGCTCGAGGACGAGGGCTTTGAGATAAGGACCAACATCGCCGACATCCCCACGGCCTTTACCGCGGCGTATACCGTGGGAAGGGGCGGTGTGAAGATGGGCTTTCTCGCCGAGTACGACGCGCTCGACGGACTGAGCCAGCAGGCCGGAAAGCCCGAGCAGGAGCCGGTGGAGAAGGGCGGCGCGGGTCACGGCTGCGGCCACAATCTGCTGGGAGCGGGCTGCTTCAGCGCGGCCGTCGCGGTGAAAAATTACTTGATCGCCCACGGAAAGGACGCGACGGTCGTACTCTTCGGCTGTCCCGCCGAGGAGGGTGCGGGTTCAAAGCAGTTCATCGCCCGCGCTGGCTATTTCGACGATATCGACTTCGTCTATACATGGCACCCCGGTACGCTCAACGAGGTCTCCGCCAAGGGCAACGCCGCCATCATGGGCGCGAATTTCATCTTTGACGGCGTGGCCTCCCACGCGGGTCAGGCTCCTCATCTGGGGCGCAGCGCTCTCGACGCGGTGGAGCTTATGAACGTGGGAGTCAATTACCTACGCGAGCATATGATAGATCAGGCGCGTATCCACTACGCCTATTCCGACGCGGGCGGCAGCGCGCCGAACGTCGTGCAGAGCCACGCGGTGATAAAGTACGAGGTGCGCGCGCCGAAGGTAAAGCAAATGCAGGAGCTTTTCGACCGTGTCGCCGACGTGGCGAAGGGCGCGGCGCTCATGACAGGCACCTCCATGAGGTACGAGATCACCATGGCCTTTTCCGACTATCTCCCCAACAAGGCGCTCGCCGCCGAGCTGGACGAGTGCCTGCGCGAGGTCGGCGCGCCGGAATGGAGCGAGGAGGACTATGCCCTCGCCGCCGAGTTTCTCCGGAGCTACCCACGCGCCACCGTCAAGAATATAAAGGAGAGCCTTGAGGAGCGCTTCCCCGGCGAGGATATCGACGCGCTGCTCCAGCGGCCGCTCGATTCCGCCATCCATCCCTTCGACGCGAGGGAGAGCGGCTACAACAGTGACTCCACGGATGTCGGCGACGTCGGCTATGCCGCGCCGACCGTGTGCCTCTCCGTCGCCACCGCGTGTCTCGGCAACGTGGGACACAGCTGGCAGAACACGGCCTTCTCCTGCTCCGAGATCGGCATGAAGGGCATGATGAGGGCGGCGGAGACTCTTGCCCTCGCCTGCGTCCGCACCGTGGACATGCCGGAGCTTATCGAGGCGGCAAAAAAGGAGCTTAAAAAGAAAAACGGCGGCAGGTACGTCTGCCCCCTGCCCGACTATGTGAACCCGCCGATAGGCAGATACTGAAAAATGATATGAAAACCGGGAGGGACCTCAGGTCTCTCCCGGTTTGATATTTGCCGCGGCATGGGGACGAGCGCTCCCGACGGAACGTGTCAGCCGTTGCGCTCCTTCTTCCCGCGCGACTCGCGGTAGCTCTCGGCGGGCTGCCAGCCGTCGAGCGGGTAGCGCTGCATGGCGCCGAACACCTTGGACTTCATGTCGGGATAATCCCTGCCCAGCGTCCGCAGCAGCTCCTTTATCTCGTAGCGCTTGCTGGTCTTGTCCATGGGGCAGGGGTTCTCGACGATAGGCAGGTCGAGCGCCGCGGCAACGTTCGTTATCTTCTGCTCGCCGGCGTAGATGAGCGGGCGTATCTGCGTCACGCCGGAGCGGTCGAGATACGTCACGGGGCGAAAGCAGCTCAGCCGCCCCTCAAAGAGCAGCGACATCAGGAACGTCTCCACCGCGTCGTCAAAATGGTGTCCCAGCGCGAGCGTCGTTATCCCGCGCTCACGGATGGCGTCGTTGAGCGCGCCGCGGCGCATTTTCGCGCACAGGGAGCAGGGGTTATCCTCCTTGCGCACGTCGAAAACGATCTCCTTGATATCCGTTTTCAGACAGGTGTAGGGGATGGACAGCTCCTCGCAGAGCTTTTTCACCGGCGTGAAATCCATGCCCTCAAAGCCCAGCTCCGCGGTTATCGCCTCAAGCTCGAAGCGCTTGGGGTAGAAGCTCTTCAGATGGTTGAGCGCCACGAGCAGCAGCATGCTGTCCTTGCCGCCGGAGACGCCCACGGCGACTCTGTCACCCTCCTTTATCATGCCGTAATCGTCCACCGCGCGGCGCACGGTACCTACAAATTCGTTGAGGATCTTGTCCATATTTTTCTCCCTTGGAAAAATTAAAAATTCATTTTTAGCATTATTGAGAAAACGAGAGATATCGAGAGAATTTGCGAGATATAAAAATCAGAATTAAAATTGCTGTTGACAGGAATATTCAACTGTGCTATAAAGATAAAGCGCGTTTGAGGGTATTTTAATATCCCGCGCCCTGATTGTCAAAACTTTTTATTCTATACGGAGGACACAACATGTCTACTACATTGGTAACCAAGGAGTCCGTTACCCGCAAGTGGTACGTCCTTGACGCGGCCGGCAAGCCCATGGGCAAGACCGCCGCTCTCGCCGCCGACCTTCTCCGCGGCAAGCTCAAGACCGACTACACCCCCAACGTTGACTGCGGCGACTACGTCATCGTCATCAACGCAAAGGACGCGGTCCTCACCGGCAAGAAGCTGGAGCAGAAGTACTACCGCACCCACTCCGGTTATCCCGGCGGCCTCAAGGAGACCCAGTACAAGACCCTTATGAAGACCAAGCCCGAGCTGGCAATGCGCCTTGCTGTCCGCGGCATGCTTCAGAAGAACACCATCGCACAGTGGCAGCTCAAGCGTCTGCGCGTCTTCGCCGGTGCGGAGCATGACCATGCAGCCCAGAAGCCCGAAGTTTGGGATCGCTGATAGGAGGTAAAGAAATATGGCAACTTATAAGTGCAAAAAGCCCTATATGTACGGCACCGGACGCAGAAAGTCCTCCGTCGCACGCGTTCACCTCATCCCCAACGGCACCGGCTCCATCACCATCAACGGCCGTGACATCGACGACTACTTCGGTCTCGAGACTCTGAAGCTCATCGTCCGTCAGCCTCTGGTCGCCACCGGGACCGTCGGCAAGGTCGACATCGAGGCCACCGTCGCCGGCGGCGGCGTTTCCGGTCAGGCCGGCGCCATCCGCCACGGTATCGCCCGCGCCCTTCTGGTCGTCGACGAGAGCTACCGCGCAGCCCTCAAGTCTGCCGGCTTCCTCACCAGAGACCCCAGAATGAAGGAGCGTAAAAAACCAGGCCTCAAAGCCGCTCGTCGCGCTCCGCAGTTCAGCAAGCGATAATCGACAGCTCAGACTATATC
>ERZ1026856.706-NODE-706-length-19309-cov-4.776150_pt1 | contig 19309 bp, 21 predicted proteins | sample MGYA00380158_ERZ1026856 | MGnify/ENA primary metagenome ERZ1026856 (study PRJEB33269, sample SAMEA4719794) | human gut metagenome | biome: human-associated habitat; feature: organic feature; material: feces | place: Cameroon | collected 2013-10 ...
ATACCGAGATTTACCGGCAAGCCCTGGAAAACGTTTGTTGTTGTAAATCTGTTCTTTATCAAAACTAAAAACGGTATAATTATAAATGTCATAACCTGCAACTCCACGGATTGCATAGAGTAAGTCCTCTACAAAAATCCCAAGCAACGCCTTTGAAAAATGCTTCGACATGCAGTGCCATGGGACATAGATATCCAGCTGTTTTGTGGCTTTATTAAATTTTACAAGAAAAAAAGCATAGATTTTATTACTGGATAGTTTTTGTACGCTATATATCGCAATGGGTGGATTTTTTCGTGCATTCTCTCCTTTGTGGATAGAATGGCGAATAAAAGCTTTTTCTTTTTCAAGATCAACGCCTGTTTTCTTTTGTATCCATTCAAAGGAATCAGAACCGACTAAGCGAAATTCTACGATAAATTGCTGAACAAAAGGTGGTCTTTTTCCAGATGGACGAGCCCTGCTCGGCGCATCAAGCTGTACAGAAAAGCTAGGCGCAATGAGTGGATATCTTTCGATATCAAAATGATCTTTAATAGATTGAAACCAGTCTCGTGTATATTTTTCTATTTCTCCAAATCGTTTCGTACATCGCAAAGCGGAGTAAAATCCAACCGGAAGGAAAACCATATTTCCTTTTCGCTGGTTACAGTCATAGCATAGGATTGTAAGGTTTTTATCCTCTGTGACACCACCCCTGGAAATAGGAATAATATGTTCCACTGTCATTGTCTTTAAAGTGAGCGGTTTCCCGCAGCAGGCACAGATACCTAAATTTTCTTTGAGTAATCGTTTCTTTTCATCCGGTGTGAATAATCTTCTATTTTCTTTTCTTTCACCTATCATTTTTTTTAGTCCTTTCTTTATTTTTTGATAAAAATAAAATGGTATTTAACATTACTCTACAAAATTGGGACAGTTTTAAGATTTTTGCACGCAAAAACAAAGCGCAGTAATACCGCGCTTTGCTTCAATTGATTGTATGATTTGTGTATTTCAACCCACTCATCCCGTGTAGGGAGATACAAAGCGAATACTTATCATATTAAACATTGGTTTGATATTTCAATCCACTCATCCCGTGTAGGGAGATACAGCAATACAGCACAAAAATCTGTTATCATATTATTGCAATATTACCAAAAAACTCAGTTGTTTTTCTCATCTGCTGCCACAGAAAAATTAAATATCCCAGAACAGGCAGAAAAAACAGCCTTTATTTCGGTGCGAATCTCCCATACTTTTTATGTGAGTTTCAGGTTCGCACCGGAATTTTGTATCATTAGATCATTCGAATCATTTCAACATCTTCCGGAATCTGATCCTCATGAATCTCAAAAACGTAATCCTGGAATTTTCTAGGATAGATTACATCATCTTTTTTATGGACTTCAATTGCTTCACGCAGTTTATAAGCCGGACAATTTCCAAGTGCGTTTTTGTGCTTAAACACAATGAATTCTCTTACAGAGATGTTAGCTCTTGTTGCTGATCGATCAAACTCAAACAGATTGATAATGGAATCCCAGAGAATCTGAAGATCGTCCTCTGTAAAACCAGTCTTTTTTGCCAAGGTTGGACTAACACTTCCATCTACACGATAGATAGCATATGGAACAACTCCTTTACGACCAAATGCTGATGTTTTATTCTCTTTTGCGTCTTCCTCTTTTGAGACAGCCATTCTTGTAATCGCCATATCCCGAGAGTCGATCACATCAATACTTCGCCCCATACCAATTTGTACAGGTCCGGAAATCTGCCCGTTACCAAGTTGATCCTTTTTAAAGGTAGTCATGACACCACCAAAAGTACGTGTGTCATAATAATTTTTACACATGAAATCTTTTAATTTGATGTCCACATCAGGATCTGACTTCTTTAATTTTTTCATTTTTTCCAGCTGCGTCTTCTCATCATCATTCTCTTCTGCACCAAGACTTATATATGCTTCTCTGTCAAGTACATTAAGAGGAACTCTATTCTGAATATAAATCTTATAACCAGGAGCATTCTCTTTCATTGCATCAACACAGTTGCGAATGTGTCGCTTAATGCAGACATCTGTAACTTCTCCATATCCTGTACACGGATCCATTCTTGGTGTACCGTCTGTTTCTGGATCGCCATTTATATTTCCGTATACTACTTCGATAAAAAATGAAAAGTTATAACGGTTTTTAATTACTTCATCTTTGTTCATCATTGCATTTGCCATTTTATTGCTCATTGCCATCATTCTCCTTTGCGATAGGTTCTTTTTTTGTATAAAGTGCATTCTTCTGGTGATAATATCCAGTCAGAAACTTTGACTGATCAATCTCATTTAACTGATTTGGAATTCCATTATATTCCAGTTTTTCCATGATCGTGGATAACTCCTTATCATAATATTTCCTTTTTCTCATAGAAGACCGTTCAATCTTCCTTAAGTGATTTTTTGAAAGTTTGAATAAATGAGGGTATACACTTGCTGGTCTTGAACATGCCGAATTAAAATACAAGTCACTGATTGTTGAGTTAATCCCTGCACTGCCAGCCGAATCTTTTTGTATTTTTTCCAATAAAGCAAAGATCCTTCCTAATACGTATGCTGTATCGTTTGTTTCTACATTTAATGCCACGAACGACTCACCTTCCTTCCAATTATAGTTTTTTATAAGAAATGCCTTGATAATAGCAGCTCTTCCATAAGTCTCGTTTCCATTTTCAGCCCTGATCCTTTGCATTACCTGTGAATACAGGGCGTGAGGATATGGTGTATTGTATAAGATAGCATTAAAAATATTATCTGCTAATTTAGATATCGACTTTTTATCCGTAAGCTTTTGATTTACAGTTTCATCAAGTATATTTTTGATACTTAGATCTTCTCTTTTCTCATACGGTGGTTTCACTATTTCTAATCTTTTGTGATGTTCTGCAAGATTTTTTAAGATAGAACCGAAAGAATTTCTATAAAAAAACCGTACAGCAATTCTTGCAGCGCTTGGCGCAAGGCATAAAAGATAGAAATTCTGGTTTGGATCGATCGTAATGTCATCTAGCTCTATCTTTCTGCCTGCTTGTAAATTCCAAAATATCCTCTTTAATTCAGACTGGTTGTCTGCTCTCGGTTTCATAATAGATGAAAACAACTCCTGATACTTAGCATTTCCGGATTCAGCCCAAAACACGATTATGGAATCAGCAAGATTAAATTTACAATTCTTATTGCCTAACAAATAATTTAAAGCTGTGGTATAGGCAAACTCCGCATACGCCCCTACGGGAGCATTATAACTTTGAGTTTTTCCATAGGATTCAAATGCCGTTTCATTGAAGGAAACTAAGGAAGCACCACTGGTCTGAGCGCCTGGTACGCCATGGATTTTTCTATGTGTACGCATGATCGTTGTTTTCTCACCCGTTACAAGACAGGTCCCTTTCGCACAGGTATCTTCCCGCTCGAATTGTTTCATCCAAAGTTCCTTTATTTCAGGATCTTCGTGTGCATAATATCCTTTCATACTGAATACGATGTTTCCACCGCTGATCAATTCCTTCCAATGATCTTTTATCATTGTGTGGTCTGCTGCCGCTTGCGGATCCCAGCTTTCGAAGAAACGACAGATTGCTCTCGCTATTTCACCTTTTGCATTTCCCAAAATGTCTAAATGACGTTCTTTTGCTGCAAAGAAACGTTTTAAAATGCTCGGCGTACTTCCTTTGGAATCAATGCCAAGGAAATATTTCGCATTATCGCATAAAAACTGAGGAGCAACTTCGTTTGAGCGTGTGACCATTTCCGGCACGTAGCACTGCTCTGAAACAAGAACTTTCTTATCACCATATTGTTCTTCGTGCTTTAAGGGAATGATTGCTTTGATCGTCCCATCTTCGTTAAGTTCAATCGCACAGGATACCTTTGCCTGACACCATCCGCGCGTGGGAACTTTATCCTGCTGCACCAGATCTTCATAATATTTTACTAATGCCTGTAAGATCATCGAATCACCTCGCAATTTTTCAAATCAATAACTCCGTTTTTCATGGTTGCGCGGAAAAATATAGGCTGGATATCTTCAGGGTTACTGTAATCCATATCGTAAAGCATAATGCCAAGCTCATAAATCGGAACGGCATCATAGGTGGTATGTATTTCTTCCTCGGTATATAGAGAAAAGTCAGCCGGAAATTCTTTACAACCAAAATACGGTGTTTTAAAACATTTGCCCTTTTTTAAATAACTTTCAATGAGTCGGTTGTATTTGTCGAGATTTTCACCTGTATTTGTTTTATCTGCTAATTCGATATGGGCTTCTATCACATAACTTACATCACGTAATATTACAGATAATCTCTGTGCGATATCTTCCTGTGTATTAAGGTAAAGAGGTTTATCTGATCCATTGTAGGCCTGCAGTACCTTATCCTTTTTAATTTTACTTTTCACTTCATTTCTGCGAAGTGTTTTAAAGCTTATCGGATTGAGGACATAAATCTTATCAATAACCCATCGGATCGGTGGTTTCCAGAAAATAGAATCCAAGATTCCACGAGCAGCGGAGGGTGTTATCACATCATAAGAGTAACGTTCCACTTTCATTTCCGGGCGAGTATATAAAGCATAATCGCCCCAAACTTTAATTCTAAATGTCTTTCTCATTTCTTTTGTTTCTCTTCCTTTCTGTTCGATTCGATGAAATCATCATATCATTTATGCATGGAATGGATTTTTTTGCACGTAACGATTCTTCATAAGCATCTCGTAATATCAAGATAACAGATCCAATCCATATTCTTTGGAATATTTATCGAGATCGCTCAGTATATAAAAATCATTTATTCCATCTGCAAGCGGCCGGATCTGGTTTAGATCTTTTAAACGCCGAAGAATGGAATAGGAATTTGTTTTTGTGTCATCAAAGTATAACTGGATGCAATAAGGCCCGATTTTTCTGATTCTTTCTTTTGATATTCCCTTTTCTTTTATTTCCAGCAGCAGGGTATTGATTTCCGGTTCATTATTGATGATCAGATTAACCGTTTCCTGTTCGATCAGCTTAAAGTTTTTACTTACTTTTTCAAAATTACATTCATAGCCCTGAAACTCATCCATGATCTTTTTAATATCAAGACTGGAACGCCGATAATTGTAAAGTCTGTGATAATAATCTCTTATCGCACTTAAGCTTGTAAAATCTTCATGATCCTGCATTATACTGCGTGTGATATCAATCAATTGTTTCTGTTCAAAGGGGATCCTTTCATTTTTCAGGTCGAAAATATACACTTTGCTATTGGAAATATTATGGTCTTCCCCCTCACGGTTGCATCTTCCTGCTGCCTGAATAATAGAATCCAGTCCGGCCATTTGCCGGTATACATGCTGAAAATCAAGATCCACACCTGCTTCTATAAGACTTGTGGAAATGACGATGCACTTTTTCTTATCTTTTAAACGTTCCCTTATTTTATCCAACGTTCTCTTTCTATGTTTTGGATACATGGCAGCAGATAAATGAAAAACTCCCTCTCCCTGTAATTCGGTATATATCTTTTGGGCAAGCTTTTTTGTATTTACAACACATAGTGCAGAAAATTCCTCACGCATAGCTTCCACCAAAGCTTCTATTGTAATTTCTCCAAGTTTTTCATACTTAACACGCTGAAAGAAATCAAATTGTTCTTCCATTCGGGGACACAGTTCTTTGATAGGGACATTGGAAATATAAGGGTCTAATGCCGGCTGTGTTGCAGTACACAAAACCACTGTTGATCTATAATTGTCTACAAGTTCACGTAAGACAGAGGTACATGGTTTCAGATAATCAATCGGAAACATCTGAGCTTCATCCAAAATAATGATACTGTTTGCAATATTATGAAGCTTTTTACACTTAGAAGAACGGTTGGAAAATAAAGATTCAAAAAACTGAACATTTGTCGTAACGACAACCGGCTTATCCCAATTCTCGCTGGCAAGCTGCAAGGAGGACAATTCTTCCTTTGAATTGAAATCCACATTACAATGATCTTCCAAGATATTCTCGTTTCCTAAAATTTCCCTGAACCTCTGCGCATTCTGTTCGATAATGCTTGTATAGGGGATCACATAGATAATGCGGTCCATATGATGTTTTGCTGCATGTTTGAGCGCAAAAGCAAGCGATGCTGTAGTTTTACCACTGCCAGTAGGGGCCGTCAGTCGGTAAACTCCTTTATCTTCCTCTCCCATATCCAGACAGTGCTGCAAAATTTCATTTCTCCTGCCGTTTAATGTGTCGATTTCAACTTCATGGAAATAAGTAGTGATATAATCCTGCATTTTTTTCAGTAAAACAGTTATAGGTTCACCGCTATTTCTATCAATTGAGTGATCGGTCATAAACGACTCTGTATCCAGATGATCCGCATCTACAAGGCAGGAATACAACATGCGAATAAAAACACTGAGGGAGAAATTAATATCCTTGCTTTGTTCAAACGAAAACGGTTCTGTATTTAAAGCAGGGATCGTGATTTCTTTTTGATATGCCTGAAAGTTACAAATTTCTTTTTTTAATCGCGTACGCAGATCAGTGATTCCCATTGTGGTTCCATAATTCGGAAGACCAGTGTGATGTCCCGCAATAAGATAGCAAAGCAAAGAATATGGTCCTTCAAGTTGCTGACATAACTGAGCTCCTGCAGTTGAATGATCTACCTTATCATTTGTATCATTTATAATCTTGTACTGAAATTCTTCGGAATATTTTCCAATATCATGAAGTAAACCGGCACAATATCCCCACTCTCCTTTCCCGAATTTTTCCGCAAATTCCCCTGCAAGAAAGGCTGTGTTGTCCAAATGTTCTTTTAATGTCTGCATGCGTCCATCTTTTTTATGCGCTATATATTCACCCAATTTGTTCCTTCTCCTTTTCCTTAAGAATCTTTGTGCCGATATTAACAAAAACATTTCGTTTGGAAATTTTTGCACGTAATGATTCCTAAGAATATGGTAGAGATCTTATCGAGCGGGACGGCCTGACTTGTACCTGAAGATGCAAATAAAAAAAGGTACGGAATATTTCCATACCTCTTAAAAAGCAGATTTTTTAAATGAAATCACGAATACTCATTCCCGGAGCATCCCATGGATTTGAAGGTCCATAATCACCAGCAGTCGAGGATGGGGTATACATTTCTTCATTGTGATCAAAGATATCGTCTTCTTCCTCAATGATTTCTGTCTCCTGCGGATCCTTTAAAAAACTGATCCAATCCATCAAATCTTCCATTGATAAGATACCGTTTATATACCAATCGCGAACTTCTTTTAACTGTTCCTCTTTACTGCTGCAACGATTGATCTTACGAAGCAGCAAAACAGCTTTTAAAAAGATTAGTTCAAGGTGATACTCCTTGATCTCAAATTCATTCCATCGGTTTGTGATCTCAGTTAAGACCGGATCTGGAAGGATATTATCTGCAGTTCCGGCAGCAGAGATGTTGATGTATTCATCTCCGATGAACAGATTGTAAATATAACGTTCCTCATCGTAGACACCAGCTTCGCCATCTTCAAAGCTCGCGCCAATACTTTTTCTTCCCTCAGAATAAAATTCATAGATCCCATTGTTTTTGACCATATCATCGTATGGACAATTGAATTCAATAAGTTCTTTCATTCTCTTCTTCAGCATCGTTTAAGCCTCCTTTTTCACTTTCACATGTATACTGCGATCAGCTTCCAAAAACCATAAAAACAAAGCTTTGTAATTAGATTTTGAGATGATCTGTAATTGATAAAGGCAATTAAGGTAGCCTTTAAGTTCTCCTCTTTTTTGTTCATATTCGAGTGTTAATCCATTACGGTTGGCTCGATTAAGAAGATGAGAGATTTTTTCCAGTTCTTTAAGATGTGTTTCGTGTAATCCGTTCAAGGCGGAACGGATCCCGTATGCTTTGGTCCTTAAAGAGCAATTCATATTTTCGTATTTTTCTGCCATATTTAATTCCTCCTCTTATTTTGATCTCAGTTGGAATATGGGAAAAGAAAGGAAAATAAAAAAAAGAAGCACCGAAGTGCTTCTTTGGAATCCACTCATCCCACGAAGGGAGATACACGGCAGGATCATCGAAACTGACAGATTTATCAATATTTCAATCCACTCATCCCACGAAGGGAGATACAGCAATACTGCACAAAAATGCATTGTTGCATTCTTACAATATTACCAAAAAATTGTCTGTTTTCCTTATCTGCTACCCTAGAAACTCTCATATTTTCCAGAGTACAGAGAAAATAACTTACATCTCGGTGCGAATCCCCTAGAATTTCTATGTGAGCTTCCAGTTCGCACCAGAATGACATTTGCTATCCATAGCCACTTACTACATTCATATCACATCACCTCTTTTGTTAATGATACATTTATTATACCAAAATGGAGGCAATCAGATATTTTTGCACATAAAAAACAAAAAAGAAGCCTTAGTTAGAGACTTCTTTCTTATCGTAGGTAATCAGGGAACGTTGCATTAATTGTATCCCAATCTGATACTCGGATACTCTCTCATTGCCCCCATGAGTATCCTTAAATTATGTTCACTGATCTGCAGTTTATATTCTTTTTCGCCTTTTAAATGTACAGATACATAAAGATGTTTTCTTACATGCTTTTCTCTTCGGCCATAATATTCCGTAACTGTTTGATTGATCCCATATACCCATGTAACATCCTCAGCTGGAATGATATGCATCTGCAGATCTTTCATGATATATATATAGTTTTTTCCAGCAGTGATTTTTCCGCATTTTCTTGCGTATACAAAATCACGCATAATATCTGTATCCTTACGATTTCTCGTCTCGCACAAAGTCTTAAACGGTATACAAGGATATCCGCAAAAAGCAAGCAATAATAGCCCATAGCCAGCAATTATGTAATAGTTATCAAAATAATAGCTTATCGCTGCAACGAGGAAAGTTGGAAGAAGCAACTGAGTACAGACATACATATAAATATAAGCCTTTAGATTCTTCATACCATTTCCTCCTAGATTCGGATCTCCTCATAGTATATATCACGCGCATCCAATTCAAAGCGTTCCTTTACAATTCCCCTTTTAAAGTTCAGACTGTGTCTGTCTTTTGACTTATCCAATATATTTCGTACGGTTCTAGCGTTTCCAAAATGATATCCGTCTTTTAACGAAGTTACAAGGTCAATAAAAGCACCTTTGGCAGCAGGTGATATTGTAAAACCGATTTCCTTTGCCATTTTTTCAAACATTTGAGTTAATTCTGGTACAGAATAAGACTGGAAATAAAAATATTCTTTCACTCTCGAAAGAAATCCTGGGTTGGACTGAATCAGCTTACGCATCTCATTTTCATAACCTGCAAGAATTAAAATGAATTTTTCCTTGTTGTCTTCCATCTGCTTGATCAGGGTGGAGATTGCTTCCCTTCCGGTTGGATTATTGAGCAATGAATATGCTTCATCAATAAAAAGAACCCCACCATATGATTTTTGTATCAGTAACTCTGTTTTACTGGAAGCATTCATAGAGTCAGCAAGAAAGTTTCCATCGGTTTCAATCAATCTGTTTTCACGGATATATCCGTATTTATATAAAAACCCGGTCATAATCCTTGCACAGGTAGTCTTTCCGGTTCCCGGAGGTCCAAAGAAGCACATATGCATGCATGAATCTGTTGATTTTATACCAGACTCCTGATCAAACTCCATTCTTGCAGCCATTTCTTCCATTTTTTCTTTTACGGTCTGTAATCCGATTAGATTTTCCATATCAGCGACTGGGTCTTTAGATCCTTCATGAGTCATAGAACGGACCACTGAAGATGGTAAAGTTCGCTCCATTTCTAATTGATTAATACGATCAATTTCTGCCTGTTCTCTTGCAGACATTCTTTCATATTGATTTGATATCTTGACTCTTCCATAATCATCATACTTTTGTTCATTTCTTGCTTCCAGCCTTAACTTTTCAAGTGGTGATTTAAAGGTAAACACAATGGCACCTAACGCAGCAAGTATAATTGCCCCAAATATATTTTTTAAGGTAAAAAAGAAATACGCTGCCCCTCCAAAGCAAATGCACATGAATGGTAAAACCATTGCCGAAGCAAATATAAGTAATGAATATTTTGTTGTTTTTTTCAAAAGAACTACTCCTCTCTGTATTGATTGTTGGCAACCCGGGCATTGGTAGCCAAGAATTCCCACTTATGTTCTTAAGAGGAATATGATATTTCCCATGCTCAAACCTTAAACCGACATAGTCGTTCAGGCTATCATATGTGAAAAAACAAAAAGATCAGCTCTTTTGTAAAGAGCTGATCTTGCGAACTAATTAATACATTTCTGAATTACTAATGGGCGTCAAATGTATCTGAGTTACATACAATTTTTATGGACTTTTTCATAATCCCTTTCTAAAACGCAATACCCCCTTTTTCCGTAAAATTCCATCAAACGATTACGTTTTTCTCTATTGATAAGTGTGCGATAGGAATATACGGGAATTACGGAATGCGCATCATGTTTTTGCTTTTCGCATAGTGCGTCTTCTTCTAATTCTTCCAGCTGTTCGTTTGTTACATCAAGTTCAACAGTTGTATTACCCTTACCATCAGATGCAATTACTTGATAAGGATAATTGTCACGGTCACAGACATGTTTTACATTTTCCAACCAATGTTCTGTAGAATATATTTTTTTCATAAGCAACCTCCTATTGTATGTTATGATTACCGGCGCGTAAACCACAGACCGACGAAGTCGCTCGGGGTCAATGACTTTTATATTGTTATTATATACAATATGATAAAGTTCAATAAATTTTGCACGTAAAGAAATATAGCACAGTTATGCCTTAGGTATTATTAAGTATATCAGATGTATTGTGCAAATACAAGAAAACAGCTGCGCATAAAGCACAACTGTTTTTTTGTTAATTAAGAGATGGATAACAAGATAAAATAGCAAATCCATTTTCACCTTTTATCTTATTTATAACAATTTTAAATTCTGTACATTCAATTGGACCATCATCCCAATTATGATTTGTGCATTTGTAGCAATAACCTTTTATATGAGATGGAAGTATTCCGGATACTTCCCAAGGTCTTTTGCTGTCATCTGCAAGGTAATATGCAATTTCTTCAACAGAGTCTAAAAGTGTCTGAAGGAGAAGATTTAAAATGGCAGATTCGTTTCCTACAAAAGTGGAAACATCTACTTTTTCACGCGCAACGCGTCGTTTCATTTCTTTCTCAGATAAGTTTATATGCTTCTCTAAGTGATGATACATTCTTTTAGAAGAAAATACCTTTCTAATATAGTCTGGACACCAGACCATAATTTTCTTTGCTTTTCTTTCAGCGATTTCATATTTATTAGGCGTCATATTTACGCTCCTTCCTACCATTTTACAGGCAATGTCTGCGGACTTTTTCGTAATCTTGTTTCAAAACATAATATCCGCGTTTTTTATTGAGCTTCATTAGACGGTCTCGTTTTTCACGATTCCGTAATGTTCGGTAGCTATATACCGGTATGTCAAAGAGGCCTTCTGCTCTCTGTTTTTCACATAAAGCATCTTCGAGCACCTCTGTGTATCTTCTGCTGCTTCCATCAAAAGCCAGCAGAATCCTGTTTGATTCTCCTTTTATTGTCTCATAAGTTAAGTGATCACGATCAAGGACAATCTGAACGTAAGGCCACATTACTTTGGAAACTTTTATTTCTCTCCTTTTATTCATTTTCATTTCCTCCTGTTTTAATTTTGAATTTCAGTATTAATCTGATAAAAAGTAAAATATTAAATTTAACACATCAAAAAAGACAAAATAAAAAAGCGGAACATTGTTCCGCTTTCTGCTTTGTTTAAGTCTCATAATGGCATTGGTACGCTCGCTATTAATCCAGAGCCGAGAAACGCAAAAATTGCAAACACAACAACAGTATTAATCAGAGCAACCAAAAAACAAATTTTTCTTGTAACTCTTTTTAAAATTTTTAAAATAATACCATAACTTAACCCCATCGGCATCACGAACCATCCACTAATGATTGCAGCTGTTGATGGACATTCATTATGCGTAGCAATTGCCATGATGACAATAATTACAAGCAAATACCAAGTTAATGCTCTTCCTTTTCTAACAATTTTCGTTGCTTTCCGTATCATTTTCTTCCTCCCTTCTAATTTTGAACCTCAAAGATGAGTGATATTTTTTCTTGATCAAGAGTTGTCCTATGAACCCAGGCAGATCCATAAATAAGAGCAAATACAGGAACGTATTGAACAATTCTTCTGTCATATCACGACCAATGACAAAATCTCCTGACAAAATTGGTATCCAGCTGCGAACTAGATAAACAAATGGAAATACGCACAGAAGATCAGTCGCAGTTTCTGCGAGAAAACGTTTCTTTATTTCCTTCTGTTCATCCGGCAGGTAGCTATATGCCCAACTCTGGAAAAGTCCTTTTAACAAAGAAGTAATTCCGTTAATTCCCCATATGATTGAAATCAAGACAAATAATATTTCCATACTTTCACATCTCCCTTATTTCCTACTGCCCCCGATAAAGCATTAATTACACATGTCTTTAGCAATCTCTTTTGCCAGTTTTCGGATGACCTCTGTCATGACGGAACGCTGATCTTTCGATTTCGCAAGACTGTCAATTTCTTCCTCCGGAAATGAATATCCAACATCAGAAAGAAAAAGCTTGATCATTTCTTTTGTTTCTTTTTCCGTAAAAGGTTTCATTTCGTATTTGGAGGAACATCGACTGACAAATGCTGGATCCAATGTCCCCATCTGGTTGGTTGCTGCAAGGACGATTACATCATTCGGTAATTTATCGAACTCCTGCATCAGCGTGATCGAAGCACGTCCAAGTTCTTTTTCCGCCCCACCGCCCCGTGCTTGGTTTCTGTTTGCACTGACGGCATCCACTTCATCAAGCATGAAAATACATGGATGTGAAGAAGCATAAGCAAACGCTTTTGCAAGATTTTTTGAAGTTCCACCCATATAGCTGTCAATCAGCTTGGAAAAATTCAGATAACAGAATGGTAGATGCATCTTATAAGAAAGATATCTCCCAAACATTGTCTTTCCAGTTCCCGGAGGTCCATAAAGAAGTGTACTATTCTTATACGGAACCTGCAGTTCCATCAGTTTCTGACTGACCTGATTCATGGTTGCAATTGTTTTATAAATCTCGACCAGCTTTTCCGTCAGGTAATACCGGTTTGGCTGGAATGTCATGGAAACATCCTCACAATACATTAGTCCCTGCAGTTCGGATGGCAATTCGATCATACCACCGGCAGCAGAGGTAAGGATGCTCTTGTACCGTTTCACAAAATACTCATTCTTTTTCGTGTTGTCATTGGCGAGGACTGCATACGCACATTTACGGGCGGATGCGATATCACATTCCGCAACTGCACGGATTAATTCCTGCATATTTTTGTCAATTCCCATATTCTTTCTCCTTAGATATTTTTCTATGATTACCGACGCGTAAAGCCCCAGACCGACGAAGCCTCTCGGGGGCAATGACGACTGTCTGCATCGATTAGTGATATCCTCATCTTTCATCACACCCCCTACTGCTTTAAGAAATCCCTCTTGATAGCTGCTCCGATAGGTGTTGCTGCTACAATGATGATTGTGAAAAGGGCTACAATGATGATTGTGAAAAGGATTACTTTCCAGTGCATGCTACCTTCATGTAAGACAATCAGGTCATCTGTGCTGTAGTCCTCTTTCGGATTCAGCTCTACATATTTTTTAGCTCCTTTTTTTGTACCGTAACCGCATATCTGTACAGTTCTTACGAATTCCTCTGCATTCACTTTCTCACCTTCTCCTATATTGTTATCAACTTCAGACATTTTTCTATTTCATAAACAATACCCAACGTGTCTTACCTCTCTGATCTCCAAGAAGTGGTTTCTTTCCAAACTCTTTCAACACGTCATTCAGCTTTATTTGTTCCTCATTCCACTTAAAAACCAGTATTCCTCCGTCCGGTTCCAATACTCTCATACATTCGTCAAATCCAGCTTTCAAATATGGTTTCCAATCTTTTGGAAGGATACCGTATTTTTTAGCAAGCCATGATTCACTTCCAGCGTGTACAAGATGCGGTGGATCAAAAACAACTACTTTAAAAAGGTTGTCTTCATATGGCATATTCCGGAAGTCCATTTTTACATCAGGCTTAATCAAAAGTGAGCGCCCATCACACAACGTTGTTTCAAGTTCTCTATTGTCTGCAAATATGACATCTGGATTCTCTCTATCGAACCAAAACATGCGACTCCCACAACATGCATCAAGTATTTTCTTCATTTCATTCCTTTCCTTTCTCGACAAACAATTAATAACCGGTTGTCAGATTTTTAGCTGCTACTCTAACTATAACAAAATGGTAGAACTCAGGAATTTTTGCACATAATGATTCTTCTCTGGTTTCCGTTGCCGGTTGCAACTGCAATACATATTTCACTTAAGGATATTTAAGAAAACTCAAAAAAAAATAAGGCATGGACTAACCATGCCTCATTAGAAACTATTTTGATTCTTCTTTTATTTTTTCAAGGATCATTGCAGCAAGAATTTCTAATTGTTCCACGTTGACCTTCGACTTACCAACAATACGATCATTGCTAATGTGTATTGCCTCGGCATATACCAAGAAATTGGTAAAAGAACGTACATCTACTTCAATGCCAGCATTTTTCGCTGCCTCAAGATAAGATCGAAAATCCCCTTTCATGTTATGAATTTCATGTTGGTATTCTTTCGCCCAAGATTCCTCATCAGGATTGTATCCATGATACAAGCAATCTAAGAGCAGATTCATAACAAGTTCCCACCATACATCGTTTTTGCTTCTTTCTACGTGAGCAACGACAAAACTTACTAATTGCCCAAATGCTATTTCATCACCCTGCCAGTAATTGGATTTGTCAAAGATAACTGATGTTTCTTTTTCTTCCATAACTCCATCAAGGTTACAAAGTTTAATCCAATCGACAAGGTATTTTTCATCTCCAATCTTGTATGCTTTCAATTTTGGTGTGTCAAGAATCAATGCTTTCATTTTACTTTCCTCCTGTGTTTTTTCTTTCATATGAAATATGGAAAAAAAGACAAAAGAAAATCATTGTTGTCACATTGCATTGGATTCAGACAACTCTTTTTTGAGAACCTTTGTGATGAATGGCGCGATATCATCTGGAATTTCCTTTTCACACTCCCATATCTTATTGTGAAACTTCTTTCCGGAATATACCGTCAAAAAATACACCTCGTCATTATAAACAAGCTTATCTGATGACAACCTGTCTACACGGTAGTCCCTTTCGCAGCCTGCTTATTTTCATACTCATAACGATCGGCTTCTTTTCTTTTCTTTCCATAAATACTGGACTCAAAACGTTCAATATCTGTTTCTATCATATGAAGTACATAAGCCCAATCGTCATAAGTCAGATTCATATAATTATCTTTTTGAGTTACCGTATCAAGCTTTGATGCCTGTACATTAAACAAGCCATTCTCTTTTTTTACTACCGGTGCGTAAAAATTCTTTATATGGACCGTAACAGGTCGTGCCTCTCCAAAATGCCAGTCAATTGAGATTTCATAAACGAAACATCTTCCCTGATTGTCAGTTTTACGGACAAGAGGTTTCAAACCGCTGCTGTATAATGAAAAACAGTTAGATTTGTTCTTTTCGCAAGTTTCTTTATTTAATTTGCCTTCTTTTAGAAGTTTTGAAGCTTCCATGATCGCATCCATCTGTGTCTTGTTTTTAGGATATTTCCCAACATTTTCTCTCAAAAACAGATATTGATTCTGAAGAGCCTGAATTCCCTTTTCTCCGTCTGTGATCAGGACTTCTGCTGGCGTGCGTCCTTTTAAGGCACCGGATGAGATTGTAACAGTATAAGCAGACGATAATTCTTCGGTTCCTTTTGGATCAGCAGAGCTTGTCATCTGCTGCAAAATTTCCTGCTGCATAGCGACCTTGCTTTTGCTGATAAGACCAAAAATGTCGCGAACGTTGATATTGGCTGTTACAGCCTTCTTCTCTGCATTGATGATCAGGAATGAAAACCTGCTGAATTTCCTCGAATGCAAAGTTAATGGCTCCTCTTCGTTCTCAATTTGCGCTTCTGATAAACCATCAAAGACTGCGAATGTATTTTTCTCTACGATATAAGCGATCTCTCTTGGATTTTTGCTTTTTCCTTCCATATTTTTCCCTCCCATTTACTTCCTTGTTCTTTGTACTATTGTACAAAATATGGGAGGTTTTTGGATTTTTGCACGTAAAGAATCAATGCTACATCCATGGTGCAAACTGATCTAATGGAGTTTTGCAGTTGGAAGGGATATACCAGCTGCGCTCGGCCTGATCCCATCTGGCACCAAGAGATTTCACCATATCCTTATCTTCGAACGGAACGATAAGATAGATCTTTGCTCGCTCTTCTTTATACGGTGTTGTCATGATTTTTTTCACAAGTCCCATATTAATCTTCTGTGACCAGTTATATTTATCACGCATTGCAAAGGTGTCCTTTGCTTCTTCATATTGTTCCATCGCTTTCTCTTTGGTGCATTCATTTGTTCTCATGTAATGTAAAATGGCGTCATCGATTTCTGAAGCAGATTGTAGTGCGTCTGCATGAAGTATTTTTTGACAGTCTTCGCAAACAGCCGCGATCTTTTTTAAGGAACGCTCCATCTTCTTATCGTCATAACTCCAGAATGATTGAGGATAAAGTGCCGCTGCGTGACATCCGCAGATACTACAAGTACTGCGATTGCATACAGAATCACTTAAATCCTGCATTTCTGCATAACTTAAAATGGAATCCAGGTCTTTATCTTTTACACTGGACGGAGTAAATGTAAATGCAAGCGCCTCTTCTTTTACCTCAGGGATCATTCCTTTTTGCATATCTTTTAAGCTATGATCCAGATAATGAGCCACATCCCCACTTATGGAATGTCCGCATACATTTACGGAGTGTGGAGCTATGATATGAAGATTTGTTTTTGCTCTTGTCACAGCTACATAAAAACATCGAAGCTCTTCTAAATACTCTTTATCATTTGTTTCATCATGTTCGTATTTATTGATCTTAGGGAATACGCCATCGGTACACTGGATCATAAATACATGATCCCATTCCATTCCTTTTGCGGAATGAATCGTAGAGATTGTCAGGATATTTTCATCCTCAGGTACTTTACTTGCGTCCAAAACGATATCATCCAAAAATGCAAGTATATTGTCGTATTCAAGAACCATGTCGCGAAGAGCGGATAATGCCTGCAAATCACTTTTGAGCTTATCTATTTCATCAGCTTTTTTATCAGCATTTTTTGTACGCATATGGTCAATTTTAAACTGTCTTATATCGACATAAAAGGAATATAAATGTTCAAACTGAGATGCGATATCCATTTCCCATGCAGTATTGACTAATGTTGTCACCATGCGGGATAAATGAGGATAAAACGCTAATTTTTTATAAGCGTAAATGGAATCTGTATTTATTCCAAGCCTCATAAGGTCTGAAACAACTTTATTTGCATAAGCGGAACCGATACGTGGCAGCAGATCAAGGATCCTGTAAAATGCCAGTTCGTCTTTAGGATTTGTATAAGCGCGCATCAGGGCAAGCATATCAAGAACGCAGGTGTACTCCATAAACTTCAATCCCCCAAGTTTTCGATAAGGGATGCAACGTCGGTTCAGTTCATTCTCAATCTGAAACGAGGACATGGAGTTTCTCTCCAAGATGGCAATATTTTTAAGTTCTTCTTTTTTACTGCACAAATTTTCGATATGGTTGATCACATATTTCGTTTCATCATCACAGTTAGCTGGCTGAAACAGATATGGTTTCTCACCATGCTTATTGTTCGCATACATGGTCTTCTTACAGCCAAAGCTGGCGTATGTATCCATCATATGGTTTGCGACAGCAAGGATCTCCTCTGTAGAGCGATAGTTTATATTTATCAGGATCGTATTACATTTATCTGAAAACCGTTCCGGAAAACAAAGAATGTTATTGATGTCTGACCCTCGAAACGCATAAATTGATTGGTAATCATCCCCAACAATTGCAAGATTTTGATATTTTTTTGCGATCAAAAACAGGATTTTTTCCTGCAAGGCATTTGTATCCTGGTATTCATCCACCATGATATATCGGTAACTGTTACTGATCTTATTTCTGATGGAGTCTTTTCCCAAAAGCTTTAATGTATAAACCAGCAAGTCATCGTAATCCATCAGGTTCTTCTCTTCTTTGTAAGCCTTATAAGATTCGATCAATGTCTGGATATGCCAGGTCAGCGGAGCTGCATCTTTGTAAAAAAGCTGAATCGTTCGATCTAACGAAAGCATCATATTCTGCGATTTTGAATAGATATCCACGATCTTTTTCGGCGCAGGAAATTTTTCGAGATCATCATAGTATGGTGTAGCAGATTTCACGAGCTTTACTGCGTCCGCTGCTTCCGCCGGCGTTAAAATAGAGAAGCCCGGTTCAATCCCAATCGCCATACCGTAGCGTCTTAATAGACGGGTACAGAATGAATGATAGGTACAGGCGGTGATCTTGCCACAGCGACTATCTGCCATGGCAGCAGCCCGCGTCACCATATTTTGAGCAGCATTGTTTGTAAAGGTAAGCAAAAGGATCTGTTCCGGCGGAATCCCGCAGTCGATCATATAGGCCACCCGGCTGATCAGCGTATGTGTTTTTCCACTTCCGGCTCCTGCGAGAATACGAACCGGCCCCTGTATTGTTGTTGCAGCTTTGTATTGTCCTTCATTGAGTGTTTGAAGATATTTGTACATAATTAGAAATCCTCCCATTTTGTATAATCCGATATAGTTATCATACAAAAAATGGAAGAATTCCAAATTTTTGCACGTAAAAAAGCTCCCAGTGATACAACTGGGAGAAAAAAGCCATGAAATTCAATTTCCTTTTTCTTTTTTGACTTGAGGCGTGTAGATGGAACTTACTGTATACAAAAAGCCTCCGCATTTACATTCTTTTTTTGATAAATCTGAAGTCGTATAACCGCATTTGTAGCATTTTTTGTATGCAGGGACTGAAATCACTAGACTTCACCTCCTCTCTTTAAAATCCAAATAATCTGCCAAAATTAGTTATAAATATTGCGCCTACTATTGCGAATGTTAATCCAAGAGCCATTAATTCTCTACTTACATTTTTATCAGCTTTTTTC
>ERZ1026856.708-NODE-708-length-19305-cov-3.538857_pt1 | contig 19305 bp, 40 predicted proteins | sample MGYA00380158_ERZ1026856 | MGnify/ENA primary metagenome ERZ1026856 (study PRJEB33269, sample SAMEA4719794) | human gut metagenome | biome: human-associated habitat; feature: organic feature; material: feces | place: Cameroon | collected 2013-10 ...
CTAGAGTAATTGTTGTAAAGTAAATATTCATTCATAGCATTCCCGTTTGAGTCTAATTTCCGCAGTTTACTCGTGTATTCTAGTCCAGTACCGACGAGTAAGAGTGAGCGTTTCGTTTCAAGTAGATAGGCATCACCCTTGTAGGAGAATTTTGTTTTCAGTATAAAATCCTTGTCACTCATTATCTTCACCTCCTAAACTTTTTTAAGGGAGCTGTTGCGTTTTTTGCAACAGCTACAAGAGATTTTGCAACCTGTTGCGGTTTTCTCTTCCACTTTCTACCCACTCATTAAAACATTTCTTGCAGCAGTACCCTTTACTGTTGACATGGAAGTCTGCTACATCTTCTATCTTTGCGCCGCAGGTATCGCAATTAAAATGCCAACCGTGGTTTAACCATTCCTCGGCAGGAATATTATCGACATTCCCGTATTTATCTGCCCAAGGCAAACGCTGCACTCTAATGTACTTGTAATGGATTCCGTTCTCCATGCTAAAATATTGTTTTGCTTTGCCAGCTGTTTCTGCAAACGTAACCTGTTTTGATAAATCGTCAGTATCGTAGTCTGCGGCGTTGGCAAAGCAATATGCTTTAGATTTCATACCCTGCCTCCATTTCTCTTACCTCTCTATTCTGCGCATTTAATCAGCACATCGCTGCTATTGTCACGCACTTTCAACAACCATACATCATCAAGCCATGTTTCAGATATATCACCGTCTTCATCGTAGCACTCGATGTTAATCTCATAATCAGTGCATTCATTAGCTTTCGCCCATTGATACAACTCTTCAATCGTCATTTATTCTTCCTCCCTTTTTCTTACCCACTTTTTAGCAAATAGTCGCAGATAATGTATGTAACCGTTATCAGTCAGTGGTTTAACTTCTTTACGCACTTTAGGCTTTAAAATTGTAGTGATGGGATGTCCATCTACAATTAAACCTGCACCCTTTTTCTTGCACGTAGTCTTAATTTCATCCTTATGTTTGTTGTAAAGCTCTTGTGTGACGAAATAATATAAGCCTTTAACATCTGGGTGGTCGTGGTATTTATTCTTCTTTTGGTCTGCTCTAAAATCTGCAATGCTGATTTTAATCTCGACTTCATAGAGATAGTCACCTTTGGTAATGTAAAGGAAGTCTGCTTCATAGCACCCCGCGTAGAGGTCTTGCAGTTCGCCGCCGTCCCATATCTTCCAGTACTGGTCCATTATGATATTGGGTCCGCAGTCTAAGCCACGCTCGATGCCATATAAACGCCCCAGACGTGACGCAAGACTGTCCTCAGTATGTTTGTCACCATAATTCATTTAAAGCCTCCTACAGTTCATACTCTACTCCCATTTCCGCAGCCACTTTAGGCAAGGCGGCTTCCGCTTCTGCCCGTGAGCGGTAAATCCAGCCTTTGTCAAGTAAAGCATAATAGTGAGGTTCATTTTCCCACCAACCTACGCAAACCTTCCACTTGCCATACACAAGTGTAAAAGTATAAAATTCATCCTCAAATCCAGGTTTCCACGGCAGCTTGACGATTTCCATTTTGCCTTTCAGTAAGCTGTTTAATGCTCCGTGGTCGAACCATTTCGTTTTCTGACCATCAACAGCAGTTAATTCTAGCCCATTATCGGTAAGCTTATAAGTCAATCCGTCATAACCTTTAATCTTAAATTCTTCGCCCAGATCTACGCCGAGCATTTTAGCGATTTCGGGGATTAAGTTTTTGCTCACGATGTTTCTCCTTCCATATTTCTCCAAGTTCTTCAGCGACTTCTGTCGCAAGACGCACTTTTACGTGTGTTGGCTTTCGCGGTTCACAGTTAGGGCAGTAACGCACAAGTTCAACGTGTTCGCTACCATGGCACTCACAAGGGAAGCCATAACGGTAATACTTTCTGCTTAAACTTTTAGACTCTTTGTGACAAATATCACAAACGCCGCTTTCACAATCAGTCATGTTATCACTCCTTCATAGCCTTACTCGCTTTTACAATCTTTTCGATTAGCTTATCCACAGCCTTATCTGCAAATTCACCTGTTGCTTTGATGTTGGCAGGTGTTATATACCTTGCCACATACATCGCAACCACTTCATCTTTAGTTGGGACAACCATTGCAAGCGCATCAACAATTAAGGCTACGCAGGTTAGTTTCTTTGTGAAACTTAAAAATGCTTCACCAAGGCCACCGCCGCAATCAAAGAGGTTTAAAACAAACACTGTCACGCTTATGCCAGCACACATGGTTAGTAAAAACCCTGCTACAATGAAGAAGTTATGTATCATGTCCATTCTTCCAGCCCAGTAAATCAGCCACGGTGAAACAATCGGCTCATTCATTACTCTTACACCCCACAATCTTTCTACCACACCAGCAGCAGTGCGACTGTTCAAAATATTCAAACGTGCCGCCGCACTTTTTGCAGCGATATTCATAGCATCCTGTATACGTCACTACCGTTGTACGGTCAAGCTCATGTTTTAAAGCCTTAATGAACACTTTCTGGCGGCGTATCATCTTTGCGATACACGTTTTTTTGTCTTTATGGTTCGTTAAAGCCTCTTTGTCGACGCTTAACAGTATACGCTGAGCCTTTAAGTTCTCGCGCAGTATCTTTTCGTTCGCTGGCAGGCTATCCCACCATTTCTTACGTTCCGGAGTCATTACTCTTCCTCCTTTTCAATCGCCGTGCGAATAACAGCCATAGCCTTGTACAGATAATCCGTATCGCCGCTGCAAAGCCATTCTTCCAGCTCTGCATTAACAGCCTTGATGAGCTTTTCTTGTTTTTTCAGCTCGTCCACAGTCTCATTCGTGCTGATGCACGCCGCTTCCTCGTTAGGGATATTTGACCCACTTGACATTTTGGCGTGATCAATAAAAGGAATAGCCTTAAACACACCATTCTTATAAAATGAGGCTGTCAAGATGCCAATGCCCAGCATATTCGCTAATTGTTCTTCTTGCGTCATTCCCTTTCTTTTCCTGGGTTCTTTGATAACCTCACCGATTGGTTTATCATCCATTTTTCCAACCTCCTTGTTTATCTTTTTACTTCACGGATGGTAATCTTTGCTTCTATAAGTCCAAACTTGCTATCTTCTTGATAAGTGTAAGTTTCCGCCTGTTCATCAGCTCTCATAGGACGATAAAGCACCCACATATTGTCATTTTTCCATGTAACAAGTTGTAACTTCTGATTGTCTGGCAAGATGATAGTTGCGCTACCACCTACTTTTTTAGCAATAACACTACCGGTGCTTTTGATATTATTATTCGCGCTGGCAGTTTCAACGGCAGCTCTGCTTTTGGCATTGTTAGCGTTAATCTCTTCTTCCGTTTCACCGCACCCCACAATCAATATCGCTGCGCCTATAAGTGATAAGCAGAAGACTTTTAAGAATGTTTCCCTTTCTTTGCGCCGCCAATATTGGCGAACTTCTTCTTTATTCATCATGTTCTTCAACCTCCTTCAATCTCTATTCTCTCCTTCTCGCTCCGCACTTCTGCGGCGTATTCTCGCACCGCTTGCTGAGCAAGTCTTTAACAGTCAGCGTGCCGTACTTCACGCCAATCCATTCGTCCCAGTTATTCATTCACGCTTCCCCAATACCAGTCCCAGCAAGCACAAGCCGTCATTCTTTGCTTCGGTATATCCTAAAAAACCTTTCGGTTTGTCTTTAAGGATATAGCGGTTTGTCGCTTCTTCACGCTGATATTTACAAGCCTGTTCGTACAGTTTGCTGAGCTGATGCCACGCATTACTGATGCTGCTTTGACTAGCCATACAAAGATTAAGCCATCCATACGCCTTTACAGCCTGCTCAATCTCCTTGCAACTGAACGTAGGTTTTTTGTAGTTGCCTGCGATATTCAACTGCCGTTCAATCTCATACTGAGCTTCCGCCCATGACGGTAAGCGCTTGCCTGTATTCGTGGCGGTAAGGCTTCTTGCCGCTTCGATAATTTCACTGATCGTCGGCAGGAAGTGAGATTCATAGCGCAGTTTTTTGCACGCTACACCGATAAGCTCCGCAGGGAAGTCCGCAAGGTCAGCGACGTAGATTTTCTGACGGTCTATGTCGCTGCTTTGTCCAAAAGCTCCGAACAGCACAGCCATATGCTTCGCTATCTCGATACAGTTCTGCTTCTTGTCCATATGTCTACCACTCCATTCCCTCTAAGCCTGCGACAACAGCTTCAGCCGCCGCCGCAACGTCATTCTTTTTCTTCGGTACGTCGGCAGGAATATCATCTTCCCACCGCTTGCCGTCGAGGAAGTTCTTGCCGGGTCTTGCTATACTTCTCAACAGCCTGCAAGATTCTTTCGTAAAGCTCTACGTCTACCGGCAGTGCGTTCCATGCAAGCTGTGCCTGGAATTGTTTTGCTTTTCTCGGATACATCAGCCAGAAGCGCTTGAAGTACTCGTTCTGAAGTTTTGCTTCTTCAAGCGGTAAAGGTCTGCCGTCAAAGTGAGAGAGTAATTTCGGTTCTTCCTTCAGTTCTTTATTCTCTCTCTCTCTGTTCTTAATATAATCAGTATTTATTATATTAGTACTTAATAGTGTCGGGTTTGCCTGTGTAGGTTTTTCCTGTATAGGCTTTTCCTGCGTAGGGTTTTCCAACGTAGGTAAATCCGACGCAGACTTTTCCTCTTTAGGCTGTGCCTGCTCATAGAGAGTGTATTCCATTTCACCCAGTCTGCCGTTCGGCAGATGTTTACGCTTGCGGCTCAGATAGCCGACTTCTTCAAGCTCTTTGATGCCGCCACGGATGCTGTCATTGCCTTCACCGCTCAACATTGCCAGTCCTTTTACGTTGAATTGCCAACAGTCCGGCAGCGAAAGCATGAGGATCAGTAATCCGCGTGCTTTCAGCGATAATCTTGTGTCCCGGATAATAGAGTTAGACACAATGCTGAAGTTACTTTGTTTAACAATGCGCATAATAGCCATTTCTCCACCTCCTCGACAACCACTTAACATATTTTTTGAATTGTTTTTTCCTTATCAACTTCATGCCAGTCCTCCAACAGCAACGCCCTGTCAGCGTCGCTGATAACGTCTACACCGACGTTCTTCGCTTCATCAATGAGCCAGTCTATAAGCTGGCTCATTTCTTTTGTATCGTATGCACTGCTGCCGTGATAGCAGGCGAGAACAACATAACCAGGGATTTTGCTTTCCCCCATATTCTCGACTACCCAGCCTATGCCGTGCGCCTTCCATATCTCTGTATAGCGTTCAACAGCATCTGCCTTAATGGGCACCGGAGTATAAGTTCCGATGCTCTTAATCGCCTGCTGATACACTTCTTCTTTCGATGAGCGTACCGCCTTGGCTATCGCAGTACACAGCGCCCAGCAGTAAGAGTTTGCATTATGGCTGCGCTGCTCACGCTTAACTTTAACTTCTACGGTTAAAGTCTTGCCGTTATTCGTTGCACGTTGTAACTCGCCAACCTGCGCCGCTTCTGCCCACGGCAACGGGAACTGCAAACTGCCGTTGAAGCAGCAGATTGTTCTGGTATCGAATTTCACAGATAATTCCTCCCGATTTTCTCCATCCACTCTTCCCGGCTGCGTTTATCTTCATAGCAGGATTGAGCGAACCTTCTTAACCGCAGGTCGGTTTCTCTGTCCTGATGCGGACCGAACCTTCCTTGATGATGCTCGTGACACAGCCAGACTGTTAAGCCTAGTTTGTCCGAAATTTTTCTGCCGGCAGTGCCGAAGATAACGTGATGACGCTCAAGGTTGAGCGTCGTGCCACACAAAAAGCACTCCTTTTCTGACTGTAGAATGCTTTTCTTACTCATTTTTTTCGCTTTCTGGTGTCTTAAACACCGCATTATTAGCAACAACATTAAGAGGCTTAGCATTGGCAGCTTCTTCAATTTCTGCTGCGCTAAAATCTTCTTGCTGTTCTTTCATCTCGGGAATTTCTGCCTGTGCTGCTTCTATCAGTTCCAAACGTTCGCGAATCGCATTATGCGCTAAGCTGTAATTCGGCGCTTGCAACAACTGCTCTAACTGTTCGTATGTCAGCTCTACAATATCTGTCATACCATTACGGGTACGCACATAAGCTTTTCCATATTCAAGTTTAACGAATTTATTTTCCGTGATCTCTACACCACTATCACACCATTGACGAATCTTTTTGCCTGTCTGCGGAGTAATCACTTCACACCAATCAACAAATAAACCGGTTCTGTCTTTGGTAGCAGCAGCCATATGACGCTCAAGGCTAATGTCAAACATCACTGTAAATTCATACTCTAAGCCGTCTCGCTGAATAGGAGCTAATCCCATTTTCATCGGCATTTTTTTACCCTTTTCATTCTCCACAATCTCGTATGCCTGCTTGCTTCTCATGCAAACAATTACGTCCATTTTGGCTTGAAGAATTGCGTCAACAAGCTTATTTTGTTTAGGAGTAGCGTCCTTCCATGCAGTAAAGCTATTGCCGCTTCTTGTAGTCGCTGCTTTCTTGTCGACAAAATCAAGGACACCGCCTTCACCTGCCCACGCATGAGACAAACTGTCAATGATCAAAACATTATATCCTGCTTGCTCGGCTTCGTGAATATAATCAATATACTTTTCCGGAGTAAACGGTGCTGCCATTGGAGCTACATCGTACTCGCACAGATTGCTGTACAGCTCGCCGCTGCCGTTTTCCGTATCAATCATTGCAATCTTATCGCCCAGTCCTTGAGCTAACTGCAACGCGCTGTAGGTTTTACCGCTGCCACTAACACCGGTAATAGCAATTTTCAAAAACGCTTTTTTGCGTTCGGCCTTTTTAAACAGTCCCATAATTCACTACTCCTTTGCGTTGTACGCTTCTTCGTACTCTTTGATGCTGTTCAGAATTCTTTCACAGTTCGCTTTCATAAGCATTGCGGCTTGATGGAATTCCTCATCGTTTTTGCCGGGGTTGGCAAAATCGGTAAAGTTAGTTGTTTCAACATCAAAGCATAAGCCGTATCTCGCATCTGTTACAGCATTCATGCTACAACTTCCCCTCTCTCCTTCGCTTTTTCAAGCGACTGCATAAGGTTCATCGTCGTTTCGCCGTCCCATTTGCAGCAGGCGTTGTATTGGCCCGTAGTCAGCGAACGATTTACTCTAGGGTGAAATTCCCCTGCTTCATCGTCTGCCCATTCCTGCACCCATTGAAACGGGTTATGGTGGCAGGTTGCCTGGAATTTGCAAAGGCTGCAAGTCTTGTGCTGATTCAGCCATTGGCTTTCCGTCAGTTTCGGCTGTTTGGCGTTCTTTCTCGCCGTCAGGTCAGCCATAAGCATTTTTGCTTCTTCAAGAGAAATTCTTCCTTCACACATTTTTCATATCTCCTTTTCATGGAATTGTGTTATAATGTGTGTAGGGTTTTTGTGGCTAGCATTTTCCCCTACACGCTCTGCGGTTTCGTTGTACCGCGGAGCTTATTTTTTTACCTCTTTTTCAAGAGGAATGATGATTGTTTGGCCTGCCTGCAATGTTTTTCCATGCAAGCCGTTGTACTTTCTAATATCAAAGATAAGCTCACGCACATCACGTGTCTTATCCTGCTCAGCCATATGTTCTGCTGCAATATCCCATACGGTTTCGCCTTCGCTCACGTAATAGGTTTTGTAGGTGACAACTCTCGTTACGCCGTATCCGCTGACGAATACTGCTGCCGTAACCAGCAGCACAGCGATGAACGCTAATTTCTTCATTTCAGCACCACTCCTTTCAATTCGGGGATGTCCCCTTTATCAATGGCGATTTGTAACCACCATTTGGCCAACATTGCCAATGCAGCATCATTTTCAGCAACGGCACCGGGATTTTCTACAATCCCGATATAGCCGTTCTCTAACTGATATGTTTCCGGCGGTCTAATCACTGTTATCACTCCTATATTCAATCGTTAGCGGCTTTCCCGACGCTCTTGCTCGTCAATCTCTCTTTCAAGTTTTTCAAGGCTGTCTTCGTATTCGTCGCGCTCATCTTTGCCAATTTTTTCATCGGCTTTAATAAATGCAAGCGGTTTGCTGATTTCCACCATTGCTCTTGCAATATCGCGCATAGCGCGGCAGATTTGCACTTGTTCCTCCGGCCCGCGTACTACCATATTACGCAAGCTTTTCATTTGCAACGTCAGCACGCTGAGCGCGATGCTGTACTTTTTAAGGTCTTTGTTTTTCATTTTGTTTTTCATTTTGTTTTCCTCACTTTCGTTTATTCCCCCGTGCTATAATGGTCTTACAGAACGGAGGTGATTACTTTGGATAAAGAACAACAGATTCATGATATTGTTTTAGCTTACATGTCTGCTACCGATGCCCATATTGAAATTGACCAGCATCGTGCACGCAAAACCATTTCTCCAGAAGATTACGCCAAGAAGTATCTCAACTACTTCGATAAGATGTCTTCTGTACTCGACACTACCAAATAATCGCTAAGTAAAATTTTTACCAGCTTCAATGTTTTTTTAGTTTCAAATTCGCTCATGCCTTCAAGATTACCCATTATTTCATTGACGGCGTGAGCAATTTTTTTCTTGCTCGTTGCGTTGATGTAAGCAAACTTATCGCAACTGAGCAGTTCATGAATTGTTTCTTCAATCATATTCCCACCCTCTTTTCTGCCTTCCTGTATGGGAGGCTTTATTTTTTTAATAATGCGCTTACGCTGCATTTAAGAACCTTAGCCAATGCAATCAATTTATCTGCTCTCGGCAGAAACTCTCCGTTTTCCCACCGGCAAACAGTAGCAGGCGTAACACCCATTTTTTTTGCAATATCTTCTTGCGATAATCTTCGCTTGAGCCGCATTTTTTTTAGTGCGTTCATTTGCCTACTCCTTTCTTTTGTTATTAAATTACTCTTTACGTAACTTTAGTTTTTAAATTACGTATTCCGTAACTTTATGTACTTATTATATTACGTTATTCGCAATTTGTCAACGTAATTTTTCCTTTATTTGTTACGTCAGACGTAATATAATATAGGCAAGGGTGATTTTGAATTTTATTTTGGGAGGAGCGGGGAAATGGAAGTTCACTACAAGTTTAAGGAAGCTCGCAAGGCTTGCGGGCTAACACAAAAAGAAGTAGCTCAAGCTCTGAACGTCACTGCTGCTACTTATAGCAGATACGAAAATGGCCTTATTCAGCCAGATCCGGAAACATTAAAGCGCATTGCTGTTTTAATGAAAACGTCTGTTGATTTTTTGTTAGGTTCACCGAGTGAAAATAATTTGCAAGCCGACAACACCGACAAACAAGTAATACCTGCCGTAAGGAGTGACGAAGAAAAACTCCTTGGCGTATATAATAGCCTAGACCAGGAATCCAAAACTCAGCTTATGTCTGTTGCTTACTTAATCATGTCGAAAAGCTTAGAAACTCAAGGCATAAACGTTCAACAACTTATTGAGCAGCAGCTACATAAAATTCAAGAAAAAGGAGGCGAAAAAGATGAAGGCTGAGGAAGAATTACGTCAAATGGCTATTGCTCATGACCTGTTTTGTGAGCTTAATCCGAAATCAAAGGATACCGCTATATCTATTCTACGGCTACTGTTGGTCGAGGAAACGCGCCCTTTTTGACAGTCTACTCCGCCGACGGTAGCCGACGTGAGCAAAAGCCAAAAACCGACGACAAGTAATAAAAAAAAGAACGCCTTCATTTATTGGAGGCGTTCAAAATTGTTTTTTGATGGGAAGTGGAACAAATGCGGAAAATAATAGTTTCTACAATAGTTATATTATTATCCATTGTTTCAGTTTGCTTTGCTGATGCTGGCGTAGTAGTATATGCTGACTACAATAGACAATTATTAGTTATGCAGACTGATAGCTATGGGAATCTTACTTGTGCTGAAACTTTTGGAGCTTTGCAATTTCCAGAAGTTGGAGAGGTATTCTACGGCACCATGAATTCTTATGGTATGTACGATTGGTATAATCAAGCCAACGACTACTATATTACTGCAACGATTGACGAATTTATGGTTGATGAGCAAGAAGCTTTTAGGTGGATTAGTTCTCATTGATGAGGTGAGTATGTGAATGAAAATTTTGCCTTTTCTAGTTATATCGAAAATTGCATATGCTACTCCGTCTGCTTATGACGCTTATAACGACAGTTCGGGAGTTGGTAGTAGTGATTTAATTTTTTATCTATGTATCTTTGCCGCTGCTTGGGTGCTTGGCAAAATCTTCAACAAACCTGTTGGGGAAATTCTCATGTGGGCAGTCATAGCTTTTATGGTATACATTCTTTTCATGTTTGGGTGCATCACTATTCAAGCATTTATTAAGTACCCTTTTGCCATAGGTTGCCTTCTTCTTTTTTGGTGGTGGCTACATTGTCAAGACAAAAAACGTAATAATCGAAAATAGAGGTAACGCTTATGAAAAGATTAATTGCGCTAACAATTCTTTTGCTTGTTATATCATCTTCCTGTTTTGCTTTCAAAACTCCAGATGATAAAAAACGATGGGTTTATTTGTACAAAAATGACACCGAAAGTGTATACTTGGATACAAACAATTATCAATCATTTTATGGAAGTTATAAAGACAAAGCAGGGAGAAATCATATTAATCACTATATAGCTTCTACGTGGTTATGGAGAACCGAACATAATCCATATGTTGATTATCAACTAGAGCGCGTTGTATATGATTTAAGTTGTAATATGTATGCCCTGACTAGAGTTATAAAATATGATAATAATGCAAAAGTTGTTTCCGATAAATACTATACTGCTTTAGGTGAAGAAGCGGTTCCTGGTAGCAGAGGGGAAGTCGAAGTCGAAGCGGTAAAAATGTATGAAAAGTTTAAAGAAGTTATTAGAAGAGAACAGCGCCGTTCCTAAACCAGTCGAAATCGACTGGTTTGGAAGCGGCTATTTTATCAATTTGTTGACTTCACCCAAACGAAGGAGATGTTATTATGTTAAACGCAGTAATCTATGCTCGCTTCTCGTCAGATATGCAGCGTGAAGAAAGCATAGACGCACAAGTCCGTGCCTGCAAAGCCTACGCCAAAAGCAAAGGCTATACTGTAATCAAAGAGTACGTCGATGAAGCTAAAAGCGGACGCAGTACCCTAACACGTGACGCATACAATCAGATGATGGCTGATGCTATGGAGAACAAATTCGACGTTATTATTTTCCATAAGATAGACCGCAATTCACGTAATGAGCTTAACTACTTTATATTCAAGGACAAATTAGAAAAGCTCGGTATACGTTATGAATACGCCGCCCAGCCGATAGACGCTGCCACGGCTGAAGGTCAGATGATGGAAACAGTAATGGTCGGTATGGCAGCATACTATTCACGTAACCTTGCAAAGGAAACAAAAAAAGGCATGAACGAAAACGCTTATAAAGCTATCTTCAATGGCGGTTATGCTCCGCTCGGATATAAAATAGTAGATAAGCATTATGTGATTGATGAGAAAGAAGCTGAAGCGGTTCGCCTTATCTTCAACTTATATCTTGACGGCAAAGGATACGGGGAAATCTGCCTGGCACTTGCCGCACGTGGATACACTACACGTAGCGGAAAAAACTTCCCGAAGAACAGTCTGCATGATATTCTCCGTAATGAGCGGTATATGGGAACGTATACATTTAATCGCGTGCCCAAAACAAAACGCCGCAACAGCCATTCCTCCGCGCGCCCTAACGATTTTATCTCTATCCCCGACGCTATTCCTGCCATTGTTTCAAAAGAAACCTTTTTGGCAGCGCAGGAGAAGATGCTTCTGAACAAAAAGCGTAAAGGCGGCGCATACACAGCCAAAAGAGATTATCTGCTGTCCGGTAAATTCTTCTGCGGTTACTGCGGAAGTGCAATGCAGGGATATTCCTGCTGTACCCGTGGCAATATGTACTACTACTATTCATGCGCAAGGAAAGATAGAGTGCCTGCGGACCGGTGCAAACAAAAAATGATACGTGCAGAAGTGATTGAGCACTGGATCATGTCGACGTTGGAAAGAGAAATCTTTTCCGATGCAGGTATTCAGCGTGTAGCAGATTCTATGTCTAACGCTTTCAGCAACGCTAACAAGGAAGTCAAGAACGCCACAACTGTTTTACTGCAACGCAAGGCAGCAGCAGAACGCAAGCTCAATAACCTGTATCAAATTATTGAGGACGGCAACGCAGACGAATTCGATATGCAGCGTTTGAGAAAAGCTAAGGAAGAACTCCGAAACATCAACAGTGAAATTTGTGAAACTGCTGTGAAGTCTGCGCCGGATATTGATACTTCAAAAATTGTCAGCCTGCTAAAGAATATGCGTGAGGAAATTTTTGCAAAAAAAAATAGCCACTACGCAAAACAAGCGATTGAACTGCTTGTAAAACGTGTGACTATCGTCGACAAGACTATCACCTTAAGCCTAACAACAGAAGGTTGTCTGAGCTTATTGGTGCCGCGGACTCGGGCCATAATAAGCTCAGACACATGGAAAATAACAGCTACTCTTGCGGCTTAACTATAAGGGCAGGCAAGAACCTGCCCCTAACTCATTATAACATCTGTGCCAGCCAAGCGTCAAGAACTTTTCCCTCTGATGCGTCCGGGTCGTTTATGTACGCCTTAGCCATACGCACGTAGTTGTTAGTGTCGCTTCCAAGAATTTCAGCAAAATCACTATGCAGCATATTCATAACATAGTACCAATCAGCCTTACAACGTATTCCCTGTTGGTCTGCAAATTGGCTAGTCTGTTCAAACGTCCAATGCTCGCCACACGTACCGTCAATGTTCTTCATTTTGGAAACTGCCTTTTTTGCAAGCTCTTCGTCAAAATGTGGGCCATAAGCTACACAATGCAGTTTATATGCAGTATCCCAAAATAACCTTGGACAGCGGCCGCGGATTTCCTCCAACGCTTCACAAACTATTTCTTCCATTTCCTTAATCTTTTCCGGGTTGGCACTCACTTGCTCCCAGTATTTCTTTAGCTTGTGCATGATGTTTGCCTCCTTATGCCATTTTTACAACACTCAGAGAAGCATTGGTAATCGTCCCCGCAGCAGTCGCCTGTACTTGCAACATGGAGTTGTTGTTAATTACGCAACAACTCGGTAAAACGCGAATCAGCGTAGCAAAGCTAACATTATATGTATCGCCAGTTGCTCCTGTCACTGTTGCTTCTGCTCCCGGTACTGCTACACCATTACGAAGAAGCTGTAAGCCTATATCGCCTGCCGCAGTCGGGGTAATATCAGCGTTCAAAGTCACAAGGTAAAGTCCCTGTATAAGATCAACGCTTGTACTTCCTGCCGGATGCTTAATAGATACACCGGTCAGAAGATTGTTAGCAGGAAAGCCAACAAAGCCGTTCGCTGCAACAGTCTGCGCCGCCGTTGCAACAGTTGTTAATGCAGATTTCTGATTGCAAATCATTTGTTTTCACCTCTTTGATTAAAGCAATAGGGACGGCTTGCACCGTCCCTTGCAGTGCAGTTAATGCACATAACTTATTATTTTAGCCTGCGTTATAAGCACAGCCACAAGCACCAGCTACGTTAGCAGCAATGCTTTGATACGGGCTATTCGTAATATAAGCCGGTTGCGGGTAAGGTCTCAGCGTGCCGATAAGATTTGCACTCTGCGCTTGCTGACTTAATTGGAAGTTAGCTGTCTGTAAGTCGCGATCGCGGTCTGCGAGTTTGTCACGCAGGTCTTGAATCTGGTTGGCAATCAGAACTGCTCTGGTCTTTTCGCCGTCCTCTTTTACTGCGGTGACAATATCGCAGGTATTACGCGCATTCTCATAGCGTACTGCATCAATATTTCTGTTAGTTTCGCAGCAGCATTGCTGTTGCGCAAAGCGATTTTCCGCAAGCTGGCTACCAAGTTGATAGCCTGTCTGCATAATGTCGCGCTGCACACCGTTGAAGCCATTCAGCATAGTGCTGTTCTGAGCGTAGAAGCCGTCGCACAAACCATTTTGAACGCCACGAATACCTTCTTTAATATCCTGCATAGAAAATTGGTCTGCGATTTGGTCACGTGTCATACTGCCATTAGCAAAGATTTCTGCGCCCATATTGCCGCGGTTATTCCAATTACCGCCCCAGCCGCCCATAAGAGCGAAAAGAACGATAATCCACATAAACCACATACCGCCGCCCCAGCAGTCGCCGTAGTTGTTGTTTCTGTTCATGTCCATTACCGGAACAATGTTTGCACCTTCCATGATAAAATTTCACCTCCAGGAATTATATGTAAAGCTCATTGCGCGCATTAGAGCTTTAAACCGAATTGACTTAAAAACTGAGTAAACTGCTCGTCACTCATGCCGCGCTGCCTTGCAAGGTTGCGTACAGTTTCTTTTAACTGCACTTCATTCTTCCCTTGCCCCATTTGCATTGCACGGCTCATCATAGGATTCTGCTGTGCTAATTGTGTAAGCATCATCATAGGATTACCGCTGTTCTGTAACATTGCCATTATCTGCATCGGGTTCATGGTTCATCCCTCCAATCTGCTTTTCCAATCTGTCCACACGTTCTACTAATCTATCTACAATGTTTTGTTCAGCATATGCAGGCTGTTTCTGCGAATTATTTATTTCGTATATTCTGAAAATAGGCAGGCCGTCTAAGCCTATAAGCTTTTCATAAACCTTGCCCTCTGCCGGGCACGGGAAGAAAGTGCTTGTTCCGTCCAGGTCAATTTGAGCTGCCTTTGCTTCATCCATGCCAGTAACAATTCTGCCTTTTAATGTCATAGGCATAGGCTGCTGCATAGTTGGTTGGTACATCTGCTGCTGTTGTTGCTGCAAATAATTCAGCCGTTGCTGCATCTGCGGTGTTGCACCCATGTAAGGGTTATATTGTCCGTACATACTTATCACCTCACTTATAGTTTAGTTGATTTGTAGCAAAACAATCCCTATATGTTCCCTATGTATTCTCTATATATTCCCTATAAAAAGCTTGTAAATTGAGCTTGGATGTGGCATAATAGATTTGGTTGATTGGATGTATCTATTATGCAGCATCCTAACTCTAAGCACTTCATTGATTGCGCCAACAATCTTTGAAGTGCTTTTTGTTTTGTTCGCAAAAAAAAGAACCGCCCCGAAGGGCGGCTCTCTGCACTCAAAGGAATGATAATACATTTGTGATTTGTCTGTACGCAGTATTAAGTTCCTTGTCTACCGTTTTAACAGATACATTCATCTGCATGGCTATCTGATAATTAGTCATGCCTTTCGTGAACTTAAGCTCACAAATTTCTATCTGCCGTGGGGTTATCTTTGCTTCTTCCAATACCGCGCTGAAAGAACGCCGCGTTGATGTTTGCAACCAGTCGCGCGTGTTCTTCAGCTGTATATTCATTTTGTATCACCTACTTGTCACGATAAAAGCAATAGTTGTAATTGCCCACCCTACAAGGGCGGCGCAAATAAGTTTTCTTTGAAAAGCAATAGTATCGACATAGCCAGTCAGCAGCATTGTAATAATGCCTGCCGGTAATTGTTCCTTTTCTTCCATCATTCCACCACCATAAAAATCATTTTGCAGCTGCATAGGCAAGAATAAAGATTACGCAACCAGCATATAAGTTCCGCTGGTGCTTAACCCTCTTTGCCTTCTGGCGCTCCGATTCCATTTGCAGCTTCAACTTCTCGTATAAGTTCTCGCTGATTCTCAACGATTCCTTTGCATTCACTAATGATCGCTTGGAGTTCGTCAGCGCTTCTTGCGTTAGAGCGAGCTGCTTCTTCGCTTCGCTTAATTGCGTCAGCAGTTCTGTCGACGTGTTCTTCTGCTGTTTCAATTTCTCGTCTGCCAGATTCAATTTCGCTTCTAGCAGATTCGTTTGATTTTTGAATTGATTCCACTGTTCGATTGACATCGTTATCTGCTTGGGTGCCGCTTCTGCCGTGCCAACGCCAGCACACGTCATTACAGATAAGCAGAAGGCCAGCAACAATAAGACTAATCTTAACGGCTTTATCAATCTTGCGTCTTGTTTCATCTTTCATTATTACCTCATGTAAATATCTATATTTGTAAAATATAATAAATCGTGTCAGAAGCACAAACTTCGCCTACAAGCGGCTTTAGCTCGCCGCAGGATAAATCATAAGCGGCACTAAATTTAAAACGCTCATAGGCGAAGTATTTTTGTGCAATTTGCGCCTTCTTGTAGTTAGATATTCAGATTAGAGAGCAAAGTAATGATGCAACGCACCGAGAGTAAAGCCTAAAACAAGGCCTGCCAAAAATCTCTTGTCAGTGATAAAATCTTTTAATTCTTCCATGATTTCACCTTTGCAACCAATATACTTTTTCATTTTGATTTCCTCCTTATCTTCCATTACCAGCATAGCCATAAGCAGGTACGCCATACGGCGTTGTCAAATCAATACCAGCAACATACTGATATGTTGCTTCTGCTCTGTTGGCATAACCAATGCGGTACATCTCGCCAACGTCAGCGGCTATCCAGTAGTAGCTCTTAAACAGTTTGTTCAGCGCTTCAAGGCTACGCAGGTTGACGCGCTCAAAACGATTCTCTAAAAAACGCTTTACAACATAAGTTGAAGTAGGGCACCACATACCGGCATAGATAATGCAGCGTGTATCGTCCAACGTCGGCACCTGTTGGAGCACTTCTACGTATTGCAGGCAGTCACGGGATAATTGTTCTAACTGCGCCTGCCGTCCTGCTTCGCTTCTCAAAAGCTCTTTCAGCATCGGTAGTTCACCGCTTGCCTTAATATCAATGTAGCTTCTGCCGACAAATTCTTCGCCACCGGGAATAGCTCTTAAAAGCTCGTTGGCTCTGTTGCCTTCCCATTGACTCACGCCGATTGACGGATAGTCATATGCAGTGCTTTTCGCCACGCTGTCATAGCCGCCCTCAATTCCTGTATTAATTAATCCTTTTGCGATTTCTTTCGCAAGGCTTTTGTTCCAGTCCATAGCTATCACCTCACTCACTTCTTGATTTCACATTTTAGTTGTTTTGTTAAGTTGTTCACTTGACACTTTAAAAGCTCTCGTCTCGATAGCCTTGTTGCCCAGCTGCACAAGCATAAGCGCGATCATGCCCATCGTAAGTGTTTCGTAATTGCCCCACGTTTCGACAAGCAGTGCAAGCTTTAAAGACAAGCCTGCCCATAAGACGAATGCAATAAGCGCACATACACGCCCAATGCTGTAAGCGTTCTCATCTTTCTTTAACATATTAAGTAGTTTTCGCATTATCTCACCTCCTTAAATAGAAAAGCCGTGCTGTTTTAGCACGGCTTTCATTATTTAGTTTCTACATTCCTTACAGTCTTTACATCTGTGTTCCAGCTCTTTCAGTCTTTCGTTTTGCTCGTCATTCTCATTAAACAAGGTCTTCACCTGTTCTTCGACACGTGCGTGGCGTTGTTCCAATACTTGGATAGCCTGCCTGTTCAACTTCATCTCTACCTTTAAATCGTCAATGCTCAACTTCAGCTCGCCAATAGCGGTCTTCAGCGGCTCAACGATACAGTAGGTAACAATCAAAGCTAAAAGGCTGATGACTGTACTATACCAGTTAAGGTCTAATTCCATTTGTGCACCTCAAGTTATTTATAAATATTTCCCCTGCATTTTATACTACTCGAAATATTTGCCATACCTTGCAGTGGCTTGTTTTGCAATTTGGTTCATCTTCTCCTTGCGCTTGTCAATCAATTCACGCTTGCGCTCCGGTGTTAAGTTGCCGTGCGTGATTTTGTCAATGTCCTTGCGGATTTTACTAATCATAGCACCTGCGCTGCGGATGCCTTTTACTGCGGCTTCCGGCTTGCCTTTAACTCCATAGCCTGCGTGTTGTCTATTTGCTTTATCTAGTATACCATAAAACTCGTTCATAGGTCTACTTAAATTAGCGTCGGTGACATTAAAGTCACGCACAAACGGCAATTCACTGAAATGTTTCGCCGGCAGATTATTTGCTTTCGCAAACGGCTCGCCTGCCATGCTCCACAACAATGCGCCCATAGTTCCTGTATAGCCACGCACAAGATTATCAATCTTCATAGGTGATACTTTCAACGCACTGCCGATGCCTTTACTCAGCTCGCTAGTGTAGTCATTATATTGTAACTCGTCTGGCAGACGTGAGTACTTATTGCCTACAAGCGGACGGCCTTTGAAGAATGAATAGTTTGCACTCCACTCAATCAGCGGCAGAATTAATGTAGGTAACACACTGGGCATCATATTGCTGCTAAACGCTTTCAAGAAGTTGCTTACTGCATCCTTATCTTTGTCTGCTGCCTGTTGGAACAGCGCTTCAATACCGCTGCCAAACAGCACGCCTGCTTCCTGCGGTTTAGGGATGCGGATATTCCTGCCTAAGCACCAATAGTTGTTCTTAATATCGGGGTCAAGGTCTTTATACCAGTCCTCATCCCAGTTCATAGCCATTATAAGCAGGCTAGGCAGTACGATGTATTTAAGCACCTTCAGCGACGTACCTACAAAATCTTCACGGAACAGTCTTACCATTTTATCGCCGCCTTGCAAGCAGGCATTGAAGAACGGAACAACTTGGTTAACCTGCTCGCCAACGCGTCCGCTGCGCGAGAAGTCAAGTGTAACCTCTCTTGCGGCGCGTGCAGCTTCTTCCATGCTCAGGCCTTTTTGACGTGCCTTCATGTACTCGCCCATGCGTGTAGAGGATTCAAAGAAATCACTTGTTGCTTCAAGCCTGCTGAATACTGCTTTCATAATCTCCCACGCACTAGCCGGAGTTTCGCCTGCCATAGCGTCAAGAGATTTGATTCTGCTTTTCTGCGAAGAATAGAAGTTGTATTCAGTAACGCCTGCCGCTTCAAACTCTGCTCTCATTGCCGGGTCTTTCGCTAATGCTATTGCACCACGAACAGTGTCTACAATAGGGATAAAGCCGTTTTTACTTGCAATGCCTGCGAAAACAGTATCACGCAGGACGTTGCGCAGGATAAAGCTCGGGGACATTGTAGCACCTGTTCTGAGCATACGTGCGGCGGTTCTTGCTACGCCAAAAGCTAGGTTTGCAGCTGGCAAGTTATATCCAACAATAGGACCGTACAAGTCTTGTGTAGTCTTGTATGCTTTCTTCTTGCCGTTAATCAGTACAGTGAATACGCAGTTCTTCGGGTCAGCGGTAGTGCCTGGTACTTCCTGTATCAGCTCATGCAGATCTGCGGTTCTTGAATTCTCCACAGCCATTAAAGCAACCTTGTTGCGCTCTGCTCTGTTAAGCATTACCGCATAAGACTTCAAGATTGTTTCC
>ERZ1026856.709-NODE-709-length-19293-cov-13.445265_pt1 | contig 19293 bp, 15 predicted proteins | sample MGYA00380158_ERZ1026856 | MGnify/ENA primary metagenome ERZ1026856 (study PRJEB33269, sample SAMEA4719794) | human gut metagenome | biome: human-associated habitat; feature: organic feature; material: feces | place: Cameroon | collected 2013-10 ...
TTCTCAGGCTTCTTGCCATGGTATTTGTTGTGACGGCACACCTGATGAACCATGGGAATCTGATCGGAGCTGCGAAGGTGGGGACTGCTTCTTATTATCTGGTTTGGACGCTGTTTGGCGTTTCCTTTACCTGTATTAATCTGTATCTGTTGATCAGCAGCTACTTTCTGACAGAATCCAGGTTCAGCCTTTGGAAGCTTGTAAAAATGGCGGTTCAGGTACTGTTTTATGCCTTGGGTATTACGGCGATTTTCTGGATTTTTACAGATGTACCCCATGATTTGGAATATCTGGTCTATTCGATTTTACCGATCTCATCGGATTTTTACTGGTTTGTTTCCATGTATGTAGGCATGTATGTGCTGGCACCGGTGATGAATAAGCTGATCCGGGCACTGACGAAGCGTCAGCTTGCCTGTGCGTGTGCCCTGGCGCTGGCTTTGGTGTCTGTGTGGCCAAACATTTTTTATTTTTCTTCGGCCCTCAATACCGCCGGCGGTGTGAGTATATCGTGGTTTCTGACGATTTATCTGTGCGGAGCCTATATCCGTCTGTATTATCAGCCGGATGGAAAATTCCTGAAATGGTTCCTGCCTGCGGTTGGAACATCTCTGCTGATTCCCCTCAGCCGGTTTGTGATCGAGGCACTGCTTTCCACTCCGTTTGGCGCGATCAGCTTTCTGGACGATCTGATGTGGGGGTATAGTGTGTTTTATGCCTATAGCTCGATTCTGGTGACGGCTGCATCGATTTTTTTGTTTCTTGCATTTTTGAATCTGAGGATTGCGCCGGGAAGAGGCGCAGGTCTGATCAATCGGATTGCAGGTGCGTCCTTTGGCGTTTATCTGATCCATGATCACTACTATATCCGGGAGAGTCTCTGGACGAAAATCGACGGTGCTGCCTGGCTTGGACACTGGTATCTGCCCTTTGCCTGTGTTGGGGTGATAGCAGCGATCTATCTGGTATGTACAGCGATCGAGCTGCTTCGGCAAAAACTGTTTGCACCCTTTGAAAAAAGTACGGCGATTGCAGGCTTTTTCCAAAAAGCGGATGATAAATTAAAGAAAATCTGGAATGGAGATTAAAATGAGTGAAAAGATGACCTACAAGGTATTGAAACAGGAGGGACGTGCAAAACGTGCAATAATGGAAACGGTGCATGGTACGATCCAGACACCGGTTTTTATGAATGTCGGAACCGTTGCTGCGATCAAGGGTGCGGTTTCTACGGAGGATCTGGAAGGACTGGGAACACAGGTGGAGCTTTCCAACACCTATCATCTGCATGTGCGTCCCGGTGATGAAAAGATCAAGGCGATGGGTGGACTGCATCGCTTTATGAGCTGGAATAAGCCGATTTTGACCGATTCCGGCGGTTTTCAGGTGTTTTCACTGGCTGGTCTGCGGAAGATCAAAGAGGAGGGGGTAACCTTCCGCTGCCATATCGACGGGCATAAGATCTTCATGGGACCGGAAGAGAGTATGCGGATTCAGTCAAACCTCGCATCTACCATTGCAATGGCATTCGATGAGTGTGCGCCTGCAAAAGCGGAGAGAAGCTACGTGCAGCCTTCCGTAGACCGGACGACAAGATGGCTGGAACGCTGCAAAAAAGAGATGGCTCGCCTGAACAGCCTGGACGATACGATCAATAAGCAGCAGCTTTTGTTCGGCATTAACCAGGGTGCAATTTACTCGGATATCCGAGTAGAGCATGCCAAACGGATTACAGACCTGGATCTGGACGGTTATGCGGTCGGTGGTCTTGCAGTCGGTGAGACCCATGAGGAAATGTATCATATTCTGGAAGAGACAGTTCCCTACTTGCCCGTGGACAAACCGACCTATCTGATGGGAGTCGGTACACCTGCAAATATTTTGGAGGCAGTGGAACGCGGCGTGGACTTTTTTGACTGCGTATATCCCACCAGAAACGGACGTCATGGACATCTATATACAAACTTCGGCAAGATCAATCTGTTCAACGCGCAGTATGAGCTGGATATGCAGCCCATCGAGCCAGGATGTCAATGTCCTGTCTGCAGACGGTATTCCAGAGCCTATATCCGTCACCTGTTAAAAGCAAAAGAGATGCTGGGCATGCGCCTGTGCGTCATGCACAACCTGTATTTCTATAATACGATGATGACAGAAATCCGGGATGCGCTGGATAAGGGAGAATTTGCAGCATATAAGAAGCGAAAACTTGACGGCATGCAAAGAATTGTGTATGATGGAAAATAGGCTACGGTAAAGAGACCGGGCAGGGAGAATCCTGCAGGGCAGGGTTTTACTTTATAAACCAGGAGGAATATAGAAAATGAGTATTTTACTGACAGCATCTGAGTCAGCAAGCGCAGGCAGCATGATTCCGCTTATTTTAATGTATGTGGTAGTTTTTGGTGTATTTTTCTACTTCGTACTGTATCGTCCGCAGAAGAAAGAGCAGAAGAAGACCAGCGCAATGCTTTCTACTCTGGAGATCGGAGATTGTGTCCTGACCACCAGCGGCTTCTACGGAATCATCATCGACATCACAGATGATACCGTTATCGTTGAGTTCGGCAACAACAAAAACTGCCGTATTCCGATGCAGAAGAGCGCGATCGTACAGGTGGAAAAGGCTGATGCAGAAGCACCTGCAGATACAAAGAAGAAATAAGACGAATTTTAGAGACAGATAAAAGAACCGGAATATGCGCGTGTGATAGGCTCACAGGACGTGTGTTCCGGTTTTTTTGTCACACAGCGATTTGTGACGCAGGCATCACAAAGTAGCTGGGATCGCAGAGCCGAACTGGACGTTTTCCACGCGACACCTTCGGCACAAAGCGCCTGCGGAATGGAGGATTTTATGAAAGTTGTTGATATGCACTGCGACACGATCGCAGCACTTTATGAAAACAAAGAAAAAGGGTGGACACTGCAGGACAACAGACTGCATATTCGTCTGGATAAGATGAAACAGGGGGATTACCTGCTTCAGAATTTTGCACTGTTCGTCTGTATAGAAAATTGTGAAGATCCATATCAGCAGGCGCTGACACTGGCGGACTGCTTTGATCGGCAGATGGCACTGTTTCCGGAGCAGATTGGTCAGGTCAGATGCTATAACGACATTTTGGAAAATCAGAAAAACGGGCGCATGAGCGCGCTTTTGACAATCGAAGAGGGCGCGGTGTGTCAGGGCAGCCTGGAAAAGCTGCGGGAATTTTATGACAGAGGTGTCCGGATGTTGACGCTGACCTGGAATTTTCCAAACAAGATCGGTTTTCCGAATTTTGCCATTTCCGGGGATGGCAAGCCGGATAGGACGGTTCCGAATACGAAGGATGGGCTGACAGAGTTCGGATTTTTATTTCTGGAAGAGATGGAGCGGCTCGGAATGATCGTGGATGTGTCCCATCTGTCGGACGCGGGCTTTTATGACGTGGCGTCCCATGCGAAGCGTCCCTTTGTCGCAAGCCATTCCGATGCCCGCGCAATCTGTCCGGCGGTGCGCAATTTGACGGACGACATGATCCGCCTGTTGGCAGAAAAAGGCGGTGTGACCGGACTGAACTTCTGTCCGTCCTTTTTAAATGCCCAAAAGGACTATCCGGGCACAGCTGCAGACGTGGCACGCCATGCGGCACATATCATAAAAGTCGGCGGAGAGGACTGCCTGGGACTGGGCAGCGATTTTGACGGAATTCGGACCCATGCAGAGCTCCCGGGCGCAGACGCAATGCCGGTTCTGGAGGATGCGCTTGCAAAGGCAGGGCTTACCGCCAGACAGCGTGATAAGGTCATGGGAGAAAATGTGCTGCGCGTATACCGGGAGGTGTTGGGATAAGGCGCTGTATTTTGCTTGCAGATTTTCAGACGGAATGGTATACTGAGATCAATCTCACAAAAGAAAAATGCTGCAGAGATTGAGGATGGATTTTTTGAAATGAACATAAATGAAATTGCAAAGTTGGCAAATGTCTCCCGGGCCACCGTTTCCCGTTACTTTAACGATGGCTATGTCAGTGCAGAAAAGCGGGAACAGATCCGCAGAGTGATCGAAGAGACCGGTTATAAACCGTCTGCGCAGGCGCAGATGCTGCGTACCAAAAAGACGAAGCAGATCGGTGTGATCATCCCGAAGATCAATTCCGAATCCATCAGCGGGATGATCTCCGGGATCAGCAAGGAGTTAAAGCAGGCGGGCTTCTGGCTGCTTTTGGCAAACACGGAAAACCAGGAACGCGAGGAAGTGGAGTATCTAAAGCTCTTTTCTGAAAATCAGGTGGACGGGATTATCCTGATCGGGACGATTTTCACACCGGCACACAAGCGTGCACTGCGCGCGCTGCAGGTTCCGGTCGTGGTGCTGGGACAGAAGCTGGAAGGCTACAGCTGCGTCTATCAGGATGATTATCTTGCAGCAAAGGAATCCGCGCGTATGATGTTAAAGGATGCGAAGCATCCGGCGTGTCTTGGTGTGACGAAGCGAGATCATGCAGCCGGGGAAGAACGTTTCCGTGGTTTTTTGGATGTTCTGGAAGAAAAGGGAATAGACTGGGACAACAGCTTTTATGAGGAAAGTGCTTTTTCTGTTGAGGATGGCTATGAGGCAATGGGACGCTTATGGGAGCGGCATCCGGAGATTGATGCAGTATTTGGGGCAACGGATTCCGTAGCGCTCGGCGCACTTGGCTGGCTGCAGGAGCATCAGATCCGGATTCCGCAGCAGGTTGCGATTTCCGGCGTGGGCGACACGGTTTCCGGGCGGATCGTTGCGCCGAAGCTTTCCAGCGTGCACTTTTTTTACCAGACCAGCGGACAGGAGGCGGCGCGGCTTTTGCTGGAGCTGATGAATGGAAATCCTGCGGGAAAAGAAATTAAAATGGGTTTTCGTACAGAGGAGAGAGGGACGACGCGTCAAACTGCGATTTAGAAAAATTTAAGAATTGTTTTGGAAAAGCTTCCACAGTTTTTGTGGGAGCTTTTTTTGTTGTGTCGGTATGCTTGTACTCAGAAAGAGAAAGCGAGGAATAGCAATGAACGAAACAAAAACAAAACAATCTGTAACACAGCAAAAATCAAACTGGAAGCCCTGGCAGATCGTGCTGGTGGTTATTCTCGGATTATGTGCCCTGCCGGTGTTGGTTCCGGTAGGAATCGGACTGCTTGCCGCTGCAGTTGGCATTGCAATGGCGCTGGGTGCCTGCTTGCTCGGTCTGCTGGCCTGCAGCGCAGCCTGCGGCATCGGAATGATCCTTGTGCTGGCAGCACTGCTTCTGGGCGGACTGTTTTTCATCGGGACAGGAATTGTTTCGATGTTTCATGCGGCTGGCAGCGGCTTTGCGATTCTGGGCAGCGGCTTTGTGATGACAGGCTCTGCAATCCTGGGCACGGCATTGCTGATCGGACTGGTGTGGCTGATCTGGAAAGGGATTTTATGGATCCGCAGCAAAGTTGGCGGAAAGAAAAAAGCCGGCAGCGCAGAAAAGGCGGCAGTGGCAAAAGAAGACGTTGCGCAGGGGGATGCAGCAGAAGAATTCCGTTATGGGGCAGAGGCGGACGGCGCAACAGAAAGTAGCCGCGACTGTGTGGAAACTGGCGACGCAGGATTTCACCTGCTGGAGGAAAAGGAGGCGGACAGCGATGAAAAATAAAACATTGAAAAAAGCGCTTCTGATTTCGACAGGTCTGCTGGCAGCAGGCGGCATCTGTATTGGCATTGGGATTGCGATGGGAGGAAGTCCGGCGTTTTATCTGGATAACGAAGGGATTCATTTGAAAGAGACAACTGCCTGCCCGGAGACTGTACAGGATTATGCCGGACAGAAGCAGCTGGCAGCGTTTGACAAAATTGAAGTGGATCTGGAATCCGGGGAGTTTTCTTTGGAGGAAGGCGATTCTTATAGTGTTGAATATCTTCTGGCAGGCGATCGGGAAGAACCGGTGTGCAAGGTGGAGAATGGAACACTCATAGTGAAAGAGAGCGATTCCTGGAAAACTTGGGAAGGAAATCGGTGGTATTTCCGGCTCTGGGGAGAAGAAGGAGAACGGAGACAGAAGGATCCTTATGTGAAAATCACAGTGCCGAAGGGTGCCAGGTTGAAAGAGGTTTCGGTTGATGCGCCGTGGGATATCGATCTTGCAGGGAATCTTTTCGCAGAGAAGCTTTCTGTAAAGACGAGCTATGGCGAGATTAAAATGGAGGACTGGGACGGAACTGACCTGAGTATTTACGACGAAAACGGTGACATCAAGACCGGAAATCTGACAGGCGATAAGGTAGAGATCACCGGCTTGTATGGAGATCTGAACATTGGCTGTATCGAAAGCACACAGGCGTCTTTGGAAGCGGAGAACGGTTCGGTAACTGTTTTTGCAGGAACACAGGGCACGCTGGATGTAAAAAACAGTTACGGGGATACGAACATATACGGAATGCAGAAGGCGGATGCATATGGATATGATCTCCGCACAGAATATGGTGAAATTCATTTTTCAGGATATGTGATGACGGAAAATGAGAATGGAGACGCGGCAGAGTATAGAAAACTGGCACCCGGCAGCGCTGTCATCCGGGTATCCGCAGAAAACGGCGATATCAAAATCCGGGAGAATGTTTCGAGGAGCACTTTGGAAGAAACAGTTGCAGAAACAAAATCTGTAGACGAAGAGGAGTGATTTCAATTTCATAAATACGTAGAGACAGCTCCGGCGATCTAAAAAAGGATTGTCGGAGCTGCTTGTATAAGTTGCCTGAAAAGAGGTATACTCTTTTTGGCGAAAACATGAATTTACAAAATGTCGTGATGCCAGGGATCGGAGGGGTACTATGGATTACAGGAAAACAGCACAGCAGATCTGCGACAACATAGGCGGCGGGGAAAATATCATCAGCGCTGCGCACTGTGCGACGCGGCTGCGTCTGGTCATCGGAGACAATGACAAGTGCAGCAAGGAAGCAATCGAAGCAATCGACGGTGTGAAGGGCGTCTTTTTCGCGTCGGGGCAGCTGCAGATTATTTTCGGGACGGGAACGGTCAACAAGGTTTACGACGAATTTATCCAGATCGCGGGCATCAGCGCAGCCTCCAAAGAAGAAGTCCGACAGGCAGCAAGCACAAAGACGAGCCTTTGGAGGCGTGCAGTAAAGACGCTGGGAGATGTCTTTATTCCGATCATTCCGGCGATCGTAGCGAGCGGTCTGCTGGTGGGGATTCTGGAAGGACTATGTGAGGTTTATCCTGCAATGGAGCAGTCCGGTACATATACGATCCTTCACCTGTTTTCGAATGCGGCATTTGTTTTTCTGCCGATCCTGATCGCAATCAGCGCGGCAAAGGTATTTGGCGGAAACCTGTATCTTGGTGCAGTTATCGGTATGATCATGATTCATCCGGATTTGATGAATGCATGGAGTGTTGTAGATGCAGAAAGTATTCCCAAATTGAATGCATGGTTTGGGTTATATCAGATCGAGCTTGTCGGCTATCAGGGACATGTCATTCCGGTTGTGATCGCAGTATGGTTCATGAGCATGCTGGAAAAAAAGCTGCACAAGATTGTTCCGGAGATCGTCGATCTGTTTGTGACACCGCTTGTGACGGTGCTTGTAACGGGGTATTTGACCCTGACAATTTTCGGACCTGTTTTTTCCTGGGTGGAAAACGGCGTGCTGGCAGGCGCTCAGTGGCTGATTACGCTTCCCTTTGGAATCGGCGCGGCACTGTGCGGTGCGGTCTATGCGCCGACGGTTGTAGCGGGCGTGCATCATATGTATAACGCGCTGGAAGCGGGAATGATTTCGAACAGCGGTTTAAATACGTGGATGCCGATTGCGACGGCAGCCAATGTCGGTCAGGGCGCAGCAGCGCTTGCGCTGGCATTAAAAACGAAAAACAGCAAGGTAAAAGCCCTTGCGCTGCCGTCTTCGCTGTCCGCATTTTTAGGCATCACCGAGCCTGCAATTTTCGGCGTCAACATTCGTTACATGAAACCTTTTGCAGCCGGAATGATCGGCGGAGCCTGCGGTGCACTGGTGGCTGGATGGACAGGCATCGGAGCGACCGCTTATGGTGTAACCGGATTGTTCGGATATCTGATTACGACGGATGATACGCTGCAATATACCCTTGTGATTGCGGTAGCGTTTGTGGTCAGCTTCGTGATTTCGTGGGTGATGTATCATGATGAGAAAGCGCCTGGCGGGAAAGCAGCCGCACGAAAGTAGTAAGACTATATCTGAAAAGAATAGAAAACACGGAATTTATTCCTTCAAGTTATAAAAGCCATATCAAACCGATATGGCTTTTTTCCTGTTTGTATTGAAAAATATACAGTGTTACGTTAAACTTAGAAAGAACAGCTCAATTACAATTGGGCGCAGTATTGGAGGAAAAGCTCGATGAAATTACAGATTGCATGCATTCCGGGCGATGGAATCGGACCGGAAATTGTAGCACAGGCGAATAAAGTACTGGATCAGGTGGCGAAGAAATTCGGCCATGAAATAGAGCGCAAGGAGATTTTGATGGGCGGCGCATCGATTGATGTGCACGGCGTACCGTTGACGGACGAGGCGATTGCGACAGCGAAGGCGGCAGATGCGGTTCTGATGGGTTCTATCGGCGGAGATACCAACACCTCCCCCTGGTACAAGCTCCCTCCGGAAAAGCGTCCGGAAGCAGGTCTGTTGAAGATCCGCAAAGCACTCAATTTATTTGCAAATTTAAGACCGGCTTATCTGTATCCGGAGCTTGCAGGCGCGTGCCCGTTAAAAGAAGAGATCAGTCAGGCTGGCTTTGACATGCTGATTATGAGAGAGCTGACCGGCGGTCTGTATTTTGGCGAGCGCCATACGACGACAGAAAACGGCGTGCGCAAGGCAGTCGATACCCTGACCTATACCGAAGAGGAAATCCGTCGAATCGCGATCAAGGCGTTTGACGTAGCACGCAAGAGAAAAGGCAAGGTAACGAGCGTGGACAAGGCAAACGTGCTGGATTCCTCGAGACTGTGGAGAAGCGTGGTGGAAGAGGTAGCAAAGGATTATCCTGACGTAGAACTGTCCCATATGCTCGTGGACAACTGCGCGATGCAGCTGGTCAAAGATCCGGCGCAGTTCGATGTGATCCTGACCGAAAATATGTTCGGAGATATTCTTTCGGATGAAGCGAGCATGGTGACCGGATCGATCGGTATGCTGTCTTCCGCAAGCTTAAATGATACGAAGTTCGGCTTATATGAGCCCAGTCACGGCAGTGCGCCGGATATCGCGGGCAAAGATCTCGCAAATCCCATTGCAACTGTGCTGAGTGCTGCCATGATGCTGCGTTACACATTTGATCTGGATAAAGAGGCAGACGCAGTGGAAGAAGCGGTTCGCAAGGTTCTGGCAGAGGGCTACCGCACCGGAGATATCATGTCTGAGGGCTGTACACTGGTTGGATGCAGCAAGATGGGCGATCTGCTTGCAGAGCGGATTTAATTCATGACAATAGAATGTGAGGAACGAACAAATGAGAAGTGATAATGTAACAAAAGGCGTCCAGCAGGCACCGCACAGAAGTCTGATGAATGCACTGGGCATGACAGAGGAAGAAAAGAACAGACCGCTGATCGGTATCGTAAACTCCTATAACGAAATTGTGCCCGGACATATGAACCTGGATAAAATTACAGAAGCGGTCAAGCTTGGCGTTGCGATGGCTGGCGGCACCCCGGTCGTATTCCCGGCGATCGCAGTCTGCGACGGTATCGCGATGGGACATGTCGGCATGAAATATTCCCTCGTAACCAGAGACCTGATCTGTGACAGCACCGAGTGTATGGCGATGGCACATCAGTTCGATGGTCTGGTATGCATCCCTAACTGTGATAAAAACGTGCCCGGTCTTTTGATGGCTGCGGCAAGACTGAATATCCCGACGATTTTTGTTTCCGGCGGTCCAATGCTGGCAGGACACCTGCACGGCAGAAAGAGAAGCTTATCTTCCATGTTTGAAGCAGTAGGCTCCGTGGCAGCAGGTACCATGTCGATGGAAGAGCTGCAGGAATACGAAGAAAAAGTATGTCCGACCTGCGGTTCCTGTTCCGGCATGTACACCGCAAACTCCATGAACTGTCTGACAGAGGCGCTGGGCATGGGCTTAAAGGGCAACGGCACGATTCCGGCAGTATATTCTGCACGTATTCAGCTGGCAAAGCATGCCGGTATGCAGATTATGGAGCTGGTTCGCAAGGATATCAAGCCCCGCGATATCATGACAAAGGATGCGTTCTTAAACGCCCTGACCGTCGATATGGCGCTTGGCTGTTCTACAAACTCCATGCTGCATCTGCCTGCAATCGCGCATGAGGCAGGGGTAGAGCTGAACATGGAAATCGCAAACGAAATTTCTTCCCATACGCCGAACCTGTGCCATCTGGCACCTGCAGGCCCGACCTACATTGAAGATTTAAATGAGGCTGGCGGCGTATACGCAGTTATGAATGAATTAAATAAGAAGGGACTGTTAAAGACAGACCTGATGACCGTAACCGGCAAGACCGTCGGCGAAAATATCGAAGCCTGTGTAAACCGCAATCCCGAAGTGATCCGTCCGGTTGAGAATCCCTATTCTGAGACAGGCGGTATCGCTGTACTCAAAGGTAATCTGGCACCGGATACCGGCGTTGTAAAGAGAAGCGCTGTTGTACCGGAAATGATGGTTCATGAAGGCCCTGCAAGGGTATTTGACTGCGAAGAGGACGCGATCGCTGCGATCAAGGGCGGCAAGATTGTTCCTGGCGATGTCGTTGTGATTCGTTACGAGGGACCCAAAGGCGGCCCCGGCATGAGAGAAATGCTGAATCCGACTTCTGCAATTGCAGGCATGGGTCTTGGTTCCAGCGTTGCGCTGATTACGGACGGTCGTTTCTCCGGCGCATCCAGAGGCGCGTCGATTGGTCATGTTTCCCCGGAGGCTGCTGTCGGCGGTCCCATCGCGCTGGTAGAAGAGGGCGATATCATCAGCATCAATATTCCGGAAAATCGTCTGGATATGAAGGTTTCGGATGAAGTGCTGGCAGAGAGAAGGGCAAAATGGCAGCCCAGAGAGCCGAAGGTAACCACCGGATATCTGGCACGTTACCGGGAAATGGTAACCAGCGGAAACAGAGGCGCAGTCCTCGAAATTAAGAAATAAAGATAAAAAGGGGGAGGACGATATGGTTCGTACAGGTGCTGAGATCGTCATAGAGTGTTTAAAAGAACAGGGCGTGGATGTTGTGTTCGGGTATCCGGGCGGCTCCATTTTGAATGTATATGATGCGTTATACAAGCATAGCGATGAGATCTTTCATGTGCTGACATCTCATGAACAGGGTGCTGCACATGCAGCAGATGGCTATGCGCGTGCAACCGGAAAAGTCGGTGTGTGTATGGCAACCAGCGGTCCCGGCGCGACGAATCTGGTTACCGGCATTGCGACCGCGTACATGGATTCCGTCCCGATGGTAGCGATTACCTGTAACGTGACGCTTCCGCTTCTGGGAAAAGATTCCTTCCAGGAGGTCGATATCGCAGGCGTGACGATGCCAATTACCAAACACGGTTACATTGTAAAAGATGTCAATATTCTGGCAGACACGCTGCGCAAGGCGTTCCACATTGCAAAATCCGGCAGACCCGGACCGGTACTGGTAGATATCACCAAAGATGTAACGGCAGCAAGCTGCGAATATGCACCCAAAGAGCCGGAACCGGTTGAACGTGCAGGACATTACACGCAGGAAGAACTGGATGCTGCGCTGGAAGTGATTTCCAAGGCGAAAAAACCCTATATTTACCTGGGCGGCGGAGCAATTCTTTCCGGCGCTTCGGAAGAAGTGCGTACCTTTGCCAAAAAACTGGATTCTCCGGTCTGTGACACCCTGATGGGAAAAGGGGCATATGACGGTTACGATCCGCTCTATACCGGTATGATCGGTATGCACGGCACCAAGACCTCCAACCTCGGAGTGAGTGAGTGCGACCTTCTGGTTGCGCTGGGCGCAAGATTTTCTGATCGTGTCATCGGCAACGCATCCTTATTTGCAAAGAACGCAAAGATCCTGCATATCGATATTGATGCGGCTGAGATCAATAAAAATATCCATGCGGACGTGTCCATTGTCGGAGATCTGAAGGATGTTTTGACAAAGCTGACTGCCAAAATGGAGCAGATGCATCATCCGGAGTGGACAGCGCATATTCTGGAATTAAAAGAAAAATATCCGCTCAAATATGACGACAGCCAGTTGAGCTGCCCCTATATTATAGAAGAATTAGACCGTATTACGAAAGGCAATGCGATTATCACAACCGACGTCGGACAGCATCAGATGTGGGCGGCGCAGTATTATCATTATACAAAGCCCCGCACGTTTTTGTCCTCCGGCGGTCTTGGTACGATGGGCTACGGTATCGGGGCATGCATCGGCGCGAAAACAGGATGCCCGGATAAAATCTGCGTTAATATCGGCGGAGACGGATGCTTCCGTATGAATCTGATCGAGCTTGCGACAGCCAGCAGATATCAGATCCCGATTATCCAGATCATCATCAACAATCATGTTCTGGGCATGGTGCGTCAGTGGCAGACGCTCTTTTATGGAAAACGCTATTCCCAGACAGTTCTGGAGGATGCGGTGGATTACTGCAAGGTAGCAGAAGGACTGGGATGCGCGGCAATCCGCGTCACCGCGAAGGAGGAGGTTGCTCCGGCAATTGAAAAGGCGATTGCACTTCAGAAGCCGGTTGTCATTGATTGCAGAATTCCTGAAGACGATAAGGTGTTTCCGATGGTTCCTGCGGGTGCAGCAATCAGCGAGGTTTTCGATGGGGATGACCTTGCAAGTAAATAAATTAACGTAGTAGTTGACTAAAGCAAAAAATGCGGGTACAATAGACCGAAAGGTCGGTATCCGTATTTTTATTCAGGCATGCGCGGTATTCGATATCATTTTTTTGACCCAAATGTCCGTATCACGAAAACACATGTTTGATAAGAACGGTCAGATCGGCTTTTTAGAAAATTCAAGTGCCGCGCAGGCGGCGGAATGAGAGGTAAAAATGTCCAGAGTGTACAATTTCAGTGCAGGCCCGGCTGTCCTGCCGGAAGAAGTGCTGCAGGAAGCAGCAGACGAAATGCTTGATTACAGAGGCTGTGGAATGTCAGTTATGGAGATGAGCCATCGTTCCGGTACCTATCAGAAAATCATCGACGAGGCGGAGGCTGATTTACGTCAGCTGATGGGAATCCCCGATAACTATAAAGTGCTGTTTTTACAGGGTGGCGCAAGCCAGCAGTTTGCGATGATTCCGATGAACTTGATGAAAAACCGCGTAGCGGATTACATCATAACCGGACAGTGGGCGAAAAAGGCATGGAAAGAGGCATCCATTTACGGAAAGGCAAATGCGGTTGCATCCTCCGAGGATCAGACCTTTTCCTATATCCCGGACTGCTCCGATCTGCCGATCGACCCGGACGCGGATTATGTATATATTTGTGAAAATAACACCATTTACGGAACCAAATTCAAAACACTTCCGAATACAAAGGGAAAACCCCTTGTTGCGGATGTTTCCTCCTGCTTCTTGTCCGAGCCGGTTGATGTGACCAAATATGGCATGATTTACGGCGGCGTTCAGAAAAATATCGGACCTGCCGGCGTAGTCATCGCAATTATCCGGGAAGACCTGATTACAGAAGATGTGCTGCCCGGCACACCCACCATGTTAAAATATAAAATTCATGCGGATGCGAAATCCCTTTACAACACGCCTCCGGCATACGGAATTTATATCTGCGGCAAGGTATTTAAGTGGCTGCAAAAGCGCGGCGGTCTGGAAGCGATGAAGGAATACAATGAGAAAAAAGCGAAAATCCTGTATGATTTCCTGGATGAAAGCAAGCTGTTCAAAGGCACTGTCCGCAAGGAAGACCGTTCGCTGATGAACGTTCCGTTTATCACGGGCAATGCTGATCTGGATGCAAAATTTGTCGCAGAGGCAAAGAAAAACGGTCTGGAGAACTTAAAGGGACACAGAAGCGTCGGCGGTATGCGCGCAAGCATTTACAATGCAATGCCGATCGAGGGCGTGGAAAAGCTGGTTGCCTTTATGAAAGAGTTTGAAGCGCAGAATCTGTAAGCAGAATGGGAGGTTTCCATGAGAAAATATTATTGCATGAATCCGATCGCACAGGTCGGACTCGATAATTTTTCGAAAAATTATATCAAAACAGACGAAATCACAGAAGCGGAAGGCATCCTGGTTCGAAGCGCATCGATGCATGAGATGGAGCTGCCGGATGAACTTTTAGCAGTTGCAAGAGCAGGAGCCGGCGTCAACAATATCCCGCTGGAGAAATGCGCGGAAAAAGGCATCGTCGTGTTCAATACACCGGGTGCAAACGCAAACGGCGTAAAAGAGCTGGTCATTGCCGGAATGCTTTTAGCAAGCCGTGACGTCGTACAGGGCATTAACTGGGTGGAAGAAAATCAGGAAGATGAAAATATTGCGAAGGATGCGGAGAAAGAGAAGAAGAAGTTTGCCGGTACAGAAGTGATGGGCAAGCGCCTCGGTATCATCGGACTGGGTGCAATCGGCGTCAAGGTTGCTAACGTGGCGCGCCATCTCGGAATGGAAGTGCTCGGCTATGATCCGTATGTATCGGTCGATGCAGCGTGGAAGTTAAGCCGCGACGTCAGACATGTGCTGGATGTCAATGAAATCTATGAGCAGTGCGATTATATCACAATCCATGTACCGCTGATGGACAGCACAAAAAATATGATCAACGCAGAAGCTATATCCCGGATGAAGGACGGCGTGATTTTGTTAAACTTTGCAAGAGATCTGCTGGTGGATGAAGAAGCTGTGTTAGACGGAATTACCGCCGGCAAAATCCGCCGCTACGTTTCGGATTTTCCGAATCCGGTCACGGCAGGAAAGCCGGGCTGCATCGTCATCCCGCATTTGGGCGCCTCGACCGAAGAGTCTGAAGAAAACTGTGCGGTTATGGCAGTCAGACAGCTGCAGGAATATCTCGAAAACGGAAATATCCTCCACAGCGTCAACTTCCCGGACTGCGATATGGGCGTGTGCACGGCAGAAAGCCGTGTCGTGATTTTCCATAAGAATATCGCAAACATGATCGCGAAGTTCTCCTCCGTCCTTGGCTGGAACAACTTAAACATCGCAAATATGATGAACAAATCCAAAGGCGATGTTGCATATACGATGGTCGACCTGGAGTCCCCCGTAAACGACAGCATCGTCAATCAGTTAAAGACAATCGACGGCGTGTTCCGCGTGCGGGTGGTAAAGTAAAGCAGTTTTGCAGAAAGGACCCCGGAGAAAGGCAGTATGGTGCTATTCTCCGGGGTCCTTTCTGTACGGCGCTGCAGGGATATTCTGCGCTTGAGCGCACGGTCAGTGCTGCGTTTGCACAAGTTATTTATTTCTGTGCCTGTGCGTTCTGCGCTGCCAGCTGTTTTTTAAACAGGGTGCGGAAAATCAGGCGGGAGAGCGGTCCGCAGTAGAACATCTGCCAGAAAAATGCCATCGGCAGGTTACAGCCAAAGGTGTGTGCCCATGTGCCGAAGCTGGGTTCCTTGAACAGCAGGGTAGCGACGAGGCTCATGATCGGGCACATGATGCAGATGATCATCAGGGAAATCGCGTAGGTGATAAACTGCGGACGGTCGGTGGGACGCATAAAAGTGAACGCCAGACGGGTTGCCAGCTTTTCCACAACAAAAAATTCGAGGACAAAAGCGACAGGGACCATGATCGGCAGCTCATGAAGCGCTAAAAGGAATGTCTGGTTGGTAACACCGCCGGTATTTAGGGCGACATTGTAGACAACCATTCCGTAAACCATGATGGTTGCCATGATAATTGTGAATACGATTCTCTGAAACAGTGTTTTGGGCATAAAAATCTCCTTTCATGTCGATGCCGGTTAGTTTAAGATACAGGACGTCGGGCGGGAAAACCTTTGAAAATGTGCAAAGACCAGCAGGTTGCTTCATCTTATAGCCTCTTTTCAGCGCAAAAAGGAGGAACGAGAACTTTCGTCTCGTTCCTCCTTTTCATGCCATTGGCAATGCCATCGTCATGTGTTTCCCTGCGACTACCATTGATTGGTTAGGATTATAGCAAACAAAAACGGATTTTGTAAATAAATATTTTTTCGAGGTATTTTGAATGACGAAACAAATATCTGACACAGATATTACACAAGGGACTGCCGTGCAGTACACCGCTTAGACATTTTTCCTTGCCTATTGTCCCCGGGCGGGGTAAAATAAAAATAAGAGGGGCGCGGCAAAAGCGTCCGGGCAGGAGGGTATCAGATGAACGAAAAACTGTACAGGCTGATGAACTGGCCTGAAATAGAGGCAATTATCTATTCCGAAGAGGACGATCCGCACCGGCTTTTGGGACCGCACAGGGAAGGTAATGCGACGGTGGTTCAGGCGTTTTATCCGGGCGCTGTTTCGATGGAACTGAAGCTGCCCGGTCAAAAGACCGTGGAGATGGAGCAGGCGGACGAGGCTGGCTATTATGCTACACTGGTTGATGGGAAGGAAATCGGAAGCTATACATTAAAGGCTTCTTTGGAAGATGGCACAACAGAAGAATTTGAAGACCCCTATCGGTTTGCTCCGGTCATTACCAAAGAGGATACGGCGCGGTTTGCGGCAGGAATTCATTATGAAGCTTACCGTATGCTTGGTGCGCATATGATGACCATCGACAAAACCCAGGGCGTGCATTTTGCCGTCTGGGCACCGAATGCGCTGCGGGTCAGTGTTGTGGGAGACTTTAACCATTGGGATGGGCGCAGACATCAGATGCGCCGCCTGTGGGATTCCGGCATTTTTGAAATTTTTATCCCCGGAGTTAAAGAGGGCGAGAATTATAAGTTTGAGCTGAAATTAAAGGGCGGTCTGACTTACCTGAAGGCAGATCCCTATGCGTTTGGACAACAGCTCCGTCCGGACACGGCATCTGTTGTTCGCAATATCGATGGCTTTGCCTGGGAAGATGAAGCATGGATTTCGGCACGGGAAAAGAACTGCCCGGAAAAAGAGCCGATGAGCGTTTACGAAATGTATCTGGGCTCCTTCGCAAAGCCCGAGGACGGCCGCAGATATTATAACTACCGGGAACTTGCACCGAAGGTCATTTCCTATGTGAAGGAAATGGGCTATACCCATGTGGAGCTGATGCCGGTTATGGAGCACCCGCTGGATGGATCCTGGGGCTATCAGGTCATCGGCTATTATGCACCGACTGCACGTTATGGCACACCGCAGGATTTTAAGTATTTTGTCAATGAACTGCACAAAGCAGGAATCGGCGTGATTCTGGACTGGGTTCCGGCTCATTTTCCGAGGGATGCTTACGGACTGTCCGGGTTCGATGGGACATGCCTGTATGAGCATAAAGACCCGAGACAGGGGGCGCATCCGCATTGGGGAACGCTGATCTATAATTATGGCAGGCCGCAGGTGAGCAACTACCTGATTGCCAACGCGCTTTACTGGGTGGAGCAGTTCCATGCGGACGGCATCCGGATGGACGCGGTCGCTTCCATGCTGTATCTTGATTACGGAAAGCAGGATGGCGAATGGGTTGCCAACATGTACGGCGGCAATGAAAATCTGGAAGCGGTCGAATTTTTAAAGCATACCAACAGCATGATTCAGAAGCGCGGCAGGGGTGCGGTTACGATCGCGGAGGAATCCACCGCATGGCCGAAGGTGACGGGCGATTTAAACGATGGCGGTCTCGGCTTTACGATGAAATGGAACATGGGCTGGATGAACGATTTTCTCGACTACATGCAGTATGACCCGTATTTCCGTGCATATCATCACAACAATCTGACGTTTTCGATGGTTTATGCGTATTCCGAAAAGTTCATGCTTGTGTTGTCCCATGACGAGGTCGTTCACGGCAAAGCGTCGATGCTTGGCAAGATGCCAGGCGAGGAAGCGGACAAATTCGCGAACCTGCGCGCAGGCTACGGTTATATGATGACACATCCGGGCAAGAAGCTTCTGTTTATGGGACAGGATATCGCAGAGTACGACGAGTGGAACGAAGAGCGGAGCGTGGAATGGGATCTGTTAAAATACGATCCTCATGAGCAGATACGCCGGTTTGTGAAGCGGTTAAACGAGCTGTACCGTAAAACCCCTGCGCTGTATGCGGAAGACGACAGCTGGGACGGCTTTGAATGGATCGACTGCATCGACGCGAACGAATGCACGCTTTCCTATCTGAGAAAGAGCGACAAAGAGGAAGAGACGCTTTTGGTATGCCTGAACTTTGCAAATGTGGACAGACCGGAGTATCGGGTGGGTGTACCTTTTGAAGGAAAATACACGGAAGTTTTAAACTCCGATGATATCGCCTTTGGCGGAGAAGGAAGAATTAACGCCTCTGTACTGGAAGCGGAAGAAATCGCATCCGATGGCAGGGAGAATTCGATTCTGATGCATCAGGCACCGCTGTCTGTGTGCATTTTTGCCTATACGCCTTACACGGACGAAGAAAAAGAAGAGCGCAGAAAGATCGCCGAGGCCGCCCAAAAAGCGGCGGAAGAGGCTGCGAGAAAAGCCACAGAGGAAGCTGCGAAAAAAGAAGCAATCGCCAAAAAAGCAGCGGAGGAAGCTGCAAAGAAGGAAGAAGCTGCGAGAAAAGCTGCCGAAGAGGCGGCTGAAAAGGAAGCGGTGGCAAGACAGGCTGTAGAAGAGGTCGCCAGAAAAGCGGCTGCTGCCAAAAAAGCGGCGGAAGAAGCTGCGAAGAAAGCAGCTGCTGTGAAAAAGAAAACCCTGAAGGAAGAGCTGACCGAAAAGGCAGAGCAGGCAGACAGCGCGATTCTTGAGGGAAAAGAAAAAGAAAAGCCTGCACGCCGCACGACCCGCAAAAAGGCAGCCACCGCGCTGACAGATGAAAAGGCAGTGACCACGAAGCCTGTCGCAGCGAAAGAGACGGCGGCTAAAAAGCCTGCGTCTGCGGCTAAGAAGTCTGCGTCTGCGGCTAAGAAGTCTGCGTCTACTGCTAAAAAGCCTGCGTCTGCAGCTAAGAAGTTTGCATCTTCCGCGAAAGCGACGAAAGGAACCAAAGCATGAGAAAAGTGCTGATGTCCGGTGCAGCATTTTTGACCTCCTCCGTGACGCTGACGGGCGAGGAGATAGAAAGTCTCGCGCCGGACGAATCCTTAAAGAATATGGAAAAACAGCTGAGCCTGCTGGAAC